>JAAUXU010046476.1_pt1 | contig 11503 bp, 16 predicted proteins | sample 7278151 | NCBI WGS metagenome assembly JAAUXU01 (sample SAMN14350113, study PRJNA611818) | marine sediment metagenome | isolation source: surface marine sediment (1.8m) | place: French Polynesia: Moorea | collected 2018-08 | reverse complement strand
GGCGGTCAAGGGGTTGATTCCGCCGCCGGGCGATTCGGCGCCCGCCAATCAGCAGGAGGCTTATCCGTGGGGATCAAGGAACGCAAAGCGCGCGAACGCGAGATGCGGCGTCAGCAGATCATGGTCGCGGCCAAACGGGTATTCACCCAGCGCGGCTATGAAAAGAGCACGATGGAGGACATCGCCCGCGAGGCCGAGCTGAGCCCCGGTACCATTTACCTGTACTTCAAGAGCAAGGACGAGCTCTACGCCTCGTTGTGCCTTCGGGTTTTGCGTTTCATCAACGTCAAGGTCGACCACGTGGTCGGTGATGCCTCCCTTGATTACGAGGCCAAACAGAAAGCGCTGCTGGCGGCCATTCATGAGGTCTATGATTACGATCCTCTGATCCTGAACAATATGTTTCATCTGCAGTCCAGCGATACCCTCAAATCGCTTTCCCCCGAATTGATGCACGAGATCAATACGCTCTCGCGAAGCGCGCTCCAGGCCATGGCCGGCATGTTTGCGGCGGGCATTGAAAAAGAGCTGGTGATCGATCGTCACCCCATGGCCCTGGCCGACATTCTCTGGGCGCTTTTCTCGGGCATCGTCCTGTGGGAGGAGAGCAAGAAGATGATTAACGCCGAGCGCTACGATTTTTCAAACACGTTGACCACGGCCTTTGAATTGTTCGGCCGCGGCCTGCGCAAGCGCCAAGGCGACGACTGACGCCCGGAAATCCCGTAAGAGGCGGTTTTCCACTCTGGGGCCGGCCTTGCTGCCAAACCGATTGCGAAACCAAGGAGAAACCCTATGGGCATGCGATTCGAGTCCGATCACGAGGAAGAGGAACTCAGCCAGTATGATGCCTACACGGCGCTGGATGACCGCAAAGGGAGCCGCAAAGCCGTCTACTTTTACGTGGCGGCGGGATTGGGGCTTCTCATCCTGGTGCTGGCCTTCGTCATGCTGGGCAGCGGCGCGGGCCGCCAGGAATTCGACAGCCGCATCGAACTCATCGAAAAACGTCTCGACGACATGGAATTTCGCCTCGGCAATATCGTCCAGAGCACGGCCGGCGGTGATCTGGCCTCCCTGCAAAAGGCCGATCAGGATTTCGGACGGCGTTTCGACGCGCTGGAGCGCAAGCTGGAAGGGCGCCTGAACCAGATGCAGGCGGCGCTTACCCAGTTGGAGAAAAGGCCGCCGCCGGCGCCACCCCAACCCCAGGCCAAGCCCGTGAAGGCGCCCCCGCCCCCTAAAACCGGTCTGCACACGGTGCAGAAAGGGGAAACCCTCTACCAGATCAGCCGCAAGTACGGCATGCGTGTCGATGATGTGCGCAAACTCAACGGCATCGGCAAGGATTTCAAGATCTATCCGGGGCAGAAGCTCAAGGTGACCGGCAAGCCTTGATCGAGGCACCCTTCTGGCGGGTGGCCGGCGGCATCAGGCCGCCGGTCCGGCCGTCGCTGATCGGCGTTGGCTGATGTAGATACCGACAAACACCAGGGCGGAGGCCAGATACTGGGCGCCGGTAAAGCGTTCGTCGAGAATGAGCCATCCCAGGAACACTGTAAAGACGGGGATCAGGTTGACGAAAATCGACGCCTGGCTGGCCGGGATGCGGCTCACCCCGTAGTTGTAGAGGCCGTAGGCCCCGAGAGTGATGACCGCCCCCAGATACAAGATGGCCAGGGTTGGCCCCCACACCCATTGAGAGGGCAGGGCGGTCGAGGGCAGCCCCAGGAAGGGCAAAAAGAAGACCGCCCCAACGAAAGCCTGGATGGCCGTCAGAAAAAAAGGCGTATAGCGGCGGGTGAGGCGCTTGAGGCTGATAATGTAGCCGGTGGCGCAGACCATGGCCAAGAATTCCAGAAAGTTGCCCAGGCGGGGCCGGGGGGCGCTGGCCGAGGCTTCCCCGGCCAGGCTGAGCCAGATCGCCCCGGTGATGGCCATGGCGAAACCGGTCAGCATGCCGCCGGTCAGGGTCTCCTTCAATACAAAACGGGCGCATACCGCCACCATCAGCGGCAGCAGGGCGGTGATCATACCCGCCTGCGAGGCGGTGGTCAGTTCGAGGGCCCGGGCCTCGAATAGAAAGTAGAGGCAGGGTTCGCAGAGGGCCATGAAAAGCAGCGTCGGCAGATCCCGGCGGCGAAATGGATTCCCGGCCCGGAAACGGGGCACAAATGGCAGGAAACAGAAGCTGGCCACCAGCATCCGGCCGAAGATGACCACCATGGGATCGTACCCGCGGAAGGCCAGTTTCAGGGCCACAAAGGAACTGGCCCACAGAATCATGGCGACCACCAGCCCCAGATAAGCCCATATTATCGATGTGCTCGCTTTCACCGACCTCCCCCTGCGATTTTCCCCGTTTGTGGCTGGCGCCGCTCCGGGGATTTACGGACGCCGCGTTTCGCACCGCATTTGCCCGTCATTTCGAAGGCATCGATCTGGCCATCGCGCCATTCATCACCACGCACGGGGGGCGGCAGATCAAAACGGCCCATGTTCGGGACCTGCTGCCCGCCAACAATCGCGACATGGCGGTCATCCCCCAGATCCTGAGCAAAAATCCGGACGATTTTAGCCGCCTGGCCAACCATCTCTTCGACATGGGCTATACTTGCGTCAACCTGAACCTCGGCTGCCCTTTTCCCCAGGTGGCCAACAAGGGCCGCGGTTCGGGCATGCTGCCCTTTCCGGATCGGGTCGCGGCTTTTCTGGACGCCGTCATTCACCGCCTGGCCGGACGGATGTCGATCAAAACCCGTCTGGGCCGCCATCACCCCGATGAAATTCAACAACTGATTCCGGTCTTCAATCGCTATCCACTTCAGGAAATCATCATTCACCCCCGGACGGGCGTCCAGATGTACACCGGCCGGCCCGACGAAGCGGCGTTTGCAACCTGTCTACGTGCGCTCGCCTCCCCCGTGGTCTACAACGGCGACATCACCTGCCTGTCCGATTTCCGTCGGCTGGCGACCCGTTTCCCGGGGGTGTCCGGATGGATGATCGGCCGCGGCGTGCTGGCCAATCCCTTCCTGCCGGGCAGCATTAAAAGGGGGCATAATGACCGGGAAGACAACACCGTCCGCTTCCGCCGCTTTCATGACGACCTGCTCGAGCGCTACGGCCGGCGTCTCTACGGCCCCGGGCATTTGGTCAGCCGAATGAAAGGCTTCTGGAACTATTTCGCGAACGGGTTTCAAGGCGGCGCCAAGGCCCGCAAACACATCCATCGGTCACGCACGCTGGCCCAGTACCAGGAGGCGGTGCAAGCTTTTTTCAGCAGCGGCCATGACTGGATCGGCTGACCGCTGCAGCCCTCCAGCGCCCCGTTTATCCGCAGACCCATCACCGCCTTTGGCGCTGAGGGGAGGGCCACAGCTGGGAAAGCAGCATCCCCGCCAGCATGAGCCCGCAGCCCCCAAAAGCCCTCGGGGTCAGCACCTCGCTCAGCAGCAGCCAGCCGCCAAACGCGGCGAAAACCGCTTCCATGCTCAGAAAAATGGCGGCATGCGCCGGCGGGGCGTCCCTCTGGGCCACCACTTGCAGGGTATAGGCCACGCCCACCGAACACAAACCGCCATATAGAATCGGAACGGCGGCCTGCCGCAGCCCTTCCCAGGCGATGGTTTCGAGCGCCAGGGCCGTTGCCAGGCTCAACAGTGAACAGGCGGCAAACTGGGTGATGGCCAGTTTGAGGGCATCCATGCGGGGGGAGAGCCAGCCGATGATCAGCACATGGGCCGCCCAGAAAACAGCCCCGATCAATTCCAGGAGATCCCCCCAGGCGATCGTGAATTCTGCGGTGATGCACAGAAAATACAAACCGGCGGCCGCCAGAAAGGCCCCCAACCAGGTGCCGGTGTTGGTGCGTTGACGCAGGGCCAGGCCCATGATGGGCACGATCACGACATAAAGGCCGGTGATGAAGCCGGCGTTGCCGGCCGTGGTGTAGACCAGACCGACCTGCTGGAGAGAAGCTCCCGCGAACAGGAACAGACCGGCGAGGCCGCCCCCGCCCAACAGGGCTTTGCGTCCGACCGGCGCCAGGAGGCGGCGGGCCTCGGAGGGCCGGCGGTCGAGCAGGAAAAGCAGCGGCACCAGCGAGAGGCTGCCCAGGGCAAAGCGCACCCCGTTGAATGTGAAGGGGCCGACATAGTCCATGCCCACGCGCTGGGCCACGAAGGCGAATCCCCAGATGGTGGCGGTCAGCAGGAGCAGGGCGTCGGCGCGGGCGGTGCGGGTGTTCATCAGACCGGGTCGCTTTCAGGGCTTAAGATTCATATGAATTGGCGGTACTTACATGCCCCTTTCGCCGGAGTCAACACAGAACCGGTCACGGCTGATGCCCGCCCGCCAGGGCCAGCCGTGCCGTTGACTGTCGCCCGGCCGATGACTTTTAGGCGGCCCTAGCGCGTGGGCCGTCCCAACCGCCGCGGCGGTTTGAAATGAATGACCAGCAGCCCGCCCATGATCAGGGCCAGGGCCAGCAGCAGGCGGGGCGTAACGGGTTCGTTCAGGGCCAGATGGGCGCCGTAGACCCCCACCAGAGGCATGATGAACACGAAGGAGTGCAGATTGACCGCGCCGAATTTCTTGAGCAGGTGATTCCAGGCGATAAAACCGAAGGCGGCGGTGACGAAGGCCTGATAGAGCAGCGCCAGAACGGCGGGAAGTGAGGGGGTTTTGACCGCGGCGGCATCAAAAACGAAAGCCTCCAGGCCGAAGACGGGCCAACTCAGGAGCATCGAGTAGAACACGATATGAAAGGCCGCGAAGGTATGAATGACCCGTTTGAGATAGACGACGTTGCAGGCCCAGATCGTGGTCGCCATCAGGACGAAGATGTCGCCCGTGCGCACGCTGCCCGCGAGGTCGGCATCGCTGCCGAACACACACACCACGCCGCTGAAGCCCATAAGCAGCCCAGCCAGTTTGCGCACGGAGACACGGTCGCCGGGGATGAAAAAATGGGCCAGGACCAGGACGATGAAGGGCAGGAGGTTGATCAGCAGCGTGCCGCGGGAGGCATAGGTCCGCTCGAGGCCGGCGTAGAAAAGCGAAAGCTGCACGGCGAACAGGGCGGAATAGACGAAAAGGTACCGGGCCTGTCCGGGACGCAGGCGGAATGTCCGCCCGGTCAGCCGGGCCCAGAGGGCGATCACCAGTGCGGCGATGCCGAAACGGATGCAGGCGGAGCTGTATACCCCGAAGCCCTTGAATGCATATTTCACGGCGACGGCATTGACACCAAAGAGGACGCACAGGAGGGTGACCTGGATGGCGGCCCACACGCCCATTGGGGGATTGGCGGGCCTATCGGGGGGCGGCGGCTGGATTTCCATACGACCCGGTTAGCAACCCTCGCCGGCCGGGCGATAATTCAGGAGAAACTGCAGAAAGGCAGCGCCGTTGAGGGCGACGAACGGTGTGCGTGTGCGCTGGGCGAAGTCCGCATCGTAGCGGTAAGCGGCGCCGCCGGCAACGAGGGTGGTCTGTGGAGGCAGGCGATCGACGATATGGCCGACGGCATCGTCGGAATCAAGCTGCAGCACGGTGAGGCCCAGGATGTCGGGATGTTCCCGCCGACAGGCTATCACGATCGCCTCCGGTGTCTGCAGAAGCCCGAGGAAGTCCACCCGGACACCGACGGCAGCAGCCAGGGCCTGGATGACCTCCAGCCCGTGCCCCCAGCCGTCATCGATGGTGGCGGTGAGCATGCGCGGGGGGTGCGGCCACAGCGCCGGTCCACGGCGCTGCCGGGCGGCCATCTGTTCGGCCGCTTCCAGGTAGCCCTGGCGGGTGGGCGGATGCCGCTCCCAATCGGCCAGCAGCGTTTCAATCATGGCGCGCAAACTCGACTCCTCCGGCAACGACCCCGCCGCCCCGGCGACAGCGGGTCGCAGGAAAAACAGGGTCGCCGCCGGGTAGACAAATCCTCCGAAAGGATGACATAGTGAATTTTGCCTGTAGACACAAGAACCATATGCACACCGGATACAGACGGTTCAGCCACCCCTGACCGCCGATCCGGATCTTCAGCCACCGCCGTGCGCACCGCAAACATCACCAGGCGGCGGCTCGCGTGAGCGGGAAACAAGAACGATATAGATGAGCACGCATCAGCCCAAACGGCCCGCCAGGGCGGGGTTTAAAACGGTCTATGTCGTGGGCGGCACCCACGGCAACGAAAGAACGGGGGTGATGCTGGTGCGGCAATGGCAGCAGGATTCAGCGCCGGTTCAGCGGAAGACGTTCATCACCCGCCTGCTGACCGCCAATCCCGATGCCGTTCGGTGCAATACGCGTTTTCGGCACCAGGATCTGAACCGCAGTTTCGGGCTCTCCCGGCAGGACGGCGCCGCAGCGGAAAACTACGAAATCCGCCGTGCCCGCGAGATCCGTGAATTGATGGCGGCCTCACGCGCCCGCGGCCGGGTGTTCGCCATCGATCTGCACACGACGACATCCAATATGGGCGTTACCCTGATCACCGACACCGCTCCGGGCAATCTGATCCTGGCCGCCCATGTCAAGCAGCGCGATCCGATGGTCCATATCTACGCCTTCCCCCCGGGGAAGCGCATCGACAGCTGTCTGCGCACGGCGGCCGACGGCGGTCTGGGGCTTGAGCTCGGGCCGGTCCCCCAGGGTGTGGTGCGTCATGACGTGCTGCAGAGCGCTGCAGACAGCGTCAATCGCATTCTGGATGTTCTCGAAGCCTACGGGCGGGGCGGTTTGCGGCCTCCCGACCCTGATACGCGGATCTATCTGCACGCCGCCCATGTTTATTACCCGGAAGGCCGGGATGCCGCAGACGCGGCTTGCGTGCACCGCGATCTTGACGGCCGGGACTACCTTCCTTTGGAAACCGGCATGCCGGTTTTCCATTGTCTGAACGGTGAAACGCTTCATTTCGAAGGCCCTCCGGGGTGCTGCCCGGTCTTTATCAACGAGGCGGCCTATTATGCGGAGCAAATCGCTTTCTCGCTGACCCGTCCGGTGACCCTGGGTCAGTTGCTGCCCCCCCACAGGTCAACGGTTTAGGGCGGGCCCTATCCCAGCGGTCGGTGCAAGGATGGCATCGCATGCAGAAAACACTGATCGGTTTAGGCATCGTCGTTATCCTGGTCGGGCTTTTGTGGCCTTATCTGGTTCGGATTCCATTCGGCCGCCTACCGGGCGATATCATCATCGACAAGCCCCAGTTGAAGATCTACGTCCCCGTCACGACGATGATCCTGATAAGTATCGTTATTTCCATCATCATCTGGTTTTTACGAAAGTGAGGCGTGCGGTCATGAGCGTGCTGATCGATTTTTCGATTTTCCCGGTGGACAAGGGCACCCGTGTCAGTCCCTACGTGGCGCGGGTGGTGGGCATCATCCAGAAAAGCGGTCTCGACCATCAGCTTGGCCCGATGGGCACCAGCATCGAAGGCGACTGGCCGGAAGTGATGGGGGTGGTCGACCGCTGTTTCGAAGCGTTGCAGGCGGATTGCGAACGGATCTATTTCACCATCAAGGCCGATTACCGCAAACATGCGGACAACCGGCTGGAGGGCAAGGTCCAATCGGTGAAAAGCAAGCTGGAATGACGATCATCCGCCGGCCAAGTTGTTAAGAAGACCGCGTCGCCGTCCGCGATAGAGCGCCAGCGGCAGGCTGAGGGCCAGCAGGACCGCGTTGCGGATCAGCATGTTTGCGGGGGAGTCGGTATAAAGGCGGGTGATGAAGGTCGGAAAACAGCCGCAGTCGAATTCGTGGCCGCGCATCAGGTTGAAAGCGATGATCAAAACGAACGCCACGAGCAGGGCGTTGACGATAGCGGCGGCCGCGCGCGGGTAGATGCCGGCGACCAGCGCCAGGCCGGAAACGAGTTCGACAAAGGGCATACCGATCGCGATCAGGTTGATGCTGACATCCGGAAACAAATCGTAGCTGTAGACAATCTGTGCGAAAACCGCCGGCTGCAGGATCTTGTGGAGACTCGCCAGGATGAAAGCCAGGCCGACGACCCAGCGCGCGAGCAGCTCGATCCAGGCCAGGCGTCCGAAAGGTTCAGGGGGTGCCAATGGGGTAGCCCTCCGCCGACCATCCGGGGTAGCCGTCGATGAATACCGAAACGTTTTCATAGCCCGCCTCAAACAGGCGCTGGGCGAGAATGTGGCTGTCCTGGCAGCTTCTGCCCGAACAGTAGGTCACGATGGGGTGGCTGGGTGGGTATTGCGACCGCAAGGCGTCGATGTGGCGGTCGAACTCGCCCAGGGGCAGCGACCGTGCACCGGGAATATGACCCGCGCGATAGTCGGCGGCCGTGCGGGAATCAATGAAAAGCACTTTTCCGCCGGCGTGCAGCCGGTGGGCGGTGGTGGCATCCGGGATTTCAAAATCCAGGGTGGGCGCCAGGGCGGCCTGGTCGGCGGTCACGACCCCTTGGGCATCGTCCCATTGGCCCAACCAGGGGATGCCCCGCGGCGAGAAGGTATTTACGCCGGCAGCCAAAACGAGCGCCGCGCCCAGGAGCACGCCCATCTGTTTGATCAGGTCCGTCATCATTTATCAGGAGGATGCCAATATCTTGGAGAGCATTGACAAATAGGCGCGGGGCGGAATGAAACCCGGCATCGGGCCAATCTGCTCGCCGTTGTTCAGCAGAAGATAAGTGGCTGGCAGCCCCCTGACGCCGAACTGGCGGGCAATGCGTCTTTCATGGTCCACATCCACTTTGATGGCGATGGTTTGCTTGTTGAGGAAATCGATGACCGCCGCGTCGCCAAAGGTCTCCTTCTCCATCTGACCGCAATAGGTGCACCAGTCGGCGTGAAAATAAATGACCATGCTTTTCTTCTGCCGGCGGGCCATGTCGGTCCCTTCTTTATAGGTGTGCCAATTGACGGCGGCGGAAGAAACCGCCGGATCGATCGGGTATAGAAGATACCCGGCCACAAGGGCCAGCCCCAATGCAAGGCCAATACCGTATTTGAGCATTAACTTCGGCTTTCATTCCATGGCCGGCCTGACCGACCGTGTTAACCTTCATGGCTGAGGTTTCCAACCGTCAACCGGTGAGCCTGTATAGGATAAAATGTGAAAATAACGCAGGTGTGAATGAAATGCAAATTGAGGCGCACCGGGGTTGCACATCGTCGACCGCGCATTACCGTACTAAAAACCGACGGATAGGCTGATCGGACGCTTGCACAGGCGCCATCAAAAAGTCTTTCCATTCAAGCAGGGATCACGCCGACGAAAGGAGGCTGCCATGGGTGATAGCCGCAAGATCAAACCCAGTGAACAGAAGTGTATCAGTGATTGTATCCGCAGGTTCTGGGGCGACCGGAACGACCCGACAGATCCGGAAACCAGGGACCGGTCCTATGAGCAATGTTTGACCGACTGCCAGGTGTGCGGTTGAAACGCAAGGGTACCTCAGGGCGAGCCTTGCCTGCGAAACACGCGAAAGTGTTTCGTAGAAACTCAGGGGCTCGGCCAGCCGCACGGGGCTAGTCCCAGGATTGTCAACGGCCCGGTCTGCAGCGCAGCGGGCCGTTTTTCATTTCAGGTCTCGACCCGGATCTTGTCCTCTGAAATTTCCATTAGCCGCTCGCGTGCGGCCATACACACCATTTCATCTTCATCCTTATCCGCAATCTGTTTCAACAGGGCTTTGTCGCTCATGCGATTCACCGCTTTGATGCGTACCTCCGGGTTGGAATGCTGCCAGCGGGGCACGAAGATATCCTGGAACTTCATGGTGCACCTCCTGGGTTGGGTGTTGGCGCCCGCCCGGGGAAATTTCCGAAGCAGGCGATGATCATTAAGTCCCTTGTCAAATCTCGGCGTCAAGGGGCATGGCGGCGATTGGAGGCGAAGTTCTCAGAAGGTGCGGCTGGCGAAATGGTAAGCGTGATCACAAACGCAAACCGGAAAGGCCCGGCCACGTTCTACTCCGATGCTGGCGAAGCATCCGTATCTTTGGCAGGAGAGATGCATTTTATATATTAGAAAATATGATCAGAGGGATGCGGCGTCAAGATGTGCGCGCGGGCGGTCCCGGAACGCAAAAAGACAATGCCGCGGGTGACATCGGCATTTGGACGGTCCGCGGCTTCGGCGCGGCGGGCCGATGGTTCCGCAGTGCCTTCAGGCCTTGGCTCCGTCCAGGGCCTGACGGAGGCGGTGATGTTCGGCCCTCAATCGGCGCAGGGTTTCCTCCAGCACCGGATGCTCACTGTAAGGGGCATTGGCAAGCTGCTTCTCGACGGCCTCGATTTCGCGCCAGACGCGATAGAGATCCTGAGCGATGAGTCGGATCGACATGCGAACTCCAAGCGGCCGTGGTGTACCGCCTTGTTTGGCGGACAGGCCTACGGCCGTGATCGTCAGTCCAGCGAGATGATTTCCCCCGCGCGCGGTGTCAGGGCCTGGAAGCCGTTCTGGTCGAGATGTTTGGCAAACGCCAGGGATTGGTCTTCTTCCCCGTGAACCACAGCGATCTTCCGAATGTCGAGATTCGATTGGCGCAGAAAGCGCATGAGTTCGTCGCGGTCGGCATGGGCGCTGAAACCGCCAATCTTGGACACGTGGGCCGCGAGTGGGTAGGTTTTGTTCATGAATTTGAGATCCGGTGCCGTCCCGCGGCGCCCTGCGGCGGCATAGGCTTCACCCGCTTCCAGGATGCGCCGCCCCAGGGTGTGGCGGGCCATGAACCCCACCACCAGAATGGTGTTGCGGGGATTGTGGATCTTGTAGCGAAGGTGGTGCAGGATCCGGCCGGCTTCGCACATGCCCGATGCGGAGATGACGATGTGGGGCGTTTCATCCCGGGTCAGGGCGATGGACTCCTCCACTGACTGCACAAAGTGGATCTGGTCGAAGCGGAAAGGGTTGCGTCCGCTCTGCAGGAATGTGGCGTGGGCCTCCTCATCGTAGACCTCGGGATGTTCGCCGAACACTTTGGTGATCTTGGTGGCCAGCGGGCTGTCGACGTAGACCGGCAGTTTCGTTACTGCATCTTCCATATACAACTCGTGCAGAACGTAGAGCAGTTCCTGGGTTCGCCCAAAAGCAAAGGAGGGGATCAGAATCGTACCGCCGCGCTCGCAGGCCTCGGCCAGCACGGACCGGAGCCTGGGTTTCAGGTCGACCACCGGTGCGTGCAGCCGATCGCCATAGGTGCTTTCCATGATCAGCAGGTCCAGCCGGCGGTCGGCCGGTTCAAATTCGAGGCAGGGATCGCGTAAGATGGGTTTGTCGAATCGGCCGAGATCGCCCGTGTAGCCGACGTTGACGGTGCGCCCGTCGACCTGCGTCCGAATAATGCTGATGGCGGAGCCCAGAATGTGGCCCGCTTCGTAGAACGTACAGACCATGTCACGGCCCACGGTGATCGGGTGGCGGTAGGGGTAGCCGTCGAAAAGCGCGAGCGCCTGCTCGGCGTCGGGCATGGTATAGAGCGGGGTCACCGCATCCAGGTCGTTTGCGGCGATAATGGTGTTGAT
>JAAUXU010053240.1_pt1 | contig 11508 bp, 6 predicted proteins | sample 7278151 | NCBI WGS metagenome assembly JAAUXU01 (sample SAMN14350113, study PRJNA611818) | marine sediment metagenome | isolation source: surface marine sediment (1.8m) | place: French Polynesia: Moorea | collected 2018-08 | reverse complement strand
TTTTGGGTCCCCTCTCTGCCTTCAAAGTATTTTAGACACAGTACATAAGGTTGTTAGGGCAACATCACAAATTTGATGTGGACCTGCTTGGTTACTTTCAAAATGAAGCACTGTAGTCAAATGAGACTAAAATTAAATTGCTGACAGCTTTGTCACAGGGCTTTCAAAATCTGAGCACCTTGTTATGTACTGAACTTATGTAGTAAAACCTTATTGCCATAGAGGGGATCTCCCCAAATTTTTTGAAAAACCATTTGACTACATCTTTACCATTTAGCACTAGGTAACAAACCAAAGATGCCCTCAGTTAAATTCCAAATTTTCTTTTTTTTTTTTTGACTTAGCCTAAATACATGTACCTTGAGAAATATTTTTCAAATGGCAAATAAAGATAAACCTCTCTGTACCAGTACTTGACCAAAAACGTTTAGACGTGCTGTTCATGGCTTTTACAGGGCGTTTTTTCGGAGATTCTTCTGCAAAAACTACCATGGGCTTGACGATGGAGGTCTATTTGCACCAAGCTGACGTCAATACTTGGCTTCACCACCTCCGTGAAATCGAAAGCTATTGTCGCTGCTACCAACAACTGCTCGCAAACCCTGGGAGTCCCTCGTGCTCATCATCCTCGTCGTGATCAACTTCGTCCACACCGCGTGCTCATCTCCTTGATCGTTTACTTCGTGCTCCGCAGAAGGACTACTCAACTGCTGGAACGACGACGTCTTGAGGACCGAGGAAGGGACGAAGAGGTCGAAAAACCTGCCCGAGCGGCCCGAGAAGGTGAACTTTTGGCAGTTTTCTTGGCCCGAACCGCGTTGCGGAAGGCGAAAAGCTGATGCTGAGTCACTCGTCGGAAGTGGAACATTTACATCATAATTTGGCGTCTTAACGCAAAATAAGGTCGAGATTGCTGACAGGTAGCATGTAATAGTGTGCTATGTACAATGAATTAAACATTACACGACGCGTTACTAAAATCGCAATTCCTCTATGCTTTTTCTCCTCAAGAAGGGCTCCTGCAGGGAGTGGGGGTACTCGGCGAATTGAAGCTTCCTATCGGCTGTCATCACGAGACTGTTGGCGGAGTAGGGGCTCCACGTGAGCATCTTGTAGGCGTGGCGATCGTCGCTCTGTGCAGACTGCTTCGGGGCTTTGTTCCTTTCTCTCTTCAACGTGAGAGGGATAAGCTCGAACGCTGCCGCAGAAACAGAGGATTGCTGGGATGCAGGTGGCGGCGGTGGCGGTGGCGGCGGCGGCGGTGGCGGTAACGTAGCCATAGGACTCTCTCGACGTCGCCGCCCTAGTGTTTTGGAATAGTCTCTAGCTACTGGCACTACTTCACCCTGGTTGAAGAGCGTAATCGATTCATTTCCAGGAGTAATCAGGCTTACGGCTTGTGGGTAGAAAGTCGTCGGGTAAAATTGAACTTGCTGTTGGCGTCCATAAAACGGGTATTGGCTGAGGGTGTGATAGTTTCTACGCGCTAGAGGATAGGCAGAATGCTTTTGAGCCTCATAGAGCAGGTTGGGTAGCGGCGGCAACTGAGCGGCGTGGCGACGAGGGGGTCGAACAGGCCTGGGAGTCCCATCTTTCTCGTCTAGGCGATTCTTCCCGCGATTGTCTTCGTGGTGATGGTGGTGATGGTGGTGATGATGGTGGTGATTGCGGTCAGCGCTGACATTTTCTCCATCTGGTTCATTTCTGGCAGGAAGGCACGACAGCCAAAACTTTCTGGCTACACTCTCCCTGTCCTTGTGGCTTTGCTCTGACTTGGAGTTTTCGTCGTCGTCGCATGCCTTTAATGATGTCCGCGGCAACGTGGCTGTCGAGTAGCGCTCGCGGAACGACGAGGATGTGGATTTCTTCATAGCCGCGGAGATCTCTTCTACGGTCGCCACTGATGTGAGTATGTCCTCGGATGCGTTGTCCTCCTCGTCGGTAACCTCTCCGTCGCTGTCGTTTGCCTCAGTTGTTCTGAAATCTGCTACTTCTTCTACATTCTGCACCTCCTCTCCGTCACCCCTCTTTATTCTGCGGTGATTATCATTCACATCCTTCATTGTCTCCGGGGTTGGCAGCGCCATGACTTCGTGAACTTCAGTTGGTTGCCTCATACTTTCTGCCACCATCTCATTCTTTGTCTTCTTGCGCCTGCAAAAACCAGGATAGCAGCAGCAACAACAAATCAAGACTACAATAAAAACCGTAGTGGAGGTGGCGACCGCGGTCGCCGCGGCAACGTGGGGTGCACTCAGCAACAATGACGGCGCCGACGAAGCCACCGGCAAAGTAAGGACTTCGCGGCAAAATACTCCTCCGCTTAAAGTCGGCCTTTCTTCGCCATCTTTCTTCTGATGGTCGTTAAGGAGGAGGCTTTTCTCAGAACGAGTGACGCTTGAGGGCAACACCAGTCGAGTGGCTACGCCTTCATTTCTTCCCTCAGCAACATCGGTTCCTGGATACGACGCCTCCGCATGGTACTCTTTCTCCAACAGAGTGTCGAAGCAGACGACGTAGGGAGACCCGGGCGACAATTGGGAGAGGGTGTAGTACCTGTCGCCGAAGTGCTCGGTGCGGTTGAAGTCCTCGAGGACGAACAGTCGCGTCTGGTTCAGCGTCGCGAACGGTCGCACTGAGATCTTTCTTACGACACTGACAGCCTCCTCGTGTTCTCCCCTGGAATCACCCGCTGGCTGCACGTGCCAGGATACTGTGATGGAGCGCTCGGCGGCCACGAAGGACACGTTCGACGTACGCAACAACTGCACGTCGTTGCCTTCCGACGTTGTAAAATGATGAGGAAACGAGCTGTCGGCGGTGCGCACTTCTTTGCACTCTGCCCTGTGAAGGTAGTAGACAGTTGAGCCGTCGACTGCAGCCAAGCACACTTCGTAAAACTGATTTGACAGTAACCCCTCCAAATTTGCCTCAAAGGTCTCGTTCGCCGGCGTCCAGAGCGAATTGTTGGCGATGTGCTCGTTGAGGTCGTGTCGCGTTTTATAGAACATGTTGTTCTCGCTTGGGCTGCTGTCGTGCCCTATGCGTCTAAAGACGACGGCCCAGTCAAGATCTGAGCGGTAGAATTCGACGTCTACATGCCACATGACGTGGATAGACGTTGGAGTGTTGCTTGCGGCCTCCAGCAACTTCAGTTTTTCGAAAGTCTGCGCTGGAAAGTGCAGCAGGTCCTGGTCGGACACCCGGAAGAAGCGGGGTTGACGAGCACCAGGCAGCAGCTCGCACAAGTCAGTCTCTGTGAAGAAAAACGTACGCATAGTTCTGGTTAGACGAGTAAGGGTGTTGCACACAAATTTGCCATAACCATAATCATTGCTACACTGTATGCATGCTTAATTACTCTACTTAAGTTCGGTGCGTAATGCATTGCAGCATTACATTCGATATGGTATGTTCCAGTGTTGTCCTTGCTCTATGACTTGATGCCTGCAGCCAGAACAGTACCTCCTAGGTCTTTCAGCTGTTTATTCCGAAGAATGAAAGGGGTCGAGCACGGTGGCAGCTCAATCGTGGCTCTCCGCTCTTGCGCCATTTGCCACAACCAACGCGTGTGACAGTCGCAATGAAGAGGATTCCCAGAGAGCAAGAGCTCGCGCAGCAGTGGTAGAGGTCGTTGCACACTGCCTTCGTCTCCATCCTGATGAGAGGCCACAGGAGACAGAGCGAAGTTGCGCAAGTCGGTGTGTTCCAGATTAAGATACTCCAGTTGCCTCATGCCACTGAATGAATCCCGAGGTAGGGCTGTGAGGGAGTGTAAAGAGAAAGGGAGTGAGAAATTACAAAAAATTATACTGCATCTTACATATGATCCAGATGACATAAAAGCTTCGTCGCCCCACTATGCATGAAAAGAATGCGTTTTCTTGTGTGCGTTAGTGTAATATATATGCACGGCAAATGAGGAAAAATAACTTTTTTGGCGAGAGGGCAAGGCAGGCAAGCTGCTTTTAAGAGCTTTACCTCCTAGAGGATTATGCGAGAGATCCAGCTTTGTCATCCTGTTGAAGTGCCTCTTTTGCAGTTGCTTTGGTAGCGCGGTGAATCCGTTTCCTCTAAGTCTCAACTCCTGCAGAGTGTCTGTCAGTGGTTCCAGATTGAAGGCCAAAAGACTGAGCGGTTGCTCTGGACGAAGTCTGCGGCCTTGACGATGAGATACCAGAGACGTCAGACTGTTCTCTCCGTCGCCGAGCCTACCAAAAATACACGGAGAGAGCGATATTCCATCCGTGCATCCTTCGGACTAGTTTGTATCATACCGATCACATACTAATTATACATCAATGTGAATTAGAATTCACATGTATGACTACTTCATTCGGTTCGACTGAGACTGCCAATACGGCTTATGAAGGGTGCAAGAAGGTCTACCTCCCATCCTTGAAATTTATGCAGTAGTGTGCTTGCATACGTTCTATATGCACGCCTATGCACCTACACAAAGATGTGTACCGTACGACGAATGAAAAAGAGAATATCTTCATTCTCCTTTGAGGTTCCAATAGAATGTTTCACTGTCATATCCTCACTATTCCACCTACGAACACGTGGCCCTCGAGTGAAATGTTTATTGTGCCTGCTTTGGCAAATATCCGTATATCCCTACCATGTCCTGAGCAGCAACGCTCGAGCGCGTGTGCATCAGACTCAGACGCACTGATAGGAAAACCTCACGACCCACATACGGCACTGCAGTCTGCTCATACAGTGAAGCATGAAGCAAATCAGCGCACCGGGACACATCGAAGCTGATGCGATTCGTTGAGACGGGCGGGGGAAGAAACTTTGCAATTTTCGTACGTGTAGTACAGGAAGCCCGTAACGACGAACGTACCATCAAAGTACGTCTCGTCCAACAAGCGTCTTTACCGATTAAGACTGAGGTCCAATCTGGTCAGCGCGTTGAGGCCGTTGAAAGCCGCAGCATGTGGGAGCTGCTTGATCCTGTTGGAGCTGAGATCGAGTTCTTCGAGCCTGGCTAGGTCAAGCAGGGCCACGGGCAAGTGACTCAACTCGTTGCCGGAGAGGTCCAAGTAGGTCAGGGACTCTCTGACGGTGTCGAAAGCATCCGTGGAAAGTGCTCGGAGACCGCTGTTGGCCAAAGTGACTCGACGTACGTCAGGTGGCGCGTCGAGGCGAGAGCGGACGCGAGCCAAAGCGCAGTGGCGGACGTCCAGAGTTGAAAAAACCTCATTGCGCCGGCGCAAGGCCAGCTGGATGTGCGCCAGGTCCACATTGCGGCAGCGCAGAGCGCTCACGCGAGAGTCCAGCCAGCAGGAGGAGGCAGAAGATTGGTCTCTCTGGGAGATGGCGTTGGAGACCCACCCAAGGGCAATAACGAGGAGTAGCATTATGGCATCTGAAATATTCATGTTTGGGCTCAGTCACTAGACGAAAAGATACAACGCATACTGTATCCGCCTTCCATGTCAGGGGCAAGAGTAACGCTCTGCAGAAGATTGAGGATCTTTCCCTGAGAGTGAGAATTGAAACACTGACCATGAGAAGACGTTACCCGTTCTTGCTTGAAAGGCTAAATTAACCTTTTGTTAGGACACTCGAGCTAATGCAAGTTTCATTTATCACATACCCTTGCTTACTCCGAGACAATAGTAACACAGAAGAATTATAAATTATAATGCCATCCAGGTAAAAAAAAAGTCTTGAAATTTTCCTTAAAAAATAACCGTTGCCTAATGGAGCTACTCAAGTGTGCATTTATATCAAGCACATAACCTAGCAGACAAAACCACTGTTGACTTTTTTACCTACTGTACGGGTACACGTACGTATCTAGTGCGTTTTGCTAAGTTACAAGCGTTGTCTGGCAGCGATGCGAATGAGACTACCCACGGAAATAATTCATACTGATAATGTTCTGCTTTTATTCTCGATTGTACGTGTCAAAAGAAATTACTCGATGTAATAGACATCGAAGCTGAGTTAGTTCTATTGTTTCTTGTATAGAATGACCACTAGATGGCGCCATTTGTAATCCTGCCAAATGCCATAGGTTCGTCCTTCAAAACACCTTCACCAACAGTGTTGCTCCATTGTGAAACTTCAGGCATCTCCCACAAATGTCTTGTTCTCCAAGCCTCGCAGATGATACTGACCAATTTTGCAAAAGTTTTAAGTGTTACTAACTCACGTTCCTGAAGCTTCCTTGGCTACGCCGTTGTGTTATCGCAATTAAGTTATCATGACCAAGGCTGTGGAGTCATCGATAAAGATGTGTCGGGCAGGCAGAATCATCCGACAGGCCGGGCTCAGGCAAAAGGAACCATCAGACGGGCTGAAATAGGGGGGATCGGGTCGATTTGAATGGGCCTAGGAAAACTGACGTTAGGCTCTCTCATAATTGATACTGCGGGGCAAAATTATTTTTGGCATACCATTGTATTACATCATCACACCATCATACACATCAGACAATGTTTGAACAAAGGAGAATAAATTATAGACATAACTACCGTGTAATAATAAGTTATAGGTATAATAATAGTGAATAGTGGGCACACTAGCAATAAATACCAGGTACGTCAAAATGTCATCTACATAAATTAAAATACCTATAACTCACACATGTCCTATACTTCAGAGCCGAAGTTTCTTGAGACGTCGCACGAAACCTTTACCCTTTATTTTGTGCATTTGTTTTCTTTGCACCCAACTACGCTCACCATATACAGCAACATGAGTAAGCTATGTGGAAGAATCATCGGGCGGATTGAGGCTGGTGACAGGCCTGTGAACATTGCGAGGCACTTCTGTATTCACAGGACTACTGTCTGCAAGGTCAAGAAGCTCTACCAAGCGGTCCCCAAAGCCACAGTCATCGCGGCTTGCAAGGACATGTCCAGGAACTGCGTCGGCAAGTGTTGTGCTGTCTTCCTCAAACAAGTGCAGGTCTGCATTGATGGTGATGGTGGAGTTTGTGAGAAGAACCAATTGAAGACTTTCTGTTCTACAAAATTACATGTAATAAAATCAGATCAACACCCTTGACTTGGTCTTTCCAATTTCAAAAAGTGTAGATGACATTTTGGCGCACCTGGTAAAATAATAATTAGTAATAATAATAGGTGACTGCTGCCATCCCCTAGGTTAGCCTGTGTGCCAAAGTGGTAGTGGCTAAAGTGACGTCGGGTTGTCGCGCTCTCGGGCTCGGGCCAAAGTCAGACAGATCTGTAGTTATTAAAGAAGTTGTCTGAACTGGAGAAATTTGGAGTGGCGGGATGGCAGAAAATTCCATCTGACATGAGTGAGAGCCTCATAAAAAACTATTGGAGAAGATTTTGTAAAGGTTTTGAAGCTGAAGGCTAAAGGCCATGCAATAAATTGTTAAGCCCCGGAAGGACCAATAATTTTTTCTCATGCATACTGGATCTTCATACTCAGAAATCTGTTCAAGCTGCAGAAAGAGGATTCCTGTCTAGAGTAAAGATGACTTGTAAAGTGACTCACTTTCGCTGAAAGTTATTCGAACACCGGTCAGAGATCTCTCTTGGCATGATGAAAAAAATATGAAAAGGTCCGCAGGAACATATATTTCTACACTGAACGTACTCACACTTCACATTACTACGTACTGTACGGAGAGTAACAAGCGTTGCTTGTACGTTTTCCTTGTTGTCACTTGTAAGAAGTTCTGGATAGTGGACAGATAAACTCTCATTTGGGCACGCACAATATTTTTCCCAGACAACAGCAAATGGTCTGAAGATTAAATGACATGCTTCATACTAAGCCTCTAGGAGGGCACACGAGGTACATTGGAGATGATGTACGTACACTGTGCGATAAACGCCTAGACCCAAATATGCCGAACAGGGTCTAACATAGGCAAAAAGTATTGTTTAACAATTGTGAGAGTACGGACTTTAGAAGGAAGTTTCCAGAGCTCGTACAATTGCAGGCCACCAAGAAGACAGACTTTTCTACTTTGACTACGAAAACCACAGTTATTAGGTTACTCACCCGTTACTGTTACCTCATGCTTGAAAAAGGCTACGGTGCAATTAGGCGGAGAACGCCTCCACGCATTAGATAAATAAAATAAAAATTTTCATGATCTGAGCTTTCATTTGGCATTAACTTTAGTTTTTATCGTAGAAATGGACAGGTGCACGGAAGGGCAAAATTGTAATTGATTCAGAGTAAAAAATGAAAATATGCACGGCATTCAAGAATCCTTGCTATAGAAGTCTACCTGGTTCGAAAGGACGACTATATAGGACTTCTTTTTCCCTCGTCGCACACGCGTCTCAAGCGGTCATGATGCTTCTCTCGAGGCACTCAATTAAGGCAGGTTCGGTATTCCCTAGAAGTACTTGTAGGCCTTATTCCATCTACGCATTCTCTGCTGTATGCCTATCTCAGATATGAAAAGAGAATTGTTCACATCAAATCCCTCTCTGCACGTCTTCACGTGCGTGTTCTTTTCACTAAAATCCTCGCTTTTGTTCCAGATGAAAAAGAATCATTCTACTCTACACATGCTAAGAATTGTTTTGCATACGAAAGACACTGCAGTGGGAAGGTGCTAGTTTGCATGGTAAGAGCACATTTTCTTGCGAAATTTGTCTTAATTTTGCTCCCCTCGGGCAATATTACTCAGGAGGTGTCAATGATGATTAGAGAATCTTGTTCCGTCATCGTTTTCTCCTTTTTTATCCCCCGCCAAATAGAGTCGATGAGAGGGAAAAGAAGAATAGAAAAACCATAGTGTGTCGTAAGGTTGTTCAAGAGTACGCATTTTCTCCAGCCCTTCGTGCTGGAATGCTGTGGGATCTATGCAGAGTGGGCAGACACGACATTAACATGCGATGATACATGGCAAACAGCCTCAAAGATTTTCACGCATCGCCGGTGTGTATGCGTGGAAAGTAATGATGATGCGGCGAGTGATGATGATATGACCCTTTTGAGCTATACAAGGTTCATGTGCATGTACACATCTCTGCATATCAGGGAAGAGTGTGTGCGTGTGTGTGTGTGTCCGATCGGCAAGTACTCCGAGGACAGCCAGACCCGTTTGGACCAAGCGGTCTGGAGTCCCCGGAACGCATTACAAGGACGTGAGCCCCCCTCCCTAGCGGTCAACAATGGACAGGTCAAAAAAGTGGGTTCACATCATAAAAGTTGTACGTCAGAAGTGACTCAATTCTGGCTTGCTAGCAACGCATAGGAAAGTAAGACCTTAGCTGCGAAGAATGACGTAGCTTCCAAAACGCATCAACTGCGCCTATCCTGAGAGACATTTATTGTGCCGTGAGAGCAAGTTCATGCCTCTAATCCTCCTCAGGATGGCCCGTGACCCGGAGGTCCGGTAGCATCTCGTTGCAGGAAGCCACCGGGTGATCTCGGGCGCTGCGCACGAACACCAACGGGTGCACAAATTTGCATTACAATCATGGAAATGCTGACATGGAAACAGTCAGCATCTGTCTGTGTCACCCCATCTCTTGTACGCTCTTGAAGACACGGAAAAATATGAAGAGAGAAGCACGACGGAAAATCCTTGAAGTGAACAGATTCTTCTGTGCTTTTGCCCAAAGAGCAGCTGGGTCGACGTATGCACTGTTCACTGCTCGTACGGTAATTTATATTGATTCTCTCGAGGGGGCACTCAATACAAGGTCCCCGTTCTCTTGAAAGCTTCATGCCGCCAGCAAAAATAAAGAGGAGAACGCGACAAAATTCATTCAGCTTCAGGTGGTGCCAGAGAAAGTTCATTTAGAACTCTCTGACGACAGTGCTTAAGATGACAGACAGAACCTGAAAATAGGGGACTGACGTGAGCACTTCCATGGTCACAATGACAGCATCTTCCTTTGCCGGCTCAAGTGGAGAATGGGTAAAAGAAGAAATTGCCAGAAAATATGCACGAGTAAATTGCACAGGTGAACACTCTTCATATCTTGCTAGCTACATGTCAGATGTGTGGAAAGACACACACGAATGCATACCCCTTGTTTGGAGAGGGCTGATTTTTTGTGAGGTTTCTCATTCACGTGCTTGCCAGATTACACACTCCGCCGCCCATGTAAGGTCTTTAACCCTTTATCAGTGCTTCTTTGCAGATTTATCCTGGCTCTTTTTTGTACTATTTTTTTTGCTCACGCACCTAAATGGCTGCAGTTCAAAGGCCAAGGAGTTAGGTCAGTTATCCTTCTTGCACAATTTATTCCAAGCCCTGGGGATATTTTGCTCAATTAAAGACTTGGAAATGCAATCGCTATGCTTACATAAAGGCGAGGTGGCGTACGTACGGTAAGTGTGTGCATAGCACGTGTGCGCCGTATTCCACGGAAACGCCTGTCGATATATTAACCCGTCCACTACCTTATTCATTCCCGCTATTTATTTCTCCGGGAGCGCGACTTAAATTGCTTTTGTTGTTCCTAGACTGTGGGGTAAATGAACAGAGTTATAGCCGCCTCGAGGATTTGTTGACTTCGTCGGCTCGCTGGGTACGCGTCGATGCACGTATCACGTACGGAAATCCCTCGGAAGCCAATGTTCCGTCGTCACCTCATCCGCGGGTCGTGGAACTCCTGCAGTGCCAATTCTGCACTTGCCACTCAAGGCACTACTTGCGACGAGATGCGGTTGAGATGAAAGTGAAATTATTGCCATTTCTTGACACCTGAAAGCGCACACGTTAAAATCGAGTTTGCGTGCCGAGAAGAGCCGTGGAAGAGGAGGAAGATGAGTTCCACAGGTACGGATTTGAATGGGACGGGAAAGAACGAACCGTTGCACGGTAATAACACGAGGGAGGCCTGGCAGTGGCCTCATTTCAGCCAGGCCCCCATCCCTCATGCCTTTTCACGAACTCCGTCGTGCACACACCGAGCGTACACAAACTCCTGGGCTGTGTAAAGTGGCGTGAGAATCCAAGGAGAGGCCGCGTCAATCAGATGCTGGAAGCACAGCAGAACAGAGCGCAGCCGGCATCATCTCCAAGGCAGAAATGTGAAGACATCTGCTGCTCTCGCCGGGTTCGACCCAGTTCTGGGCTACCCAGCAACTTGATGTGATCTACGCACATTGCGTCGTCCGGGTGTCGAGCCCAATAACTTGTTTACACTTTGTCGAAGAAATCTCGATTTCGAACTCCGCAGCCTCAATGTGAACTTTCTAATGGGGGACGAGAAACCGCAATACCGTAAATCACGATTGGAAATCCTCTGCGGGGGAATAAAAACAATCACCCCTTGGCTAACGCATCACATTATGAAGATGGGTGAAGACGACGGAAGTTTGTTACCGAACTCTTGCCAGGATCCCCCAGGGTCGATCAGGATAAAACTGGGAGAGGTGACTAGGGGTCACTCCAGAAACCGTACGTACCGGTGTAATTAGAGGTTATTTATTCTGCGAACTTATAACGGGGGGGGGGGGGAATCATGTAGTGGCGACACATTTTGTAGGAAAGAACAAACGAGGAATACACGGCACCGTGGGTGAGGAGGAGAGCGAACT
>JAAUXU010183404.1_pt1 | contig 11510 bp, 10 predicted proteins | sample 7278151 | NCBI WGS metagenome assembly JAAUXU01 (sample SAMN14350113, study PRJNA611818) | marine sediment metagenome | isolation source: surface marine sediment (1.8m) | place: French Polynesia: Moorea | collected 2018-08 | reverse complement strand
TAGAAAGTCAGATCCCACCCAGTCAGACTGCCATTGGTCCACACAGAAAGGTGCTCCAAGGCTGACAAGGTGTTGGAGCAGGGGACCTTCCTGGGGGACAGGGGTCAATGCTATTGTCACCATATGAAAATTTTATTATAAAATGTGATCCTTCTGGTCAAAAAAGTACTAATGCACTTGTTTCACAAATTAAATTTGACATACTTTATGTTGTAACTTACTGGTGAAAAATGAGGTCCCTTATTACTTCAAATTAGGAAATGGTGTCTTTATACTTTTTGCTCAGAAGGGTCACATTTCATAATAAAAATTTTAATTTCATTCATTAGACTGCCATTAATCCACACAAAAAGGTGCTACAATGCTGACAATGCTGAAGGACATGGGTCAGTGCTACTGTCACCATACAAAAAATTTATTGTAAAATGTATCCTTCTGGTCAAAAAAGTACTAATTCCCCTTTTTCAGAAATGTAACTTTAGCATATTTTTCTATAAGATCCAACACCTTGTCAGCCTTGTAGCACCCTTTTGTGTGGACCTGTGTCAGTCTGATTGGGCAGGATCTTACTTCAGCCGCAACTGCCGATGAGTGGGCATTTAGAAAATAAAAAAAGGGGCCCACCCTAATGCACACGTGTGATGAAAGTCTCTCGCCAATGATGACTGAGGGAGAGAGACTTCATTTGTGGATGGTTTGACATGACCGACAAGACTCTGGATGACAACTTTTGCATGGTGGCATTGGAAGAAAAGGAGCCCGGGTCACCCTGGCCGGGTTTTTTAGTGTGTGAGCTGACCACGGCGCCATGAGTGGTGCCTTCGTCAGTGTAAATGCGACCGAAGTAGCGGTCCCAGAGCTTAAGTGAGTCCTTACACAAAAGACATTTTTGCCTCAAGGGTGTCGGTGGGGAGGGGAAAAAATTGACACACGCACGACGTACAAAATGTGTAGCCAAATTACATCAAGCCAGGACTAGACTAACCTTTGGGAGCCCTTGAAAGTGAAGTTTTTAACACTTTTATGAAAAATTACGAAGTGGAGCTTCTCCCTGCGTACGATTTGTACTGAGCGGCTCATCCGCTAAAGAAGCATCTTCTTATCACATTTATCGAGGGGTGGGAGAGTCTGTTGCACCGTGCGTGTATCTCGCTGTATTATGTGGCATTACTAGATCTCTAGTGCTCTCACTAGTTTGTAAATGAAAGAAAAGTGCCCAAATTCCTACACGAATGACAGGAAAAGCTGGAGAAGATTTCTTCTTCCCCTCTGTTGACTGAGGAAGCCCTGTGAGGTCGTGCTTGTCTAAGAGGACATTCAAAATTCAGCTCCCCAAGTTTGTCCCGACGGACGCGGTTACACAGGCAAAATTGGCAGACACACAAGTTGTCCCAGTGTGGACGCTGCCTCAAAGTTGGGTGAGGACAAATTCTGATCATCTATCTCGAATTAAGGGCCTGCTCCTACTGCGCATGCGCACCAAAGTTTTGCCACAAGTGACACGGCAAATTGGAGCTTCGGCGTTTCAACTTTTTTTCCTTGGCAGCCATTAAATTTTGTTTAGATGGCTAAGAGAGAAAAAGGTATTGAAAAAGTTCAACGAGTTTAACGAAGCGAGAGGCAGAGACAGCATCAGGATAATAATGTGCACGTACAGCTCGAACTTGACGTTGAATCCAATATAAGCTCGACTTTAAGCCTCAAGAGGTTGTGTGCGATTTTTTTTTTCCTTTTGTGATGAAAAAAACCCCTCTGTCTGTTTTCGCGCTTCGAACTGAATAGCAATAATATTATGGATTCTTCCCCGTACAAACATGCATACAGGGTTGACCACGTAAAGTTACACCAAGTTCGAGGGAGGACAAAAACGTGGGCTTTTCTTACTGAGCTCCTTTGAACCACAGACGATGACGTCGCATACGGGTCTTCTTCGGGCAACCGTGGGACGCAGACCGGGACGGCAACGGCGCGTCCCTCTTAGCTGGTGTACTTCAGGAGGAATTGATCCAGCCTCTACTCAAACACGATCAAAAACGTTCTCAATGCGCTCCTTGGCGTTCGGTTCAGACGTGCTGTAAATTTACACGGTCAACGCTGTACATGCGAGCGTCCCCTTCAACATATCACTGACGTTGTTAAGCGTAATATATATGTCGTTCGAGTACAGTACCTGCACCCTATTATTTGGAAGTTCTTACCAGGGTGGCTACAGGCAATTCATTACCGAAGAAGAGACATTTTTCAAAGCCCTGCGGCTCTGAGCATGACCAATCCATCATCCATGGTCATGTAACGCTAGCACTGCGTACTACACTGTATATTGCATGACACGACGATAGGTAGAACTTACGTGTATGGCAACAATAACAACAATAGTTCTTTACCCGGCAGCACCCAAGTTTGCTACCCGCGGTCTTAAACACAGGATCTGACCTTCTCTATGCAGTCACCTAGGGAGATATCTCGGGACGTTCATGTGTTGCTGGTGCTGGTGCTGGGCTTTTTCATAATATAGCCCGTTTTGGGGTAATACTGAAATACAGCCCAGTTTGGGGCTGCATGGTCTTAAAATATTTTCCGCCTGCACAAAGAAAATTGAGTGTATTCGAAAAAAATTCGCGTTAAGTCTTGTGTTATTGATGTCGTCTTCTATCCTTACGTCATGTTTCCTGTCTTCTATCCATAACATGCATAACTTACACTCCTTGTCAAGACAGCTGCTGACTACCGAGCTTCACCTGTGGTAAACGCTCACCCCTGATGATGCACTCAGGTTTGCAAAAGCTCCAGTCAGAAACCTTCTTCCTCCTTTTCCCTCCTCCAAGCACAATGACAACTCATAGGCCTACGTCAGGGCTGAGCCGCAGTCGAAGCACAACAAGGCGTGCACGTGTGCAAAAACTTAATGACTCCTACGACCGCTTGTTCCTGCTCAGAGAAACGTACTTCTTCAAAAGACTTAATACACTTTAATAGCAAACGCATATATTGTCTGGCTTTCCTCCCTCCTTTTCTGATAGTATCTTCTCCGAGCGGCGTCGGAAATTTCCAATGCAGATGAGAAAGGGGATCAAACATCAACAACGGGTGCAGCTTTTCCCAGATTTCACCTTTTCAAGAGAAAAAGTCTCTTTCTCCCTCCTCAGGCAGCAACGAATGAATGTGCTTCTCTGCACGTGTGGAATTTGTAGAAAAAATATTGTGCCGTAAATAACCTGCGTTAGGAGTATGGATTTTGCTATTACACGGGCCTCATCCAAGGGGTTCTCCATTCATGTACGATTGTCCTTCGGACACTTTCACTTTGTCAAATGGGCAGCACGAGCTAACATTGTCCATAAGGGCACGATTGCACGACTGCAGCGGACGCCTAATGACTTAGTCTCCCACAGGTGTACTAACGCTAAGTATGTAATTCAAGGAGTAACTTGATACTACCCCCCCCCCCACACACACACACAAACGCACACACCCAGCTTATCTAATAATATAGTAAATAATACTCCACTCGCTGCTCATGCATACAACGACAGCTGTTTTTCTTGCCTGTTGTGTTCGCCAAAGTCTGATATGAATGGCGCAATTATACAGTTACTCTGTCAACAGCTATTCCTATACAGTGAGACTCAAAAGTGGACTACGCAGGGGACAATTGCAGGTGGCAGCACCCGAGGGGTACGTTCACCAACGTGAGAGCGGTTGAAAAGGTGTCCTCAGAGAGAGATCTTTTTCTTTAACCTCACATAATGGCCTTTTTTTCTTTCTGCCCTTATACAAATCCACTAAGTATCGTTGCCACGAAGCAAATTATTGAACGTGCTCGGATCATCCTTATTTTTCCACCTGCCCGCCACAGTCGGCGCCTCTCAAAATTCCCCCCCTCCCTCAGATATCTTGTTCTGTCTGTCTCCGTCACATGCATGCGCACGGAGGGGAGCCCACGCAGGCCTCGGTCAGACACAAGTTGGGCAACTGCTCGACTGACTCCTGCTATCTGGCCGAACCATCCTTGTGCAGCCAACACTCAGGGTAGAGGACGAGTGGAGTGCATAGTTTGGGTAATGAGCGACTGCGAAGTTGCGCATACCACCCACAAACTTCTTGTGTAAGTAGTAGAGCAAGTGAGAGGAGAGGACAAAAGGAGAGAAATGACCCGTAATTTACTGTAGTACCCACCGTCCGACGTACATTAGTGGCGTCTAAAGCTACCTCACCAGAGTGTAATTAGTAATTTATAAAACCTCTTAACTTCCACTTTCTCTACAAAAGAAGGTACAAGGCAAACTTCGTCCGCGCTGATGAGAAAAGAGGGTGCAGGCAGAAGTGGCTTCATCGAAAGTAACTTTTGATGGGAAATCTGCTGTTGTTTCCTCTGTGTTTCCCTCTAAATATCAAATCAAAGCGCCAGTGAAGGGCATTTAGAAAGAGAGAAAACAGTACTTGTAGGCCGAGGCCTGGCAGGCCTTCTAGCGGAGGAAAAAAAATCTTTACCCTCTAGTACAAACATAGAAGCTTCAGGTCAACAGCGTCTGCTAGACTTCATATTTCAATGTTATGATGCTGTTTGGGGGCTTCTATCGGACCTGAGTGACTTGGAGAAAGGGAAAAAGGAAAACAGTCGATGGCCAGTTCTACCAGACAAAGATCACAGCTGGTTGCCATTGTACTGCAGTACTGGACCTCTAGTCCAGCCTGTGAAGGTCCTCCAGGGGCACCAATGCACCAGAAGTAAACTTTTCTTTTAGCTCCATCAAATCTCTACTCGAGGATTATCCGCCAGCTTCTATTTTGCTCGGTTCAACAAGCTTCGTTTAAAGTCAGCTGTGAGTTGGGGCGCAAAAGAATATATTTTTAGGTCACTTATTCAGGCGTCAGTATGTCAGTTAGGTTAGGCAAGTTTTGCCTGCGAGTCCACATACTTCTTCGGCTCCTTGTCAGACTTTTTCCAACGTTGAGTCCCTGTTACCAGAAAAAGAACTTGCGCCCAAATTGGACCGTGTGTTTTGGAGGTGGGTGCGTCAAGCAGAGTCGTCGTCACATTAGAAAGAAATTCTCGCACTTTCCTTGATTTTGTCTGGTGGAGTCGCTCTCACTCTGTGTAGGAGAGAGAAGTGAATCAGGTAGAAAGATATTGGTAGAGGAGCTAAAACTTTTTTTTTACTGGAAATTTTTTTTATCGACCGTGTTTTATGGGAGAAAAACCTCATGGCGAAGAAAGTTTTTCTGGCAAAACAAACTTGCGCTCGTAATTATGCGAGTTTGATTGCGTGAGATTATCAAAACTTTCCTCAAGAGTTTCTACTTTTGAGTAAATACCTGGCATGCAGGTAATTGCTCGTTTTTTTATAATTATACACTTCACTTTTTTGTTCTGGTTGAGTGGCCTCGGAGGCTGCGGGCAGGACGGCAAGAAAACTTTTTTTGCGAGGTTCTTCGTCAATCAGGATCTCGTCGTCATCGTCGTCTCCCGATTAAATAAAACCGCCAAAACTTTCGCTCGCTTTCTCTCCGAAGCTTAAAATTCTTCCTTGGGGGGAGTGAAAAGTTCCAGATATCTCCTGCTCATTGCGCAATGATGAAGAAGAAGTACAAAATATTCATTAGCACAGCGCGTAGCTGACGTCTGGCAGCTACCAGACTCGCTCAGAGAAGAATTCCACGAATCGACGTCACCGCAACGACCACTCAAAGTTCAGATACTTTAATAAAAGTTCTGCTGCGTCTTCACCGTCACTCTGTGTGCATCACGAAGCAGTGATAGGATTGGCGTCAGACGCTGCGCATGCGACCTCGGTGCCCCCGTTGGACCAGTCCCAGTGGTTGAGCGTCTCTTCTTCGTTTCAGGGGCATTTTGATGGCTGCACGTCAACTGTCGTCCCAGGGCGCGGCCAAGTTCCACTTTCTGGCCTCCGATGGGTGGGGAAAGCAGGCCCAGGTGGTCGCAGGCGTCGAGGACTTCGCGGTCGGAGCAATCACCGTAGAGTTGGAGTCCAAGAGGATACAGGGTAAGTGAGAGGGGAGGAGAAAGGTGGCAGTCAGACTGGCGTTGGACTTTGGTTGTCTTTTATTCTAGTTGTAAAAGGCAATGCTGCTCTGTCCCCTTGGAGTCCGGTCAATGTATGAGCACAATCGGACTTTGGTGTAGTACAGCTTCCCATAAGCAGTCTCTGTTTTACTTTATGGAGGTCATTATGGCAACGGGTGTCTTTGTTTAAGTAAAAAATCGACCAGCAGTGAAGCTTTACTTCATGGGGAATACTTACTATGGCACAGTTCACCACATCGAAGTTCGACTGCTCAAAACAGTCTGTTCTGCATATTAGATATTCTTATCCTGCATGTCCTCTGCACGTTAAGGATGGATCATAAGAAAGACAGATGAATATGAGTCAGAAAGAGGCCAACAGGAGGGGGTACAGGGACATATAGAGCATACTCGGGGTGCGTCTACCACCGAAGAGCTGAATAACTGGTATCTGTTTGACAGTGGCACCCCACTTCACCTCAGCCTGACATAAGCCCAGCGATTATTAAGGCCACGCAACAACGGCAATCATTGTAGGAGGCTACACCATCTTGTCCGATCAGTGTAATCACCGAGGTTGCGTGATCAGTCCCAACCGCTGTTCTTTCCTATCCCACACTTATCCACTCCCAGTCCAGTCAGCTGGCATGAGTGGGATGAGGAAAAAACAATAGTCGTAAAGCAGCTGAAAAGCTGCTCTTTTTCAAAATTTTTAACATTCTTTGTCCCCTCGGCTTAGTTCTTTGGTGTTTTAATCACCTTCTACGGCAGAGTAGGGCTTAGTTTCTTTGCCAGATCTCTTCACATCAATGTGAAGAGTTCCTCCAACTCTACTCTGCTCAACCTCCTGTTGCTCTGGTAAACTTGTCATCATAAGTGCCAGTGATCTTGACTGTCCCTGTTCTTCAAATTCACTGGTCTTTAAGATCGGCATGAGTGACGGTGGTCTTAACAGACTCATGGTCTTGGCCCGGGCTTGGCTGAAGTGCCACATTGTCCTGTCTCACAAAGGTCATACTGGGGGAGATCTTTACAACTCACAGGTGAATAATTTGCAAAAGCATCTTTGGGTCCACAAGACACAGCGCACACGTGAATACTGAATGGAACCTCGACTTTCGGATTTCCAGTGCAAGTGCTGAACACCCATTTCTTTTCTTTTTGGCCCCAAAGACTGGTTTTTTTTGTTTTTTTTGTCCTTTGTTTTTTACTCATTTCAGCACCACTTCGTAAATTTTCATTTCCCTCCGGTCTCCAGCTGCCTCTTGGGCTGACAGCGCAGATTTCAGGCAAAAATTCCCCTCTTTCTTCCAAGAAAAACAACTCCCTAGAAAGAAGAAAAACTCCTTTCTCTCTCTTTCCTCCCAAACTTAGTGCCCCCCAGTGAAAAATAAGAGTTTTTATTAAAACTACTTCTCCCACCTGCAAGACGGCATGAAAAAAAGAATATAGCAAGGGTCCCATTTGTATTCCTGGAGGCTCGAGGGACTTCTGCTTGTCCCGCTTCAAGTGTGTCCACGGCTGACATAAAATGGGATTTTTTTTTTTTTTGCTTTTGAGTTCTCTTTTGGGAGGGATGGTAACAGTAGTTTGGCCATTGTCCGTCGTTCACATATTTTTTGTGAATAAGCGTAGGCGGCGTCCTAACAAGGTGGTTTCCGTCATGATGCATGAGCCAAGAAGAAAGATGCAGGTCTAGGACACAACTTTGCCATGCATTCAAACGGTCAACGTCGTCGTTGCTGCTGAAACAAAGTTGTTGAACTATGTGTAGTAAGCTTCTGCATCCTCACAATGCCTAAAGGAGAGATTTGTCTAGGGAGCTTCCACTGGATGACCAATCAGGTCTGAGCACACTGATCCTATGTGAAACATGCAAAAAAGGGTTTGTTGCAACAAAAAACGCTCCGACGGCGCCAGGTGTGCAAAGGTCTTATTTTTCACAATTTATCGTAAGATTTATTGTCAGGGGTGACAATCAGCATGATGCGAAGTTAGTCCTTAAGCTGATCTCTCTATATTTTCAACACAGGGAATGTTATGAGAGACGCAGTGCAATGTTTCAATAACTGCACTTGAGAAATGTCACCCCTGTGACGATAAATTGCAAACACAAGGGTACCCTCGATGCGATTCCGTGGAATTGTGACAAGAATCCGCTTTTAACGGGGCATACATTTATCAACACAAGCAATATCCTTCTGGAGGCAGCACATGAATGTGTAAAGAATGTATCTCTTGGTCCAGGTTTTGACGAGTACATGAACCGCCAGAATCCTTCTACCAACCGACACAACCCTTGGTTCCAAGACTACTGGCAAGACATGTTCGACTGCAACGTCCACCCTGGCAACAGCGACTTCTTCTCCGGTGACTTTGAAGAATCGGAGAAGAAGAAGGGCGGCTGGCTGGGTGGACCCGGAGGCGGCCTCTCCCGCTGGGTCGAGGACGGCAGCAGCGAAGGCGGACACGTGGAGACCGCGGCCGTGGAGACGCTGTTCAGGAAGACCTGCGACCCAAATCTGAGGTAAGCACGACGCAGTCATAGGTGAGGACTGCAAGAGGCATATGAGGGACGGGACCCCTTGCATCCGACACAGCCACTTGTGACTGACTCAACATGCACGGGTCACACCTGTGCTGTCCTCATTCAAGCAGGTGTCTGGTCAAGCGCTCAGCATCCCCAACTTGCTGTCCAGCACTCAGTGCTGACATCAACGAATGTCGGTTCCAGTGCTTCACGTATAAGGACCTAACGAATATGTGTGTCAAGTGCAGTCACTTGAACCTGTGGTTCAAGTTGGAAGATCCGACTTTCACTTGTTTATCTGTCTTCTTCATGCTCTCCGCCCGGTGGCCCGTACAGCCCATGGGTCACCCTGCTTTCCCAGCATTACTTGCTGCTTCTCTCAGCATTGCATGCACAAAAGTATTTTCGATATCGTATCTATTTTTAGATATCGCGATATTCGACACCGATACGATATGTTGTACAGACTTAACACTTACATAAACATACGATGTAATACAGGGAGACCACATCAAGTTTTACACACGTACTCAACAAATTGTCCAGGTTGGTACAAGAATCTGACAAATTTGTCCGAAAAAAGTAATCTCGATAGAGATCAAAGAAATTAATCATCAATGGAGCAATTTAAAAGCTTCCAAAGTCTCCTAAGTAAGAACATTGATATGGATACCCCCCCTCCCATATCTGTACTAGCGGAGGTACCCGGCTTTGCCCGGATTATTTTACGACCGAACTAAAATATGAAGACCTGCGCACCGCGCCGTTCCCGTGCTCTGCGCTGTGCTCTGCTATATACATTTTAACGGCACATGGCCATACTATGTTATGTTTTTGAGCTTCTAGGTGATGTTAGACCTATTCTCAGACTTACATTTATTGTCCGAGGCGCCCGTTTTGAGGACAATATATGTCAGCTTAGGGCAGGTAAAAATCTGAGTCAAAATGAGTTTTTTTCTTAGACCGACGGTGTAAGTAAATTTGCTGAAAAAAAGGCCTATTGCGAAATGGCCAACATGCTAGGAGCAGTGATGACTTGACTCCCTACCCTATGCCAATGCCACAAGATAAGAGATAATCTGCAGGATGCTACAAAGAAACCGGCTGGAGTTGATCCCAAAATTTCTCTGATATTTTGGAGGAATAAAGGGTTACATCCTCCCTGTTTCTTATTGCCTTACCCGACCTGTGCATATGAAGGTCCCAGATTCCTTTCAAAAACAATTTTGCTGCCCAACGTTAATTTGTTGGTGAAAGTTTTCCCCTAAGTGCATCACTGCATGCATGCTAATGTTTTAGAACCCATGAGCGTCATTTGGCTTTATTTCTAACAGATGCTGTAGACTGAATGTTACTGCACTTTTTTTCCTTAAGCAATTTTGGATTCTCTATGCAGGATTGGAAGAGGAAAATATCGTGCACGTTAGTCATGGCCGCGAAATTTGTAATTTGACGCAAAATTGTTGTTTTCCATCTGCCACAACATTTCCTGTAGAAAATGCTTAGTCCTCTGGGTGCTGCACTGAAAAGCTGGGAAATATAGTTGTCGATTTACTACTTCTTCTATGCATAGCAGGTTTTAGAGTTATATTTTTTCATTATGTGGCCCTTTTTTAACATATCGCCCAACACTGTCTGCTGGTGTTGTGCTGGGAGTTGGAAATGTCAGGTCAAGTTTTCATCCAGCAGAAGTTAAAAACTCAACTCAATTTCAACTTGAACGCAGCCTGAATCATCCAGCCGACTGCCCTGCTGCCCGCTGGCTGCCCAAACTTTCCTGAGTCGAAAAAAGAGAAATGAACTGAAAAAAAGAGCTAAACGAAGGAAGTAACAGAGGTGGCATTTGTGTTTACTGCTCTACTTCGCCTTCTTCCTAGCCTACAACTATGTCCACAAGGAAATGCACAAGCTCTGCTGCGTCAACTGCTGATGGTGGAAGAAATGGTACGTTAAATTACAAATTGCCTGCTCATATGACGCCAATATATTCCTCTTTCTCTCTTTTGATTGCCGTCGATGTGCTCTTGACAGCCTCGGGGCCCTCAACTCCCACCTTGTCCCGTGAAATGCTCCCTCATGTCCGTCTAACAGTCCTCTAGAGCACTCCAAAATAGCGGGATATATTGTCTACTTATGTCAGGAAGCAATGTATGGCTAATATTTCCCAGCTTTCTGCTGCAATTCCCAGCATTTCGCAGTATAGGAACATTCCTGCCTTCCAGTAATTACGTGCATTAGGCAAAGTAGCATTTGACGAACACTCGGTTTCTGCAGCCAGAAAGTGTTGTTGTTCTGAGGAATGAGGGCAGCAAAGACACGGAGTTTGTAAAATGCTACTTGCTCAATGCGCGTCAGGTTGTCCATTTTACATTCATTTTCATTACTAAGGAGGTCTGATAGCTTTGGTCGCTCTGGTCACTCTGATCGACAAGGACGGGTCTGTCGCCCTGGTTGCTCGGATTGTCAGACAGGTCCAGTCGCTCTACTACTCTGATCATCACTGATGGCTCTGCTTGCTCCAATCATCACTTTGATTGTACAACCGCAGTTCCCATACGTTGGTGGCCGAATTTTGTTGGGCTTTTTTAGCCTGTGCTTTTCCACATACTCTCAGTACGTGAGGAGTGCGGAAAAGTTGTACTTTTTTAGAACCCCTTAGCACAAATGAAATGAATGCAACATGGACAGTTTGGCAAAAGAAAAATACACAGTAAAGCGACAATTTTGCACCCAGAGACACTGCAGATCCTATAAACTTAGTCAGTTAGCACTGAAAAGTTGGCTAATTTAACTATTGGGAAGTTTCCCCGAGAACATGGAGTGGTGAAAAAAGGAGACATTTTGGATCAGACCCAACCCAAGAAATGCATGTGTTTCTCAGAGTTAGCAGGCTAAATGTTTGGGGCGAGCGTGCAGAAGTAGGCACCAAATGATTCAGTGCTGTCACTCTTGTGC
>JAAUXU010177987.1_pt1 | contig 11510 bp, 14 predicted proteins | sample 7278151 | NCBI WGS metagenome assembly JAAUXU01 (sample SAMN14350113, study PRJNA611818) | marine sediment metagenome | isolation source: surface marine sediment (1.8m) | place: French Polynesia: Moorea | collected 2018-08 | reverse complement strand
GGCAGTTTTGGGCATATCGTGCCCGGCGCCGGATGTGTGGATTCCCGAGAACCACACCTCGTGGGAGAACCTGGAGGTCGTGCCAAAGATTCTCAAGTCCAAGACCTTCGCGGTCCAGGCCTACGGGAGCGTAAATTGCGACGAAGCCGAGAGCTGGTAACGAATGACTCATAGTCGCTTTTGAGTGACCAGGAAAGTGAGTCGGAAACTTCCCCACTGCAGGGCTCTGTGGGAAGCCTTCGAGGTGACCTTAAAGGACGACCCGGCCAGCCAGACGGGCAAGACGGAGATGCTGACGCCAATTAATATCGCAGACACGATGCCCAGCTACACCACGTCCCTTCTCCAGGTGCCCAAGCTGGCATTCAACTACGGTCTGCATAAGCTGGTTTACAGAGTCGAGGTGAGGAAGACGGATCATGACGAAGAGACAAGGAGTTCAGGGGTGCCATTTCTTTACATTCCAGATCGACACTGGAGACCCGGAAGTTCGGCTGTACAGAGAGGCCTTCACCTACTTGATGATCGACAAGAGTCCTTTGCAACCTGTTCTCATGGAAGGATCAGTGGCAAAAGTATAACGATGATGCCAATACAAATGTATTATGTAGCGCAACAAAAATGTTTTTTTATTCTTCAAGATATCCAGAGGCTGGAGTCAGTCGTTGTCCCTCACCCCGGAGACTCTTTCAAAAGACCCCGATTTTCCAACAGAGACGGTGAGAAAACATAGCCAGCCTTTGCTTTCAAGCCGTCCCTCTTGATCATACTGTTCCAGAACTTCAACTACACGTGGTTCTGCCGGGTCGTGAGTCCTACCTTGGAGGAGTACCCCAATGTAGACGAAGAGGGCTATCCAGAGTTCGATGAGAGCATCGCCCAGATTATTCCAAGACCCTCAGCTGCCCAGATCAACCCTCAACCAGGTGCGAATGCCAAATTTGACGCTTTGCACGGAGTTTTTGTAATTTTCCTCAGGTTGCTTTGGTGTTGGTCCTAAGCCTCTGAAGACGCGGTCGGGCACCCTGACCATGCAGACTGACAGCTTTATCACCTACTCACAAGTAAGACTTCATTTTAGAGTGACATAATGGATGAAACACGTGGTTTTTTTCTGTGTGCTATCTTCCCCTATGCTTTTATATCCACAGATATACGAGATCTTGCTGGTGCTGGAGAAGGACACACGGCGGGCCAAGGTCAAAATCGAGGTGGAAATGTTTTCCGTTCCAGCTCCCATTCTGAAGATCCAATGCGCCAGCACGTGCTACCCAACTTTTGGCGGAGTTTTCGTCAATCCATCGTCAAGGTTTGGTTGAGCTTTTTCTCCGCTTATATTGTGACGATCTGTGCAGTGTGAGTCACCAAAATTGCACGAAACTAAGAAAAAAAGACAAGCCCAAAAAGAGGTGGGAGGATCTGCCAAACGAAGACTCGAAGGGAATGCTTTTTTTTCGCACAATCTTTATATTCGAGACAATTTCTACTGAATCCAGTCTTAACTGACTTTCATGCAAGCTACTCCGAATGATTTAGATTGGCCTTGAGAGGACAGTGTACGGCTGAGTGCCAAGGGGACGAGGAGTACAAGTGGAGCATCATCAGGGCCCCAGACGACCCCTATAAGGCGAAGCCCATTACTGATGTGAGAGGGAAAAACGACGCAAAACAGAAGTTTCATCACACACTTTTTCTATTCAGGTTTATTGCGAACCGGGAGCGGTTGTGGTAACGACCGAGGTGCACACGACCACGACCACATCCACGACGACCACGACGACAACCACAACACCAAAGGAGTTGTATGAAAGTAAGGAAGTGTGTTGTCAAGGGTCGTATAATTATCGAGAACTGCGAGTTGATTCATTCTTATTCACACATGGCTGTGGGTGGGTGTGGGTGTGCATGGAGAGCAGATGGTTAAGAGGAATCCATTAAAGAGACGTGAGGTCAGCAATGTCTTTTAAAGGTCCGAGGTTTGACAAGTTGTTAAGACTCCACTATGTCAAGGATTTCCAACATCTCCAGTTACAGTGGCTTTCGGTCAAATCAACCAAGGAGATAAGGGCAAATTGAACCGACGATAATTCTTCAGGTTTACACCTGCAGACATTTGAATTGAAAAATAGTGATTAGAGTTGGTGTTTGGGCTTCTCAATGTGTCAGTCAGATGTATCAGTCAGCACTGAGTCCTCCAGACGTTTTACAAAACAAGTTAGGGTCATGATAAATACTTTTTAAGTGCGCATTAAGCCCATGTTTCCATTGCAGTTAACTGCTTGTCCCTGATTGGAGAAACTGATGGACTCCTATGCTGCTCTGTCGAAAAAAACAGCGCCAGGCCCACCGTAAAGATATGAATGGAGCAGTCCTGGCGAGGACAGACTAACTTTCTTTGTTTTCTTTCAGAGCATATCTGTCATTGTGCAGACGTCCATATCGCAGAGCAGGAGGAGGCGAGAGGTGGACATGTCTTTGATAAGCACTGGCAATGGCCAACTCATCCCAGGATGCTTGTGGAGTGAGTATTTGGGACACCCTGCAGTTTCTTCTGCAACAATTGTCCTAAGAAGTTTCAATCCATTTACACTTTATTCAAGCAACTTCTGTACCCAGTGGCTGCTGCACTGTTTTAATAGTACCAAAACGGTTTTCTTAGAGTAAAGGACTGCTTTAACAGCTTTGCCCTGGCACAAAAAGCTGTGGCACTTTGACTTCCATTATTTACTTTTATTGACTGTACTTTGTTCGAAAAGCTTCCGGAGCTGGTCAAGGCTCGAGGGTGGGGAACAGAGAATAAATAAACATGCACGGCATGCTTATAGTGCGACGTATTTTAAAGACCCATCCTTCACCGGAAGTGCAAAGCTGGGCAGGACTGGTTGGACAGGTGACTTGGGGCACTTCACTGACGTATTGGTGTCCCAGGAGTTTAACTACTCATATTTGAAAGGTCACATCTGACTTGCCTTTGATGAAGAACCTCTGACTTATCACTAATTTACTTAGTCGCACTAATGCTGAAGAGCTATGTTGATAAATTTCTAATTATGGCATCTTCATGACTTGAAAAACTACACCCTTTTTAGTCTACGGCGACGGTTTGTCTGAGAAGCGGTTCAGCAAGGAGTTGTCGATCCGCCAGCCTTTCTTCGACATCCAGGAGGACACCTTCGAGAAGTTCGTCCTCCAGCTCAATGTCTCAAACGAAGTGGACAATGGAAGGAAGATCACCGAAGTCTATGGGACTTCATACCTGAACGTGAGCGAGATGAGAGAAATGATTTTGTATCAAATTGGATTGTCTTTTCGTTGCTGCGCAGGTGTTTATCAACTCCCCTCCAGAGAACGGCACCTGCAACATCAACATGAAGACGCAGGACGAGACGGGCAAGGACGTCTGGACGCCGGCCAAGACTGGCAGGTATGAGTCATCATTTCATATCTTGTGACGTCTCTAATTCCAAAGATAAGCACATATTTTCATGCATGTATAGAGTTGCATATGGGCGTCATACCCAAAGTGTCCGTACCTTGGAGTATCCAGTATCCTGCAAATAGTGGGAACCCAAATGCAGCATAGTCTCGATTGAACGACAGCTTAGCTGCTTACGAACAGTTTACTCTAGTCTTTCTCATCTAGTCCTTCCCATGAAGTTGGGACGAGACACATGATAGCATACTTGAGTAGACATAAGTATAATTGTATAGCAAAGAATTAGGGTGAGGGAGATTATGGCGAATCTCTGGTATGTGTGAAACTCACGGACGGAAGTGACGTTTTTGCACAGGGCGCTGTTGGACCAGTTCACCATTCAGTGCCAGGACTGGGAGGACCCCGACGATCACGCCATCACCAAATATGTCTTCAAAAGTAAGTCCTGACGGCTTTTAACTTGGAAGTCACGACCTACAGTGACTGACAGTGTCTTGAATTTTTCGTGCAGTCACTGAGCAGACAGACAAAGGCCCGAAAACGTCAATCCTGTACTCGGGACCCACGCGCGACGCCACCGTCATCTTTCCTGTAGGCAAGTTTGAGCTCTTTGCTGAAATCCACGAGGAGGCTCAGGCTTTCAGGTAGGAAACGAAGAATATTTTTCAATACTTGATTTATTTTTACGATAAAAAGACCTCCTATCAATGATCACTGTCGTTGTACTGCAGGACCTTCCCCATCGATACAGAATTCCCCATCTACTTGCCTGACGAACGAGATTATGAAAACTATGACAAGAAGGCTGCACTAGAGGGAACGACTAACATGGCCACCATTGCCCAGATTCTCAAGGCTGACGTGCGTTCTCAGCTTTCATGCGTACTTGAGGCCAATTTTTGACTCCTTGTCTCACTTTTTCAGGCCTCAATTCGTAAAAGTGCGTGCATGTTCGACTTCGAGTGCGCCATGTTGCAAGAGGACCCAGAATTGGTGGACTTGGACGTGGACCAGATGACGCCTTCCCAGCGGGAGAAGCTGAACGAGATGATCAGGCGTATCACACAGGTGAGCGTTAGAAACACGATTTTCTCTTCAGGAATTTAGTGGTTCTACGTATGTTCGTACGAGCTATTTGAGACTGGAAGAAGTTACGCATATCAGGATGGATAAAGCTCTAAAATGTCTAATTTCCTAATTCTGCGAAAACCTGCAGTTTTGAAGTTTTTGAGTTAATTTAGACACATAAGTTTTTAACAAAGGGACATGTCAGTTTCACGATTAAATGACTCGGAGTTTTCCAGATCAACACGGACGACATTAATGCGGCCAAAGACAACCTCCAGTTCAGTACCATCGACCAGCTGGCGCAGGGCACCAACACCTTGGCGGCCATCACGGGCAACATCGTGGATAACGGGCCCCTCTCTAAGACGTTGGACATGGAAGGCAGAGAGTCAGCTGTAGAACTCATGTCCGTGAGTTGTCCAATGTTCTAGCTAAATTTACGAATATTTTTCGTGCAGGGTGCAACAAGAGTCCATTTCATGTAGCTCTCTGCCAAACTTCTAGGACGAGACCAAAAATCAAGCTTTCTCTCTTTGTATCGACAGTTGATGGCTGAAGGCTTCAAGGGCATCGAAAGCACCGATCCCACCCAACTGGACAACATCATCACCGGCCTCACCGGGTCGGTCATGGCCATCACGTCGGTAAGCAAACATTGAAAACAAAAGAGTGCTTGACATCATGTCTGAAACCATGCATTTCTCATTTCATCATGGTGTTCTTTCAATGATGATTTTACCAACGGTTCAAGCATTCAGACACTTCGTCACTACAGTAGCACAGCAGTTACTATTAATGATCATGTGGCTCAACATGAAGCAGGAGGAGCTTGCCTCCTTCTTGCACATGTCCTTAGTACGTATTATTGCGTACAGTGCCGTTAAGAAGTCACAGTCGTAAAAAATGCAGAAAACTGTATTTCTACAGACTTTTTTATATTGACATTTTTTTGCTCATTTTTTGGCCGAGAGGGAGGACTCAGGGGGGCCTCAAGGTCCACACAAAAGACATTGCGGGGAGCCCGGTGGAGGGGGGGGGGGCAAGGCCCCCTTCAGTCAAAAAATGAGCAAAAATTCTCCAAAATAAAGTTTTATAAGGTGACTTAATTATAACTTAACTTTTGGTTAAGTTATGTAAGAAAATGCCCACATTTTTTCAGAGCTTGAACGACATTTTGTACGACAACGACCCTGAGGCGATTCCACTCGGCGACTTTGAGAAGGCCAAGACCATGGATTACGACACAGACATCACAGATGGTGAGGTTCTTTTCTTTCTTGGACTGCACATTGATGCAGGGTTTTCGAGATAAATCGAGACTTTTCTGTTGTCATGGAACCTCACAAAAGCCTCAATTTATCTGATGAGCTCTATGCGCAGAGGTATGGCTTGTTAAGCCGAATACTAATACCGAACACCGAATTTTGGCCTTAAAAAAACTCCTTTTGAAATTTTGAAATTTTGGAAGCATTTGAAATAAAGGCTCCTTGGTTGAGCACCCATAGCCCCAGAAACCCTCTTCTCCGGTGTTGTCTTAACGGGTCCTTGTTGATAAGTGGAGCCAAGGCAGGATTTGACTCGGGCTACATTTTACGTCAAGGCCCTCGTAGGCATCAGCGCTGCAGGCACACTTTCCCAAAATTGGCCAAAAGCCCTGCTAGTCAGCTTTTTGGCTTAGGGGGCTCTCAAATGAATGGTTGATGCTCTCAAAATGGATGGCCAGCACTGACATTCAAAAATGTGCTTTAAGCGACAGTTTTTGAGTGATTCGCATTAAAAAGCTCGTACGAGTGAAGTTTCCAATCTCTACTTTCACCTCAATTTGTTTGTCACTCCGTAAGGTGCTTGTACTGGCTGCAAAACGCGCGTTTCTAGTCAGCCTCAGACAGTCCTATTATGGAGTGCTGTAAAGTCTTATTATTGAAATCGCGAGGGCCAAAATATGTGTGTGTTCATGCGTGCGTATGTCCAGAGGGTGACTTAGAGAGCAATGGTAGCAACAGTGAGGGTGAGGATGAGTGCAACCACAGCAATGACTTCTTGGACGATCGTACGCTTGTGTGTGGATGGCGAGCTTAGGGATGATCAGTCCTGAGGCGGGAGACACAAACAGGCAGTCGGACAGACAGACAAACGAATAAAAATAGCGATTTATTTTTTTACCCTGCGAAATGGGAACCGCATAAGCGCTAGAGATACATAAATTTGTTGTTTTGCGAGGAAAACTTCACAAGAGTTCAGTGCAGGACCTGCACAATGTTGTTCTTGATGAAACTGAACATGTCGATGAGCAGTGAGAGGGGCCTCAAAGTCTCCCTTGCACTAACGTACAAAGATGAAGATTTTACTTTACTAAAAATCTTCCTCTTTTCAGTGGACTCCTTCATCCCCGACGACCCGGAAGATGCGTACCGGCACAACGCATTCAAGCTCACCAGGTTCAACGCAGTGAAGCAGGTTTGATAGTCGTTGCCGGATTGGTCAGTGACTAGACGTGTGAGAAAATGTTTTATGGAAGAATCCCTTGGCATTTAGGTGAAGAAAATGATTGAAATTGTTGACGACGTTGCCGAGACGACCATCATCAACATGGTGGAGGGTGAGGAGATGAGGTCCAAGACCCCATTGGGAGTCCAAATGATCATGTCCAAGTAGGATATATGACGAACGCAACTTTCCTTCAATTCTAGAAGGTAACACAAATCTACAAGCATTTTGTTTTGCTTAGGCTTGGTGGAGAGAACACAGTTGGCCGGGACACCGACGGCGACGGCATCCCCGACATGAAGCTGAGGTTCGAGTTCGAGAACTCTGAAAGTGTCGTCCAATTCCCGTTGGGATTCTGTCCCAGCTCCAGGTACCCATCCAACAACAATATTGACGCCAGTTTTGTTCTTTACTGTCGGGTCTTATTTACTGTGGGCCCCCAAACCAAATTGTACTTCATACGTGGGAAAAGTGCTTCATTTTCGCCGAAATCGGGGTGTATATAGCTCACATAATATATTTCCCGGTGTTCGGGTAACAATACATCCCTCCCTGGGATGGGCACCTGTACGGAAGTACGCAGTCAAAGAATGCAAGCGACTTTCACGACTTGGAAGCCCAGCGACATCGAGGCAACTCATGTCCCCAAAATCTGGCGTTAAGATACAAATTGCATCGCTTTACAAGGGCTTAATTTTAACGCCCTCCTTTATAGCGATGCAACGTAATATTATGCTGAAGTAGAAATAATTAACTTTACATCTCTCTAGAGAAACTGGCATGATCAGATTGAAGAGCCCCTGCAAGGGCCGTTGGGGATTCGTCGTCAAGGAGTGGGAGACAATTACAGCGGTAAAAAGAAGCACTTACTAATAAATGAGTCACCAGACAAGGTTATGGAGTTACTGAGAGGAGAGTACTTACCACTCATATCTATAATCTCTGTCTTATTGGGACCAGCATTCGTTCCTTCATGAGCACATATGAAGTCAACGTTTTTTGGTCTTGTCCTCTACTGTCAGTTCCGATGTTTCTAAAGACTCGTCATGTCATAAGGCTCCAAGTACAGGGTCGAGACATCGTATGTGCCACATGTTGAAAGCCACTTGGTCACTAATCTTGGACATCTTCATAGTCTTATCCGCACTCTGCACGCAACTTGAACAGGGTGACAAAGCAGGTCGATATCGACCTTTACAACGACCTAGGTGGAAAGGTGGGAAGAAGCCTCTAGTTATATCAATATAAGTATAGAAGTCAACGTACGTAAATTGTCGTAGGTTGATGTATCTGGAATGGCGGTCAACATCGACATCACCATCGAGAGGATGAAGGCCAAGGACCCGGAGGCTGTCTCCTTCTCGGGTGAGTACATGAGAAGACAGCTTGTGCTATGTGATGGATCACTATGTGTCTAATGTCTGAGACGCAATCTAAGCTTGTTTAGGACTATTAACTACTTTTAATTACTGTCAATAGACCTGGAAGGTAGGGTGATTCGTTGGATATGTTGAGGCCTACAGTCTAAGCGTCGTCAGGCAATGAATTCCCTTTAGGACAGCGAAAAAAATGTGTTCTCCACAGTACATTTTTTCCACTCACCCTGTGCGATGCAATGATCTGAACGAGGTCTTGAGACTATTTTTGTACTCTTTCTTCCCAGCGGCCACCACCACCAATGTCGACTGCCGCTTGAGGCTAAAGAGGCTGCAGCAGCGCAAGAAAAAGAACTTAATATACCACTACGTCAACGTGACGAGGCCCTACGCGACCGTCAACGTCCAGATCAAGACCGTGCACATCGACTCCAGCAGGTGAGGGAGAAAAAAAATAAACGTACATGGTATCTCTGTGGAACCTGATTTCTCTTTACTCCACCTTCATCAACAGATTCCTGATTTTTGCAAGACACCAAAAAATGCCTACGACGACCAAATGCGACTTCGTCAAGGTTATATCCAAAGTAACACTGAGGGACGGTGAGTTCAACCTTGGTCTTCAGCGTTAGTCTTGGCCTCTACATCTCCTTTCTTGTCTTTATTTTGTCTTGCCCTTCCTATCCATTTCATTTTCAGGAACTTTCATCGATTGGTTCATCCCCAAGGAGACGATCAACAACCGAACAAACCAGTGGTACTTTGGAGTAGCCGTTGTCCAGCGCACGTTCGACTTGGAGACCATTACGGACATGGCCTCGTGCAGCGAAAACCCCAACATCGACCACACAGCCTTCGCCGGACCCGACGACCTCCCAAGCAATCAGGAGGGTAAGGAGCATGTGGACGGTGACCAGGATGCCTCCTACTCTCTTCGGATCTACAGTGGTGGCTGCTACTACTTCAATGCCGAGTCGGAGGTCTGGGAGAACTTGGACATGACGGTGAGTTTATGAGTGGTCCCCACCTTGAATGCGTAACTGAGTACATATTAGTTTACTGTAACTGATCCCAGTCTAAGTTATAGGTAGTTTAAACATTGTTATGGAATGTTCTTATCCAGGTGACTTAAGTGTACTTTTATACAACAAATAAAGAAGCTTGAGGCTACAAAGCAATATTAAACACGTTAAAAAAGGAGACGCTAGACAATACTGTGTAACATCATATATGATCACATATGGAAAAGTATTTGCCCATCGAGCTAAGTAAAGGGGGCAATATTCAGAAAAAACATGGCGGTAAGCGTATAAGTTGTTATAACATGCATGTACGTTTATCTCAAACTTCTCAGGTTTACAACACGACTCAGCTGACAACTTCGTGCGGTGTCAAGCATCTCACCTCTTTCGGCTCCGGGTTCTTCCCAGAGCCCAATACCATCGACTTCGAGTACGTCTTCGCGGCCATGTCATTCCAGGTATCACCACTGATCAATGTCAGCGAAATTTATGATGCTCACAAGCGTTCAATTCGGTAGGACAACATCACCATCTACCTCATGCTGATCATTTCTTTCGTCTTCTACATCATTGCTATGATTTGGGCCTTCATCAATGACAGGAAGGACATCAAAAGCGTGAGCTGGATTATACATTTGCTTCTTTGCTTCTTCTTTGTTGAAGTTGGAACTTGGTTCCAGCTCCCAGTCCCCGTGCTCCTGGACAACCACCCCGAGGACACGTACTTCTACGAAATGCTGGTAGAGACGGGACCCATGGCCAATCATGGTACCACCTCCAATATTTACTTCATACTACACGGTGACGACGACCACACGGGCGAGCGCTGCTTCACCAACCCAGAGAGAGACATATTCGACGTCGGCACCACCGACGCATTCCTGGTGAGCCTTTTGCTGCACTCACACTTGGTGCTTACAGTCTGAGTCGCGAAAAAAGTCCCCCTGGGCCTTTTTTATCCCAACTCTACACACACGGTAACGTTACGGACTACGTGGACTTTGCACGTTCAAACAACTCAGGTTTTGTTTAGTCATTGGTTAAGGACCTCTAGAATAGAAATACTTAATCTACGTAGAGATGTGAGCCTGGTCACTACTGTGGCCAGGCTCACATTGATCAACTTGATCGCTTTCAGCTCGCTACTCAACATCCCCTGGGTGAACTCAGTTACATCCGCGTGTGGAACGACAACAGCGGCCTCGGCGACTCCGGCTCCTGGTACCTCATGAGCATCACCATTACAGACGTGCAGAACGGAACCAGGTGCGATCGGTGCGCTTTCGAAGTAAACACACTGAACTCATGTTCGCGTCCAGGGTCCGGTTCGTGGCAGACCAGTGGATTGCTTGCGACCGCGGCACATTCGAGGACGACATCGTCGTGCACGCGACGGGTGACGGCGATGACGAGCAGGCTGGATATGTTATGAAGAGCCAGGTGTGTGAGCAGTGCAACAGAAGCAGTTGTTACCTTTTGTCCCGCCCTGTGCGTGTGGGTAGTATCCATATTGTGGTATGGCAAGAGTGTGGAAATATCCGAATCCGACATTTTGACCCTCCAAAAATCCGAATCTGACGACTTGGCATTTTAGCGTTATTTGTACAGTCTCATAGTATGGTACAGGACCCATGCTTAAGGTACATGTACCATTAGTACTCACCGTTGTACAGTGCTGTGCAAAAGTCATCGGACACTCGTCTGAGGGACGAAAAACAGGCTAATTTTGCGACCTTTTTGAAGTGAATTTTCAAATTTTTCCTACCGTGAAGAGAGGGGCACCCCCCTCTCTACACCTTACCCCCTGGGCAGCTCTGCTGCCCACCCACCCTCATGGCTGCCTTTGGCGGCTGTTCCCCCACCCCATGCAAAAGTCACCAGACACCTAAGCACACATGCTTAAAAGCAAGAACCTAGCACTAATTTGTGAAATGCAGGACATACCAAATCACAAGAACAAAAAAACCCCACATTTTATTAAAAAAACTAATAATGTATAGAATGTCCCTTATTGGCAATGACTTCTACTAATCTCTTCCAATAATTCACTGCTGCATTGGCACATGTCTCTGCTGGTATGTTGCCCCACTCCTCTGTGCAACATGTCTCCAAGTCATGCAG
>JAAUXU010077931.1_pt1 | contig 11511 bp, 9 predicted proteins | sample 7278151 | NCBI WGS metagenome assembly JAAUXU01 (sample SAMN14350113, study PRJNA611818) | marine sediment metagenome | isolation source: surface marine sediment (1.8m) | place: French Polynesia: Moorea | collected 2018-08 | reverse complement strand
TTTTTTAATAAGTGCGGGCTGGACTGCGGGCTGCGGGCTGATGCGGGCTGGCCAAAAAGGCCTGCGGGCCGCGGGCTCGCGGGCTCGGGCTCAGCCCGAACCCATCCCTAATTAAAGGGCGAAGAAGCAGTAAACTGTATAAAGGGATACGACTTCAAAAATGTTGAGGCACATTAGTCATGTCAGAATGGGGATGTTAAAAATTCATATATTGCGAGGCTTTGGAACTGCAGTCATGAAAACCTGAGAGACTCTTACGCGGTTTCTAGAATCCAACACCTTGGAGGGTGTTATATCGTCCACTGCAGTTAAGGTCTTCGTGATGCTGCTTCGGAAAAACTCCCGCACTGTGGTCTCCACGGGCTTGTTGCCGAACATGAGCTTGTAGGTCTTGACTGTGGAGATCATGGTGGGGACGACTAGAGTTGTCGTCCTCAATGGTCTCTTTGCCTCTGATGCGGCCAGGGGAGCACGAGACGGCTGAAGAAAAGGTAACGGGTCGTGTTCGGGCTTCATCGATCCTCCTCCGGTGCGATAAATATCGGTGTCGCTGCAACTGCAATCCTCCTTAAGCTCGTCAATTTCCCTCTTCAGAGCGAAGCATCGAGCCACATATTCCTCCTCCACTTCCACCTTCGCTGGAAGCACCGCAAGTACCGATATCAAGCACATAAAGACCAACTTCCACAACATGACGGAAACGTTCGCTTGCAAGACAAGAGTCAGCTTCCAGTCGATTGCAGCGAAACGAGCTGGCCACTTCCTTTGTATGTACAGGTAAATTATCCAGAATAAATTGTTTTTCTCTTCGTTGGAAGCTGGAGGAATCTAGCCGAATGCCGTCCGCAAACAATAACAGACGATTATGTAGGGAAATTCTAACTCAAACTTTTCTTTTCCAAGATTCTAAGCTTTTGTGGAACATAATTACGTCGAAGCTTTCACTAGAGATTCGGAAGATGCAACAGCAGCTCCAGATGAAGATGAGGCTGCGACATTGGCGGTGCCGGGGGTTGGTGCAACATCTGGAACAGCGCCAGTGGCGGCGTCCACGGCTCCAGGGGCCCTCCACACTAAGCTGACCACCGATTCCCTCACCCTGTCAGCGAAGGCGTCCAACCTCTCCCTGCCCGAGAGGAAGGCGAGCGGCATCGCCACCGCCAGGGCGAGCTGAAGGGGGAGGAAGGCGGTGCCAATGAAGCCCAGGGGCGCCAGGACCTGCCCGGCCAGGTTGGAGACGAGGGCTCCGCCGAAGAAGAGGACGCCAACCACTACAGCAATTGCCAGATTCTGCATGATGGACTGCTCCTCGGCCTGGTTCCGGCGCCGGTCCGCCCTCTGGGTGATGCAGAAGTAAATCATGAGGCAAACCGGGGTTGTCACCATGAAAACGTGCAGGGGGGACATCTGGGCAAACTGGGCGCTCATAGAGTCTTCGTCTTCCTCTTGCTGCGCATAGTACATTTGCTCGTTCTCCATTTTGGCAAAGTTTTCCACAACTACTAACGGTTTGGAAAATCTCGGAGAGCAAATTAGTTTACGGTAAAATTTTAACCTCCCAAAACACAATACTTATGGGAAATTCTACGGCAGCGAAATTTTTTAAAATACATTTTCCCGTTTCCCCCAATTCCTGGAAGTGGAAATGAACATTGCGTTGGTGATAAGGCGACAATCCGAACGAGACTAAAGTAGAGTAACTGCTTCATTAGACTTAACGCGCAATACGCCGCGGGAAAAATCGAAAAGGGGATAGTTTATTGTCAAGGGCTCGAAAGTTGAGGTACAGCCACGGCATTTTTTTATAGTTTTTTCCTTCTGTCAAATATTTTTTGCATGTGGTTGTATTTCTTTTTTCTCCAAGTTCAATCGAACTTCTCCATGGCGTCGGCGAGTCCAGACAGCAGGTTCATGAGCTGGCTCTCGGTGGGGAATGCGGCGTTCCTCTTGGCCCTGATGTCAGCGGCCACTTCACCGTCCATCATCTCGTCCCTGTTGAGCGCTCCCTTGAACTTGCCAAGGAGGGCGCTGTTGAAGTTGGCCAGGATCGTCCACAGCCCGGCGAAGAGCGAGAGCTTTCCGTTGAAGAGGGCGAAGGCGATCTGGAAGGCCAGAGAGGCGAAGACGTAGACCACGAAGGCTGCCACGAAGAAGATGGCGGCGGGCTGGGCGATGGCGAAAAGCTGGGCGGCCAGGCCCGTCTTGAACTCCTTGATGCCGGTGAGGGCGCCGGAGATGTCCAGGTTAACGGGCTTGTCGAAGGTGTAGGACATTGTGCCCTCCTGGTAGACGGGGTCGGCGGAGGCGGAGGCGGCCAGGGCCATGGAGACGAGCAGGGCGAACTTCATCATATTGGCTGGGGTATCGGTGAAGGCTACGGAGATTGAGAAGGAGGTGACGTCTTCGTCGTTGGAGATCTGCGATGCGAGTGAGGACTCGACCGACCAAAAAACGCGGTTGGGGATAAAACGAGAGCACCCCACCCTGCGCCAGCGTGACAACCAACCTGTGCCACTTTCATCAGTCAAAAGTTGCCGCCGCCGCCGCCGCCGCCGCAGATTTTCCCATTTCTACGAAATCGCCCCCGCCCATTCGGCAACGAATCATTTCTTGTCCGCCGTCCCAGTCAATAGAAATAACCAAATCGCAATTATCCCCCGGTGTACGATTGCTCCAGTTCAGCCTCCCTCCCTCGTTCTGTCACTGTCAACCGGGTAAGTTCAAACTGTTGCTAGCTGGGCTGTCGGTTCGGCCGGTCAGCTCAGGTAGATTAGGAGAAAAACCATTTTTGCTGCAGTTTGACGGTTGGAACAATTTCCTTCCTTTCTCGAAATGACTGCAATGTACGTAGATACAGTAAAAACCAAAAGGAGGGAATCACCGAAGTTTACAGGATGTCCGAAAATCGAGCAAAAACATAGCAATAGGGGGGAAAAGTATAAGTTAAAAAAGAGAAAAACAGTATTTTTTGTTTAGCGAAACGCCATCTCTTAATTACTGTACTACAATACCTCCAAGGATAGAGAGGGTGGAGCCCACCTGATATCTGTCAAAAGGGGTTTTTTGGATTTTCCCTCTTTCCCATAGCCGGAATGACCGTTGACGGTTCCTTCGTACCCCGTCTGCGGTAATCCGATTTAGGTCAAGTCTAAATATAGCGCCCAAAACCTTTTCAGAATACGCACCCTTAGAATAAAAATTGGGGGAAGGGGTACGAGAGAATTACTTTCGTAATCGTACGCCTGTTTCGTTTTGCAATTTTGAATTGCTTTTTAATTAGTGTGAAAAGAAATGTACAGGAGAATGGCTAAGTATCTGACAGTAGGAAAGTATCATCGTCGACTTTCCCTCTATATTTTCCGGAAGAAAGGTGCTTTCATAAAGCAAGCGAGCTTGATCAATAATTGCCGAACAGAAAGCACCTCACTTCCGCCGGTATATTTTTGATGCCAAACAAAATTGACCTGGCCGCTATCTCTTAAAACACCTGTACAGTTTGTGTCAGCTTGTAGTGCATACTTCGCCCTCGTTCACCATGTCCCTTGACCTGGAGGAGGAGCCGCTCCCCTCGGCGGCCGAGCCCGAGTGCAAGGTGTGGACGGACGGCGGCTTCGCTCCCGACCACCTCTGCGCCGTCACCGACGACGTGGTGGCCGTGCACGACGGGACCAACGTCACCTTCGTCTTTCTCAAGACGGGCAAGTCGAGGGTGATGGCGGCGTCGGGCGGAGGGGGCTGCAAGGGCATCTCCTGCCTGACCGGGAGGGACGACCTGTCGCTGCTGGCCTGGAGCGACCTCGGGCCGGGGCCGGCGGTGCACGTTTTCCAGTACGCGGCGCCGGCGGACGTCAAGACAATGGAAGGTAACGCAAGATCGACTATAGCAATATATTTCATTAATATTGCAAAAAAAAGCAAAATCTTCTCTCGAAACGATTGTTACGATGCTGTAGTAAAGAGGAGAAAAAAAATTCTGTACCGGTATACAAGAATGTAGGGAAATTTGCTAATGATACGCAGAAACTGTATTCGTAGTCTCACGGCTTCTTTTCATTTATCAACGAATGAAACGATCGGAGGAAACATTGCGCTTGCTACATGAGTGTCAAAAAGCACGTTTTGCTGACTTCGAGCATTAAGCCAGTCTCTGCTGCCTTCATCGGCAATATCTCGAACACTCCCAAGCAATTATCGACATTCCCCGACGTTCACTGAAACTGTTGTCCAAGTAGGGAACGTTCTTTATCGCTGTCTGTAGGCCGTTGCTCATTCACGAGTTCTTTCCGTGCATTTCCTTGATTTCTCTCATCTCCCTTGACATGGAGCTGACCAGCATGCCCTGGCAGTACTTGGCCAGAGCGGCCTTTGTCGCCCGGTCCCTGCTCATGCCCACTCCGGGGCTTCTCGCGCGGTATTTCCCCTTGAGGTAGCGGTAGAGCAGGCTGCCGTACCTGGTCTGTATGCTTGCAATGCATGACGGATCGTCCAGCTCAATGAAGTCGGTGGAAAAGAGCATAACGAGGGCCAACAGCATGTACTGGATCTCATCCACCGTACTCCCGTTTCTAGAGGAGACTGTAACTATCACATCATCTGATGAGTCTTCCTTCTTGTGGCGGGGCCATTCTTTCACCTTTAGGCAGAGTTCCATGTGCCGTTCTTGAGCCTCCTTGTCTTTGAACGAGTCCTTCTGGTGCATTTGTTCGTATTTCAGGGGCCTCGCCTTCAGTGAGTTGGACAAACTCAGTTCATTGAATTTTTCTTCCAGTGCAACCATGTCCTTGTTTTCCCTGCTATCCCTCATCTTAGAGACAAAGCCGTCTATAAACATCTGACAATCTTGCGCAGCATCAAGAAAGATGCTCTGGAAGAACTCCATGATCAGTGGATAGTTCTTTGTCACAAGGAGGTTCTGGTCCCTTCCAGAAAGGTTCATCATGTCTCCCATGCCTCTGTAGAAGTTTTTCACACTGTAGACAAGAAAATCTTCTTGTAGATTGAGAGACCGCTGGGATATTATTCCCCCCTTGTAGAAAGAATTCATGCTTTCTTCAAAGGCTGTTACGTGGCGTGTGTAGAACTTGCACAGTTCAATGAATAGGTAGTCATGGGTGGTGTCAATCAACCTCAGAATGTGGCTTCTGTCGTCTTCAGTGAAGAGTTCTTCTGGCTGTCTTCTCAAGGTGGGATAATCTGGCATGGTAGACAAAGTGGAGGCTGCAACGACCTGCCGGTAGTGTTTTTCCTGCTTCTTCATTTTTGTATCTGCCCTTTGCTTAGCCCTGGCCTTCCGCTCTGGTTCTGTCAGCACCCATGATGTTTTCATGCCAGCACCTTGACATTTCTGAAAGCGGCAGAACTGGCAGCTCTTCCAAGAACGTGAATTTATTGGGCAGGCACCCTCTTTTTTGCAATTGAAGTGCAGGTAGGTCTTGTTTTGAACAGAACGACGGAAAAATGCACGGCAACTGTTGCACACTTGCCCTCCATAGTAGCTGTGCTTTCCAGCCTTGTTCCCACAGACAGGGCAAACGGGGAAATCTTTGCTCTCTTGAACGGTGGTGGCTATATCCAGCTTTGTATCCGTAGGCGATGAGTTGTTGGCTACCAGCAGCTTTGTATCATCGTTGGGAACTTGACCCTGAAGTGTTTCGGGAATCAGTGCCATTTCGTCAAAGTCTTCTGTGATCTGAGGTGAGTCAACATCGCTGAATTCAAAGCCGCTGGTGGTTCCTTCCGAGGTGACGCCGCAACTGCTGTAGGCAGAGATGGATGTGGCAGATGGAGACGGAGATGGAGTGTAAATCTGCCCTACATGAGATATAGTAGGGAACTGTGTACCATTGGCAAGAGTCTGGTCTAAATAAGATATGTTTGTCTGCCCTAGCTGCTCAACTTGCTCTGGCGAGTGGACGTTTACGCTGTCCTCCGCTGAGAGGTCTTCGAACTTAGCATGTTCCTGGGGCGCGTGGACGTTCCTGTGGGATAGGAGTTCGGAAGCGAAGCTGTTGAGCAGGGCGTCACTTTCACTTTGAAGGTGCAAAAGTTGCTGCAGGTTCCTTTCATCTGAACCCACAGCAAAGGTGAAATCCTGGAGAGCACTCTGCTGAAAATTTCCGTCGTGTATGCTCTGATGGGGAATCTGTTGAAGCACAGGCTGCTGATCAGAAGAGTTTGTTCCTTGCTGGCAATTATCAGGGAACTCCAGCAGGTCCTCTATGGATATTTCTTCCTCAAAGACACTGGGTCGAGAGTCTCTTGGCACTTGCCATCCAAGACCTTCCATCGTAACTGACGTCCATTACCGATCGAGGTGGGTGCTTTTTTCCCTAGGTGGGTCAAACGCTGCAGCGTACCCTCTATACGGTGGTCGAAACGCAATGCGCTTTATCTCGAACTAATTGCCTGTGCTTTGATCTACAGTAAGAGACGTCATCTCTTATCTCTAAGAGACCGTTTTTGTAGTGCGACGCACAGAAAAGGTCATTGAGACCGAGAGAGCATTCTTCTCCGAAATGCTGTAGAATCTCGATCCTTACTGTCCTGTTGGGAGTAATTGGAAGTACGCCTCGAATTTACTAAAAGCCGTAGGTCAAGGTGCTTTCGTACTTATGTATACTTTTTCCAAAGTAATTGCAGCATTTCAAAGCTTGTCCTATTTATGCGTGGTTGTCACTAGGAAAAGTCCTTTCCCCTCTACTTAGGTTCATTTTCCGAAAGTGAGTCGATGTATCTGCACGAGGCAATCATGACAATGACGTAGAGAATGGTAATGGGGATGAGGAAGGCCCCGATGGCCACCCCGATAAACACCGCCGCGTGCTCCGCGTCCGCCGACTTGCCCACGGAGTAGCAGCAGACGGAGACGAGGACGATGAAGGCAAGGGTGAAGACGGTGGCGGCCACCTTGTAGGTGCGGATGAGACACTTGTGTCGGAGGCACGCCCCTATGATGAGCGCCACGTTGGCCAGCCCAAGGAGGATGGCGGTGGCTATCATGACCGGGTAGGCGCCCTCGAAGGCGTGCTCCTCCACCACCTGAACGTCGTCGGCGATGCTGATGGAGGAAACGGAGAGCGCCAGGACGAGCAGGATGATGGTGCCGACGCCCACGGCGATGAGGAAGATGCGGTTCATGCAGAAACAGAACGTGGAGGCGTCGTCCTGGTCCTTCTTATGCAGCTTGAGGGGCTCCAGGGTCGACGTCGTCCGCGTGGGGTCGCCGGTAATCCTCTTCTCCGGCGCCTTGTTCTCTGCGTTGGCTGCGAGCCCGTCCGGATCGAACTTTGGCGACTTGCCCATGTGCGTGTCCGTCACCGGGTCTCCGGCGCTCTTCCGCTTAGAGTGTCCAGGGTTCAACCACTCCATCGCTGGGATACGCCTGAACTTTTATCCCCCTTGCGATTGCGAACTTTTCATCCCACTTTTTTAATTCACAATTTCGCCGACTTCTTTTTTCCCAAACCACTAGCAATTCTTTAAAGGAAAATTGATGGAAAGACTAAAAACCTGTATTCATGTACTAGCTGGTTGCGGGCTGCTTCGCACCCGTTGGCTGGCTGACCCGTTGACAGGCCTCGCTCCGCTCGGCCCATTCAAAAAAGTATCCAAATTATCCCCAAAAAAAACCCCAAAATTTGCGCAAAAGGTGCCGCAAAAGGTGCCGCAAAATGATTTTGTCCTCCGTCCTGGTCCATAGGGAGGAAGTTATTTTTTTTAGTTTTTCCAAAATTATACCCTCTCTGGGGGGGGGTCAACAAAAAAAATATTTTGTGGTTACCCACAGGGTCCAGGGGGAGGTCTATGCCAAATTTGGTTGGGATACATCAAGTAGTTTGGGCTCCAAATCCGAACAAACAAACAAACAAACAGACAGACACCTCTCTTTTATATATATAGATTGTGTGATCTCGCTCGCCTGTGCAAAGTGTATCATCACGTCTATTGCTGCTACTTTCGCAACAGCAGCAGTGACGATAGCATCATGCAGCAGCAATTGCAACAACAACAGCATCAGCAGAACAATAATACCGGGACGTACTACTGTTAATGAGCTCATTTTTTTTTGCGGGGATTGGGGGATACGGACGGTTCAAAATCCTTTGCAACATTCCGTCTTTGATAGAAAATTGATAAAGCGTTTTGCTTACGAAAAACACGATCTAAGAGTGCAAAAAGCGGAGATGGCAAGGCATCATTAATCTAACTCATTGTGATTGGTGAGAGAATACGGCAAATACTACCGCACCCGAACCGAAATCCCCTGGAAAGAGAGATAAGAAGAAAACTTCGTATTTGCGGCGACGGCAACAGGTGATTTGACGCTTGAACAGTGAATACATACGTATACGTTGAATACGCCATTTTTTACGATTGTGAAAGCAGCAAGGAAAATGAATCAGGTGGAGGATGCCTTGTCCAGGATTGTTCAGTCCATCCTGGCCGTGGACGCCAGGGCGGAGGAGGAGCGAGAGGTCCTGTCGACCTTCGAAGCGGTGCTGGCGGAGGCCCCGACTCCACAGCACCCCAAGAAGGAGTTGGCGCTTCTCCAGACCACCGAAAGCATCGGTGCTATGACTATTGACGGAGAAGAGCAGACGACATTTTTCCCATGGTCTCTGCCACAGCTTCAGCAATCATTTTCACCGCAACAACAGCCACAAGATCACATCCAACATCAAGTTACTCCTAAGCAGCAAGATTTTTTCCTGGCAGACCTCAGCAAGACACAGCCTATCTCACCTCAAAGTTCCAAGACCTCTCCCTCCCACGTTCCTCCCCCCAACGGAGCCGGCGTAAGCTCCGAGCGATCTTCGTCCGTCTTGTGCGATGTCTGCCTCACCCCCACCTCCAGGCACATCTTCTACGGCGGGCAGGTCTGCGAGAGCTGCAGGGGATTCTTCCGCCGCTCGGTGCAGTCAGGGAGGGCGACGACGACCAGGGGATACTGCGATCCTTCCAGGCCTTGCATAGTGGACAGTAAGGGGAGGAAGGGGTGCCCGAGGTGCAGGTTCCAAAAGTGTCTGGAGGCGGGGATGAGGCCTGAGCTGGTCAACGCCGCTGCTGTACCATTGCAACAACAACAACAGCAGCAGCAGAATGGAGATGGTTCACAACGGGCCAGGAGGAGGAACAAAAGTGGCCGCCGTTCTCCCACCGAAACTACCACTGCAGTTGCCCTGAGAAGCCCCGCTGGCTCGCCGGTGCTCCCCTGGACGATGGAGGAGGACCTGGAGGTGATGTCGGTGGTGGACTCCATCAAGACCGGGTACTTTGAAGTCATCTCCCAGATCCTGGTGAACGACGGCCGCGCATTTTCTATGATGAGGGACATCCTGACCAACAGGACCCCTCCGGACCCTCTCCTGTTCAAGGAGCTTGAGCGCGAGAGCCGCAGGGCCTTCCTCAACTCCACCGTCAACTTGGACGCCATGCGGATGCTCGGGGGAACGGAAGGAGGACTGGGACTGGCCCCTTCCCAGCTGGCAGAGGCCGCATTCCCCACCTATTGGAGCGTGGCCGAGGCCACATTCTTCTCCAGCAGCAACATGCCGAGGTATCTGAAGGAGTACCTCGACTTCCTGCGCTGCAAGGCGGAGGCCTCCGGGCACCCTCGCTTGGAGGAGGCGGTTTCATCGCTGGAGGGGCTGGACCTGCAGTCCGCAACTTCGGCCACCTTGCGCTACCACTCCATCTACGTGACGCCTTGGTCGCCCAGCGCGGAGCAGGAGGAGGAGCACAGGAGGATCAACTCCCAGCTCAAGGCTTGGGCGAGGCCTGGAGGAGGGGAGGCCTTTGACGAGGTGCTGGTAGTACTCTCTGTTTTCGCCTCCGTCTTCGCTCCGCCACCGACGACGGCAGCAGAAGGAGGATGGGGGTCGGCGGGGAAGACGGCGGCGGAGATACGGAGGAAGACGATGGTGCTGCTGTCTCGCTACTTGCGCAACAAGTACGGTGGGAGGAGGGCCAGGGAGTTGATGGCCCAGTCCGTAGCCATTAGAGAGGTGGCCACCAAGGCCTATAACATTCACTGCTGCATGCTACCAGTATGAGTTGTTTTTTGTACCTTACGTATGTCGTTTAAGTTCCGCAACGAAAAAATATGCTCTCAAAATAAACTCGTTTTCCACTCTCAGAGCTGCTCGCATCTTTATTCCATAAGTGCCATCGACCTTGCTTCTTGTGAAATACTATAATAACGGTTTTTTTTTGTTCTGTCCTGTATTAAATTGTTCTTGATGGCGATCTCAAGCCTGCGTTAATACTCCTCATGCTCCAGATTCTGATATTGAACACGTTCTTGCTGCTGCGGACAATTATTGCCGCAAAGGTACATGTATATACGACGCTCTCTCGCTCTGATAGGGGACACCAGCCTGGAATACGTGAGCCTGGCTCTGAACCAGAAGGGCCTGTTGGTGGCCCTGTCCGGAGTGCCGGACTATCGCCTCACCCTCTGGAACTGGGAGACGGAGGAGCTGGTGTGCTCAGTGGAGAGCGGACTGCAGACTACCTTGGCGCGGGTCAGCTTCTCCCCCGACGCGGCCGGAGCGGCGCCACCGTCCAAGTCGGTGCTGGTCTCGGCGCCGTCCGAGGGGCTGGCGCTGTGGAAGGTGAAGCGGTGCGGCCAGCGGCGGCGCCTGATGCGGGAGCCAGTGGCCAGCGTGGCCGCCGAGGGGAGGATGCAGCGGAGGCACGAGGCGGCCGCCTGGCACCACGGTGGGGGGGCCGTATTCGTGCTCGACCTGGAGAGGGAGCTCTTCAGGTACGATTTCGTCAGCGGGGTCTTGTCCAGCATCGCCGTCGACGACCGGGACGGGCACCTCTCCAGGGCCAAGAACCTGGAAATGAGAGCTCACTTCGATGGACTCATAGTCGTGGCGGAAAAATTCTTCATGGTACAGTGCATGATGACATATCAATTACGCATTAAATCGATTCGATGCATTTTTAATCCACACAGGTACTTGACATAAAGGAAGAAACGGCACGACGGGTGCAGTTCATGCCGCTTGACCAAATGCTTATGCTCCGCTCTGTCTCCGAATTCAACAATACATTTTCCTATGTGGCTTGGACACTTGCAGTAAGTAGCAAAGGAGGTATTTTTCTCACATTCGGAAATTCATTTTTTGCTTCGAATATTCCGTATGTGCATGATTCTGTTTCTTGTCTTGCAGTTTGGTGTCCTCGTAGATTTAATTTTCTACCTTAAAGATTCCATGGTAGCTTCAGTCAAAATTTGTGGTATTTTAATCTACTGGAAGAACACTATCTATGTGAAATACGCGTAAAAGATTATCCCCCCATCCCCCCCTGCCCATGAGTGGTTCTGCTGGGTGTTTCCCAATTTGAACACACATTTGCTTTATAAATACCGGGGCAAGATCCCTCTGCTTCCCACCACCTCGATCGAGGAGAAGGAAGAGGGATGATATTCGGTGTTTCGAACACCTGCGCAAACATTCGAGAGAGATCTCTGACACTGCTTGCGCAAAGCTTTCAGGTTAC
>JAAUXU010097068.1_pt1 | contig 11513 bp, 4 predicted proteins | sample 7278151 | NCBI WGS metagenome assembly JAAUXU01 (sample SAMN14350113, study PRJNA611818) | marine sediment metagenome | isolation source: surface marine sediment (1.8m) | place: French Polynesia: Moorea | collected 2018-08 | reverse complement strand
CCAGCTTTGGCTCGAGCTCCCAGCTTTGGCTCGAGCTCCCAGCTTTGGCTCGAGCTCCCAGCTTTGGCTCGAGCTCCCAGCTTTGGCTCGAGCTTCCAGATTTGGCTCGAGCTCTCGGTTTTGGCTCGTGGTCGCAGCTGAGGCTTGAGGCTGGCGTCGTCACTACTCATCCCCCACCTTGACCTGACCCAATACGAGCGAAAAGATCCAACCCCAAGAGTTGTTTGCATTTTTTTCCCTTTTTGGCAGCCGAAAGCATCAGGGAGGCATCGATCTTGAGACTGCTTCTTCGCTTATTGGCTGACTAAAGGCTGTCACAGTGAATATGTTCTTGTCCTTTTTGTGGCCTTCTCAGTGTGTGTGTGTAGCCGAAGGTCTGCTTAATCGTCACCGAGATAAGCATAAGGCCGCGGCCTTTAATATCGAAGGGCCTTTACACGAAGCCTAGATGAAGCTGACAGACATGACAGAGTGAGGGAGAAGAAAATCTTCTATCTACCACTGCCCTCCTACAGGGTGACACTCAAACGCCAAAAAAGGGGAACTAATGTGGCAACCCTTACTTTTCAAAGAAGGGAAGCAGATATTCGAGTTTTTGCAACTTCCGCCAGAACCTTCATTTTTTGCAAGATTCTGCTTCTGACTGAACGTTTATCTAGAAAATGACCAGCAAACAATTCTCGCAAGACTCACGACTTTGGCAAAATTGTTCGCCTAACTGAAAATTCCGACTGAACAGTGTAGAACACAGCAGCAATATGGCGATCAACGACTTCGTTGTTAGCTTTCTTAAGTTGAAACCTCCCCTACGTATTAGCACACTTGCGTTAGTAGAATTGTGAGAAAATAAGTTAAACCTATTGACTCCACATCCATAGTCCTGTCAGCTTCATCCGACATTCGCAATCCTCTACTTCATATTGAGAGCTTTAGTTTCGAAGCATGTTAGCTTTTCGCTCAGAGTTTGTATTATCACTCAATTGCGGACAATTTTGGGGGAACGAGATGATTCTGGTGTTCCAGAGGAGCCTCTAAAGCTGCGGTTGACCAAGCCGTGGCTGCTCAAGAGCAAGAGGATCTTGACGAGGACAACGATGCTGCCGAAGGATTCGACAGCACAGGAAAAGACTCTAGGTGAGAGCTTAATATTGGCTGACGAAGAATTTGGCCAACTGAGGGAGCTGCTGAAGCCTCCTCGCAAAAAGTTGCCACCAATGAAGAAATCATTAGGTGAAACGAGATCTTTTCACTGCGGACCTGCCAGTTATTGCTGCGTCACCCTGTGCATAGCTGAACCTAACACTTCTGACACACGGAGAAAAAGGCCCAGAAGAAGCAGAATTTTCTCTCTCTGACAAAGAGAGAGAAGATGGAAGTGATGGTTTGAAAAATATTGTTTTTTTTCTTCTACTCTTTTTTTTGGAGGGAAAAAGATCAGTATGTTGCTACTCTGCTTAGAGCCTTCATTGGGTGGAAAATTGCTGGGCAACTGTGACGCTTTTATTTGCAACGAACTTCTCAGCTCCGCTTTGTGTGCGAGGAAAACACCAGTGAGTTCATATAAGAACATGCATATAACATTTTGGCGTACAGGGTGTGCACATTCAAGATTCGCTCAGCAGTCAGCTTGATCAATTCAGCACGTCTCTTCTCCCACTGGTCTTACAGAGAGTTCCTCGCGTCATCCCGAGTGCGTCGTCGCTCTCCGTCCTGATGGTCGAGGTGCCGTTGACGCGGGTGCGGCCGTCCGACTGGGAAAAGAAGGTGGAGGAAGTGGCCATGGCCACAACCTGAGCCACGACTGCGACAAATGCTGCAGTTGTTTTCTAGCACTGACTGCCGCTGGACAAAACTTCAGTTTGAAAAATGGGGTTTAAATTTGCGCGGGAAAGTAATTTAAGCAGAGGTGCAAAAACCGAGTGTGCAAAGATCTTCCACATTTTTCTACAACCTGCAAAAGGAATCAGTCAAATTTACCGAGAAATTGCTCAATGGCAACTACTACAGAACGCGACGTTTTGCAGGAACAGCGTCACCCTGTAAGTAAGTTTTCCTGGTTTGCGGAACAAGAACTACGTACAGGGTGTTCCAGACATGTCGGGAGAAGGGTTATGGAATTGAGACCTCAAGACTAAAGTGATGCGGAGCGCAGCACACTCGTTACGAGTAACAAAGCAGGTCCACGTCAATTATGTAATGTTGACCTAACGGCCTTATGTACTGTGTCTATGAAACTTTGAAGGCAGAGAAGGAACCCAAAATCTGGGGGTTTTTTGGTCCCTGCTAGGGTGGGTGTCTTCAAATGGAGTCTTGCAACAGATATAACATGCCGCAAAGAGAAAAAAGGGTCTAGTCAATGTATATAAATAAATGACATAGTGAAACTTTGGCAGGACGCACATTGAGAGCACACAGACTTCCATCGATTGTATAAAGTGGGAGAAACATAGTTCTTCGGTAACTCCCACTATGTCCATGTGCATATCTGCACCCATTTGTACCAATGACTATTACATGACTGCAAAATCACCAAATCACGACAGCCTTTCTGAACGAATCTAGCGTTTGGGGCAGCGTTGTAGTAGAGTTGTTAGGATGCGGTAAATGCCTCAGTGAAGGTAAAAACTATGTAATGATGTTCATAAAAATATGTTTGTCCATCTATAGCATTGGAAAGCTTCATTCTCTTCAGTTTTCTTTCTTTTTTATCACAATGCTCCTGGTGGTCTTGTACAAGTCAAGCTTGCAACATAAGCTGGTTTTTTATGCAGAGAGGTTGAGTACATACAAACATGAAGTCCTGGTGAAGGAGAACATTTAGTTAAATATCGATGTTGTGAAGCAAGGTGAATGAATGTCCATCACTGATTCATACCAGGCAGTTTAGTTGGTGCACAAGACAAGTAAGTTTCACTCGTTTTGAAGATTCTAGCACGGCCTAAAATTGCTTATTTCTCTAAGTTGTTGGGAACATTTCTACAAGTGAGTGGAGTTTGCGCACTGTTACGGCTCAACCGTCATCAGGTGAACGTGACATTTGGAATTGTGTGACGCTTATTCGCAAACAAATTCACAGCCGAATGTCATAGAAGTTAATATGAGGGGCAGGCTCATTTATTTCCTGTGACCCTCTCGTTTGTGGGCGCAGGTAGCCGAGGTGATGACAGGATATAGATGATCCATGCAGAATTTCATTGATTGTGAGTGAGGACATTGTCGGTTAATGGTGACTCACACGCGGGACATGTGCGTATATGCAGCCGTTCGTATGGACGATCACTGCACAACTACAAAATCATATAATCAGCTTTCCGGAAGAAACCGAGTGTCTGTGGCGGCCTTGTCGTAGAATTGGTATGAGACGACTACCTCAATGAAATATGGAACAATGAAACAAGGTTCTTGAAAAAATATATTTGTCCATCCATTGGATAAATTTTAACCTCCTACACTTGTGATGAAGAAACTGAATTTCTTTGTTTACATCTATGTGGGCCATCCTGTACATCATTCTTTTTTCTCGAATGCTTCATTTACTTCAGCTTTCTTGAGAGATCCATCGCTTGTTCTCTCTGAGTCCGGCTCCTCTGGACAAGAATCCAACAGCATCTGGAGGAACCTAGTGACCTTCATCTCGACATAGAGGGCCCACTGAGGGGAGCTCTCAGGCTTGATGAACAGGAAGTAAATTGGCAGCCCAGAGGCTATGATTGCAAAACACAGGGCAAAAGACCAGGGATCTTTGTACATGGGTATAATCAGCAGGGCCAACTGCAGGAGGAGAAACATTATTGGAAAGACAAGTGGTAGCTTAAAGGGTCTGTGCCAGTTGGGTTCACTGATGCGATAACGAATGAGTGTAAACTGTGACAATGCAGAGGCCATTGTCCCTAGGTATGATGTGTAGTGGATGAGGTCATAAACACCACTTGTTGAGAGCAGGATCAAGCCCAGCACCAGCTTCGACAAGTGAGCAGGGATGGGGGTCTTCAGGTCCAGTTGGATCAGTGAGAAGAACCTGGGCAGGTGACGCTCTCGGGTAGCTGCAAGGACGCTGCGTGCTGCGGCAAGGATCCCATTGTTCATGCTGCCAAACGTGGAGCAGGCAACTATCAGAGGCATTGTCCAGAAGAGTCCAGAGAAGAGCTTGGCGCCAAATGTCATAGCCACAGCGTCAGAGGCCAGCATCTCTGACGTGTTCAGGACAGACAAGTAGGCCAGGTTGGTGAGCAAGTAAATGACAATGACCAAGCCCATGCTGATCAGGACGCTTTTAATGATGTTGGCCTTCAGAGGTTCCCTGATCTCTTCGATAATCAAGAACAACCCGGGAGCGCCTGAGTAGGCCCAATAGGCTGCGAAGAAAGCATAAACATATGACGTCGGGTCACTGGAGGTGTTCAAAAACAAGTCGTCAAAGTTGTCACTTCTGCCAAGGGCTGTGTAAATTCCACCTGAGACAATGATCAAGGACAGTCCTAACATCTTCACCACTGAGAAGAGATTCGAGGTCCAGTAGCCAATGTGCTCATTGTAGCATTGTCCCATGGTGATGAGATAGAGGGCTGTGGCCGCCACAATACTCTTGGCATGGCCAGGGGGATGGCAGCCCTGCCAGAACATCTGACAGAAGTAGGTGGAGAATGTCAGGGACAGGACAGCAACACCAGCACATGAGGAAAACATGAAGAGTGTCCACAGGTAAAGGAAGGCTGCACACTCCCCACAGCCTTCTTTGATGTATGTGTACTCAGCTCCAGCCACGGGGAAGGTGAGTCCGAGCTCAATGTAGCAGAAGCTCTCCAGGGTGGTGATGACTCCTGTGACGATCCATACTGCAAACGCTGCCCCAGGAGAGCCTGAGTTCCTTAGCACACCCTGGGGTGAGACGAAGATGCCTGAGCCGATGATCATGCCAATGATGAGGGCTGCACACTCCCAGTAGGAGGTGTCTTTGGCCAAGCGAAGTGGCTTGGATGTTGATGATGGCTCCATCTTGAAAAAAACGGAACTGCCTCTATGATGTTGTCCGTCCCATGTTCCACTACTACTACGTCCACTTCTAGTTCTGGGTTTTGACCTCGTGCAATCTCACTCTTTTACTTAGCACAAGCTTCCTGAATTTTATTCACATCACGTTTGAAACTTGGTCAATTTGATACAAAGGCACGACCCTGGACTGGATTGTGCTGTTGTAACATCGACTGTTGCGTGGTGTCACGATGCTTGAAGCAACAATTGCCTACACAAACACATGTGGCGTGCCGGTCGGACTACGACGCTCCCGTCCCGATGGTGAGACACCTGTACCTGTAGGTGCACGCGCGCGCACTCGCACAGGTTCGACTGCGCATGAGAGACAGATACTCTTTGTTGTCGTGCAGAACGCAGGTAGAAGAAATGACATCCAACTAATGGAGGTTGGTGAGGGGGGGGGGAGGAAGACCAAGAGGAAACTGACGGTCAGTTGCAATTTTTTCGTTGCATAGAGAATGCGTGATGCTTACACTGTGACTCATCCCAATTTTTCACATGTAAAAGAAAAGTACATGTTTACAAAAGTCGCTTTGATTTCAGGCTTCAGCCCTTGAAGATAGGAATAATAAGAGTAAAGAAGCACACGTGTCAAAGTGTGAAAACTGAGTCTTTCTACTGAGTACATTTTTTTATTTGAGAGCCTGCAGAACGGTATTTCACAGAGGAAATCGTCAATCGCCGGCGCACGCGCCAGAAAGAGATAGATGTGAGAGTTCATGCAGAGTTGTTGCCAAAGGACCATTGACTTCTCAGTGACTTCGCCATCTTTTCAGCCGTGGAAAAGTGAAAAATGCCCCAACTTTTTACCCCTTTTCACGAGGCGGAAGAGGCGGTTATTCGTAAACATTTTCGCTTTTCAAAAGAGGCCACCTTAAGACCCGGTTGCAATAAAAAAGATGGTTTTCTTCGAGTGGGGTTTCTTTCGCTCCTCGAGGAACAGTGCAAGAGTTGAATCCACACGAGCTCTATTTTTGGACAGACGTCTGGGACTGAGAATGTTGAGGCCGACCTCACATTTTGTTTTGGAGAGTAGCTTAATGATGACACGGTTAGTTTCTGCTGCCCTACAGGGTGGGCTAAGGAGACTGGTAACCTTGTAGATCTCCTTGGTCGACCCTGTATTCAGTACAGTACTCGGCTGCAATGTACAGGATGGACCAAGGAAACTGGCAACATTGCTTTGTGTCTCTAAAGGGAAATCTCTCTAGTTCACCCTGTATGCATGTGCTCAACTGTACAGGGTGGACTGAGGAGATTTGCTCCTCATCTCAGGGGTGGAGAACAATGTTGCCAAGGTCACTAGTCCCACCCTATAGGTACATCTACAAATACAATTTGGTCTCTGTGTTGTTTTCTACCTTCGAGTTGAGTTGCAAATATTGTCAGTCCATCCTGAAGAGCCCATGAGTACAGGGTGAACTAGAGCGATTCGCAGCTCCCTTGAACGACGTAAAGCAATCTCCGTAGTCCACCCTGTACAGTACAGCACAGTTTTCGAAGAGAAGAATACTGAAGAAGAGGTCATTTTTCATCAGGCGGGGAAGCGAATTTTTTTTTTTTGCCTGTAGGGACTACGATAACCATAGACACACTGAAGATTGAGACCGCACGCACTTCCCTGCAAGCTGTTGACGTAGGAAAACTTTGCAGAAATTTGCAGAGTGTGACTGTTTTAAACACATTACATAGTTGTCATCGATTTGGACGAGATTCTGGCTTTTACAGTGGAGACTTTGCCCACTTGTTTGTTGCAGACGACCAACATTTTGTGTAAAAACATCATACAAGGTGGGGAAGATTAAATGCAACTTTTGCTTTGTCTGCCATTGCTTCCCCGCGTTGAGTTTAGCTTTCGCCACCCTGTAAATGAGACAAATTGAACTGAAACAGCAAAAAATGAAGACTACCAGAATATCACTCGGGAGAGGAAGGCAGACTTTCTTTCGTAATTTTGACCTGTCTCAATGAGCATTTACTTCAAATTGGAAGCGAAATAAGTTCTATTTTCCTGAAAAAGCCACGTCCGAAATGCAACTGACGGCATCTGGGATGCGTTAGTATTTGTAAAATTTGTCGATTCCTCTTTTTTGTGAGGATGTATGATATCCAAAATGTGTCTAAGCCCGAATATGTTTTCAAACTCGAATGCCTTTTCAGATTCGAACATCTTTTCGAACTTGAATATCTTCCCCAGTTCGAATATCTTTCTATATTTAAGTATCTGTCTAAAATTTAAGTATATTTCCAAACTTAAGTATCTTTCTAAATTTAAGTCTCTTTTCAAACTCGAATGTCTTCCTAAATTTAAGTATCTTTCCTAACTCGAGTATCTTGTCCAAGTCCATTATACTTCTCATATCAAATATCTTTTCCAATTCGAACATATTTCTCAATGGAATATCCTCTATTCTTTCACAGTGGAACGTGACAAAATGGCATGTCAACTGTATTTCACTTTTTGCTCTCTCTCTCCTGCTGCTTTCACACATGCTTGAGCACATGAGAAGAGAGACTTGATTGATTGTTGATGGTGAATAATAGGAGACAAATGTCGAAGGAGTCTTTTAAGTAGCTACTAACTCTGAGGGTATCGAACAAGCTGCAGCAGACTGATAAAAGAGCGTCCTTGGAGGGACAGAAGAAGGACTTAAATCATATAAAAAAATGCACTGTCTGACTTCACAGATTTGTTTTCACAAGCCTCATTTGTCCCTTTGAGAGAAACTTTTGTGGCAAAGGAGTTAATATATTTCCACCGAGAGGTCTTGAGGGGTCCTTCGAGCAAGAAGCATTCAAAGAAAGTAGGAAAAAAAAGAAACGGGGCTGCTATTTTCTTTCTCTCTCTCCCACGATCAGGAAAAATAACTTTGAGCACGCAGACCTGAGCACAGAGATCACATCGAAGAGGAAGAGGAGTTGATTGCAAGGCTGTGCTCAACATTCAGCTGACTGAGATCGTCCAGAACTGACTCGGTTGACGGTCATTTTGCATTCCACAATGACAGTTTCGAGCTGTTCAGGCAGTTGTGCAGGTCGAACAAGCTGGCCCGAGTCGGTGCACAGCAGAGAAGGACTGACCAAGGAGTCCGGAAAGGTTCATCAGGTCAAATTTAAGCTTGTGTCTTTGATACCGTCAAATATCGATAATCGAGAAAATAACATCCACGCTGAATGACCTCAGGTGATCGCACAGTATTACAGCTGACCTCAGTTTGTGTGGCGCTCCGCACAAGGTGGCAGCCTCGAAGCTGTGGCAATGAGCAGAGGCTACTCTGGTTACTACAGTGGACTCTGCTTACTAAGACATTTTTGCATACCGTGGCAGCTTCGTCTCTGTCTCGGAGTGTCACTACAATCGGAGGCTACTGTAAACGACAGCCCTCTTTCTGTGCCGAGCGCTGAAATCTTCTCATCGTGGTCATCATCGACAGCAAGTGCAAGTCCATGAATATGGGCAACACTCTTAGGTCCTCAATGATCACGCTTCCTGTCTCTGCGCAAGTGGACACGGAGTTGGTGCGGGAAATATAGTGCCCCGAATTTCCCTATCTGGGCTTTGGTTTTGGGCAGGAAAATCGCCTTAATCGCTCGAAGGAAGAACAACGTCTACATTAGCTTAATTTCTTCTCTGTTCCTTTTCTGTTCCTACCCTCAGATTTATTTCTCGGGCGAATATTTCGGACTGTGCTTAATCACCGGCAGTTAGTGTCTTCATGGTGAAATTAGTGCGATTTTTGGGTGGGGAAGAGAGCAAAGAAGGGTGCGGAAGAAGAAAAGAAGTGTGACTTCGGACAGTTTTGTATTAATTGGAAGAGAAGATCTCTTCAGAGATCCTCTCTTAGAGCTGCGAACTCGATCGTTTGATTCATTTGACTCGATCAGAAGTGCTTTCGACACACATTTTCTTCCTGCGGAAAAGAAATCGACTCCATTTTCCTTTGTTGGACGACGTCGTCGTCGACTTTCTACGTCGGCCTCAAACGTGGCTGCAAGGAGGGGGGATGGGGAAGGGGGAAGTCCCCCCTCAACCCAACCCGACCCATGCTGAAGTATTCCCCAGATATCCCTTCATTTTCACGCTCTGTTGAGGAAACTTTTTTAACACTTTGTCTCTCGAAAGTCTCTCCGTGGACAAATGCGATTCCTCCGCCTCCTTCTTTTCTTGGGCTGCCCAAAAAATGTTTTTGGGCTTCTTCTTTGGGCGGTAGCAGATGAAATATCATTCACCCATGACAGTTATGGGCGCTGCTCATCCTTGATTTCATCAATAGGGAGCGAGGGGTTGCACACCCTCGATGCTAACGTATGAAGAGACAAAGGGGGAGGGGCGGGGGCGATGCTTAGCAAATTTATATAGCTGAGGGTGTGTATGTGTGTGCGTGTGCGGAGGGGGGGGGGTTCAGCACCGAAATTGGAGGGGGAAGTTGTTCATTAAGAGACTCCAGCATGCAGGAGCAAATGAGAAAAATGTGTCCAGTGTATCTACAGGGTGGGTCAGTAGCACTACAAACCCTCACCTTAGCTGAGGAGACACCCAGACGTTATTACGGACATGGTAAAACAGCAGGGTTGCCACGATTTCGACCAGGAAAAGAAGTGCACAAACTTTCTTGGCCAAAGTGAATCTGCCTGGCCACCCTGTAAGACGAGGTGTGCGCGTTCTCTCTCTCTCTCTCTCTCACATTCTCTCAGGTCTTGTTCTCTCACAAGGGTTGTTCAGAATGGTAGAAAGTTCCCTTTTAGTAATTAGAGACGAGTATCTTTGAGTGTGCTCTTTACCAAAAAAAAAGGGGTGACTTACCCAAGACCTGCATCAGTCAGTTCAGTTGAGGGAAGTCTCACTTTGGTCTATCTGGAGGAAGAAGAAGAAAGGCTTTGGCTGGTTTGCATTTATAACGTCAAGGCCAGAGCGATAATTTGTTTTAAGAGAGGCGGTTTTTTTCACACAAAGACTTTTGGGCATATTTTTCGAGCATAATGGGTAGGACGACGACGACGACGGCGACGACGACGGCGGCGGTGGCGGCGACAGCACCGACGACGACGTCAAAGGACTTTTCTTCAAGTTAATGGATATCTCAGCTTGGCCGAACGCGAAAAATCTTCGTCACTTTGAGGACACGTTTGAACGGACTCATTTTTGGAGGGAAGAGGGGCCTCAGCTATGTAGTGGTGTAACAAACGCGCCTTAAGCATCCAATGAGTTCAAGAATGTGGAGGCCTCTTTTTTTTTTTTTAGAGATGACAGACGCTCTTTTTCTTGTTGGGCTTTTTCTCCGTGCCATTGTCATGTGTGATAAAATTGGCTCTCAAGACGCACTCGCAGCATTGAGACAGAAACTGTGGAAATAACACACTAAATCTTTGATATTTAATACTTCAATGGATATCTCGGTTAAGTCATCTGCTGCATTCAGTTGTTATGACGTGCACTACAAAATTTGAGATTAAAAAAGTACAAATCGTGGCTGAAAAGTCTGAGCCAAGTCATAGTCAATGTCTTCCGAAGGGTCTGGACTGTACAGGGTGTCTCAGTCAAGGTGCAACGCACATCACCAGGCTTATCCAGCCATTATTCAGCGCTCTACCAGCTTCAAACTTTGTGACCCAAAACGACAAATCGCGACTAAAATGCCTGATTCACTTCATGGTCAATGCCTTTTGTAGGCCGAGAATGTACAGGGTGTCTCAGTCAAGTTGAAACAACTCATCGATTCAGTACTGTTGTGAAATGAGACGGAACCGTCCAAGTCTTGGACCAAACACGTCCACCAGCATGTCTTATTCCCCTACGTCTGTAATTCCCCCCTGTTATGCAGAAGTTGTTCGAGCACAACGTCTTCATCCTGGTCACGTCTGGACTGCCAGCTTGGGGCTTCTTGTCGGAAACACTTGGGGAAAGTGTTGCCACATTCCAATCTTCACCTCAATGCCAACTCCAGGAAAGTTAGGGTGAGAAATCCGGTGAAAGTTGCCGCATGCCAGACGCGAACTCTGCATGCATACGTGTATGCGCTGCTAATGAGCTTCCATTCATTCACATTCCCCCTTCTCCTCCATCTCCCTTTGGATTTGGCGAAAAAACCCTTGGCTTTTTGCATTTTTATCTATCATGTCAACGCCCTGATTATGGAACGCATTCACATTCGCTAATTAGCCGTGCAAACTAATGAGACAGCGGAGGAGAAGATAACATTATCGTCGGTGCCAAAAGAAACGCTTTCCTCGCCTCCCCTGCCAGGGACTTGGGCATGTGCGGGGAGTCGACTTCGACATCACGGGTGGAACGTTGAGGCCGAGCGTCATGGGGAAGAAGGACGCTCACACCAAGCAGGCTGGACTGCACTGTGGTCATTAACTGAAAACCAGATGCAAGGCTGGAGACAAGGACTGCTGGAGACAAGGACTGCTGGAGACAAGGACTGCTGGAGACAAGGACTGCTGGAGACAAGGACTGCTGGAGACAAGGACTGCTG
>JAAUXU010128219.1_pt1 | contig 11516 bp, 6 predicted proteins | sample 7278151 | NCBI WGS metagenome assembly JAAUXU01 (sample SAMN14350113, study PRJNA611818) | marine sediment metagenome | isolation source: surface marine sediment (1.8m) | place: French Polynesia: Moorea | collected 2018-08 | reverse complement strand
ATTGAAATATTTTGGTTTTGTCCAAAAATTGCCAAATATTTTTTCTTATCTCAGATATCCAAAATATGTTAAAAACATTTTTTAGGTAAAAAAATTTTCTTGGTCGCCCTAGTTATAAACAATATTTGCTGGGACATCACTGAAAAGCCCTCTATCCTCACCCAGTTCTCCTCCCGTTCTCTCCTGTCCGTCAGGTGATCCAAGGACTCCCTAATCAACTCTTTGTCCTCCAGGAACTTCTTGACCTGCCCAAAGCATGTGAGAATTGGAGCTTTCTTAAACGATGCTGTGACTTTCTTCGTGGACTCAAAAGTCACCTTCTCTTTGGTCTGCTGCAGCTCCTCCGCGGTGACTACGGCCGCGATGGCGTCCAAGTACCGTTTCATCGTGGATTCCACGTCTGGCAGGGGCAATTTATGGATCTGGCGCCACCAGAGAATATTGGATTAGGACACATTATGTGATTAACCCTCATGGCTACGGACGTCCTGTTGCAATATGTATTTTTCCAATCACTCACAAGTTAAGCCATCATTATGTATGGCAATTTTCATTTGTGTCTAACCTTTTCTACTTCATCGTTTTTCATATATTCGTCTCAACAGGCAAAGACAACATAGATGGTGCAAAGAACCAACTCTCTAACAAATTTGCTCTTGGATACTCTTAATAATCATATAATTAAAGCGAAAATGACAATAATGATACGCGAACAACAGACAAGCAAATATAGCTGATTGATATGGCGATTTCTTTCTCTTGTTTTTTCCTTTTTTACAGTACCACTGACCTACGACGTAGAAAGAAAAAAAGCGAATTCACGTGTACTTTCCTAGCCACATTCATCGTTTGTAAGCATAACTTTCTGAAAGTGTCTTCCACGTCCAGATGCACCGTGACAATGATTATACTTTTTGTTAATCAGGTGTGTGCTCACACGAGGAGGAGACGGTTGAAAGCAAATTTTGCAAGCAAGTGTTGACATATCTCAAGGGATCTTTCCTACCAAATTTGCGTCGTGTGAGCGCACCCTTAGTTAACACATACTATGGCAAGGGATATCCTTTTCTTATTCTCGCATAAAAATATGCAGAGTGTACGTACTAAAGTGTTGCATATGTGTGCGTACACACGTCTTATACGGTATATGTATAAGATATATTTAACAGGAAGATGGGAGAGACAAAAATAAGAGTAGTCCGCAATAACAACGTTACAAATTTTACCTTCTTCATCATCAACCTACGCTGGAAGTTCTGCCTATAGATTCTTGAAGGAATTGCTACTGTGTGACTCTTACGAGGGTCGAGAGTGAATGGAAACAAGTGCTTAGGCAGGATCTACTCTACGAAACACAAGGCACTCGTGTACCTTAGTAGTGTATTATCTAATGTTGTGACTGCTACGTAGTAGGGCCTGATTGAGAATCGCCATAGACTGAAGGTGCCTCAGGTCGTTGTGGTCTCGTCGAGTACGTTAGAAATAGTTTTGTCCTTTCCTGGCTTTCATCAGACTCAAAATTTGAAGAAGGCACGAGGAAAGAACCAAATATTACTAACATTTGGGCGTCTTCTTCTTTTTCATCATCTTCTTCTTCCTTATCTTCTTCTTCAGCAATGAGCCAGCTGACAAAGTTTTCACACTCAAAGGTTGTCCAAGAAACACAAACAATTGCCGTGCATGTACTGGAGAAATATTATTCTTATAATATAGGTGCTTCTTCCCCCATTGACGAATATTAGAACATTCCTAGTTTGTCATATCTCAAGTAGAATCATTTTTTCTTCTTCATGTCACAACCTTGTTGAGTGAGTTTTGTACAGTACCATACTCACACATGATCATCGAAGGAAAGATATGCTTACACTTGTGTCGACACTTTCATGCCACAAAAAGGGAAAAGTAAAGATTCTGTCTTTTTGTTTTTTCTGTGCTTTCACTCCCCTCAAAAAAAGAATATTTTGCGACCCCAGAAGCTCTTACCTCAGCCTCCTTGGCCACGTGGTCACCTGAGGAGGTCATGATGGCTTCTCGAGAGGGTCAAAGGGCTGAGGAGAACAACAGTAACATTTTTTTGTTTTCGGTATAAGAATTCCTGCTCGTGTTGTCATCCTTTGTCATGAAGTTTGTCTTGAGAGAGCCTGAATAGTTTAACCTCGTACAATTTGGGAAAGGTCATAAAGGCCAACAATAATATTACAAATGCCAATGATATTGTTGTGGAAGCAGTTTCGACGTAGAGCTCATTGCCTAAACGGGTTGCTCTTCTGCTGGGCCCTGAAAGGGTTCGTCTCCTGCTGCGGCTGTTGCATGGTGAAATTTGTCTCTTGTTCATCCTGGGGGACGTAACGTAGAATAGAATGCATATACATCTTTGTATACATCTTGAGTGAAAAATGTTGAATACTCTTACCTGGTAGAGGTGCCGCTGCTGCTCGAAGCCGTTGACCATCAACGGCTTGGACTCCTGCAGAGCCACGGTCTGGTACTCCTTGACCGGGGGGTCACCGATCTTGATCCCGCCCCCGTCTCCCTGTTCGCCTCCTTCGTACGGCTGGTAGTCATGCATGTCCCTAAGGTAGTAGAGAGCGGGAGAGTACCCCAGCGACAGCAGCGCCACGCTGATGTTTAGGGCCGTGAAGCCCAACTTGTCGACGATGTGGCCGGCGATGACGGGACCGACTGCGTATGCGGCGGAATACGAGATGTCCGCGATGGCGTAGACACTCCCGTACACGCTGACGTACTTCTTATCCACGATGTAGCCTAGCATGGGCAGCAACGCTGTGTCGATCAGCGCGATGCCGAAGCAGATAATACAGATGGGTACCATAAGGAGGAAGTAGTTGGTACAGAAGGGAATCAAGAAGCAGGACAGGCCCTCCAGGGCCAGACCTGCCCCTGCAAGTGCCCACACCCACTCTGGGTACTTCTTGGCCATGCGCACCGTGAGCACCACGCCCATAACGTGGGGGACGAATGCTGGGAGCCAGATCATACCCTGCTGCCACTCTTCGGCATCCATGGTGTCGTCCATCCACTTGGAAATGGTCGGTTCCAGGAACGCCAGGCTCACGTTCGCAACCACGAGAGCTCCGGCGCAGGTCCCCACGTGGGGATCGACCAGTAGGCGCCAGATGGGCGTCGCCTCTGGTATGACGTAGCCATCTTCCTTCTGCTTGGCTTTCATGGGCCTCATGATGAGCAAGAGGAGGAAGCCGTCGAGCAAGCACACGAAGGCCAGGATGACGAAGGGAACGGCCTTGCCAGCAAAGTTATACAGGACGCCTCCAAATGGCGGTGCTACCAAGCAGCCGAAGGATATGAACGCCAGAGCGATGCCCAAAGCCTTGGACCTCTCGGCCTCTTCAGTGTACCTGTCTGCAATCATGCTCATCCCCCCAGTGTCCGCGAAAGCCGACCCGACGCCCTGGAGACTGCGTGCGAAGAAGAGGACGCCATAGCTGGAGCCGCAGGCAAAGAGGAGAGTTGAGAAGAACATGATGATGAGGCCGAACATCATGGGGAGGTCGTAGCCAATCTTGTCGATGATAGTGCCGCTCACCGGGTTGATGAAGATCTGGACGGCCGCCTTGGAGGCGAACAAAACGCCTATCCCCGTGTCCTCACCGTCGTACTCAATGACGATGCCGCCCACATTAAGCTTCCTCGTCTTGTTGATCATCATGATGCTGTAGTTGCCCGATGCGTTTTGGTAGTATGTGAGCACCTCCTTCTGCTGGAAGGGATTCGTGTCGATCACGTTCCTCTTCCAGACGCCGATTTCCCTTAGATAGTCCGGGATGATGGGCACGATCACCATGTATAACATGTTGTCCAGGAGCAGGGCGATGGAGACGGTGACGAGCACCAGCTTACGCTGTGCCTTCGACTCCTGCAGGTGGTCCCACATCTCCTGGCGCAGCTCGCTCAGGCGCTTGCCGGTGAACGGCACGTTGAAGTCAGGGACTTCAGGCATCTTTTTTCCCTCTCCTTCTTCTGGATCTCTGATACGATGTCAGATGCTCTCCTCCACCAACAAGTTCTCCCCGCATTAATAGGTCACCGGCAACGACGTCACCGCCGCCGTCGCCGCCATTGTTCTACCTTTTCCGCTTCCGCTTCCTCCCCCCTCTCTCTTTCACTTGCTGCTAGGGTCAGAAGGTTTGCAGGAGAAGCAGAAGAAGCATCAGGAGACACCTAGAGCAAAAGAGAGAGAGGATTTTCGAGGATTTCTTTTTCCAAACAAAATCTTTTCGAAGCGCACAACTGGAGCTACTAAAGCTACTAAAAGGGCGCTGGTCTCATGAGACTGGGGCTCTCTTCTTCCAAGTAGAAAGCACAGGAGAGCCAGGTCTTGTGAGCGAGCGAGGAGGACCTCAAGGCCCTCGTACAGTGGAGCGAGGAAGCGAGCGACGGCGTCGGCGTCGGCGTCGGCCATAGACACTAGGACGGACGAGCTACCTTTCCCGTTTTTCCCCGCTCTTGCTCATTGATTTTCTCTCCTTCCATGAGTCTCATGACTTCTCCCCCCCTGCTGCCTGATGGGGAAGACGATGGGGGAGGGGGAAAGGAGCGCACGCGTGAATTGTGCCACATTTCCTCGACCGGGGCCAGGAGCAAGAGGAAGGAGAAAGAAGGCTCTCTCCGGGTGCAACAGCCAGGGGCCTGAATACCGGCCCTGGCATGGTGGGGAGGCGCAACTCCTCCCCCCCCTCGCACACACACACACACACACTATCCCACTCGTCACATGATTATATTGGGTGAGAAAAGAGGGTCCCAAACATGCGAAGTTTGCACGGAGGATAGAGGGTTTTTTTCCCCCTAAGCATACTAAGTTCTCCCGGATCTAAGCTGAACCAAGACGGGCTCCGAGCAAGACACAGATGACAAAGGTGCTTTATTTTGCGCGAGTCAAGTTTCAGTGGCATTAGTATCATTTATGTTGACCTTTACGGCCCTTCCTAGCTCTGATATCTTACAAGTCCGTCATTATCGATCCACTCACCCGGAAACGGAAGCGCTACTTCTTTATTTGTTCCCCTCGCCGTTCTTGTTCTTCTCCTCCTTCCACCCACCCACGCAGTTGTGATTACTCTCACTAGCTCGGACGAGGACTGGAGTGGCGTCAGGCTTGGCACTCTCTTCTGGCTCTTCTCCCCCGCGTGCGCGGAGGCCGCGCGAGGTCGCGTGAGGCCGCGCGAGGCCCACAAGGAGCTTGCCTTACTGAGGCTCCATGGGCTCATGGCAGCGATCACGAAGAAGAGGGAGAGAAAGTCTTCTGTGGGAAAAGAGTGAAGGAGAGCTGAGCTCGCGAAGGGAGCAGCAGCAGCAAACCTGGCCTTTGACTAGAAAAAATGTTGCTTTCTCTCCGTCAATTTTTCTCTTCCCCTGTCGTCCTCCATTTGTTTGGCAGAGTGAACATTCACGAGCCTTTTGTGTGACAATGAATGCGAAAATGAGACCTCTTTCTTGACCAGCTTTTGCTCATCATCATCGCTCAAATTGCATAGTGATGCGTGAGCTCATCTGACCATGAAGAGAGCTTGTCCGACCTGTCCGCCGGTTCTAGCTTCTCCCTCATGTCCAGGATGTCGTCGATATCCTCGTCGTGCGTGCCCTTGCCTCTGCCCTTGACGTCGAAGTGAGTTGCTTTCTCATGGCACTCGAGCAGGAAGGCGAGGAAGGGCCCTCAGACTTTAGTTTGTGCACGCGCTGAGTGCAGCTGGAGAGAGAGAAGCTTACCTAGTACGGAGAAGTCACGCGGTCCGGAGAGAGAGAAAGAAAGAAAGAAGTGGGAAGGAAAGAGCCTTGTGTGCGGCTACATCCTCGTGACCTGCACGACGATGCGAAACCACGGCGGAAACTTGGGCTATTCGACCGAGAACTCACCTTCGAAGAGGACTTCCCTCAGATGGGGCGACGACTGCGGTCGCTGCAGCCTCGGCAGCCAGTAGGCAGTGGGGAGGAAAGAAGAGCTCCCAGGTCACGCTGGTAAGTAAGGACAAGAAGGACCGGAGAGAGGACCCCTGCGACGCCGTCGGCCTCAGAGCCAACGCCTGCGGCATCGGCAACTGGGGCTCCATCTCAATTATTAACAGATTTCTTGGCCAACAACAATGGTATTTGGACTAGAAAGTTGCCCTCACTCGCCAGCCAAAGTCTGCACGAAGATCCATCTTACCTCCAGCTGCAGTCAAGGGCGAGAAAATGACGTAAATCCCGACACACGATTACATCTTGTGTGTGTGTGTGTTTTGCCAAAGTACAGGCCAATTTGGGAGTAAGAAGCAGAAATGCTACTCGTTATCCTTAACCCTTTCTCTCTTTCTCTTCCAGCAGATGAAGTGGAGGGCAACACCGATTTCCCTTTGTTCACCTCTCCTCCGAGACTTTTTCTGAACGCTTACAACGAGCGTGTCGTGGCTGACACACAAAAGTTGGCTAAACCTCCGCCAATCGAGCCAAAGAAGCAGCCAAAAAAACAAAGAGAACCAATATAAAAACACTAGAGATAGAAGAGAAAAAAAGGAGGCCAAATTTCCGCTGTCTTCCCCGTCTAACTCCCTCCTTTAAGACCGTCTGGCTGAGGAACGACTCCGACATCATGATCAACGTTGCCGGCATCATTTCCGTTGTCCTCTTCTACCTGCTCATTCTGGGGGTGGGCATGTGGGCAGCGAAGAAGAAACAGGGAGGAGAGGACCAAGAGGTAAAAAAAACACCAATTGACTCAGAAGTCCGAGAAAAATCCACTTTGGACCTGTATCACTTTCTACGCTTACAGTGTGGTCTAGATGTAGCATACTTAGTTTTTGAAGTGTGAACCTTGATTCCGAGCAAATTTGGCAATTCTCAGCAAGTGAAGTGACTTACAAAATTATTAGTGGAGTATGAAATAGACATGGCCTATATCGGACAAGCTTTCAACTTGCAAAGAGGTGTCTAAGACCTCAATAAGTACACTAAGTCGGGTAGCTTTGGCAACACTGGCACTGTTGGGATCCAACCCGAGATATCTTCCGATATCATCTAGTGTTGGCACAAAACCCTACCTAATTATAGATTACAGGACGCTAATTACAGATCACGTAGCTTGGATGGTTGACAAGCCAATATGCTACCTGTCCAGTCACCAGCACAGTATGTATTCCAGTCCATTAAATAATGTATCACTGCACTGAGCAAGTAAAATATCATTGTCCACGTTGATGGCCAAGGTCAGGTAGTACGCAACTGTGCTGTGAAACTGTGCTGCGTCATTCACCGGGACTTTTATTTAATTTCGCATTTTGGTTGAAAGGAAAAACAAAGTAAACACAGGGCCATGGTATACCCTTATGTTCTGTCGGGGGATGGTCTTGCTGTGCCATAACGGCCGAAATACATTTGTCTCCGTTTTAGAAAGGAGAAGTGAGTGAGAAAGCAAAAACAAAAAAATTAATTATGCATTGTTGACCGGAAGCATAAATTAGAGGAAAGAAGACCAAAGGAGAGCTTAATTTATCTTAATTTCCCCTTCTATCACCAGTATTGTGAACTGTACGAACGAAGACTGTTCTTTCGCCCATATTAATCGATATCGCGACATTCGATATCGATACGATAGATCGCACAATTCTTATATCTAACAATTCTTATATCTACTACACGGGGATGTATTGGATTAAGCAATGTCGGGTCACGGTCGAATCAAGATCGCGTGGGCTGAATCGGGGTTGATTCGGACATTTTTTTTGTCTTTTCATCCAGTACGATTAAATGGAGGCAGATCAAGTCACGTCCTCTTATTAGTGAGAAATTAGTGAAACAGTTGCCGGAAAGTTACGAGCTGCTTGCAGGAGGGCTGAACTGACCCAAGCAGGTTGCAAAAAAGGGTTCTGATCAAATATTGACCTTGGTAGCTCTGACAGTTGTCGAGCATCCGGGATTAAAGTGTAATACAGTCAGCACTGATTGCAAACCGTCGGGTCACGAAGTCTCGGAAAAAAGTTGACCCCGAGTAGAGCATCTTTTAGCAGAATAAGAACTTATAGCCCACCTCTTCTGGTGAAGTCCAGAGTTGGCCAAGGAGGCCTCGCAGTTGCAGTTCTGACAAAGTACAACCCGGACTGTCAAGTACAGTTTCAGGCCCATGTGAGAACAGGTGTTTCTTGCACCGCGGACGTCACGGCGAAATTCTTCCAGTGTAAACAAGTCTTAGCGTGTCTTTGCGTGTCAAGTAAAAAAAACCCTTCAGGGGAAATTGGAGGGACTCCTCTCCATCTGCAATGTTCTCTGTATTGAGGACGGTTTGCTGAAACAAAGTAAAAGTCTTTGACGTCTCTTAGCTTCAGGCTCGGGACAAAACAACTCCTTCCTTAGCTCTGTCGTACTTTTTTACACTGACACAATCCAATGAGGCAACAGAACTTGAGATGTTTATTGCAGGAGAAACGAAAAGTTTTTCTGCCTTGGTGTAAATAATACCTGAGCTCCTCTGAACCACGTTTCTACCCAGGAGGAGGTGATGCTGGCTGGTCGCAACATCGGCATCTTCGTGGGCATCTTCACGATGACGGCGACCTGGGTGGGCGGCGGGTACATCAACGGAACTGCGGAGGTGGTCTTCAGGGATGGACTCATCTGGTGTCAGGCCCCGGTGGGCTACGCGCTCAGCCTCATGCTAGGTAACGTCCCAGTCAAACACGACGAAAAGAAAGGAAAAATACCCAAGAGATCCCAAAGGAAAACTCCTGATCTGAGTCAGTTTTTTAAGCTTTGGCTCGTACGGGAGTTAGTCATGGGTACGGAGAGTCCAGGAGAGCATTTTCTCGAGGGCGTCTGTCTACCCTGGCGTATAACTGTTGCCACCAAAGAAAGGTGAAATATTAAACACGCCAAGCTACTTTTGACTTAGCAATTCTGAAGAATTAAAACCCTCTTAAAAGTTTCATTTTTTTAAAAATTATATACCAACAATGCCAAAGGACGTAGTGAGACGTACACTTAGTAAATATTTGTTGCCCATCTGTGCTCTGACTTTGAATATTTTTAATTCTTTTTGAAAATTGGAGAAGTTTTCACGTGGTCTCATGTGGAACCACCAGGTTTATACCAAGCGAGCTAAAATTTGAAACATAGGAGTGAGGTCTTCTGACCAAATGACACAAGTGGTCACCTGACCTATTGGGACCAGTGTATTTGATCCTGACTGTGATGTGTGCGGAATTCCTAGCATCAACATCCTAACAGAACAATGAATGTAACCTAACAATTGCAGTTGAAGGGCACCACTCATTGTTGCAGTAGGAACGGGAATGCCACTCATGGTCGGGGAAAAGAGTGAGAGTGGGAATGCCACTCCAAAAAACAGGAGCGACGAAAACCCTGAGTACAATCAATCACTTTTTTAATGGGTACTAATGCATCGGGAACAACTTTTGGAGCACGACTTTCCATGCAGCACTTTTCTTCATTAAACAGTCCAAGGTTTTATTTACTCATGCCATCTCCACTTAGCTATCCAGTTTGGCCTGTTTACATCAGCCACGATCATGGTCAGGGACACGTGGGACAAGTTTTTCCTGCCCTTGGTCTTGACTACCTTCTCTATATTGAGAAATCCAGAGGAACTCGTCACAAGTTTGAACTTGTAGGCAGCCCGAAGCTGGCACGGGTTGCTGAAGTCATCCCATTGGAATACATCCAATATTGACTTCCCCGCACGTGACCTCATTCGCAGACCAAGCCTTGGTCTGCTTCATCACGTCAAGCTCCTTGCTGACAATGTGGTCACATTACCAGATGCTGGAGCAGATTTTCTCCTTTGACATGTTGTAGTTTTGTCTCTGTTCTGCTTCAGTGGGACTGTTTAACTCGAGCTCCAGAAGTTGTTCTTAATGTAACAAGACCTGGCATTAGCTGTCGTCGTTCCATCATGAACAACATCCCTGTCCTGGAGGGGTCTATCGATACACAGGTTGAGTAGACCAAGGGGGCTGCTACCAGTCCTCAAATACCGTGTGAGTTATAGAAACGTCCCATGGCGATGAAACACAAGGAAAGTGGGAAGGTAACAGGAGGCCAATGATCACGGGCAGGAGGAACAACATGGGGAGGGGAAGACGGGAGGATATTGGGAATAATTTTTGACTTGCGCGACTCGCACGATCCTGATGTAGTTTTTCTGACTCATGCCATCCGTGTCTTCCTCTCAGGTGGCATCTTCTTCGCTCACCGCATGCGCAGGGAGGGCTACGTGACCATGTTGGACCCGCTCCAGGACTGCTTCGGCAGCAGGATGGGCGGGCTCCTCTTCGTACCGGCTCTCTGCGGTGAGGTCTTCTGGTCGGCCGGAATTCTTGCAGCCCTCGGTAAGTGGGAAGAGAATTCCCAGAAATTCCGTAATTATTGACGCTGCGTGAGACAGGCGCGACACTGGCCGTGATCGTGAACATGGACATGAACCTGTCGGTGATCTTGTCCGCGCTGATCGCAGTCGCGTACACATGGATCGGCGGCCTCTACTCGGTCGCGTACACCGACGTCGTGCAGCTCGGGTGCATCATCATAGGACTGGTAGGAGGAGGGAGGAAAACCCGGCGAGAAAAGCTAGTAGCTGGCGCATGCGAACAACCCGGGGATTCCGGAGTCGTAACCCCCCATGTATCCCCTCTTTTCCCCAATCTCCTCTTATTGGTGTGCGTAGGAAACACTCACCCTTCACAGCTACTGCTAATGTACATAATAATGCGCCTACCAAGTTTTTGAGCTCTCTATGTGTTTGGGGAAAGGAATAGAAGTTAAAAACTTCGAAAAAAAAGTAATAAGCAAACAATCATGGAGAGCTCAGTTTCCTGCACTGCTCAGCTTAAAAAAACCCTGCTTCTTTATGCGTTAGGGGCGACGCGGGCGGTGATGCTGAACTTGCCGGTGCCTTCGAGCATCTGGCTCAGCGCCTGCGTCGCCGTCGTCTACACCCTCTTCGGTGGTCTCTACTCAGTTGCCTACACTGACGTCATTCAGCTATTTTGCATTGTAGCTGGACTGGTGAGAGAGAAATTTTCTGTCTCTCCAGTATGCATAATTGCATGCGATTTTTTTTGCCTCGCACGCCCACCTGCTTTCCTATTTTTGGGGGCTCACTCTTCACGTGTTTTTCTACGAGAGAGAGAATTCTCACCCAGACCAGCATGCGTAGTAGTAGAAAGTACAGACTGTACGATGAAGTGGTGTACAGGGTGGGCACAAACACTTTGAGACGTGTTCAAGTCCTGCTTATGACTCAAGAATTCCCGGCAGTATGGCAACCCTGATTTTTGCTTAAGCTTAAACTTATGTGTTATACTGTTGTCAACAATTATGCTACCGTAATCCGTACACTCTTTCCTCGACCTTTAGATCTGGTGTTTATCCCCACCCTATACAGTGCAGTGCAAAAGTGAGCGTACACCTGCTTGAGAGACAAAAAATCGCATTTTGAGGTCACTTTTTCAGTAGTGAAATGCATTTTTTTTGCTAGGAGAAGGGCT
>JAAUXU010105998.1_pt1 | contig 11516 bp, 11 predicted proteins | sample 7278151 | NCBI WGS metagenome assembly JAAUXU01 (sample SAMN14350113, study PRJNA611818) | marine sediment metagenome | isolation source: surface marine sediment (1.8m) | place: French Polynesia: Moorea | collected 2018-08 | reverse complement strand
TCAATGTTATTTCTTATCCACACTTCAATGTTATTTCTTATCCACACTTCAATGTTATTTCTTATCCACACTTCAATGTTATTTCTTATCCACACTTCAATGTTATTTCTTCTTGTCTTCAGGGCATCATCTCAATCACCAGAGGGATCAGCGAGGAGCATCTGGATCTGGACTCCGCCAACACCACTCCCAACAGCAGCAAGCAACAGTCAACAACTTACCGAGTAACCAGAGACACTCAGTGGCTCACAGTCACAACAGCTCTATCCTGGGAGGCCCGGCCAGGCCTCAAGAGGGCCTGAACAATCCTAGGGGCTATTCCAGTTTTACCGACAGCGACCACGACGCCTCCAGCGCCGTCGTCAGTTTGAACGGCACCCAGATTGTCATGAACAACATGGCCAGATCCAGGGCGCCACTGCCAGGATTCTCCTCGTTCGTGTGATCGTGCAAGAAGAGAGGAGGCCTCAGGAGGCGAAGCCCTCTTATACGCGTGCTTAAGTTTTGGCAAACATGGTGAACCAGACACAATGGATTTTTGGTGATGTGTGTCAGTTCCTTAAGTCCCCCAAAAGTACAATGATTGAGCACCAAAGCATTTCAGAACATTCAATGAGCAGCTGCAATTTGCTCGTCCTACGATGCTCGAGTCTCGAGAAGGATATTATTTAACTCTACTTTACTGAACTCCATGTGCATCTGCGCACAAGGAGAGATCTTAAGACATGAAGCAAAAGATGACAAAGCCATGCTTCTAATCAATATCGCAAGGTTTCGACATGAAAAAATCCTTCTGCAAAAAAATCCATTTTTTCTGGATCCCATGTGAACCATGTGACAAAGCATGATAGAACAAAAAAAAGCTCATGTGCATGAAAATGGTGACGAAAATGGGGCATGAAAGCATAAGGAAGAGCTGCCAAATTTGTAGCACAGAAAAATCTCTTAAGATCTCATTTTCTCCATGCTTCTTTAGATTGACCAGAAAAACATTGGCAAGACTTGGACAGCTTTGTGACTGCCAGATTATTTCCTTCTGCTGAATGTTGTGCTGCACTGATTCTGAAGAATCATTTGACGGAACACTTTGTGATGCCAAACAAAACCTTAGGGCTGTGTTAACAAATACACTGTAACTATCAGGTACAGGTTCTTTTTTTGCGTGTGCGCTACCTCCTGGACCAAAAGTTTAGGTCAGGCTTTGGGTGGTTTCTTCTTTTTTGGTTCGTGCATTTGTGGCACATTTCCGACAGTACAAAATGTCACACACGCCAATTTGTAGAGGACATGAATGATTTTTAATCTGACTGTACAGTGCCGATTTTTTGCCTTAGCAATTACCTCTGGATGCTCAAGAAAGTCGCTGCTCATCATGTTTTATCATCTAACATTTTGTTCTCTTTACGTTAATAAAGGTCATAATAATGAAATTGATCGTTGTTCTTCGTTGTTCTTCACGCTCATCACCTTGGTGCACGGACCTGAAGTGCAGGAGTCCCTAAGATATGAGAAAACTTCAAAACCCCTCAGCAAAGAGAACCTTTTGAGAAATATATCGCATCTGCCTAACAAACGCGGGCACACTGGATTCGGTCCATTGGTTTTGCTCCTGTTATTTAGCAGTCAAGTGTAGCTTAGTTACTAAGAGTTCGATACATTTACCACACACGGCTGTACTTTATATCCCTCCTGATCCCCAAAAGGAAGATTTTTTTACACATCATGTGTTACTAATTTTGCGTTTCAGTGAAAAGGTCAATTTTTGACTGAGCGTAGTTAAGCTCAGTCACAAGGATTCAACACAAGGATTATTTCCTATTGGGGCAATCTTGAACTTGAACCTGCCACTCCCCAAGTTACCTGGTTTCTTGAAATTCTGACTTCTTTTCTAGGACCTGGACACTAGAAGTGTTAAGTAGCACAAAACAGGAGAGTGAAGCTGAGAGTACAAAGCAAACACGAACTAGTTTTGAGTCAGAATCAGTGGAAATTTGATTAGTCTACACAGTGAGTGACCACTTGATTTCTGCACCTTGTCAACACACCGAATGGACCATTTATTGCAGAGAGTAACTTCGTGAGCTGTTAACTGGTGTTGCAAGCCAAAAATCTATAGCCAACTTGAGCTTTCTGTCAAAGCCAGTTCAACCAATTGGATTTGAGTCGAAACACACTATCCAGTTAATGTTTCAATGTGTCATCACCTGGGTGAACCCAAGCCTGGGTGAACCCAAGCCTACTTGATGATAGGATGAGCAAATCCTGAGCCAAGTTTCTGTGACGTCATCATCGGGACAAAGGGAGTCTAGCCAATTTAGCCCTCAGCACAGCAGCCCAGGGGGACTCGCGGTAATGACATCACGCCCGATGCTTTGTTGGCGCTAAATCCCCTAACCTGGTCTCTAAGTAGCCTTGGTTAAACTCAACAAATTAACGTGGGTGAGAAGTGGTCTGAAAATGATTGATGACTGATAATGTCATTTCTACAATAGTGATTGACCAAAATTCGGCATCTGGGGTTCTACTGTATTCAAATTGTAGCTTAACCTATCCTAACTATCCCTTTGGTAACTGAAGTGTTGAACTTGATGACTTGAAAATATTTTTCCTGGGTTGCCACCCCGAATTTTCTGGTCTTGCAGGGTAGTGAATGAAAGTTCCCTTTGGTGATATCAAGGGCATTCTTTCCTCCAATACCGCATGCGTATGGTACTTTTAAGTGTATGGGCTGAGTGCACACAATGAGATGGAGACGCCACTGCAACCAAAGATATTTTTATTCTGTTACACAGTGAGCAATAAATATGGCAACCGATGCTTAAATCAAATTGCTATTGAGGCAGAATTTTTTTTCTGTATGTATTCAGTGGCTTCGTGTTTACATCCTGAAGATCCCGAATTTTGTGTTTTCGATGGGTGCATTCATCGTTGCGCTGAGGCTGAGACCAAGAACTTTTCTGGAGTCAACGGGATCAATCACACCATCATCCCAAAGCCTGAAAGAAGGGTAGAATGATTAGAAGCAATATAAAACGTTGGTAACTAAAACTTATGCTCACAACATGTGTAAGAAGTTATCAATACCATGAGTTCGCTGAGAATAGCCGCGGTTTCTTAAAAAAATTGTTACCACATCTGAAGTACACTGTAGTAACTGTTTTCTATAAAGAAAATCGTTGAAAATCTATCCCTAGAAATGGGGTGTCAACGTCAGCCGAGTGTGCATGTGACTGTTAAATGATGCGTGTAATATGAAATGTTTGTAACATTTAAAGTTTCACAATACTTCAATGTTAAACTCAAAATGCGTTGCGCAGTCTGTCACTCCCCACAGAGAGAAAACTCTTCACAGCTACACATCAATGACACTTGATAAGGTTTTCGTTGGAAATGTCAGCTCTTTTCAGGATCGCCCAGTCACTTTACCTTGCACTAGAGAAGTAAGGGCTGCCTTCAGCCTCAAACATTTGTATGATTGGCTCCTTGAGCGCGCGCTCTTCCTCTTCAGTAAAGTCTTTGCCCTCGCGCCGCTTCTGCTCCTTGGTGATGGTGGCCAAGACTCCAGCCGCCTGCTCGCCGCCCATCACGGAGATCCTGGCATTGGGCCACATATACAAGAAGCGAGGCCTGGAACGCGGACAGAGGGGGGTAGGGAAGAGCATGAAAAGATGTCAACTTCCTGGACGTGGACTCCGCCCCCTCACCCGTACGCCCTGCCGCACATGCCGTAGTTGCCGGCGCCGTAGGACCCGCCCACGATAAGCGTCAGTTTGGGCACCTTAGCGCACGCCACGGCGTTCACAAGCTTAGCGCCGTGCTTGGCGATGCCACCGGCCTCGGCGTCACGCCCCACCATAAAACCGGTGATGTTCTGGAGGAAGAGCAGGGGAATCCTTCGCTGGCAGCAGAGTTCGACGAAGTGCGCTCCCTTGAGCGCGGACTCGGAGAAGAGGACGCCGTTGTTGCCCACAATACCCAAGGGGAAGCCGTACAACCGGGCAAAGCCTGAGAAAGACAACGGTGAATAACATGACCTAGCCAACCGTTCTCGTAGCCGGACTCAAACTTCACAATTGCAGTGCTGCACCTCACCTGTGACCAGGGTGTCTCCATACTTCTCCTTGAACTCGTCGAACTGTGATCCGTCGACGATCCTGGCAATAACCTCACGGATGTCGAACGTCTTCTTGAGATCCTCACCCACGATCCCATAGAGGTCTGAAGAAGGCAACAAGGGCTCACGGACCTCCTCGATGGTGCAGTCAGCTTTCTGTGAACCATCAAAATCGTGGTAGGTACGTTGGAGTAAGGTACAAGTAATAAATGACCTGACCTTGGCCTCGTTGAGGTTTGCCACGATCCTCCTGGCGATGTGTAAGGCGTGCTCGTCGTTGTCGGCATAGTGGTCGGTGACGCCGGACTGAGAGCAGTGGAGGTCAGCGCCGCCGAGACGCTCTGCCGAGATCTCCTCCCCTGTGGCCGCTTTCACCAGCGGAGGCCCCCCAAGGAAGATCGTGCCCTGCAAAGATTAGTCGTTATTGCCCGGTTGGTACTTTGCATCGCTGCCGCTGCTATGACTGCACCTGCTTCCTCACGATGACACACTCGTCGGCCATAGCAGGCACGTAGGCGCCTCCAGCCGTGCAGGACCCCAACACGACGGCAATCTGTGAGATGCCCATAGAGGACAAAGTAGCCTAAATGGAGACCCAGATACATTTTTTGATTTTTTTTTTCAAAGGTCTCTTTCAGGTGTCACACTTGATTATAGAAAATCCTTCCAAAATGCTCCCTGTCTGGAAAGACCTCGCTCTGTCTGGGCAAATTTGCTCCTCCAGAGTCAACCTGCAGATAAAAAGTCGGATTTTATCTCCCACGAATATCCGGCTAAGTGACGGAATAAATCCTGAGAAATCCTACCAGGTAGATGCACGGAAGCCTGTTCTCTCGCGCGATCTCCTGCGCCCTCAGATGCTTCTTCACGGTCACCGGGTAGTAGGAGCCGCCTTTGACGGTGGCGTCATTCGCCACTACCATGCACTCACGACTAGAAGAGAGAAAAGGTCAACCATGTCGATGTTGGTCGGTCCTGATCGACAACTTTGGCATCGTCCAAAACGCCCAAAAGGGCAACTTCTGCTCTGTGGGGAGCAACAGCCATTGCTTGGCATTGGACAGGGTGGACCAAGAAAATCTGCAGCGCATTTTGAACGTGGAAAGCAACGTGAACGAGTTCCGAAATGTCCATAGGCTACCCAACGATTGCACATCTGCGTCAGCTTAGAGATTAAAAAAAGAAGCTCACATTATCATTATTGCCAGGATCGGCCAAATCTGTCGCTAAGAGCGCACTTTGTTCGACTATAATGATGTGGTCAGCAAATTCGCTTTGCTATTTTTTCATAAATAAGCATTTTTTCACAGCTTTTCTGACCACAGGTGAAGACTTCACGGTAAGAAAAGCCATGTTTAACCACCGGAGTGTACGATTACGGCATTTTCCAGTAATTAATTAGACCCTCCATAACTGGACAGAAATTCTGATGGATGAGGCATTAAGATTATGTCACGCAAAGCATTACGAAATGAAATTAACCAATTCATTAGCCGAAATGAGAGGTGGGAGTAGGAAAACAGAGGAAGATCTTTACAACAGCACTGAGCGTATGAGTCACTGAAGTAGGGAAAAGTTACAATAAGACCACCTTTGTGCAACTTCTGGGCGATAACGTTGGCCATATTATATTAGGTTGCATGATATTGACGTACTGATGTCGTCGCACTCCTTCCAGAGGATAAAGCAATGACTTTTGGGTCTTATTTTGACGCACAGAGTAGGTCACATTCCGCTCACCCCTTAATCCTGCCAATCCCTGTTATGATTCCTCCGGCTGGCACCTCCTCTTTGCCGTACAGGCGGAACCCGGCCAGCTGGGACAGCTCCAAGAACGGAGACCCCGGGTCCAAGAGCTGGTTGATCCTGTCCCTGGCGACCAACTTCCCCCTTCCTACGTGTCTCTCGATCGCCTGGTCGCCCCCGCCGGCCGTGATTTTGGACACTCGCGAACTCAGCTTCGCCACCAACCCCTGCATCCGAGCCTCGTTGTCCTAGACCACGCAAAAGCTCTCTCATACACGACAGCCTGAGCAACTTGAATTGTTCTACGGTTACCTTTCATTCCCACACCCACTACTTAGTTACACCACGTACATTGAAAGATCCTTGCGAGTGCTCAACGCTTGTTTGGAGTCAAACTCGCAGATAGACTGAGGATATTTCTGCCTCCTTACTTTAAAAGTTTCTGAATCCTTCTCCGGCTCGCTACCAATGACTGGACCGTCCCAGACACTCGAGCTAAGAGCCCTGCGGAAAGTCAGCCAGTTGGTGTTGAAAATCCTGGCCAAGCTGGTCCGATCACTTGGCTGTCGTATGGAGTCGAGATGACGATTTCTCTTGGCTGCATTCGAGGGACCAAAGCTAGCCAAGGCTCGCTTCGCAAAATGTCGCGAGGGCCACGTCGTCAAGCCTAGGCAGGCCCCGGACGGTGACCACATCGTTCTGGTCCACAAGGCTGGCAGATTGTTCTAGTTGACGTTGGGATCGTTGCGTTTCAGCGGCCACTCTGTTCTCGGACGGATCTGAGCTCGAGCGCAGCCGAGCTGAGCTCCAAGCTTTCGGGCTCCCGACAAAGCTCCGACAGACAGGTCGAGCCCAAGTTTTGAAGCTCCGCAGAGCTTGAGATGCTCGACAGCTTAATGTGGAAAGTTTCTTCGGGGGCCCTCGAGGGCCCCATTGACCACCCCCTCCCTTCCTTCTCAAAGCCAAGTTTTTTTTTCAAATGTCCAAAAAGCTTGAGCTGTCAGGCTTGAACTTCATCACTACTCTTGATTTGCTGCAATCAGCAGCTCTTGCTCTCCATCCAGGGTCGACATTCACAAGACAATGTAACCTCTATAGAAAAAAGGACGTTTTTCGGCAACTCTGCAATATGTCTGGCAATCCTGCAAGTGTACTTTTATGAGAAGCAGTCACAGACGACTTCAATACTGTGGAGGAGATGGATTTCCTCCACTCAGTATAACCAGGGGTGTCAAGTCTTGTGATAGGCATATAGCCAGTAATGATGATAATCAGCACCCCATCCCCAGCGGAACCTCTCAAGAAGAATCAAATTGAAGGGTTTCATTCTTTTGGTCAGATGACTCTTACCTCTTTTACCGAGCGGAAGCAATAAGGAGGGACTTGATGCATAAATCGCAGGATCATTGAAGAAAGGTTCCTTTCCAGTAGTATCAACGGCAGCAGCATCATAGTTTGGTGCACGTCCTGGCGCCTGCACCTCTTCCCCGTGTCTCCGCCCACGGTCGTTGACCCATAAGCAATCTACGATCCGTCGTCCAACGCGTCACGTCAGCTGACATCCTTCTCACAACACTCAGTTTCCCATCTGGAAATGAGACAAACGTCAGTTTCGGTATTATTTTGACCCTCTTGACTCCGTCCCCATGACCTTGTAGAGACCCATAGACTCATCCCGGAAGAAGCTGCAAGAGTCAAGAGAACTCCAAAATGATCTCGGCCATCCTGGTGTTCAACAACCACGGCAAGCCCAGGATCAATCAGTTCTACCAGCACTACGTGAGACGCATCATAGCTGTGCATACACGGGGATCCAAACTAGACCGGCTAACTTTTTATTACCTTTGAACTTTGCATACGAAAAACAATTGTGGTTTTAAACCATTGCTCACAAATCAACAATGACAGAGAAACAAAGAAAATCCGAAAGAAAAAGGACTCACTGAGGTTGTTGAGGCTTGCATAGCAGCCTAACTTAGACATTACTTAGCCAGCAAAAAAACAAGAATGAGATATTGCACTTGGCACAAGAAAAAGCTGTCTCTTCGGGTCAATATGCTTATATGATAATTACAAATGATTATCAGCATCCTTACGTCACTTTTGATCCTTCAGACTGAGGCCGAACAGCAGCAGATCGTGAAGGAGACGTTCCAGCTGGTCTCCAAACGCGAGGATCACGTGTGCAACTTCTTGGAGGGAGGCAGGCAAGGCTTGCTGCAACATGTGGTCGAATGACCTCGCAAACAATACCTGAAATATCGCAATCTTTCTGCAGCTTGATCGGCGGCCCCGACTACAAGCTCATCTATCGTCACTACGCCACTCTGTATTTCGTCTTTTGCGTGGACAGCTCAGAGTCCGAGCTGGGGATCCTGGATCTTATACAGGTACACCTTATAAATGGGCCAAAGGGGAAAAACTGTGGCAAAATGAGTGAGTTCGAATTGTTCCATCCAGGTTTTCGTAGAGACGCTGGACAAATGCTTTGAAAATGTCTGTGAGCTGGACCTCATTTTTCATATGGACAAGGTGAGTTTGTCTGTCTGTCCGTATGTTCTCGTCTGTGCAAGACAGCCGAAAAGATAGCTGGAAAATGCTGCTGTCTTGACTTACATTATGATCACAAAGCAACTGCCCAAGGCTGGACACATACATTACGGTTTTCTTAACAGTCCTATGAAGTAAGGACTGCATCAACTTATGATGACTTGAATGATGAATACGCTGCATTCATTCTACCAATCCTCTGTGGCAGATCTGTCTTGAACGCCCCTTAAGGGTCTGCTAATTATTTAAGGTGGTTGGACTAGTACGGGTTGGTTGGGTTACTTGAGCTAGACCTAGTGAGGATTTGAACACATTGAATTTTTGAAATTTGTCCAAACAAGTGACGCAGTGGATGGGGTGGACTAGTAGAGGTTGGTGGATTATTGGAGGAAGTATTGAGCAGCGACCTTTACCAGCGATTATTTTCTGCATACAGGTGCACTTTATCTTGAACGAGTTGGTGATGGGGGGGATGGTGCTGGAGACCAACATGACCGAGATCCTGACCAGGATAGAGGAGCAGAACAAGCTGGAGAAAGAGGAGGTGATTTCTTGCTCGCTTGATGAATGTGTTTTTCTTCTTGATGCAAGCAGGGGCTTGGCATTTTATGCTGTTATTTTTATACCTTTTTTGTGAGAACCTAAACAGATTTCTCATAAAATGCCGAGTTTTCCCTTCCTGTGCTGCTTATTTCATCTGTTTTAACTTTATCTGATCCCAACTAAGTTGATGTGTGGAACAACATTATGAGGGCTTTATTCATGCTTTTCTCCTCTTTTATTATTCTAATGGAAAATTAAGGAAAGGGTAACTATGGAGACTACATACATACATACATATATGAAAATACATGTGCATAGGTAGGTACAGTATGGCAAGCAGGTTTCTGGAGTCGGCTGTAAAGTATGGATTGCCAGTTAACAAAGCTAAATGTTCACTTTTGGGCACAAATGCAACCTTGTTTACTTCTGCAATTTTCTCATGACCAGCAAGTGAGTAACCCACCCTTTTTTTTTTTTGGGGGGGGGGGTTACTTCAACCTCCACCCCCTTGTCGGGCATCCCAATATATTTGCCTGTATTATTCACTTTGCATTTGAGACCTGATGTCACCACTAAGCAAAGATAACTGTACACGTACCGTATGTCGTCGAGCCTGAGGACTGGGGCGAGGGCGTTGGCCTGGTCAGCCTCATCCTGGTCCCAATTAGTGAAGATTTTACGCAGGTCAATGAGCAGTAAAAATTTACTGACTCTGCTTGCCAAGTTCAGTGACTCACTCCAGAAACCTACTTTCCATTCTGTATATGCATACTCTGACACTACCATCTTCACGCCAGTGGTTTATGTAGAACTGTAATGTAGCCTGACTGGATATGTAAATATGCATATTTAGTACGTATGTCTACTTTGTAAATGTTGTAGCACAGAAGTGTACGAACTGTCATTCGTCAGCCTTCTCCCAGAGCCATGGGAAGTTGACATCTTTTTTTCCCTTCTCTTGCTTCTTTCTCCTGTCTTTGTGTGAACTTCGTCCATCTAAATGTCTCCCTTTGTTTACTTTCCTGGTACATTCTGCTCTTTCTCGCATTTTGGGCAGACGACGCCCCGAAAAATCCTCCGGAGCGCTCTTGACGGCGCCAAAGACATCGGACTGGAGTTTCAGATCAGAATTTGAACGAAGTAAAGTCCATTTTTTTGTTTATTGTGTTTAATTTTCTGCTTGAACTTTTTTTGCTTTGGGTAAGCCCTTGGGAGGAATCTTTTTTGTTTTTCCTTAATAAAGGGTGAGTGGAAAGTCACGATGATCCGGATGTCTCTGACATGCCCTGAAAGAGGTATGGGGAGGGAAAGGAACCAGAGAAAATACAGTAAATACTTCTTACTTAACTATTTGAAGTAAGGAGTGTGAATACTTCATGCTTAATCGCTTCATCATTTTTAGAAGCACTGTAAACATTGAATACTTCAAAAGTACGGTAAACAGTCGGGTGAAAAACGCCACCTCGACTTGTCTGTTGGGACACCAGAGACCTTAAAGCAACTTTCTACTCATTGACATTGACAAGCGTGAACTCCGGAAAATATTGTTGCTTGCACGTTGAACTTAAGTCTTAGGTTTTGCTTTAGCACTGCTGTGGGTTCATCAGCACACCTTTTGGAGCATCCAACGCACCTATGACATTTTGTTACAATTTTTCCTGTTAAAGCTGACAGCGTGTTTGAGCTATTCAATAATCTGTGGGTAGAATTTGCACACTTCTGTTCTGTCTTTCTCTGAGGGTGCATTTACACCGCTCACATATTTGCGACAGCGTGAGGCCAGGGCCATATTGGTGTGTGAGTCAAAAAGAATGTGCTCCAATCAATGTTCAGCTCATCTTATTTGAGGATGTCTCCTGACGAAACAATCACTTCATTCATTGTTTCATCTTGAACGAACACTCTTGATGGCTCACACTGTAGGTGCACCCCAAACATCTAAGTCCCTTTTTCGTGTACTAACTGCTTTTTTTTCTTTCTTTAAAAAAGGCCGGATTATCCGCCGCACCCACGCGCGCCCTCTCCAAGGTGAAGAACATGAACCTCGGCCAGCAGTTCAAGGACATCAAGTTGCCAGAGTTGCCACAGGCTATCAAGGATCTGAAGCTGTGATTGACGATGACGTTTTTTACTATTTTTCTTGAGCATTTATTTGCAGTTGTGTAATCCCTACTATGATTGAGCTGATTAAAATCTAAGCCCTTACTGTGTGAGTCACAAGATGCCGGTCCGGGTCAGGCAGAGGCATCTGCCCCAGGTTGTTCCATGCCTGTGGTCGAGCTTCATCCTCATTACACAGTAGGGAGGGCGGACATTATACATTGAAGGGCATCATTGTACACCGTGTTGGTGGGCCTAGAAAACTGTAGTGGTGTGACTTCACCACTGCTTAGTCCTGTTCCGAGACGCCATTTTTGTGGCCTCTTCACAGTGAGGTTGCACATATACAGAGTGCGTAAGAAAAAAGACCCTCACTGCCTTGTTGAGGGCTTTTTTGGCCTTGACCAAACGACGCTCTTGCAGATTTTTGGAAAGGGCTGGCTTCTTGACCTTAGCTCGAGAT
>JAAUXU010084463.1_pt1 | contig 11520 bp, 11 predicted proteins | sample 7278151 | NCBI WGS metagenome assembly JAAUXU01 (sample SAMN14350113, study PRJNA611818) | marine sediment metagenome | isolation source: surface marine sediment (1.8m) | place: French Polynesia: Moorea | collected 2018-08 | reverse complement strand
GTGCTATACGTATGTGTTAAAAACATGGTACTTTTTCGATTTTTTCATTAAAAAATCTTGCTTTTAAAATATCCTTTTCCAGGCTCCCAAGAAGCACTCCCGCCTTCCTGCCTGCGCCGCCCCTCCCGTGTACCGCGGACTGGAGGAGGAGGAGGAGGACGGGGAGGACAACAAGGCCCGGGAGTCCTCTTCTTCGGAGCCGCTATCTGCCCTCCTGGAGCAGCTGGAGCGAAGACTCAGGGGGAGGGCATCCAACAGGAGGAGGCTCTTTGACAGCGACCTGCCTTTAATCCGTACCCAGGTACTTATTTTTTTTAGGAGTAAGGACCTTTTTTGTCACAACCTGATCCAAAGAAATGTGGATACATTTGCAAAATGTCTCATTGCTGCATTGCTGTAGACGTTGGTAACATTATCTAAGAACATTCTTGCCCTTATTGTACAGGAGATCTCTATCTAATTGTAGCTGTTACATCAATTTTTTATTGCTTTCCTCATTTTGGTAGCATATGAAATCTCGCAGCCTTGAAATCCGGCAATCTCTTTCTTTTCTCAGAACGCTCTCCCGATCCTGGTGCTGACGGTGATGGTAGCCAGCTGCGTGTTCACCGTGCTGACGCTGAGATCGGCCGCAGACAGATTCTGGGTCAAGGGCGGGGAGGACATTGACGGTCTCGGAGGGGAGGCGGGAGAGATGCAGGTTGGAAGAGTTTTTCAATCAAGACCGGCATGCTGTGAAGTTGGTTTTTTATGCTGCGCCTATCATATGCAGCAGGACGAGGCATTGCAAAATAGTTTTGGGGTCTGTGAAATACTGTTTGGATCAGAGGGAGTCGAGTCATAAATGAATACGATTTTACTGTTTCTGTTTGTTTCCACTCCAACTCCAGGCCCGCAACGGCAAGTACGCCAGCCTGGCCTTCGCCACCCGCAGGAAGAGGGAGGCGCTGAGGGCGGAGGGGAAGCTGCTGCCGGAGGAACTCACCGACGACCTCGGAAACAGCCTCGGAGGGAAGAGGGCGGCCATACAGGTTCGGAAAATTAGTTTATTCCATTTGGCAGTTTGTGAAAAAGCCTTTTGTTGCTTTACAGTACGCCTACGAACTGTCGGGCAAGCTGAAGAAGGCGGAGGACAACAAGGTTGACATTGTGGCTGAGCTCAAGGAGAAGATCTTGGCGGGCGAGGACGGAGAATCCGAGGATAAAAAGGCCGCCAAGATCAAGCTGCTGGACAAGATCGCAAAGTTCGGTAACTTTGACACCATCAAGGTGGTCGAGAAGAAGAAAGAGACGGAGGCCGAGACAAAGGATGAAGAGGAGGCCAAGGTGGAGGAAGCCAAAGAGGACGAGAAGGCAAGTTGCGCTATGATTTTATTGCTGCTGGTCCTCGGCTTGGCTGCTGCTGCCCTCCTTTTGCTTGAATAAGGCGCACGACTCCCTGTGCTTGAAATCCTTGACATGGTTTCACCTGGCATTAATCGGGAGAGAATATGTCTCTGGTAGTGACATGGCCGTCCAGAAGAGCTCCGAAGGAGACATTGGCAACCTAGTCTTCGGCCAGAGGAAGTCCCATGCTCCGAGGAACGCCTCTGGCGTCATCTTGCTTCCCTCTCTCTTTCCGTCTAGGTGCAGGCGGACGTTGCTCAGGCGCCCGCCGCCGCCCTCGCCGCCGCCGTCCCTGCTGACCTCGCTGTAGAAGGCGACGCCGTCAAAGGTCTTCTGCTGCAGGTATCGGATGCGCTGTCTCGTGAGCGGCGGGAGTCCCTCCTCCGCGCCGCCGTGGTAGGAGTCGCGTCTGATGAGGACGGCGCAGTCGCGGCGCATCCGGTGAGGGCCGACCCGGGCCTCGGGGTAGAACACGGCGAACTTGAAGCGCTCGCTCGTAGGAAGGTAGTGCTTGGGCGGCTGGTGGGATTCGTTGACGATGCCCTGGTCCTGCTCAAGCGCCGAATCCATGTTTCCGGAGCGATTTTCTGATTTCAAATTATTTCTCAGACATTACTTTCCCGCATGACGTTTTGTCGAAAGTTTATCTGGAAAATATTGAAATTCAATTTCTTTTGCTTCGTAGCTGAAGGAAGAGCCCGAGCCCGTTGTCACGTTTTCCCAGCCCAGAAAGTACAAGGAGCCGAAGGAGCCTCCGGCGAAAAAGAGCAGCGCCTCCTCCTCCAACAGGAGCAAGCGGGACGAGGCCAGTCCCTTCAGGAAGAGGCCGCAGGAGGGAGGGAGGGCTGACGTGGCCGTAGCCTCAGACGAGGACGATCCATTCAGGTTCATACCTCAAAACTGATATTCTACATGATTTTTCGAATATGTGATATGATATGCTGTCTTGCGTTTAACCGCAAAAGATTTTTTATGTGTGCCAGTTTCCCCTTTTTTAATCCAACGTGCCAAAAAAGCATCATTTATATTTGAAAGGATTTCGACTCGCCAATAAAACGTTCAAGCGAAACTCTCTTCTTCCGATCAGTGACATCTTGTTTATTTTCTCCTTTCTCTAGGAACGAAACGATTATATACCCACGAAAGAAAAAAAATTATCGTAACGAAAAGTATACTTTTTTTGGTGGCTGTCGCGTTACGCCGCCGACTTCTGACCTAACAAAAATAAAGTTGGGTGGGGGTAGCGGTGTCTAGTCAATCAAAACATCTTGTTTTTGCCTTCCTTTTTCACAAGCCTTATTGAGACAATTGACAGGATTAGTCTACACAGTTACACGGCCTTTTTTTGGCGGCTTTTTCTGTAATGCAAGCGATGGCCACAAGTTTCCAAAAACATAATTACAGTGTGCACAGAAAAAAATCAGTTTGAAGAAATCGCTCAAAGTAAGGTTATGATGTATTCACGAAAAAAAACCAGCTATGGGGTCAAATCAAGTTTTTTCAAAATTCGATTACCTGCCACTGGGGCTTGAGAGAAGAGGAGAGAGGGTGGGAAAGACATTCAACTCGGAACTCTTTTTCGTCGACACTATTTCGTGCAAAAAGTAAAATAAGACGTTTCTGTAGTAGTACGTAGTTTTGAATTCGTCGCGAGAGCTTTTTCTTCTGCTGCTGTAAAAAGTAGTTGTGGCTTTTCTTCTTTCGTCGTCTGATATCTTAAAAAGTGTTTTCGGAGAGAAAAAGTGTTGCTGTTGCGTCGAGACACATTTTGAGGGGAAGAACAAGTGTGTGTGCTTAATGTGCGAAACGGGACATTAAGATCGCCGCTTTTAAGGTACCTCAAGGATATACATGATACACTCAAGTAGTAGAGAAGTACTACAGTAGACTGAATTTTTGCCCCTAGTAGCACGGGAGCAAAAAGTGAGAAGCTACTTGTTTGAGAGACTTTGCTTCTTGACCAAGACGTAGCAGCAGTTACTCCTCCTTTTTTTACCGGAATATTAAATCACACTTTTTTTCTTCCCTCTTCCTCTTAGGATCAAGGTGGAACGAACGAAAACGCGCGCTTATCACAATGTCACTTTTTCTGTCCGCTCAGGAATTCCCCTTGCACCTCTACTAGTCTTATCTGAGAAAGAGGCCTTTAATTTTGAGACTCCCACCACTCATTTCCCCGCACGTCTTGTTCTTTTACGTGACGACCAGTGGCTCGTCGTCGGCGAACCCCCTGATGATTGGGGAGTCGTCGACCTCCTCCAGGTCTCCCTGGTTGAGGATGGCCGCGCCGGACGCCGCGCTGTAGCGGCTGGTCAACGCCTGGAAGGATCTCGTCAGCCGCCGGTTCTTCCTCACGTAGTAGGCCAGCCCAGCGCCAAGCAGCGCCAGCAGAACCAGAATGGGGATGAGGATAGCCGCCACCGAGGTGCGGCTGACCACCACGTCTCCCGCGGGAAGCGCAGTCTCCAAGGCCACCGGGTCCGACGGCGCCGAGGCGTACCCGTCTCCGTCGACCAGCGCCACAGCCACGTAGTAGAGGCGGCCGGGGAGGACGGCGCCGGCCTCGACCACGGCCGAGACGTCGAAGGGCGGGGCGGGGGCGTCGAACACGGAGGGGACGGACAGGTCGGGGTTCTCGGAGAAGATGAGGCGGTAGCTGTACCCGGCGCGGGAGAGGTAGGGGGGAAGCTCCGAGGGCTTGTCCTTGTGCCAGTAGATGAGCTGCTCCACTGAATCGGAGTCGGAATCGTTTTCCTCCCGGTGGGCGATGTGGTGTGTGAGGCCGCGCGGCGACGGGATGGGCGGGCCGGACACCCGGACGGGCCCGGCGGAGGACGCGCCGGGGGCAGCAGTACGAACCTTGACGCTGTACCTGGCGCCGTAGTGAACGTTGTCCACAAAGTGGCTCAGCCTGGGCGAAGTTGTCTCGGCCACCTTGACGGTGCTGACCTCCATCGTTTCCTCGTCCTCAACCTCCAGCAGATAGGCGATGGGCTCGTCCACTTCAGGGCAAGAGGCGCTCCAGGTCACGGTCATGTTGCTCCCGCTGACCACTGCGCGAAGGTCTTTGGGCGGCGCTCCGGGGGAGTACTTGGTGAACACAGTCTTTGGCTCGCTGGGGCGGCCGAAGGATCCGTCGGAGGGCCCTGCCACCGCCACAACGAAGGTGTAGCTCTGGCAGGCGTTGAGGAGATCCACGGTGGCTGAGCGGGCGCCACCGGAAATCATTTTGACCTTGTTCTTCCTCTCTCTTACCTCGTCCATGCTGGCCCCGTGGAAGATGCCGTACTCCCAGTTGTTGCCCTCCTCGGACGCGTCGGCGTTGCCCTCCGGCGTTGCCCACACCAGGTGGACGGCCGTCCTGCTCTTGGAGGTGAGCTTGGCCTCTATGATGTTCGGGGTGGGGAGCGCACCCCCGCGGGTGGAGAGCCTGACCTTGGAGGCAGGGCCCTCTAGGCTGGATGGCCCCACGGCGGAGACGGAGACGGAGTAGGCCTCGCCGGGGGCCAGGCCGGAGAGGGACACGTTGGACACGCGTGAAGGGTCCACAGTCATGTCCGGGTAGGTGGCAAGGAAGTTGAAGACGGAACTGATGCGCACCTTGAACTCACGGATGGAGGAGCCCCTGCAAAAGGGAAAAATGAGAACAGTCAAGGAAACTTTTCAATTACCAGGTGTCACTATGTTCGGAGATGGTAAGTAGTGCTATAAATACTCTAATCAGGAATTTCATTTATCAGGAAAAGCAATACTTACTTCCTGGGCGAGTCCCACTTGAGGAAAATGTTGTTCTTTCCTGCCCCGAGCTGCGTGAGCCCCTCCACCATCTCCCTGAGAGAGTCCTTCCCTCCGAAGACGAGCTGCACCTCCTCCGACGCCTCCCCGTGGAAGGCCTCGTTGACGGCGGTGACGCTGACGCCGTAGGTCCGCCCGGGGACGAAGTCAAAGTCCAGCGTGGCGTTCCTCCTCCCGGGGCCGACCTGCCACTCCCGCCCGGCGGGGGAGAGCAGCACCACGTAGCTCCTCATCTCTCCGTTGGGCGCGGCGGGGCGCGTCCAGGAGACGAAGGCGCGGCCGTCCGTCGTCTGGCGGGCGGCGGTGACGCGAGGCGCGGAGGGCGGCGCGGAGGAGGTGCGGGCCGAGGCGAACTCGCCGCTCTCGTGGTCTTGGTCGTCTCCCCCCACCAGGCGGACGGTGAAGTTGTACTCGGTGTAGGGCTGCAGGTTCGTAAACTCGTGGTCGAAGATCTCTGCTGAGAGTGGGTCGGAAGAGCAGGTCCACAGGTCGGTCCCTGACACCTGGTAGCAGGGGCGGAACTTGACTCCCCCGGAGCCCGAGCCGGCATTGCTCCTGCCGGGAGAGTCCGCGATCCACCAGTTGAGCCGGACGGTGCTGGCGGTGACGGAGTTTGAGTCGATCTGGATTTTTTTTTTAAATGCATAAATAAAGGACCGTACAAAGTAACTACGAAATTTCTTGAATCCAGTACCTGAATTCCCCCGATCCTGCTGGGCAGCTGGCAGTGCAGCTCGTCCGTCCCGTCGTAGCAGTCGACGACGCCGTTGCACTGCTTGGAGGCGGGGATGCAGTAGCCGCCGTTGTCGCACGAGAACTCCCCCTCTTGGCAGCGCAGGTGCGGGGTCCCGTCGTCGTCCTCGTAGTAGGTGTCATCATCGTCGTCATATTCGGGGTCGTCCCCGTCGCACCCCGTCTCGTCGGAGCCGTCGGCGCAGTCCCTCTTCCCGTCGCACAACTTCGCGCTGTCCATGCACTCACCGCTGAGCTCGCACCTGTACTCGTGCTGAGAGCACCTGACGACGTCTGCGCAGACCTCCTCCGACTCGTCCGAGCCGTCCTCGCAGTCCTCGTCGTCGTCGCACACCCACGCCTGCCACACGCACTGACCGCTGTTGCAGCGGAACTTGCTGTCGGAACAGGAGGCGGGGGAGGACGGGGGAGCGGGCGGAGGCGGCGGGAGAGGGGGAGCGCCGCTGTTGCTGTTGTTCCCGTTGTGGCACTCCAGCTCGTCCGAGGCGTCGGAGCAGTCCGGGGTCCCGTCGCACTTCCACCAGTAGGGGATGCACTCCTCGTTGGAGCACTTGAACATCCACTGGTTGCACTTGCCCTTGGGGAAGACGGGCCTGGGGCCGGTGCCGCGGTGGTCTGGCCGCTCGGAGGAGGAGCCGATCTCTGTGCAGTTTGCTTCGTCGCTGCCGTCGGGGCAGTCTGAGGTGCCGTCGCAGCGCCAGGTGTCAAAGACGCAGCCGCCGCCGCTGCCACACGCAAACTGGTAGTCCTTGCACTGCACGTGTGCGCAGTCCTCCTCGTCTGACCCGTCCGGGCAGTCTCGGTCTCCATCGCACTTCCACGAGGTGGGGAGGCATTGTCCGCCTCCGGGGCAGTGGAACTCCTCCGGCTTGCACCTGGGGGCCTGGGTGAGGCAGCCGCGCTCGTCCGAACCGTCCTGGCAGTCCTTCTCCATGTCGCACTGCCACTTCTTGGAGATGCACTGGCCGTTGTCGCAGCGGAACTGGTCCGCGCCGCACTCGGACTTGATGCAGTTGCGCTCGTCAGAACCGTCGCCGCAATCGTCGTCGAAATCACTGGAAGGAATAGGATAAATCACATTGAGATAATATTCAACCTTCACGTTTTTTGTATGATATTTGAACAAGGAAAGGAATAATCCTTGGTGCAAAAGACAATAAAGTATAAACCATTAGAGGGCAGTCAAATTCCCTCACCATTTCCAGTAGTCGGGGATGCAGTGCTTGTTGTCGCACTGGAACTGGAAGTCGAGACACTGGTCCCTGGCGCAGCTCTCCTCGTCTGACCCGTCCCCGCAGTCGTCGTCCCCGTCGCACTGCCACTTGGCCGGGACGCAAAGACGGTTGCGGCAGGTGAAATGGCTTTGATCGCAGCGGCCGTCCGCGCTCTGGTGGCAGGTGCCGTTGGACTCGGGGACGGAACCGTCTGGGCACCGGCACACCAAGGATGATGAGCCGGACTCGTCGGAGGACGCCTTCATTCCGTCCGGGCACAGGCAGCGGAACCTTCCTCCTGGCATGGGCACGCACAGGTGGGAGCACGGGTTGGAGCTGCAGGCGCTGCCGCCGGAGTTGTGCTGGGCCGAGCTGAACACCTTGAGATCCATGGAGCCGTTCATGTTCTGACGCACGCGGTGGATCTTCTTGCCGGAGTTCTTGTCAGCCATATAAATGGCCTTGCGGTTCCAGTCGTCCCAGTACATCATTTCCTTCAAAAAAAACCAAATCCCGTTATTATAAAACACACGGTTCAAAAATTCTAGCTATTTTTTTTTTGCCTAACCTTGTGTACTGCTACGGCGAAGGGGTGCACAATCTGTGGCACCCTGCTGAGGACCTTCTTGAAGTTGTTCCCGTCTAGGTCGCAGGAGGCAATGTAGTCCTCCCTGGCGTCCACCCAGTAGACGCGGTTGGCGATGTAGTCGATGGAGAGGCCGTTCGGCCACTGGACGTGGGGGGAAGTCTGGAGGACCTTCACCTGGAATAATGGAAAGAAGAAAAACCATATTATTTTTCCCATATGGCAAAGGATGAAAAAGTTGCTTCTTACTTCTGATCCGTCCATGTTTGCCCTGGCCACTCGCGGCCTGTCCTCGTTCCAGTCTGAGAAGTACAGGTATCCGTGCGCCGGGTGGACGGCAAGACCTCGCGGCTTGCTCAGCTGCTTGCCGCTGAGGACGGTCTTGCGCATGCGCCCCTCGTACTCCAGGTCCACGCGAACCAGCTCGATGGTCTTCCTGCTGCCGTCCACGAAGTAGAGCGTCTTGGTGATCCAGTCGTACGCCATGCCCTCCACGCTCTCCAGGTCGTTGTTCACCAGCACGCGAGGCTCGGAGCCGTTGAGGCACTGGATGAAGATCTTGTCCACCTCGATGTCGCCGTACATCACTACAAGGGGGAAGAAAAAAAATTGCTGGTGAGAAAAAAAAACTGCTTCTGATCTGATTGAGGTGGTTGATGTACTAACCGCAGTTGTCCTCGATGTCGAACTCCAGAGTGATGACGTTCTTGACGTTCTGCAGCGGGAGTGTTTGCACGTCTGCCAGGTCCCTTAGGTTGATGCGGACGATGGCCTCGCGCTGGGACACCAAAAGGAACTCCTTCTCCTCGTCCACCGGGCACAGGGTCACCGCGGGCTCAAATCTGCATTAAGGGAAGGAAATAATTACAAACGGCGTCTTATACCGTACTGGACAGCCGCAAGAAACGCGAAACGTTGTGCATGAAAGGTAGACGAAAGCCAGAACGCGGAGAAAGAGACCGAAATTCGAAAGTTTACTTCCAGAACAAAAGATAACATTTTCAATCACAGTTGCATAGGACAGTATTGATGAATGAGACCTTTTTTCTCCTCCTATTCGGGAAGAAAGAAAGTTTCTGTGGCCTGTAGCTTCCCAGGCCGGCCGACGTGTTTGCAGAGCCACCAGCCAGCCCCAAAGATGCAAAGAAGGAAGTTTTTCTTGTATCATCGGGGCAGGAGGAACCAAACTTGGCATTTGGGTCTTCTCCCCTGTCGTAGGCACAGGACACGTCGGCTTCAGCTCCAGCAGCAACTCCGCCATCTGCGTCTCCCTCGGCAGCCTCACCTTCATCTCCGCCACTATCGTCTTCTTCTTTATCTTTATCGTCGCTTGTACCCCCTACATTTCGGAGAAAGCTAGGAAGCCAAGACGCACTCTGCCTTTGCCTTGATTGATTTTTGACAGGAGCAGGTGAGGAAGATGGACTTTCGTCTGACAGTCCATAGCACTCCTTGTGAATCGTCTCGTAATGATCACCCGGGCAGTCGGTTCCCTCGGCATCCAAGTTTTGAGAGAGTCCCACGAAATTTCCAACCAATTCAACGGCTCGATTCGACACATTTTGAATTATGCCCCCTTGGCAAGGGCAATCTTCCTCAGGATACTCTGTATTCTTAACTTTTGCAGCAACCTCGTCTTTGTTTTCAGACTTCTTGTCCTTTTCGCCAGTTTTGTCTCCTTCGGATTGACCTTTTTTGCCCTCGTCTTTCTTTTCTTCTTCGCTGCCTCCGAACAAATTTTGGAAAAAACCTTTCTCCTCGCCTTCCTTTTGGTCCTCCTCTTTTGGTCTATCATTTGATTCTTCTGGCTTTGTGGCGCCACCATCGGATCCCTTAGCATTGGTCTGGTCCGTCTTCGGCTGGTCGTCGGCAACGTTCCGTATCATGTTGCCAAAAAAATTTGCACTTTCGCCCTCATTCTCGATTTCGACTGGAGTTTTGTGTGTTATCTTGTAGTGACTCAGAGGACATGTCAAATCAGAGGAAAAGCTGACCGTTTCAACTTTGTTTCCCTCCTCAGAAGCCTCTTCCTTTTCAGGTTTTTCTTCATCTTCCTTTTCTGGCTTTTTCTCATCCTCCTTTTCGGCCTTCTTCTCTTCACTCTTGTCTGGCTTGGACTCTTCATTGCTTTTCTTGCTCTCCTGCTTGTCGTCCCCACCGAACATATTTCCGAAGAAACCCTTTCCCTCGTCCTTTTTGTCTTCCTCCTCCTTAGAAGATCCTTTGCTCTCCTCCTTACTTTCCTTTGCACTGTCCTCTTTCTTGTTCGCATCGGTGTCGTTAGTGGCGGACTTGCTTTGCGACTCGGATGCCTGCTTGGCTGCGTCAGAGGGAGTGGTGTTGGAGTTATCGGATGCAGATTTGGTGCTGTCAGTAGTGGTAGATTTCTTTTCATCATCTGCCGTTGATAAGTTTTTGCTTCGGTCCGTCGCCGACTTTGTGGCACTTTCGTCGGTGGGCTTTGTGCTTCCAGGATCAGAGGTAGCAGACTTGTCGTCCGTCCCAGACGGTGCAGCTTTGTTGTCGGATCCAGATGCTGCCGATTTTTCGTCAGTTCCTGACGTCCCAGATTTTTCGTCAGTGCCTGAGGCAGAGGTCGCCGATTTTTCACCTGAGCCAGAAGTAGCTGATTTCTCATCGGTGCCGGGTGTAGTGGACTTTCCATCCGTTCCAGACTTTTCATCGGTGCCTGGGGTAGTGGACTTTCCATCTGTTCCAGACTTTTCATCAGTACCGGACTTCTCCTTTGAGTCAGACGCCTTGATCTCGTCGGCTTTCTTGATGTCGTCGTCGACTCTCCTTCCGGGGAGGATGTCATTGAGACCGCCGCCACCAACCGGGAGAACCTTGCTGCCTTCCTTCAACTCTGAGCAGGCCTTGTGCACCTGGCGAAAGTGCTCCGTGGGGCAGTCGTACTTCTCAGTGTCATCTTCCGCTTCGCCGACGCTCAGAGCGACGACTGCTCCCAAGCGCCGCCCGGGAAACAGTTGGCTTTCGCCATCGGTGCCGCGAGCAGCAACAGAGCTGTGGTGGTGGTCCCGGGATGTCTCCCCGCGACCCCCTCTGCGCTCTTGGCCGAAGAAGGCGTTGAGGCCCCGGTTGATCCCGCTGCCGTCTAAGGCCCGCTCCCGGTCGTTGGCGGCTCTCTGCCCCTGTGCTTCCACAAAGTCTCGGTTGGCCCCCAGGGGCGTCTTCCATACCTGGCCCTCCGTCTCCCCGCTGCCGCGAGAGCCTGGCCAGCCCATTTGGTTAATGCCGGTGATTCACAAGTCAAATTTTAGGGTGAGCGCTGAAGCACCCGGGTTCAAATTTTAAAGACCACAAAAGGTAAACTGTTTTCCGCACAACCACACGTTGGAAATCGCTATAAATTTTGAATTCAAAATTTCACTGTAGTGTTTTTCTGAATATATGGGAATTCGATTCTGTCAAAATAACATAAAACATTTTCTTTCCCATAACAATACAACAAAAGTTTGAAATAATAAAACTTAACGCATCTTTCCCCCCACATACGCTAATAAAAACTGATATCATTTTAATTAAAACAGTGTGTCCAGATGTTGTGATTTTGCGCGAAAGTGGCGCATTTTGACCCTCTCTCGCGCATCAATTTTTAAATCTCGCGCAATGCGTGAAAACCCAAAAAGTGGCGCATTTTCACTTTTACAAAATTTTATGTAGTAAAATTTAATTACTTTTTTAAAAAATAAAAAGGTCAAAATTTTCAAAAAGTAAACCTACCCTGACACGTCCAAAAATGCAATAAAAAGTTGTCATTTTAGG
>JAAUXU010061700.1_pt1 | contig 11520 bp, 12 predicted proteins | sample 7278151 | NCBI WGS metagenome assembly JAAUXU01 (sample SAMN14350113, study PRJNA611818) | marine sediment metagenome | isolation source: surface marine sediment (1.8m) | place: French Polynesia: Moorea | collected 2018-08 | reverse complement strand
TTAAATTTCTGGTGTCCAAAATTTTATGTACAAAAATTATAGAAAATATTCTGTCCTGCAAGGAAAATTTGACTTTTTTTTGTTCTTTTAGACATTTTTCAATTATGGTGTCCTTTATGGTGTAATTTTGGATGCCTGTGGTGTCCAACGCTTCAAAACGTCTGGCAACACTGAGCGGTGCCGCCCTTTGAGTTGAGGCCGTTTCGCCGTCGCCGTCGCCGTCGTGTTATTCCCCGTCCTCGTCCTACGTGTAAGAGTGTGTGTCATGGTGTTCCTCTCCGCGGACCCGGTGGTCGCGCCCATTCCCTCCGCCGCCGGGCGCCGCCTCCGCCTCCGCCTCCTTGGCCATGGCGGCGCCCCCCACCGACACTCCTCCCGATGCCAACGCGGAGGATCTCTCCGCCCGTGACGTGGACTTCTTGGTGACCCCCGTGGCTCCTGCGTCCGAGGCCATCTCCAGCCCGCTCTCCGGGGGGTCTCCCCTGGACCCCTACGCCGAGGAGGACGAGGAGGATTACCGCAGCGGGGGCAGCAGCCTGGGGGGCGCGTTGGGCAGCCACGGAAGCCGCCGGGGAGGGGACAGCGTGGGCGGGCTCGGGGACGTGACTCCGCTGGACGACGACTACTACTCCGACCCGCCGGACGAGACGCTGAGGGTGGTGGTCACGCAGGACGGGGTCACCACCATCGCCCTGGGGTCGGGGCCGCCGGGGGAGGACGACGAAGAGGAGGGGCTGGGGCTGGAGAAGGAGGAGTGCCAGGTTGATAGGACGAGGGCGGACTCAGAGGCTGCCTCTCGACCTCTCTCCGCCTCCAGGGACAGCGACCTGCGTCACTACGACGTCCACCTGGGGGAGGAGGACGACGGAGAAGAGGCCAGGTACATCTCCTCCTCTCAAGCGGTCTTGAACGCTGGAGGGAGCGAACTGGACGGAGACTCGCTCAGACTCTCCAGGGGCGGCGAGGACATACGCAACAGGACTGAAGGCCTCCAATCTGGGGAGGTCCAACGTTACGATTCCACGGACGGAGACGCCAAAGTCCTCAGGACTCTGCTCGTCCCGCAAGGCCAAGATCCCTCCTCAGTTCGGGGCCAGTCACAGGACAGCGACCTGAAGGTGTTTAGGGAGCTCGTTCCCCAAAATTCGAGTCTGGGGCAGCGATCACAGGACAGCGACAGCATCGTGTGCAACGCCTTCTTGGAAAACGTACCCAACGCCGCCTCGCAAGAGAGTTTCCTCGAGCTGGAGCCCGGATTGAGGTCCCAAGGGAGCATCGAGATTTGTAAAGAACTGCTGAGGTACCAATCCAAGTCCCAAGACAGCAGCGACTTCAGAGTGTACCAGGAACTTGTCGGAGGGAGCTTGAAGTCTCAAAGCAGCGACGAGAAAGTGTTCCGTGAGCTAGTGTTTGGCGGAGGGTGCAAGTCACAAGACAGCGACGAAAAAGTTTTCCAAGAGCTGGTGCTCAACGCCCCTTCGTCGTCTTTCTCCAGGTCGACGACTCAAAACAGCGACGAAAAAGTTTTTCAGGTCCTGGTCCACGGAGGAGGAAGCCGAGCCGAGCTCGGAACGACCAGTGCGCTGTCAAAGTCTCAGGACAGCTTCTCGAAAGAGTTTCTCCACGAAGGCGAGGAGGTCGACAGGGCTTGCACCAGCGAGGCACTCAGGGACCTCGCCTACGAGAGGGACGAGACCGGAGGAGGAAGGAATCTGTTGCGTGGGCAGGCCAGGGGAGGAGCAGCCGCCTCCGCAGACAGCGACCTTCAAGTGTATCAGGCCCTTGTGAAAAGTGTCGACTCTAGGTCTGACGTTGGAGAAGAGAAACCCCTGGAGGACGAAAAAGCAAAGGTGGAACCGACCATTTTGCTGGTCCAAGAATCCCAGGTTTTGACTACGGAGGCCCCCGCCCCTCCCGCCCCGCCGCAGCAACAGCGCCGCCGACAGCAGCAGCAACAGCAGAACGGGAGAGGCGGCAACGAAGTCGCCTCCACCTCTGCCGTCCCAGCTTCCACCAAGTTGAACGGCGAGCCTTCATCCAACCCGCTGAGCCTGGACCAGGAGAAAATCTTTGAGGCGGAGGTCGTCCTTGGCGAGGGAGGCAAGTTGACGGACGGGGACTTGGAAGAACTGAGCAAAGTCAGCCTTCTCCACGAGGGAGAAGAGCAAACGGAAGAGGAGGCAAAGACTACCTCCGTGCTGCTATCGCCCCCAAAGAGCGCGAGATCCAAAGCCGCCACTCCTACGGTCAGTTTTGACCTTTCCTCCGCCAAGGAGGTGGATAAGGACAGCGGCAAGGAGGAGTCCTCCTCCGCCGGGGTCCCAGCCAACCCGAGCGCTTCGCCGCGACACTACCCGAACCAGCGGCCCTCGGAACAGTTGGCAAACGACGGGCAGGATGACGGTGGGGGAGGACCGGACAATGGCCACGTCCCTGCTACCACCGCTGAAGGGCAGGACGGCGGCTCAGAAGAGGGTGAAGAAGAATTCGACGCGAGCCAAGTCGGTTGCCTGGGCTGGAGACTTGGAGGCGGAGGAAAGAAGTCGAAAAGAAACGGAGGCCCGGGTGGAAGAACGAGCAAACGGCGGCTGGGTTCGGCTTCCTCCAACCAAGTCCTGCGCGATCACTGCAGAAGTAGAGATTGTGTACGTACGTAGACTTCCTAATGAAACTAAAATGAATGCCCGCATTGAGCAGTGTTAAAGCGTTTACCGTACAAGTTCAGTCACACGATTGCATGACATGCTTTTCCTCTCTATACTCAAACGTACACCTCTTCCATGCTCGTGACACAGACACATCCAATCCCTTCTGATGCTTACTTTTCAAGTTTTTCTTTGCCACAGAAAGATAGTCAATATATCTAAAACTTTGACGTAAAGAAAAAAATATTTTTTTCTTTTTTCAATTAGCCCCACTCCGCCGCCGCGCGTGACGGGTCAGGCAAGACCGCCCTCCACTACTGCGCAGAGAACCAGAACTTAGCATGCATCGACCAGGTGATACAGATCATTCTTGCTTGCGTTGTCATTCGTAATGTATTTTTCCTATGTTGCACCCCTTAGATCCTGGAGGCCGAGCCGAGTCTGCTGAACGGCCGCGACGAGGAGGGCTACACCCCTCTGCACCTGGCCGTGATCGCCGGCAACGCGGAGGTAGTCAAGTACCTCATCGGCCGAGGGGCGGACGTGGACGCGGTGGACAACGAGGGGCACTCCGCCGTGCATTGGGCGTCAGGTAGGACGGAAAAGAAATATTTGCACTTCTGTTTAATGCCGGTGGTAAATATTTTTGGGGGACATAACTAGGGAAGGCCTTCGTAGGGGTCTCCTCCCGTCCTTTCGTCTCTCCTGTTCTTCTCGTCCAAAGCGATACCCACCACGCTGGCCATGACGAGTGCCGCCCCTCCAGCGCAGAGAATGTTGGGCCATTCGCCCAAAAAGGCTATCTAGAAAAGAATTTAGAAGCATTGCGAATTTGGGGGAAATAGCCAAATAGGGGATATCCTAAAAAATGCACCTGGCACCCGTATGCCATGATGATCTCAAGTGCCCTTACAACGGACACGGAGGTGGGCGAGACGCATCGCAGTGCCTCCGTCATGGAGAAGTATGCCGTCACCCCCAGCGCGCTGAGGGCCAAGAGAGAAGCCCACCCTGGCCAGTTGAGGGACTCCATGTTCTCAAGGATGAGCTCGACTTCTCCGTCGGCCTCCGTGGCCACTGCGGTTTGGTCTATGGCGACGCCCAGACCGCCGTAGTTTGCCACCAGGCATCCGGCCACGCTGATGGCCACGCCGGCAAGACCGGTGTAGAACACCAAAACGGTCGAGCGGAAGCCCTGGCATCTGCAGAAAAAAAACAATGAATGACAGTGCCCGCGAGGCGACGGAGTTCTGCAATATCTACCTGCTAATGAACACGTTGCACAGCGCTCCGCAGAGGGCGCAGGCCACTGCCATTGCCGCGCCAGCAAAGTAGTCGTCGGATCCGTACTCTGGAGCCTTCTTCACGCTATCATCGTCAGTGTGATTGTAGCGCTGCTCCCCAAACTCTCCGAAGAGTGAAGGGGGCTGCACGCACAGGAGCATCCCGGTGACGAGACTGACGCAGAAGGCCACCTTTGTGACTCCCAACCCGCCGCCGCTTCCTCGGTGGAAGAGCGCGGAGAGGACGACGGTGAAGAGCGGCTCGGAGAAAATGAGCGTGAGGGCGTCGCCCAAGGGGAGGCGGGAGAGGCAAGCAAAGTTGAGGAGGAGGCGGAGGCCGCCCAGCAATCCCTGCAAGAAATAGAAGAATAGTGTTCGAAGTCGTGAAGAGAAGTGCTTGATGCATTCGCCAAGAACTAAAAATACCTGGAAGCCCGCGCAAAATCGGGAGGTCATTGAGGGCTTTTCGCGGCCGTCTTCTCCCAGGCTTTGGCTGTAATCTGCCGCGACGATGCCGAGGACGAGCGACTGCACGATGGACCGCACGAGGAGCATCTCAAGCGGGTCCACCTCAAGGATCTGGATGAAGAGGTTGTTGGCGGTGAAGAGGACTCCGGAGAGGAGCGCCAGCAGCAGGCCGCAGCGCCATTCTGCTTGATTGTAGCAATCCCTTCTTGGTGCGTGATTGCAGTTTGGTATGGAATTCTGCGAACAAAAAATGGAATAAATTAACGATCGTATTTAAATTACTTCAAAAACGAAATTACCACTGATAAATTGTTGTTGGGAGACGGCAGCGCCACTGAAAGGAGCGGGGTGTTCTCTTTGGCATCGTTTTCCATTCTTGACCGGCTTTTCTTTCTTTTCCGAATGCGGTGCAAAAAGGAAGTGTTCTCCGGCGAGGGAGAAATGAGGAAGTGAATGACAGTTAAGAGTCGTCGTCAGGCAGTCGGCAGTCATGGTCGAAAAAGCTCAGTGGGTCCCTCTTCCTCTCTATGGCCGAAACAGGTCTCCTCCTTGAACCCGCACTTTCCACTCTTTGTCGTCGGTTTCGTTGCTATGCGGTAGGAAGAGAAATCGTAGGAAATTGTATCGAAAGGACGTTGCCAAGTCGAATTGTTGTTTTGTGATGCTTCCTCGTTCCCTCTGGAGCACGTGCCCGGAAAGGACCGTACTTTGAAAATGAGATGTAGTTGTCTGTTTGTCCCCGATTGAAAAGTATGGCCTGTCACTAGGCCAACAATTCATTAATTATCCTAATATTACTTCTGACTATGCGAACAATAAAGGTTTACGAGACGAGACGATTACTTCTGCAAAGGAGCAACATGTTTGGCCGTTGAAACATCCACCATCCATATCTGCTTGGGACGAAAAGGCAGCATCAAATGCAAAAAGAATTAGCAATCCCTCTTGGTACAAAACTTCTGTAGGTAAAAGAGAAGAAGAGAAAAGGTACGATATTTGCTACCAACAAAAAAATCGCCGCCCAACAGTCTGAGCAGCATTTTGACAGTGGGATGGGATGAGGAGAAATTCGCGCGGCGCCATTGGACGAGAGAGATGAAAAGGGGAGGACCGGGGACCGGCTTTTTACACTGACGGACGGACGGGCACCGGCGCGGGCAGACCAGATCAGGGAAGATGTCGGGAAAGAAGAACGGGAGCCAGCAGTGAAACAAGTCCGACGGCCGACGAGGAGAGGGAGGATGATGACGCGCCGCTCTTTCCCCAGCTTCCAGGTTTTTCCCTGCCCAAGCTCTTCTGCCAAGTGAAGTGTCCACCATCGGACGATCGGGCAGCCGTCTTCTTCCTCTTTCTTCTTGTCTTTGTCCGACGATCACGGGAAAATCCTACTCCCCCTCCGGCATCTGGACAGCAAAAGGGGGGAAAACAAGTGCGCAGTAAGGATCAGGAAGACGAGGAGTATAGCCTTCCTCTCCCAGCGATTTCCCCCAGTTTTGCTGTAACCCTTGTTCAGAACGATCACTGCTACTACGTCCAAGATGAGGTCTCTCCTGGCCGCCCTCCTACTGGCGGTGGTGGCCACCTCCGTCTTCGCCAAGCGGCACCACAACCATGTCCTCTCCGATGCCTTCATAGAGGACTTGAACGCCCGCGAAGGGATGACCTGGAGGGCGGGACCAAACTTCCACCCCGAGACCTCCACCAACTTCCTCCGCACCCTGATGGGAGTCCACCCCGGACACAAGAAGTTCCTCCCGCCGGTCAAGCGCCGCCTGATGGGCACCCCTGAGGCGGAGGCCGTCCCGGACCAGTTCGACTCGAGGCAGAAGTGGCCGCAGTGCCCCTCCATCCAGGAGATCAGGGACCAGGGCGGATGCGGATCCTGTTGGGCCATGGGAGCTGTCACCGCCATGACCGACAGGCTCTGCATCCACAAGGATATGAAGCAGGCACACGTCTCCGCGGAGAACTTGGTAATTGAAAAGCTTTTACGTATTTTTCTCATTTGGGAGCGTAATTGAATTTCGTTTAATTCGTACAGCTGTCCTGCTGCTACTCTTGCGGCTTCGGTTGCAACGGCGGCTTCCCCGGTGCGGCTTGGAAGTTCTGGAAGGACACCGGTCTGGTGAGCGGCGGCACCTACGGCTCTCACAAGGGCTGCCAGCCCTACGAGATCAAACCCTGCGAGCATCACGTGAACGGTACCCGCGGCCCCTGCGAAGAGGGCGGTACCACTCCAAAGTGCCAGCGCAGCTGCGAGTCTGGCTACACCGTGCCCTACGACCAGGACAAGACCCGTGGCCGCTCCTCCTACTCCATCGGCCAGGACGTGGGCGAGATCCAGCTGGAGATCATGCACAACGGCCCGGTGGAGGCGGCCTTCTCAGTCTACGCCGACTTCATGAGCTACAAGAGCGGCGTCTACCAGCACGTCAAGGGGTCTATGCTAGGCGGGCACGCCATCCGCCTTCTCGGCTGGGGCGTGGAGAACGGCACCCCTTACTGGCTGGTGGCCAACTCCTGGAACTACGACTGGGGCGAGAACGGCACCTTCAAGATCCTGCGCGGGCAGGACCACTGCGGCATCGAGTCTTCCGTCGTGGCTGGGCTGCCAAAGTAATGGATGGCAAAACAAAAAAAAGACGACGGCAGCGACCTTAAGACCTGGAATACGCTGTACCGAACATGATACGTATAACTCTCGTTGCAGTTTACTGTTGTATCTGCATACCAAGTGAACAACTCTACAATAAATAGATATCCATTCCATGAGCTTTGTTGATCAGGGTAGCGGTTTTATTGGATGGTATTTTAACTATTTTTAAACTATACGGATACGTTTTCAGATACAAGTTCATGTCGTATGAATTGTACCTTATGGTAGCCGAATTTTCCTTTTGCGTTCGTTTCAGTACACGTCTTCTCCATTTGCAGCTCGCCTTTCCCCCCTCTCTTTCCTCTCTTTGGCCATGTCGAACCAGTACTTCATGTTGCCCCTATAAACAGTTTTTTTTGGTAATGATAAAATGTTTTTGCTTCTATGTTTTTGCTTACATTTTCTCATATCGCTTGGGATTTTTGATGGCTCTTCTCCTGGCCACAGAGAAGTCCACATCTGACTTGTCTGATGCTTCAGGCAGCCTGCCCCCTCTCTCAGCAGAGAGCTCCTCAGCCATGGCTCTGATGTGGTAGGGCTCAACTCCACAACAGCCTCCAATGTATCGGACTCCTAGGTTGTAGGCTTCCCTGGCATACACTCTGGCATCCCACCTTGTAATAATGCGAGGTTCCATTGCTAAAGGATAATATGTTTCAATTCAGTAGTGATTGACTGTTTTGTGTTTTTAGTGTCATAGAACTTGCTGCTGCAGTAAAATATTCAGGTTATCTCAACATATGTACTTACCATATGCAAAATCAGCAAGGTCAACCCATCCATAGGGAGTAATTGCATCAGGAGTCATATATCCAAGAGTTTGACACATTAAAAATGGCTTGAGACCCTCCTTGTCAAGAGCTACTTTTACCAGCTTCATTGCTTCTACTGTTCCATAGGGGTCAAAGAGGCAGTTCACTCCCACTAAATCAGCCCCAGCTTTTGCCATCCGAACTGCACATTCACCAGTGCTAACACCGTCTCCATCACCAAATTTCCCTATGCACATGGTGGCTGCAACGGGCTTGCCATACCCCCGTGCAAGTTGGATAGCCCACTCAACTTCTTGCACCCAGTGAAAGTACTAGAAAAGTTCCATTAGTTACCCAAAGAAATACACCAACTTTCTGAGTACTGTCTAACTTACCTCCACAATGATGAGGTCAATGTCGTTTTCAATTAGGACCTTGAGGCCCCGTTTGAGTTCCTCCTTCACGGCAGCTTCATCTCTTTGGCCCATTTGGAATATATCGGTTTGGGATATGCCCCCAGCCAGGATTGTGCCATACTTCTTTGATACCTCCTTGGCAATGTCGCAGGCACTCTGATTAATCTCTGTACACTAAATGAGACAAAAGAATGTTCAGAGACCGGTTCATCAAGTGATCAAGGTTAGCAAATATTCCTTGCCGTGTTCTTGCAGGTGTCGGGAAGTTGATCGTCAGTAGAATTTATAGTGAATGTCTGAGTGACGTCTGCCCCAGCTCGAGCGTACTCCAAGGCAAGCTGCCTTATCCCATCTGGATTCTCACAAGTTGCCTGAAATATAAAGTCAATTGGCAAGGTTTTTTTTAACTACGTACACCGTAATTAATATCCCTATTATTGCGAACCTGTGGGGTCCAGTCTCCGATCTTGACGTAGCCTCGCTTTTCCAGTGTGATGACGTAGCTCCCATCCCCGATGATCACTTCCCCATTGCGGAGACGCTCCAAAATTCCCTAGGGAAAAAACCGCTTTGACATTGAAATTGTCTGAGTTTGTCGTTTAAATGAAAACATGCGTTTATTTTTTTTCTTGAGAATACTGTAGAGAATTTCCTTCTATTATGTGTTGGACTGGCCTGCTTCGAATAAACGAACCCTCTATATATCGAACGGGTCAAAAAGTACTCTGGTCGACATTTGTGTTGTTTGGTTATTTATTGCTAGAATGTCAGCATGTGCTCTTAATATTTATCAATAGTCACATGAGGGGAAGGACACATTTCAGTGGGAAAGGATCAGTAGATGATTTCTCCCTTGGCGGCCCTCTTTTCTCCCCTTTCCTTGCGGGCCTTGGCCATGTCGAGCCAGTATTGTTGATCCACCCTGGTGGAAGTAAAGTAATTTACATGTAGTTTTATCAAATTGGGAAAAAAGATTACATTTTCTCATATCGCTTGGGGTTTTTGATGGCTCTTCTCCTGGCCACAGAGAAGTCCACATCTGACTTGTCTGAGGCTTCAGGCAGCCTGCCCCCTCTCTCAGCAGAGAGCTCCTCAGCCATGGCTCTGATGTGGTACGGCTCAAATCCACAGCAACCTCCTATGTATTGGACTCCCAGGTTGTAAGCCTCCCTAGCATACACTTTGGCATCCCAGCGCGTGATAAGGCGAGGCTCAATAGCTAAAAAAATTTAACGTTGTTCATTGTTATGCAAGAGTAATATAAGTTTACCGTAGGCATATTCAGCAATGTCACACCATCCATAATTGGTTTTTGTATCTGGTGTCATGAATCCCAATGCCTGACACATAAGAAATGGCTTTTGATCTTCTTTGCCCAGGGCTTCCTTCATCATCCTCATGGTGTCCAAAGTAATGTATGGGTCATACAGACAATTGACCCCAATCAGTTGAGCACCAGCTTTTGCCAGCCTAACTGCACATTCACCAGGACTGTTGCCATCCCCATCCCCATTTGGTCCCATGCACATGGTTGCTGCTACAGGCCTGTCATACTCCAGTGCAAGCTCAATAGCCCACTCAGCTTCCACAATGTGATGAAAGTACTGTGGAATCTCCAAATAATTTATAAAATACTGTATAATGAGGTAAAACATAGTTTTGGTCTCCCAAGTTGATCACCTCAACAATGATGAGTTCAATGCCGCTTTCAACCAGAGCCTTGAGAGCCCGTCTGATTTCCTCTCTCACGGCCTCCTTGTCTCGAGAGTCAATGAAGACTTCAGTCCTTGTAATGCCGCCCGCCAGGGTGGTATTGTATTCGTTGGATATCTCCCGCGCCACCTTGCAGGCTGAGCGGTTTATTTCCTCGCACTGTTCACGACAATATTATGAACAAAACTGCGAAAGGTTTTTTCCTTGGTTTTGTGTACCGTATACTTGCAAGTCTTGGGCAACCTGTCGTTGGTGGAATTGAACGTGAAGGTCTGAGTCACGTCAGCACCAGCTCGGGCGAATTCCCTGGCAAGTTCCTTCACAGCGTCTGGGTGCTCGCAAGACACCTACGTACGTTTCCATACTTAATTCAAATTTGTGGGATTTCATGAAAATGGCTTTACTTGCCTGAGGAGTGAAATCTCCTATTTTCATGTACCCTCTCTTTTCCATGGTCATAACGTAGCTGCCATCGCCAATGATGACTTCGCCATTGTTAAGTCGCTCGAGCAGGCTCTAGAGAGACAATGGTTATCTTTAGGGACATCAAGCCATTTTTGTGCTGTACTTTTGAGTTTCTGTCGTCGTATGTATTTGGGGACAATCAACATACCATGCTAGTTGCAGCTGTTGCGAAAATATTTATTAAAAGTTTCTTTTTTTCAGTTTGTGGGGAGCTTGCAGCCCTCGACATCCTGGTGGAGGCCGGAGCCAACGCCTCTACTGCCGATGTCCACGGGGCGTTCCCCATCCACTACTCGGCCCAGATGTGCGGCTCCAACGGCGGCGGCGGCAGCGGCGGAGGTGGAACCGCCAACGGAGACACGAACGGACTGGGAGGGGGTAAAGCGGATTTGGGAGGCGGAAGCGCGGCCGATGCAAGGACAGGGCTCTCAGGTAGGGAGACATAGTTTCGAAAAAGGCTTTCTACCGTATACCTTTACATTCGGCTTTTTTAGTTCTTCGTCGGCTGATATTCCACAAGGTGCCTGTGGACGTCACTGACCGTGACGGCAGACAGCCTCTGTTGTGGGCTTCGAGTTCAGGTACGTTTACAAATTACAATTCATGGACGCACTACTGTAGGTGCTTCGATGTGACATTGGACACCTCCTTTACAGGCAGTACGGATGCCATAGTGACCTTGGTGAACGCCGGCGCTGATGTGGGCGCTCCTGATAAGGATGGGCTCAGGGCCCTGCACTGCGCCGCCAGCCGCGGGCATAAGGACTGCGCCGAGGCCCTGGTGGCCCTCTGCGGCGCGGCGCCGGACCAGCAGGACTACAACGGCTGCTCGGCGCTATTCTACGCGGTCACCCTCGGGCACGTCCAGTGTTCTGAATTCCTGCTCAATGCCGGGACCAACGCGAATGCGCAAGACAAAAAGGGCAGGAGGTAAGTTTCTAGACTTTACTGGAACAGACAAGGAGTGTCGACCTCTACCGTCTTTTCCGTCCACAGTTCTGCTCACTGCGGAGCATCCAAGGGACAGTTGGAGACTCTGCGCCTGCTCCATCGTTATGGCGCAAGCCTCTGGCTGAGAAACGGCAAGGGGGATCTGCCCCTCCACGAAGCCGTGGCCTCGGG
>JAAUXU010144363.1_pt1 | contig 11525 bp, 8 predicted proteins | sample 7278151 | NCBI WGS metagenome assembly JAAUXU01 (sample SAMN14350113, study PRJNA611818) | marine sediment metagenome | isolation source: surface marine sediment (1.8m) | place: French Polynesia: Moorea | collected 2018-08 | reverse complement strand
TAACATATGCAACAAAGTTGGAAATTAGATATGGCAAGGACTGAACACTACCAGAAAGAGTTTCAATACCAAAAAGAGTCAATGCCCAAGCGAACTTGATACCTGAGTACCGGAAAAAATATTGCCTTTTCATATGCTAGGCTTATTTCATGAATAAAAGAGTACTTTTCGGATGTGAGAAAGGTATGACGTAACCACTGTTGCTCATGACGTGTAAAGTTTTCTCTAGTGAGTACTTCCAATGGTGCGACAGCGTATGAATGGCTCGACACTGGTGTGTACCAGAATGTGAATGTTCACTTCCATGCAACTGACGCATCTCTTGAGCTGCAGGTCTCTAAGGGCAAGCCTTCACCAACGTGTCTAACCACAGCCCCAAAATGAAATAGACCAGCACTTCCTGGGCTGATCCAGTTGATGAACAAAGGTTGTGTGAGCTCCAGTGAGTTATTCCGCGTGAAGGTCCCTAGAATGAGAGAGGGCCATAAGACCTTTGCGCTCTAGTCCAGACAAAAGCTTTTCGCCAAGTTTGGCGTGCGGTCACGAAAAGTTACTTGTACTGGGTGCTTTTATTTCAGTCTATCTCTGCTGCTGCAGCTGCTGCTGTTTCTCATCCAAAAGCCGCTATTACAGGAGTGGGACACTTGCAGCAAACTTTTTACTGCATGGGAAAAACTTGCAGTGGCAATGGGAAGTTGCAGATTGTCGAAGCTATCGCACTGGGGTGACCATCGGCTTAATACGCGGGGAAATAGTCTTGGGGAAAGCGAACAAGACTCCTCAGGAGCGTAACAACCTTTGCTCTGCTGTCCCCTGAGCTTTGATAATTGTGAGACCGCTCAGTGTATCTGATAATTGGATTGCAGAGCTTCATCACGCTTCCCCAGAGGCAAGACAGGCTTCACCGACGAGGTCTGGTGGTTGGTGTGAGTCACGTAGGGTCATCTGCTGCTGATCATCTGTTTTCAACTGTTACTTCTTCATATGGCTGCAATCATCACCGAGCAAATTCTCCGAGCAGAACCCCCGCCCCTCCAAAAAAATCTGCTGTATTGCATAGGAAGCCCGGAGAAGAGCAGGAAGTCTGTTTAAATAGAGAGCAGCCTGCTTGCTCCCCACCCACCCAGTATGCAAATTCTTAAGATAATCCAGTGTAATCGACTTTTGCTGTAGAATGGTCTAAAACCGCTCTCACCTCTGTGAACGTTGCTGCAGTGAACTAAGGGTCAACTCAATGGAGATAAAGACCATATTAAGCGCAGTTACAGAAGCAGCCAAAGGCAAAAGAACAATTTCTCCCAAGTCTGATTCATATCGTATCGCATCGAGAGCTTCCTCTGGCATATACGCGAGCACATCGAATTGATCCACCCACTACCCTTCTTCTTCTTCAGCTTCTACGGCCATATGAGCATACTTTCCTCCACTTGTGCTTGCCCTGACCACACCCTGATTATTGCACACTCGATCTCATCCGTCTGAAATAAACGTTTCTCCGGAGAACATCTTGCTTCATAGCATAACTACCTGGTTTTGCCGCATGCCTACGAAGACTTTCACTGACACTAGACTAAAGTCTATATATTTGGTTTCGCCCGTTTAAGGAGTCAGTTCTTGATCGCATTCTGCGACAAATCTCCAAGGATCTTCCTCTCTGTCTGAAGATGGGGGAAAAGAATAGTGATGGAGAAAACAAGGCTGGATAACCACACATGTCGGTGTTACGTGAAGGAGATTCTTGCATGCCAATGTCTGCTTTCACTCATCGCAGAGACATCATTCGAAATTGGAGCTGTTTACGCAGTGCTTTCCTAAGATTGTCTGATCAATAACAGTCATCTCTGGCCCAAGATGACAATGTGAGCCAGTAATGTACTGACACATTGAACTTTCAGCCTGTGTCCTCCAGTGCAAGGTGATTGCAGCGGGCACAAAATAGAAAAACCACGAAATTTGAGGTTTTACCCATCTTTGGTCAAGGCAATGTAATGCAAGGCTCTGAAGTGTGCTCCTGTTGAGGTCTGCTGCACCCAGGGCCATAAGCAGTACAGAGGTATATCTGCTTATGCTTGGGTGCGGACGCAAAGAGTACAGGATGCATCATATTCATCTTCCAACGCTCGCTACTGTCTCTAGCATTGACAATGCTCTGACCTAACTTCAGCAGCAGATAAAGGCTACGTACTTATACAGCATTGTATTTCTCTTAAAACATCGAAGTAAAATGATGCATTTCGTCTTCTCAATACTTTTAAAAATGCCACGTGAATCAAAGTTCGTCCGCTTGGTTTATAACCAATACTCTGCATGCCATACAAGTGGGACACCTTGGGCCAGGGCAACTTGCAGAACTTAAGCGGCTGCTTGGTCCAAGTAAACTGTTCATTCTTTATTTAGTAGCAACTGCATGCTAAAGTGACGGGTTGAGCGGCCCTCATGGACAGGATGAAAACCCTGATTAAATGAACTCGAAACGTTGCAAAATTTTCCTCGAGGACTGTTTTTCAATTTATGAGAGCAATAACGTCTCGAGAAACTTATCAATTGTCTTCTAGGCATCAGTACTTTGTTCGACGTAACTGTAAATTTCTGTCCTAAGCAACAACATTAATTTATTGAAAATCCCATGCCTCGCCATTTGGCTAATTTTTACGACCGTCCGACTTAACCTTGTTCGACTCATGCGGCCTGAACTGCAAATGCATTTGAATTCATGAACGAAAATGAGCGAAAAGTAGAAATTTCAAACTTGATTCATGTGAACTTTCCTTTAAAAAAGTGTTGCTATAAAGTTATTACAAATGGCCGGACCGAAGCTGCTAAATGTTTCATCCGACAACCTTTCAACAGATCAATAGGGAAGGCAAAGTAGATCTTATAGAACAAGAAAGGGCTGGGTCGGTAGACTGACAGTAGTTTTTCTGACTCATTTCCCAACATAGCATAGTAGGTTGCGAGAGTGAGAACAAGACTGATGAGGCGGTGATGATGGCGACGATGACAAGAATCAGAGTCAAGGCATCAGCAGGAGCACGAGTACTTTATGCTATTAAAAATTGATTTGTATTCTGTTAAAAAATGTCAGCTTGCAGTCAGCAATAATTAATTACATGTAGCTTCACCCTCAAAAATCTCCGGGAACTGAAAAGCACCGTGAAGTATTGCACAGTATTAGCAGCTATCTTCACTGTACTGTTTTCTGTACAAGGAGTTACTTTATTTGTCTTTCATTCACAGAACCTTTGCAAACACATCTTGAAGACACGGGGGTTGAAAGCCCTATTGCACCCGGGGGGTCCGGCGGCCCTGAAATTCCCTGATCATTCCAGCTTCGCCCTCGGGATCAAAAACGTGAAATTCCTTCGAAGACGTCGGGTCGATTTTCTGAAGCGCTGAAGTTCCCAGCTACATCTTACCTCAAAATTGCTTTTAGAGAGTCCTGTATTGTTTTAAAAGGAATTAACCTCCTAGAGACTCTCAAGCAGTTGAGTAGGACGAAATATCTGGGTACTCAAGTCGATATTTGAGTACAAGAAACCGTATAGATTTGCTCTCTTCGACTAAATCCAGTGCCAATTTCTTGCACAGAGCGAGAACAACTTTCTTAATCCTGATTCTAACGACAAAAATTGCTTCAGACAAGACAAATGGATTTGCTACTTGGTACATTGCAACTAGAGCCGAGAGAAATAGTTGATTTTCTGACTGAGTGCTCATGCCGCATCAGCATCAGCGGATTTTATGCAGAGCACTCAGTGCTATAGTAAAAGTGCAGTAGAGCGATATAAGCAGCCTGTGACAAACTACTTCTAATGGCGTGCTTGTAATTTGCTCGAGCATCCCAACGCAGCATCAAAACAGAAAAGTAGCACAAGCTGTTCGTAATCCTGCTAGTTGTTCATATCAAACCGAATAAGTGCTGCAATCTTTTGTCCCCACCCTGAATGCACGAGATTTATTCACACATCTTTTTAAGGCCCTCATTTGTGACTCCAAACTTCGCCTTCGTCAAGTCATTTACGGCCCACACAATAAATACCATAATGCAGGATCCACACCACTGCATGCCCAAGGTGCTACTGCACTGGGTACCAAAGTTGCAATGTGCTGTTTTGCTCCGCTATTTAAACATCATATGCCGATAAATTGACATCGTGATCAGTGGACAGGCAACTTTGTTGCGCCCATGCTCTACGACTCAAGTTTGAGTAGGAAAGGCTCCTTTTTAGCGCAATAAGCAAAAAAACAAAAAATAAGACAACATTGGGGACAATATCCTTGAGCACCCGATATAGCGTAACAGGGATCACGATTTCTGAATATGTCACTTGTTTCTCGGTCCATACGAAGACTACGGATTGCACCAACGTCCAACTGTAGCCTGCTGTTTCCGGGACCTGGCAAATGGACGGGCGCAGTTATTTCCTGGACTGACGCAATAGCAAACACATTACTCGAGAAGCTGCGGCGATCAGATCGACCACCCTGTGATGGCGGCGACCGCGTCCTCGTCGATTGCCGTCACCGGCACGACAGCGGCGCTACTGAAGCCGCCGAACGCCGCTGACACCGCCTGGTCGAGCTGTTGACACAGCTCGCACGTACCAACGGCGAGGTAAATAGTGAGAGTGACGAAGTCTAGGGAATCCTGCCCCGAAATTGCGACGACCTTTGCCGCCAGTGCTTTCAATCCTTCAGCTAAGAGGTCGTAGGTGACTTCTGGAAGAGAAAGAGGAGAGGTAGATAAGAGAGCTGTGCACAAGCTTTTTTATCTTGGCATTGCAGACTTGTAGGAGGTTCGCAGCAGTTCTTACACACTGTATGGGCACTTTCTTGTAGGAAGGGTTGTAAAAGCCCTAAATCCAGCTGCCAAAGACAGACGAGGCACGAAGTACTTTTTTTGTGAGAATCGTGAACTCTTGTGAATTAACAAAAGGCTTTGAAGTTTCCAACGCCACGAAAGATCCTTAAAAGACTGTATAGCATAACAGTGGGAACTGTTCAGAAGTCTATGATCACAGATATCGTGAAGAACAAGGCGCATTATGCATTCCACGTCATCCTTGTCAGCACACAATCAATTGGCCTATCTTGAAGAACGGTTTTTTCTTGACTCAAGCAATATGCACTGCACGACATAATTTTTCTTCTTCGCTTTTAAAGGACGTTTCACCACTTTGTGGCAAGAACATGAGAGAGAGAGAGAGAGAGAGTGCTGCCTACGGCAAAAAGTTTATCACTTTCAACGCAAAAATAGACTTTGCTACGCTATTTCGTCGTTCTCCCCTTTGAAGTACCACTACTACTGTAAGTGAAGCAGCCATGCATCCTACAGAGTATTTTTAGACATTCTGCACCTCGCTGCTTTCGCACTAGCATAAGAGTATTTAAGCCATGTAGAGTAGAGGGAAGGAAGAGGCCGCCTATTGAAAACTAAGCGCAGGACTTACCTGGCGCAATCAACTTGGCAGTAAAGAAGGTCTTCTTTGTGTCGCTTTCTTCTCTTTCTTCCTTGACAATTTGGCCGTTTTCTGTTACTAAAACGTTCGCTTTCATGTCCGCGTGCGAGGACAGGGTGATTTGGTACTCCTCCGACTCCGCCACACCTGTGAGGAGCAAAACAAATCACTGCGGCAGGAGGCATAAGGCGATGAGTGGCACGTACAGCAGTGAAAGGGAGTCATACAGAGGGAATCCTTGCCAAAAAAGGCCAGGGAACATATGCATAAGATGAGTAAGTTGTGCAAGGCATGCCGTTCATGTACCGTTACATTACGGTCTCATACGTATTCTTGCGGAAACTGTAATCAGTTACGTATAGCATCATCAGAGTACACTCCCTTGTACAACAGGAGAAGCCGATTATGAGGATACCATCCGTTCCAGGCCAAAATGTTCTTATAAGCGGCTTTACCTAGTTTACAAAAAGTGACAACATAGGACACATGGCAGTGTAGTTATAGGCTCGAGACAAGGCTCATAAAGTATCACGCGTAAAGTCATTATGCCTTGAGAGTGAAAGAAGTTGATGCTCTTTTCTTTAATTCTTCAGTAAAAACTCGTCTTACTTAAGTTTCGATATTTGAAATTCTCAAAAATACGCAAGTCTCTACTGTTTTTGATGAAATTTGGGATGAAAATCATTGTTATAAGCGGCTTTATGCGTGTCTACGAGCGGTGGAATTCCCCGCATAAGGTGCAGTTTGATTCCTGATCTGTTCATAAGCAGCTTCTACTGTCCTGCAATGAGCAAAACGCACAAACCATAACCACGACTGAGCAGGAAAGTTTTTTGCCCTCCATGGCAAAACTTCACTAAGGGTGATTGAAAGTAATGTACACCTAACAGATACAGATTGAACTTTGCTCTAACTTTGTGAGAAATCCTCTCAACAACAAAGTAATTTCTGACGCTAACTTACCTCCTCCGCCAAGGACGACCCATTCAACTCTGGCTGTTCTAGGCAGTCGAGGCACACAGACAACGATGAGAGGAGCTCTAAGAAAAACCGTATGCAAATCAGAGGATCTGACGCTATTACAGAAAACTTTTACATACGTACGCACGCTTTCTGCACAGGGTGTGCAAGAATTAGCTTTCTATGGACCCGCGGTACTTTAACTGCTTCTAGGATTGCTGGAATGTGTAGCGCACGTCAACTTGAGGAGCAAGTAGAGACTTTACACTCAACTTTCTTAAGCACATTACATAAGAAAGTAATGTCAGAAAATGATTTGAAAATGTCCGGGCCATCGTTCCCCTTTTTGTTTCGTCATACAACCTTCCAAACAGCACAGCAAGGTTCATCTGTGATTTTTCATTGTCGTCCTTTTCATCTTTCAAGTGCATTAATTAGAATCATTTCTCTTCCATTAAGAAAAGGTAAACATTCAAGAATCACAGAAAAATCTTGCTGGTATGAGATGAATGAAAGGTATAATAGGGAGAAGTTAAAAGAACACAAGACATTGGACGTGATAGAATCACTTTTGTCACTGATTTCTTAAGTAAGGTTCTTCGAACTGGTTATGCCAATGTGGTACGTTCACTTTTGTCTCTAATAGACCTGAAGTGAAAGTGTGCACCTAATGTATTCCCCTCCTTTTCATGCTTGCAGTTGCTTAAAAAATGGGGCAGTGAATGCTTACTTGTTTTTATTTTTGCTTTCTGTCGTGTTTACTCAGAATCTCGTCCTAGACCTTGGCAGGGACGAGATTAGCACCAATGTCACGTCATATGATACTCAAACAGTGGGGTAACACAGCATTTACCCATAGGAAGCTCATTATTGCACACCCGGTACGTACTGAACATATGATCCCGGTACATAATGAACAGGTCTATTACCTTTGTTCGTCAAACGCACAAACTGTTATTTGGAACTAGGCAACGTGCTGGGCCTGAGGCCTCGTCTGTGTAATTCTACGTTCTTAGAAGCCATTCAGAAGAGTTCTTTCTCCGCTATTTTAGTAAAATGTCATCCCCAGAGAATAAAAAACTGTTAATGATGCACAACACTCGACGTATGCATGCGGTATACCCAACGTGATAGAAGGTAAAACTTTTGAAAGACTGTCTCACTGTACACTGATGTTGACTTTTGCTCTCGATCGTGGCCAATATACACTCTACAAGAGGTATACAGACTAAAATTGAGGTCTTTGGTGAACATCCTAAATTTGTTACACATGAAGACTTCACAGTCACCTGACAATGAAAACTGTTTTAGTTATGTCGCGTGTGCAGTCTTACAGCCTATGATAAAAGCTCAGTACCAAAACCTAGTCAGCCAACAGCTCTCATTATAAATAAGAACTGATGTTTTGAAAGGACTACCGACATCACGGGTTCCATTACTGCAGGTCGTAATGGAACTTTGTAGTGAAATGAAAATGACACAAAAGAGTGTGTTTGAATGCTGCGAGGCAGCCTGTAAGGTTTTGAATGTTCGTCTTGATACAGTCGAGCTTCAAGGATGACGAATGTCTTCGTTAGCAGAGAAAAATTCGCTATTCCAAAATGATTCGTTACATCAATGGAGAGGCTCAGTGTACTGTTGTCAGGGTGTAAGCACACTGGAATTCAATTGCGTCGAGGTATTCCTTGAACTTTAGTTTGTCTTACTGAAGGTCGACTGCGTTGGACTGCGGCAGATGCGCTGTGGTAGCTTTGTGGTATAGATGATGCCCGATAAAGAAGTTACACTTGCCTGAGCGAATTCTGGACTAATTTGCAGTAGCAGCCAAAATAACGCTCTGGCCTTACATAGTTAAATGCCACTGGTGTAATGAATTGCCAAAAAGCATTTGCTTGCACCTTCACCCTGCCCCTGTAGGTGACAATCCTCAAATTCCAAAAAAGGCGCATGACGACGAGCATCGGTTTGACTTGCTTGACTGTGGACACTTATGAAGCTAAATACACCTGGGTTTTCTTTATAAGAATTCTCGAGATGAGTTCAACTTTTCTTTCTCATCAGAATAGCACAGACATTTCTATCCTCAATCACTCAACCTCGTTCGAGAACCCTAATGAGCAATAGAATCTTTCGCGTGTATCCCAGTCATAACCAGGCAATTTCCCAGCATCTGATACCCAGACGAAGCGTTTAGGTTAGCCGGACAATTTTGCTGTCATTATGCATGCATAATTGGTTCATGCATGAAACCGCAAGTATTGTGGACCAAGGACAGTTTTTACAAAAACTTGGAAAACTTCATCTTTACCTGAAGTGGATACAAAATTGTAATCCACTTCAAGTCTAGAAAAAGTTTTCGGTAGAAGCAGTTGAAATTAGAAAACTCAAAAGTATTTCTAGGAACAGCATTGCTTGGTCCTTCAGAGCCCCCGAACTAATGAGGAACACTTTTGGCTTCTTATGCGTCAGCTGAATACATATAGGGCATCGCCTAAAGGACAGTCGACTTTCGGTTTTGTCAACTCGGTTTCTGCAGGAAAAAAAGTTGACCAAATCGAATAGTTTTCAGAACTGAATGAGAGATCTTAGACACGCGTTGCATAACATACTGCACATTCACCGAAAAAAGATATTGAGCTGGTAATAAAGTGTAGTCTTTGCTGCATCACTCTGGACAAAAAATAGTTAAAAAAGTCGATATCATTCATTTGCAATGAAGTTCTGTGGTCCCAGCTAAATAAGTCGATTGTTTCTAGAATCATTTGGAAGGGTCTGGAGACATGTAAGTGGCCATCAAAGGAGTGACGTTCGTGGACTTGTTGCACACAGTAGTGACCATTTCTTCGACGAGAAAGCAGCTGTGATGTGCATTGGTGTTCAAAAAGGGGGTGGAAAAAAAATGAATGTGCCTATCAGGTTTCCAAAATTGAATGGTTACTTATCTGTAAAGAAATATCTTTCAAGAAATGTCGACTGCACTGGAAAGAGGATTCGGCACTTATCTCTTTACTTTTAGGTCCCTGCAGCAACTGACAAAATATTGCGATTTGTATATGAAGATTTCACTGGCTCTGGTCTGAACAGGTCAGGAATGTCAAGCCATCTTTCACTGACATGCGTACAGCCCTTGGCATAGATTATTTTTCATGGGGGGCAAATGGTATACATACGCAAAGCTGAAACGCTTCGCCGTAGAACTTCTAAGTGACATCATTCATTCAAACACTGAGAAAGAAGATTGAGAACATAAATTCGACTTTGTGACGGCCAATTTTGATGCTACAGTGGTGCAAATGTGGTGATCCCCAGAGGGCGCCACACTGCTGGAACTGACTCTTTTCCCGTTTTGGGTGTTTTTTTTTAAAAAGGAAACGAAATGAACTCAGCTATGATCTGAAGTGCTGCGGTCCCTCAGCCACCCAAGCCCTGGCTCAGGTGTGCACAAAACCTTACATTAAGGCACTTCCTTCTCCCTCCGGTCTTCCTGTGCCATGCACCAAGGATACCAATGAGTACCAGGCTCAAGGCTCAAAGGTTGAGGCTTGAAGGCTGGGTCCCAGTTTTGGCAAGCTCAATAAGCTTGAGGGTAGAAGTCCAGAGTCCGTGCACTATGGCACCACTGGCATCAACATGTAGGACACAACTTAGCATCATCAGTCAGAGGCTCAGGTTTGAAAAGGTCCAGGGGGTGGCCCCTCTGGGATCAGGATGGTCGTAGAAGCACGCCGGGAAAAAGTCACCGAAAAGGGTGAAAAATAAGGCGCTTTGGCGTGGCGCCCTCTAGAAGTTGCTTCATTTTGGACACTCTCATCAAAATTGGCGGTCACAAACTTGCTTACCCTACTTGATTTTATGCCTGGGCGTCACATTGATCGATTGCAGTGGCAGATTCCACACCAGACACTGCCATTACAGCGTATGCAGCCCATTTTTCTCCGCATGAATTACTTACGCCAATGACATGGACAAAAATGCTCATGTAAGTCGGTCATTCATTCGCCTGTCAGCAACGGCATTTTAGGTGAATATTTGCTAAAAATTGTAATTTAGGTGAAAAAGCATTTTTAGGTGATCATCCTAGATCTTAAAATCACTTCAGTCGTGCTCAACCTCTTTTTCGTCGCATTTGATCTGCAGGGGCAGAAATGAAGTGGAGAACCTAAGCCCAAACGTGAAGCTCACCAAAGACAAAGAGTGTGGGATGTCAAAAAATCGAGGTCGGTAGGATACGATATTAAGGTCAAAAGACAGTAATTGGTATTGGTATTCCCTGTGTCAGACGACCTCGGTAACAGTCCTTACTCAGAAAAAAATCGGTACTCGGTAAAAGTCGGTACTCAGTCAAGTTGGTACTTAGTCCTGATAACCTCCTTGCTGCGGTGGAAACACCGAGAAATGGTCTCAAATGTGTGACTTTCTGATTGTACTCATCACTCCAGTCCGTTTTTAATTTGCATTGAAAACAAATCTGTAGATACTAAATCCATTACTGAGTACGTATGATGGTAGCACTTTGATCAAATTACCGAGGTTATAATATTACCGAAGACCGACCTAGGCCAATACCAACCGGTGATATTCAATATTGTCGGTACTACATATCGGTATAACACACATTCTTACCCAAGACATTAAACAAAGACTGCAAAAACACACCTAACGACTTGAAGACTAAGTATTTCGAAGACTCGCGTGAACCAGTCTTTGCTACAAAATGCTGAAGTGCCACAGTTCAAGTGTGCCCCTATCTCTGACATCAAGGACTGTGCACACGCGCATGCGCAGTGTGGGGTTATTTTGTGTTCGTACTGTATAAGTTCGTTGAACGCGTGCTTTACTGTAAAAGTTTGATGGATCGTACTATGGTGATAAGGTGATCTGGACTGGACTGTGCTCATGTACTTTGTTGAATGGTCTGAGGACTCGAATGTCTCGTGTCTCGTCACCTCGCGAACCTCTGTCACTCGTTCTACGGCATCAGGACCGGCAACATCTCAGCCATCTTCTACTCGTGCCATCATATCCTGGGGTCCTACTGAGGGCGCGGATCGTCTTCAAGAGGTGGACGAGGGTCCACGGGACTGACACAGCGTTGCTTGGACGGGG
>JAAUXU010147734.1_pt1 | contig 11526 bp, 15 predicted proteins | sample 7278151 | NCBI WGS metagenome assembly JAAUXU01 (sample SAMN14350113, study PRJNA611818) | marine sediment metagenome | isolation source: surface marine sediment (1.8m) | place: French Polynesia: Moorea | collected 2018-08 | reverse complement strand
GTACCAAAACCTGAGCCCAAGGTGGCTGCGATGCCCAGCTAAAAAGGCTTGTGGATCGCTCACCTTGAAGGCTTCCACGTTGTCATGTAGCGAAAATCTACCCCACGCTGAATGCAGAGCGTCAACGTCGATGTGGACACCCCTGTGCGTTCATGCTGCATGTATGTGGTCATGCGTTAGGTGTGTAACAGCCTTTGTCATTGTGCAATTTCAGGTCAGAACCTTATTTGTCAGTGGCCTTCCCATGGACACAAAGCCGAGGGAGCTGTATCTACTCTTTAGAGCCTACGAGGTAAGCCAACAAGAGCCATTCTTACCCCAGTGCAGCATTGTTGGTAGTCTCTAACTTTAAGCAGTCGTCGTCGTCGTTGTCGTTGTCGTCGTTATGCTTCAATGGACTGCAGATATCTCGCGCCGAACTCGTGGATTACGTAGGTATTCGCACGTACGTGCGGATTGCAGCGGCGATATTGTAGGGAGTACTACATATTTGCTTACTTTTCTGCAATAATGTATCTAGTACGTACATACAAATTTCTCTATTTCTCCCACATTTCATGCCAGTCACGCTCGGTTGAGTTCGCAAAACGACAACGCCTTAATAACATCAGAAGGAGTCGTAGTGTTCTGAGCTGCTGTCACGTCACTGTATGTACGCTGCACGTACACAGATACCTTGAAGTGCAAAACATATAGGTATTCGTAGCATAAGTGTGTGAGTAGCAGCCTGACCAGAGAATCCTCATCATCATCACTATCATCGTTGTCGTCATGGTGCTTCTCGTGGAAGAGCATGTGGAACGGCACTTTTGAATTGTCCATAACAGCCCAGCCGCAATCGACAAATGGCGTGCTCAGACGTCTGGAGGGTATCCTAGACAAAAAATGCGACCCAAGTTTAGGGTGTTCTAACGGTGTGGAGCAGTGGAGACGTTGCCAACATGTACAGACACACACTTGAGGTCAAAAGTTTGCGAGAGGAAACATTGTTGTCCTCAAACCTATGCACACTAATACTTAATTACATGTATGATGAAAGGGGCGACGCAAGCGGACCAAGTATGAGCTTTGGCCACACCAGGCAGGCAGCAGTGAAAAGGTTTTCAGGAGAAAACTAAGTAAACGCTAGTCCTTTAGTCCCTGCCAAACAAAACTTACGAGCTCGGACAACACTTGGTACAAAATATGAGGTTTACCTCAGATACTCTGTAAAACATGGCCCGAAATGTAATTTCAGTCTTGAAGGCACTCTCTTTTATCATCATCTTGAACTGGGTTAGTGTGTGTGTATGCGTGAGTGAGTGAATGCGTTGGGTAGAGCCAGTCCAGGCAGACAGACTCAGCAGCCACCATAAAATCGCCACCTCCTCTGGCGCTTGGTTCCGACTGCTTGCTTTAACGTGGAATGAACGGGGCAAATGCGAGTGCGCAGCTTCTCTCCACGGAAAAATCACTTTACACGGGTGAGATGACGCAGCAATTCGACAAACTGACGACACCAAAACCTCAATTAAAAGGACGGACCCACTGTGATTCTTCCTCACGTCTGCAGCGTTTCTCTCTCCAAAGAAATGACGATTCCATGATCAACATGAAGAGTGGAGGGAGACAACAGACATTACGTGCACTCTATGACACTGTGGCTATCTGTTACATTGTGGCTGATACAATGGGCGTTTTCGCTCGTATCAAATCCGCTGTCGTCGTCGTCGATGCTGCTGCTGCTGCTGATGATGATGATGATGACGACGACGACGACGACGATGATGATAAAGAGAGGAGTGCCTTTGAATCCATTACGTTCACGTACATGGGAGGATGCAGCCTCCATCCGGTCTTAGCGGAAGCGACATTTCTCTTTCTCCATCACGCCCAAAACTGACACAATTTGAGGAGGAAGCAGAGGGACTCTGAATAATTTAAATCTGCTTTTACCTCCACGTCAGACTATGACCTGCGTAACTCAAATCGTGTGTTTCTCCTCTTCTCTTTCAGGGCTACGAGGGTTCTTTGCTCAAAGTCACTAGCAAAAATGGAAAAACATCATCGGTAAGCACCGGACGACCGCAGTTTCCTCGTTGGTTTCACTCCAGGCGGATGAGTAACTTAATGCTTGGCAGCTGCAACGTTCTGGTTTCTTTGTTGAACTCTTTTACCTTCCATATAGAGCGTGTGTGTTTGTGTGTCTTTTGACGCCGAGCATCGTACGTGCACAGGTGCTTACTTGCCGCTCGTACGACGCATATGCGAGTACATAGCGATGCAGACAAACGCACAGCAGAGGGTTGGGGTTGGAAAACGAATTGAGTGAGAAAGCAAGTTATGCCGCAGTGCCTCGAACCAGGAGGTGTGCCACTCCCAATAAAGAACCTGCACACATACATGCATGCATGCATGCATGTATGTATGTATGAGCTACCATTGTTGGGTTCACTATCAACATTTGGGCAATTTGTCATCTCCTGGAAGGGAACGAGTATTGGAGTCACTGTGACGTTTGCATACAGACCTTGACGTAAGTAATGTCCGCGGGTGGAAAATGGCCAGCATTTGCTGAAAGGCTGAATCTGAGCATGAAATCGATCATTGAGACACAAGATCCAGTATCAAGGCCAACTTTGTGAGAGCCGATTTTGATGCCAGGAGCGCCCAAGGTGCGATGACTCAAACCTAGAGGGCGCCACACACAGCTGGGACAGTTTTTTCACCTTCCTCGGTGGTTTTCTCTTTATGAAATTGGCCAAAATTTTCCAATTTTTTGCATGAAATTAAAGTAAGTGGAGTAGAACGACCGCGCTTGCGCATTGCTTTGTCCGTGTCCATTCCTCTTTGTTCTTGGTCCACAATGCAAGCACCCGCATCGAGCCAGCGCTGTCACACCTGTACAGGAGACTTTGCACAGATATCGCACCGGGGAACTCCCCCCCGGGATCCGGACGGACCTGGGACCCTCAGCAAGAATTTGACTGATTGCATCAACGAAACACCTCCCCCCCCCAAAAAAAAGGGGCAAAAAGAATGTGTATGTCGCCCTCTGGGGGGTCACCCCACTTTGGGCACTCAAGCATGACAATGGGCTCTCTCAAAGCTGGTCTTGTATCCTGTACGTTGACGCGTGAACGACCAATTTCTGGCGCAGAATCCCCCCAAAAGTTGCCACCGCCACCCAATTTCGTCACTTGCGCCGAGGAAGTGTGCGGCGATGTTCATACGGACACGTTCCGTGCTGAAAGCTGCCATCTCTATTAGGTGCACGTAGATCCTCTTGTGAAAATGTAATCCGTCAATGTTTCTTATCTCTCTTGCAGCCCGTGGGCTTCGTGACTTTCAACACCCGGGCAGGCGCTGAGGCAGCCAAGCAGGATTTGCAGGTCAGACGATGGTATAAGTAGTCATAGAAGGAGACTGAAAGAAAAATCCCTTCAATCTCTATCTTTTTTTCCCTTTTTTTTTGTTTTTTTTTTCATTACACCCATCATTTCTGGCTTTGTCTCAGCCTCCCTTCCTCTATCCCTCCCCCCTTCCTTCCCCTTCAACATCTCCTTGAACATGATCAAGCAAGCTCGCTCGCTCGCTCTCATCTCTACCCTCACGTTATTAACGACGCGCTACCAGCCTTTTGTCACCAGGCCAACTGCTTTGACTGCTTAACATTTAAGATCCTTTTTCCAGAACAACTGTAGTCATAGTGGGATAATCTTCAATTTGCAGAGTGATGATGACATTAATAATGAGCACTGTTTGTTGTATTCAATCTCACCGTCACTCCCAATCTCTGCTATCGTCATCCTCCAACACACATATGCATCATCCGCCATAATACAAAAGGCAACAGGCAGTATTATTTATTACCTTTGTATACCTACTAACTTTTTTGATTTTCACCTCATCACTAGTGGTGCCGTGACAACACTTAAATTGACTGCTCCTTCACTAAACTTTATACTCTCCCAATCAGCAAACGGCTGGCAGGCAGGCAGACACATAAGGCGATGACAGAAGTTGAGAGGTTGGAGAGTCCAAAATCAGACTCGGGGGGTCAAATCTGAATATTGCTAGTTTTCGAACGTTTGCTCAATACCTGTGTACGTAGGCATGTATATCAGATGTCTATTATGCAATGTACACCAGAGGACGATTGTGTAGCCTAGATGTACGCATGTGTGTATATAAAACACAGCTTGTATGCGTACATGCCTGGAATCTAGTGAGTCAAACTTTGACAGCCACCAACATTCAGATTTTACCAAACTCTGTGCCTACCACATGCAGTGAAAGCTCACTTAATCGGGAAAGTGTCTAGGTTGAGACATCGGTCGGTGTGCAAATGACGACCACAGTTCAGAGCTTTTGGGCTATTGCTATTATTAACATTAGCTTTACTCATTTGTGTGAGTTTCACTCGAAACTGACAGTGTACGTGAGACCAGGAAGGAGGGAAAGCAGAGAAGAAGTGACTCAACTCTTTTCTTGCCACTCAGATGATTCAGCATCGTTGTGCAACTCCAGGCAGCAACTCGTAAATTTCCCGATTAACCGACTTTCACTGTCCCAGTACAGTAGAGAAGGACAAGAGGACTTTTTTCCTGTCCGTACTGCACGAGAACAAGTTCAACGAGTCGACCCACAGCGAGGAAAAGGCCTCCTCTCTCTCTCTCCCTGTTTTTTGCCATTCATCAAACCACCTGTCCAATGTCTTGATGGTAGCCGAGTGCATACTCAAAGGCAGGTTCTGGGCCGATTTGTGCGCCCACCGACCACACCCCAGAAGAATATAAATATTTAAACAAGTAGTAGTAGCAGAAAGGAGCTGGGAGGAGAGAATTCTCTTTCAGTCGGCTGCTAGACACGATAGCTACCGACTGTAGTGCTATGGCAAGCCCAAATTTCCTCCCTTCTTCGTCTTCCTCCACCACCACTTCGTCCCAGCTTCTAGACAGTTTGTAGCTGTAGTACTCGTCCGACGTTTCCGCTCAGGAGGAGCCTGGAGGGGGGGGGGTTCGTTTGCCTAGAAAGGTTCGGTTAGGGATCAAGGAGAGCAAAGGCTTTCTAACCTGACTGAGCGACAGCTATGCAATCAGGTGCTCATGCAATCTAAGCTAATTGATAAAAGAAGCCAGCCCAGCTCCCGCCTGCGCTCGTGTGTGTCATCCTCTCCGCGTCCTTCGCAATCTGGGAGAATGAGAGGTCGACATCCATGAACTGATGAGACGTGGCTGCTTCAAGAGTGCGAGAATGATGTTGATTGCCTTTTGCTGTTGCGTCTTGCTGGTCCAACGCATTCTCTCTGTCTCTTGTCCACCTCCTCCGCCTCCTCCTCCTCCTCGTCGTCGCCGTCGTCGTCGTCCTCAGCGTCAATAGCCGTCGTCGCTGCCGCGGTGGCTGCAGCAGCCGCCGCCAGCGCCAACGTCGTAGTTTTTGTCAGCGGTGGTGAGGGAAAGCGCAATTGTCCGCTTGGCCCTGTGGAAACAAGGAGTCCCTCTTCTGCCCCTCTCCTCTGCAGACATGACACCTTGCATGTGAAATACTGGACCGACGCTCTGGGCAATAACAACTTTCGGGGGGAGGAGGACAACACGAAATTGTCGGCTTTCTCTCTCTCCCAGGAGAACTAACGCATTACACGCAAAACCGATATGGCCAACAACGAAGAAGAAGCATGAGATGATTATATCGCCTGACAGGCTCACAAAAAAAGGAGTAGCAGCATTAGCAGAACATTAATTTTAAACTGGCAATCCACACTTGACGTACAACTCGGGGCACAGGTACACGTACGTGCGCATGAGCCAGAGCTCGTCCAGTGGTTTGGCAACTAAATAAGGCAGCAGGAAGGAGGGTTTGCGGTGGCGCACGTAACTAAGGACATGACGGAAAACGACGTCGCCAGGTTAGCCTCCATTTGGTTATCCTAAAAGCCACGCTGTAAAGTAACTCGCAATCCCAAACGTGATCAGCTTAGCAAAGATCCTGCAGTTCTACCGTGGCTTTTTTTTTCATCCCCACAGAAGTGCGAGACTGTTTCTTCTTTTTCTCCGTCCTCCTACACCGTAAGAAAGGATAAATGAGACCTTTCTGACAGTGTTCGACCACCCCTTTCTTCGTTGGTATCGGGAAATGTCATCCAAAGTCCTTCGAAGATCCCTTTCTTTTCTCCTCTCTTCTTTCTGCGGCTCAGTAACAACTGTACACGTACAAGTACAGAACTGGCAAGTGATATTTCGACGTCGACGTCGACGACGACGACGACGAAAACGACGACGACGACGACGTCGGCCACGAGTGGAGCGACCTTTTCTGCCATTCGCCGCAACGGTTTTTCTTGCTTCTGCATGTTTCATGAAGTCGGGCGAAATCTCCTCTATGGTATTTTCGCTGTCCATCACTACCGTCGTCATCATCATCGCCACCGATTGGCAAATGTCAGGCTTTCCACCAGACAAAGGCGGCGGTGGCGAGGACGACGGGGACGACGACGGCGCTACTTGAATGTCTGACAGGTACAAGTAGAAGGAACTGGCGGCTTCCAGCAAAAGTTGTTTGCAACCCAATTTCTAGATGAGAGATGTATATTGCAATGGTTTGGTAGATCGATAACAACTCCGTAGCCTGCAGTGCAACAAATGGAAAATTTATAAATGCCAGACAAAGTTTAAGGGCTACCGAAGTGAGAGCTAGCTTGCCTTCATCATGCATTTTTTAGCCCTCCTCCTCTGTTACCTCTAATCTTGTTGTCTGTCTCTCATCTCATCGCCAGGAAGAGAGAGTCAGAGAAAGATAGATGGATGGATGGATGATGTTGATGTTGGTAGCCCCCAATGTTGTTTCTCTTACAGCAAGGTGTCCGTTTCGACCCAGACCTGCCCCAGACCATCAGACTCGAATTTGCTAAGAGCAACACCAAGGTTAGCAAGCCTAAGCAAGTGTCTCCCGCCGCCGCAGCCGCCGCAGCCGCTGCCGCGGCCGCGGTCTCACAGCCACCCCTTCTGCACCCACTCACCGGACGTAAGTAAACAGTTTTTGTGCCCGCAAGCAAATGAAATAAGCAAGCGTACTAAAGCACTCATGAAAAGCACCCAGTCGTCACACCAACCGCACTCTGTTTGAAAATAGTCCTTACTGCGATACTATTAATGCATATAGACTACAGCTAAAACAAAAAAAATTATACAACTTTCCTCTTTTGTCAACATCTTATGCATACACGTGCGTACATAAGTGTCAAGTGCCACATCGTGGCCTTTGGATGGGATGGCAACCCAAACTGCTCCGTCAGCCTTTGACGTCGCTGACCTTAGTGTCCTCTTTAGAAGCGTTGAGCCCGGCCTTCATCCATGGTGCGGACCTGTGGGGTCACCCGTTCTCCGCCGCGTACACAGCAGCGGCCGGCAGCGAACAGCAACTTCAGCAGTTGCACCAACAGGCTCTGCTCCACCCAGCGCTCCAGCAGCAGCTACCGGTCAGGTCATTCCTCTAAATGGGATAAGGCCACTAGAGAGGGTAAGGACGGAAGAAGAAAAGCCATAATACCGACGTGTACCGACTACATACTGTCTGCTGGTGTGGGTAGGCTTCAGCCACTAAAGTGCTGTGCCAACGATGATGATGTCATACCCTAGAACGTACACATATGCGAAGACTTATTGGCACTTCTTGATGGAGGACGGAAAGAAATGATCGTTTACCATACATGCGATGGGTGATTTTAGTCGGCACACCACGTGGCAGAGGTACAGGGTGTCCGGAAAGTCCTTACCCACCTCGAAAATCCACTTCTTGACACTTTTCCAGTCATTCCAGCAATGGTGCTTCCATAACAAAGGATCTGGGTCAGCCCTTCGACAAGTAGACTTTCGAATGAATGTATGAATGAACGAATATACCCACTCACACTTGTGTTGTTCAAGTTTCATTGCACAACCTCAGAATGCCGAAATTGATCTTGTCAAAGTCATTCTCGCCGAAGTAGGACTTTCCTGATAGCAGCGGATCGTACCTGATCCAGCCACAAATCGCCGATGCCAGCACTGTAATTACGGTTCGCACGTCCTACGCATTGTTTGATCATTTTGGCTGACTGATTTGCACAGGGTTTTCCTACCTTTTCTCTTTTCAGGTAAAAAGCTACGGAAAGACCGACTTCTCCTGCTTGTACGTACATCAGTCACCAAGAAAGAAAGAAGGAAGGAAGAAAGAAAGAAAGAGAGAAGAATTTAAGAAGCCAGAAGAAAAAATAAAATCCAGTAACATCATCATAATCAAGTTTACCTTTCCCCTCAAAGCATGCGTAGCGTCGTGCTACGACTTATTGTACGTACTGGGATTTCTTTGCATTACTACAGTACGTGAAGAGGTGCAATGTTGATATGCATATCGTTCTGTTGGCACCAACGACTCCTAAAACATTACCCGTTGGTCTTAGGTCTTTCGTGAAGAAAAATCTACCGAAAAAGTAGCCTCTTTCCTACCACAAGGTGTAAAGCTAGACCCCAAAGAAATACGATTCCGAATGCAATAATTATTTCACTACAGAAAGGAGAAGATTGAAACGAAAGCAGCTTGATTCCACCAACTCTTCGTAACCAAAGAAAGGAGTAAACAACACTTCTACGCGTAGTTCTACTTAACAGTCGACTGCTTTTGGTTTGTCGTCACCTGTGTCGGCCCTCCTTATAACATATCTGTTAAAAAGATATCTTCTGTTAACCCCCCGGGACTTCATGTAGTTCATAATTCACTTTTTTATATATTTTTTCTTAGAGGAGAGAAAGCGTAGACGAACACACAGATCTGAGTAGGGGAAAAGCGGCAGAAGAAGAAAGAAAAATGGCCTGGAGAGCGCTAAAAAAAGTGGATAGGGAATAATCTCACGGAGACAAATCAAAAGCTTGATATTCGCGCTCTTGTTGTTTTTTTCTCTCTCTTTCTTGGCCCTCCTCCTCCTCCTCTTCGCGTGTGTGTCTTTTTTCCATCATTATTGCACTCCTCGCTGTTTGAAATCATCCTCATCGACTTCATATCATCCTCAATATTATTGTGCATATCAATGAACGTCCCCCGTCCCATGCCAAGCGCTCCCAAATGCCTTCAGATTTGTGAGAACAGTGGTTTTTGCTTGCCCAAGTCATGGAACGAGAGACTCCTTGTACTAACTTTTTAGGTAATCTGAATGAAATTGTGATAAAAAATTCGGCGTCTTTGAAGTCGCCGCCGCCACCGAAGCCGCCGCTGGTGAGGAAGGAGGAGGAGCAGGAGGAGCAGGAGGAGCAGGAGGAGCAAGAGGAGCAGGAAGAGCAGGAGGAGCAGGAGGAGCAGGAGGAGCAGGAGGAGCAGGAGGAGCAGGAGCAGGAGCGGGAGCAGGAGCAGGAGCAGGAGGGGGAAGAGGAGGAGGAGAACACAAGCGCCTTGCATGAAAAGAGCTAAAGGTTTCTGAAGACCTCGATCTCTCTCCTTCGAAATGCCACGACCATGATGGGAGAAGAAAGAAAAGCAAGAAAGAAAAAGACAGCAAGAAGACCCCCGGAGGCAGGACTACGATTTAACATTCCGTCCACTTAGAGTAAAAGATACTTAAGAAAACCATGCATTAATAGAGTACCAGTCATGTACTACTACTACACTACTGTTCTCCACTTGATTCGATCCCCTTGGCAAGTGCATGAAGAGGAAGGACTGCGGAGACACTTTTTAGCAAAAGCAAAAAAAAAATTGGGCCCCTTATTCAATAGTAGCGCAGTTATTATCATGTTTCTTTGTTCAGTAGCGCATATGCGATGATATCGTCCATTATAAGAAAACAATGATTCTTTCTTAGCATTTGTTAACGCAGAGCAGCAAAGAACGGCGCTTGTTCATCCCGACTATTTTTACTGAGACGAGAAGAAAGATCTTTTACATATCATATTAAAGATAGTTTTCATCCTACTCCCCCCTGCGAAGAATTGCAAGACTCCACTTATATTTCCTCAGATTTGTTATAATTATTTTCTTCCTAGATAGATATTTGGCGGAGGTAAAGGAAAGGAAGGTGGGGGAAAGTTGCTTGGACCTTTTCTGAAGAACATTCAAAGCTTGTTCGTAGCTCTGTTCCTTATGTATAAAAAATAAATCTTGCTGTCATGCTGTGTGCGCTAGTCATTCATCGACTTGTAATAGGTTTGTATGTACTTTTAGGTCATCTTATTAAGTTAAAATTGATGTAATACTGCTTATGGTAAAGTTATATATTGTAGAGGGTCCAATGCCGTGAATAAACCTCTTAAATCCATGCTTATTGGCTTTACTTCATTTTGGCGAGGTCAGTCAGGCAGCAACGATCAGAACATCTTTCCTGGATGAAGCTTAGGACCGGCAGAACTGCACCATAGTGCATATCTGCCTCCCTCCGTAGACAGCAATATATACATACTGTGCAGTGCAGTACGGGGTGGGCAGCAACTCCGTGCCTATGTAAGGTCTCCTAACCTTCGATAAGTGATATGTGTATAACAAGAGAACCTAAAAAGACCCCATTTGGTACAGAGTAGAAGGTTCATTAATGCATCATAGATGTATACAATAGTGGACCAGAAACTGTGCCATGAGAAAAGAAGACCTTCAGGAAAAAGAAACCTTTTCAGTTTCCGCTGTAATGCTCAGTTGGAAGAATAAATGCTGTATTTGACTGTCACAGGAGAGGTTGAAAACTGTTTAATAAAAATAACTGTTTAAAAAAAAACAAGGTCGCTATTTTGCAAACTGGTGACCTCAACCGCATGTCTACCGTGGTGCGCTTGTACGTACGAATATACAGAGTGGACCAAAAGTAAATCTCCCTAGCTGAATGCGTATTGCTCAGACTCTGTAAGACCAACAGATGCATTGGGATATTCAACATTTCTATGAGCTGAAAGGATTATTTCATCACTCAGACCACTGGTGACAAAGATGTCACACTTCAAAGTCGACTGTTCGAACACGAACTGTTCACAATGACACCCATACACCCGGAGGCACCAACGGGGTCTTTTGGTTGCACCCCCGCAGATTGACCTACACAACAAGTCGTCACCCAGCACTTGAAATCGCTCCTTCATCTCTTTCTCACCATGTCACCGATTTGAACGGTGAGAAGAGTTAGACAATGACTAAAGAAGTCTCGTGGACCTCCTTGATTTTGGTCCTAACTTTAAAAAAGACCTTTTCCCCATAAAAGTTTTGAATATTCTCTTTCAAATGAGTCGTGCATCCCCTGCAGGTGTTGCATGGTCTGAGCAGGCAGCATCAAGCTGACTTTGAGGTAGAGGCACGAGCGATGTTCAAGCACAAACGGGAACGTGTAAGTTACGTATGTGACAACATCCACCCGGTATTTCTTTGGTAAATCATCTTTAGACCTTTCCAAACAACTTCTATTTACTTTATGTCAGCTGATTTTCCACACAAGCACTAAAAGAGAGGTGTCCTGTGAGATTGCTCCACTTCTTATGTAGAAGAGATTGAGTGCATGAGGAACTTGAAATCTTGATCAAGGAGAAAGTTTGCACT
>JAAUXU010073788.1_pt1 | contig 11527 bp, 11 predicted proteins | sample 7278151 | NCBI WGS metagenome assembly JAAUXU01 (sample SAMN14350113, study PRJNA611818) | marine sediment metagenome | isolation source: surface marine sediment (1.8m) | place: French Polynesia: Moorea | collected 2018-08 | reverse complement strand
CCTGACCCTTGTAACAAACTTGTGGCAGTTCTAATTCATCTGCATTCGCTCTGACTGTCTCTGCTCACGCTGTGGGAGGTCTGGAGTGAAGTTCCAGAGTCTCGAATCCTTCAGACTTTTGCTCCGAATCCCTCTCCACAGCCCATTTGGAGCCTTCTTCTTCTTCACCGCCGTACAGAAAGTGGGGCCATGCCAGAATAATGCTATCTGTCCCTGTGAATCAGCTCATTACTAGTTGTAGTGGCCATTTGTTGCTGCTGCGACAATGGAAAGCAACACTCGTCATTAAGGCCTCTTTTTTCCCCGGGAATTCCGCAGTGTGCGTTGAAAACGAAGGCCAGAAAACGCTGTGCATTTGCAATAAAGTTGGCCTTCGTCAAGGTGAAACATAGCCTGTAGGGTCTGGAGAGCTGCCCGAGGTATCTTTTCAATACTTTTTTCTTGCTCTCCTTTGCCAAAATGCGTCAGCAGCTGCTTGCTGGTGTATTTCAAGCCTATTTATTAGCCAGAAGAGGGCGCAGAGTAGAGAAAGAGAGAAAATTATGGCCGCCTAAACAAGGTGTGCAGACATCGGGTTATTGGAGGGCCGGAGATAGAAGAAGAAGGTGGGGAAGAGGCACAGACCCAAACTGTTGTCACATGACCAGAAATACCCCCAAAGTGAGCTTGAAAACACTAAGAGCATCACGAGTCCAACTCTAGTACTCGAATCAACTGACCGAGGACGAAAATCGGGAAGATTTTGACGGCCCTGTGGCGGTCGGACAGCAAACAAACAAACACGTTAGTTCCGTCGCATGTAATTCATTATAGATCTGCCAATTTTGGGTGAATGTTTCTAGTCGAACGTCAACATTCTCCGTTTCATTGCTTTTTTATTCCAAACTCCTCCAGAATTGTGTCCCATTTTCGTCACCGTATTTTTACCCGGGCCATTTAGGTGTCCGTCTAAAATTCCGAGGTGTATTCATGAGTTACTGTCTGGGCGAGCATATTATTGACTAAGGCTCTCATTAGGCCAGCTGTTTGGATAGGAGCCCTTTGTCTTCCCCCCTGTTTGTGCTACACTTTAAGCATGCATTGGCAGTTTGTGTTGGTTTTTTTGCCACCACTACCCAGTAATTGGAGTAGCAATTGTCTTCACGATTATTGGATTCTCTGTACGTCCACTCATTGGCGGAATAAGAAGATAACTATGCAAACTTTCTCTCCGTCATGAGGCCTTCTTTTTCTTTTAGTACATGAGATCTCACTTCCCCCCCTCTTCCCTCTTTTTTTGCACGTGCACTAATGCTTCAGCAGGCCTTAACCACATTACATGGGCTTTGTGTACGCAGTAGAACATACTGGCGGTCTAATCAGCCCTTCCTTCGTCGCTCCTTTCCTCTTTCCAAATCTGCACTTGTACAACGTGCAGTGTGAGGCGCAAAGAACGCTTCGTCGAGTCAGGGCAGAGTCGGGGCCCGCAGGGCGCAGACCGGACGCACTTCTTCTGGCTCACACTGTACGTATAGTCCAGAAAAAGGGGGGGGGGATTGGGGAGAAAAGGAGGCTTGTGGGAACGTCATCACGAGGGGAAGTGAAGGAAAGAAAAGAAGAAAAAAAGAACTAGCAGTTTTTGTCGAGTTTGCACTGCTCATCTGCGCTGCTTTCTCGATCTCTAACTTGCCCTAACTCTTTCTTCATCGTCTTCCTCTTCGAAAAGCATTTTGCGCCGAGGCAAAAGTGCAGAAAAAGTGCACTCTTTTTGTGTGTGTCCGACCGAGCTCGTGCTGTTATTAACAGAGGAATCAATCCGACTCAATCAAGACTCATGTGTTGGCTGTTCTCTGACAAGAAATTCCCTCGGAAATCTCACGTTGTCGTCGCACTCAGACCCTCCACTATCTTTCCTGAGGGGGAATAATCTGAGAAAGAGCGAGACAGATATGCTTTCTCATGAAGCCGCCTTCGTATGCACACAATTTGCAATAAGTAGAGAAAAAGTTTTAATGGATTGACTCTCATTCTGTTTTCTCTCTCCCTCTTTAGTGATGTGCACTCTCAGTACTAAAAGCAAGACTCAAAAGACCTTTTTTTCCCCCTCCCCACCTCCCAACGTACCCAGAGAAAACCGACATTTGGTCTCCCCTACAGGTACTTTTGTGGGAATGGAAAAAGGAAAAAGTTTTCGGCAAAAGTGTTTTTCCATGATTGGATTCCCTCTTTGTAAAAGCACGCACACGCATGTGAGTGTGCACGCCGTCGGGTAGGAGGACCCCCCTTCTGTACTCTCTCTCGCTCTCGCTCTCTGCGCGCTCTCGCGCACAAACCCGCACACATGGTAGGAAAAGAAGAGAAAAAAAGGGAAAGGAGCATATTGAAATTGGATGAGAATACACTATTTTCACCTCTGTGTGTGTTGGGGGGGGGGGGGCTGCACTTCAGCGATTTGTACTGTACGTGCATAGGTCAGGAGGGGATGAACCCCATCTTGCCATACACATTCTGGGAGGGCTTCTGCAGGCTGCACCCAAACTTCATTCACGCGCCGAAGAAGGAGAAGAACAACTTGGGCCAGTTAAAAGACTGTCGCCGTCTGGCTCGGAACTGACTGGAAGCGAGCGCCAGACTGCACCAGGTGCAGACACAGGAGTTTTAGGTGAATCAAAAAATGCTTCTGGTGAGGCTGGAAAACTGGATCGGTGCAAAGAAATGTGGGATATGAGAAAGAAAGTTCACCTGAAACTCCGAGGTGTAGTCGTGGATCAGAGTCTGCACTGTTGTTGCTTGCATGCTGTGTACTAGTTGTCGTTTTGTTTTAGTGCTGAAAAAAATGGCTTCTTGCGAAAACAGTTTGCAATTTTGTGCACCAAGGGGGGGGAGGGAAGAAGAAGGGGGGACCTCCATAAGGGTAAATAAGGCCGCGCCTTTGGGGGGGGGAGGGACAAAAAGAAATAAATGTGTCCCCCAGACGAGATAATTGCAGGGTGTGCCCACCTAGAGCAGCTTTTTCAATTACTTCGTCCATACTTGTACGTACGTATACTGGCATTACATGAGCAGAGGATACACAAACATAAAGTGATTGCGTCTCCACTGACGTATGCGTCATTGAAGCGCGGCTTTCGCAATTGAAAACGCGTGGTGGGCCTGGAGCAGCAGCCTGCAAAAGGGGTAGAAAGGATCGCTTAGGCCTAACTTGGTGGGCCTACCTTTTTTGACCACATTTTTCTTTCTTGCGCAACACCTTTGATGGGAAGAGGGGAGGAGAAGAACACGAGTAATTGTTTTCCTCCTCTATTACCCTGAGTAGTCTCAACCCTTCCTCGTAACCATCAATAAGTAAGAAGAGACGTTTTCTTGTCGGTGCTGAGCACAAGGGGGGGAGGGGGGGGGATAGCAGGGGAAGAGAGGGATTAGAGAGAAAGAAGCATCATTAATTTCCTCGCTCTCCTTTCACAAGCTTGTCTGTGTCCCCCTACCTTGTCTAGGAAAAGAAAGGTTGTACGCACTTACTCTTCATTTGTAATTAGCCAGGGTTTTTTTTCCCTCCTTGCAGCTCAAACGTGTTCACAGACGATGCTGAGTTGTGTCTCAGATTAACGATAACTTCCGTCGGGAGAAAAGTGTGGGGTAAATTGAGACTTATTGTTGTGCTCAGACCCACAAAACAGGTATTAAAAGTACCTGGGCTATTGAGGAAACGGTGCTCGAGTGTTTGTGCTCACACTGAAAATGAGAAAACAAGAAAGGACAACAAGGATTAGTGATGCGTTGTTGCTCGTTGGCCTCCACTGAATGTCCTCGACAAATGCCCCAGTGTCATGGACAGGCGAGCCAGAGCACTGGACTTGGCAGGAGGGACAGATTCGGGACGCACAAGGCCTTGATCAACGCGTTCTCGGGCACAGACATTTGATTCGGCCTCCACTGGCTGAGTGACCATGTCCTGCCCACCCATAAACTTGGGTTTCCGCCCAAATTGAAAATTGTTGATCAGAGACACTTTGCTGAGGTTACAGCTAAAAAAAACCACATTCCGAGGGGCACGTTGAAGCATAAAGAAGTGCACTTTTTGTGTTGACTCATACAACAAACTCTAGCTGTGAATGTTGCTGTTCATCTTTAAATCTTGCCAAACAACTCTTACTTTCTTCCCCCCGTCTGATCTTTCACGCCAGGCACTGAAAGAGACGTATTATGCAAGACCCTGCTCTTCTAAGGTTGGGTGGGGGACATGAAATCTTGATCAAGGAGATCATTTCAGCTTGTCTGCAACGTTGTCAGGCAAGATCAATGAATCTCCATCAATGACTTGTGTGAGGCATTTTAGTTTCTTTGCCACGGTAGAGTAGGTTTCATCCTTCCCCAAACATAGTCTAAGAGGTTCTACATGCATTCTCTGCCTATGTTATTAAGGACATCTTCCTGCAGGATCTGTTTCTAGGTACTGCTGTCGCCTTTCTCCCTTGGTGCAGCTTCTGCTAAAAATAGTGCCTGTACGACATTAGTGCATCTCATTTCAAGAGAGGCCTGGTCTGCACTGCATGACCCTCATAGGCCCAATAGGCAGGCCCACTAATAAACCTGTCCCTGCTGTACTCTGTGCTACAGTATGTGTAACACCGTAATTTTCTGGTGTAACCGTGTGGAAAGTACTCTTGCTGATTGCACTGATTGTCTCTCCTTCAGGCGAGCCTCTTCCCCGCGTGTTCTGGTACTTGGACGACACTCTGCTGGACGAAGCGGACCTGCATACGGCTAATGGCACGGTCAAGAACGTACTGACGATGCGCGACTTGAATCGATCGCACAGCCAAAGAAGCCTCAGGTGCGTGGCCAGGAACAACAACATCACCAGGGACACCGAGACCAGCGTCCGGATCAAAATGCTCTGTGAGTGAAGCCACAACTGTGGCAGCAACAGAAAAGATGGTTCAGTTTCAACCGACGTCATTGAATGTCTCTAATCTTGACGTCGCCCCAAAAGTTGGATGTTTGCAGGCGTAAAAGGTTTTGGGCGGCTGCCGCTGCAGCCACCTGAACATATTGTCTTTCTCTGTGTACTGGCAGGATGATAGCACTTGACTGAGACAGGCAGCAAATGGCCCTCATTTTTGTCGCCCAAAGTAAACTCGAGTTTCCTCCTACTCAAGCCTTGCTTTCTATATGATGGAAGCAGCCAGTACAGAGCGCGGATCCACATTGCACAGCAATAACTTTCCAGGATATGAGCTTGTGATGCTGATGGCGGCAGCAGCAGCAGCAGCCAGGCCCAAAAAGGCTCTCATGCCGGCACACGAAGGGCATGAGCAGCAGCAGCAGCAGCTGGAAAGTACATAACTTTCATCAATTTCGCATTTCTTCTAAAACCTGCGCATTAGCGTTTTTGGAATATTTATAGCGGGTACACTGTGAGTCAAAAGAAAGCTTTACCGCAACAACAACAAAAAGTCAGTGGGAGAAGGTCTGAGCATGACTACAAAATAGCCTTCGCTCCTGCTATAATATTTTTGCCTGGGGATTTAACACTGTTGGCCTAACAGTGTGTATTTGGTACTGAAAGTTTGTTTACAACTTAATGCATGAGTGACCAAATAACAATATCCAGTGGAAATGAATAAGATTTTGAGATTGGTTACTAATGTTTCTGTTCTCTCTTGTCTCAGTCCCTCCTCAGGGTGCAGACATCAGCATCCCCGGGCAGCCGTTGACGTCGGGCAGGTCCTACATGATCAAGTGCCGCGTGTGGGGCTCCAACCCTCCCGGCCGCGTGGAGTGGTTCCGCGGCTTCCGCGGGCTGCCTGCCCGTCCCGAGGCTTCCTACAACCAATCTGTGTCCGCCGACGGCAACGTGACCACCAGCTACCTGCGCTATTCGCCCGCCCCCGAGCACCACGGCCAGACGCTCACCTGCCGGGGAGTCAATGGGGAGATGATGTCCAGCCAAACCGTGGAGGACACGGTGACCTTGGACATCTTCTGTGAGTCGACATTCTTAAACTTGCTTCCCGCAGAAGAAGACAACTTTGACAATTTCCAGACCTACTTCGTCTGGCAACTTTTTTTTTACAGTGACACCTTCTTTTACCTCTTCTTTTTTGTTTCCTCACTCGAGTGTCACTAGAGATGCATACACTTAGTATAAAAGTGGAAGTTGTTGTCAGTCTCTACCGTAAACCTTCATGTTGGGGGAATTTCCATTTGTTTCACTTTGAAGCCTCCTTCCTTCTCCTCGACCTCTTTACTCTACCATGAAACTTTCTCTTCAGGGCGTGTGAGTAGCAGCAAGAGCAGCAGGCACTGGGGGGTCCCCAACTTAAATACAATAGACGCTTTCTTTGCTGCAAGTGAACAACAGATTTTTTGAAAAAAAAAGAAAGAACAGCTATCGTGAAGGCTTTGAGAAGCTTTTGCGACCCCTATTTATTTCCTAGAAATATCTGCTGCAACCCTTTGTTAAATGAAGCTTCACGTGTGTTCCACAGCAACTGCAAGCCAGCATTATTTAACAGTGGCAAAAAAGGAAGAAAAAGGAGCGACCACGAGGGGAGGGGAAGTTCTACCTACTGCACCTTCATGTTAGAGGCTCATTTCGTCGAGAAGCAGGCATGAAAAAACTAGTGTATGTGTGTGTTGAGCATGAAGAAAAGGGGGAGAAAAAGCCCGGGAAAGAAGAGGTTAAAAAATGGCATTGATGGTTATCAGAGGTGATCAGCCAAGAGTGAAATCGTATGAGGGGAAGGAACGCTGATAGGAAAATGACAGAGGCAGGAGTGAATGAAGAATGGAGTAGTAAGTAGAATTTGATGAAATTTCTCGTCCCCTCTTCTCATTTGCTGAGGAATGTACGGAGGAGGGATGCGAACCTTTCGCTAAATACTATGCCAGGAATCCGAAGGCCACCACCGTCCTGGAGGTCTACAGGGTGAGGCACAAACGTTGGCGCCTTCACCGCACTTGCAGCACTATGGGAAAGTTCTGATACTTTCCAAGTTCTGATACTTTCCAAGGCATAAATGCGTAAATAATCAAGCAATCTCTTTTGAAACTTGCCAACTAATGCGTACTCTTGCAGCTTGACGCTCCCTCTTTTGTGACTTACGCAGTGTTACGGGGTGACCTCAAAGGCTGGAAGCCTCAACCCACTGAATAATGTTGGCGTCTGCACAGCCCGTGCACATTTGGCCTCTCACGACGCATCAGTTTGGGGACCTCGGACAACAGCTTTTCATTCATTACACACACAAGCATAGCAAAGCTTAGAAAAGTCCTTAATTTTCTTAATTGATTAACCGACTTAGTCCTAACATTGCTCTGGCACAGTCTAGCAAAGGTCCCAGATCAATCAGTCGACGACCAAAGCATTGACAAAGGTCACATTTGCAAAAAGATGAACGCCAGTCAGAATTTTGAGATACTTCCTTCAGTCAAATCAGCACGTTCAATATTCCAGACATACATTAATCTCCTGGCTGAAAAGGGACTGATTTCTTGTTTAATTTCCACCTGTCGCAAAATGATGAGTTGAACGGGGAGGGTCTGTGACGTCTTTTGGCAAATATGCAAAATTCCCTGACAGGGATGGGGGGTGGGGGTTCCACTCTGTCCCCTCGACCAGTTCATCCCCTCCTCTTCCCCCCCCCCCTGCGATTTCCCCCCCACCCCATGTCAGTGACAGCGCGCCCGGAACGATTGACAGCGCGACGTTGGACGCGGCTGGCAAGTAGTGGGTGGTGGAAGTAGCCTTTCTCTCTGTTGAGACCATCGTCCTCAAAAATTCTGAATTCGGCGTCCCTGAGCTTTTCAATGACGTCCCCAGACTTTCCATTGTTGCACTATTGCATTTGTCAGCTCAGCTACTGTATTGCATCGTTTGCCACCTTGGCGCACCTGCCGGACCTGCCATCGTCAGCAGTTCTCAATGGGGCTTAAGCCGGGCCGGCCAGACCAGAAGTTGCACACCCGCGCTGAGCAAAAAGCTCTTTGTGGAGTGGGCAACATGAATAGCAACGTTGTCCAGCATAAACAGCTGCGTCTCTTCTTGACACCCGCAGCAGAGGCCTGATGAATTGCAGGTCGCGCGTGGCATTGGGCGGCCACGGGCGCCCAATGACGCTGCCACAGTTGCTCGCACACTCCAAGAAGATGGCAAACCCACAAGTCCGACGTGGAAGCCATCGTCGAAGCCCATGATCGGGTTTGCCCCCAGTAGAGATCGAGGGAGCCAAGCGAACCAGAGGGGTCCGGGCCTCCGGATGCTGCACAACTTTGCAAATTTGCAAGTACACAGATCAGCAAATACCACTGTTTTTGCTGCTTTGCCCATCGGAAGGGACGTTTGCATCATGACCTTTTTGTGTGCTCTTTTTCATGTGGGTTCAAACTCTGCTGTAACTGTTCAGCCGTCCACAGTTGACTCATGACTTTGAATATAGCGTAGTTTTAGCGTAAGTGTGATGATTGTTCGAGGAAATCTCAGGGGAAACACACGTATGTCTTAAATCAAGCAAGTCGCGCACTGTGTCCTCCTGGAACACCACGCCAGAGCTGGACACTGTACAAGTCTTTATTAACTCACATCTAGAAGGCTAAAATTCATACAAAATGAAGGGGTTTCTATTACAGAGATGCAGTAAAAATATAAATGTTCTAAGTGTCGAGAGATCCATCGGACCTTTAGGATCCTCTCCTTCAAGTCGCTGGTCAAGAGATCCAGCGTTGTTCAAATCCTGCGCTTTTGGGGAACTGAAATCCTCAACAAAGTCTTTCGCTGAGCATGCATTTTTTGTCCGATCGCCACGATTTTTGGTCCTTTGCCTGATGATTGTTTGCACTTTGGTCGTACAATGTTTGGTGACCAAGCGAGCGCTGTCTGAGAACTGTCTTAGCTTGTCAACTGCAACGAATCTTGTCCTTTCGAGCTGCTACTTTGTTATATGTATTAGGCTACTTCGAAAAGGTACTATTTCTCGAAATTCACATTTTTTCATCCTGTTTTTTTTTGGCGTAGGGTCAAGTTAAGAGGATTTTACTAAAAAAGTTTTTTCCTAAAAGGTCATCTGCATTTTTAATTTGAAGCAGTACTTTAGTATATAAAGCTGTCTGAATTTGTGACTCTCAAAATGCTATGGTATAAAAGTGTCTCTGATTGATCTGACATTTTTGGAGGTAATAGTGGGGAAAAGCAAAAACGTTTTAGATCAATCAGAGACACTTTTGTAACAATGCATTTTAGCGCAAACAATATCAACACTTATCTGTAGACAGTACATAGCAAACACCAAAAAAAATGCTTTGTTACAAAAGTGTCTCTAATTGAACTGAAATTTTTTGGCTAATGCTAGACATTTCCCAGTACGACCTCCTAAAATGTCAGATCAATCAGGGACACTTTTATGGCACAGCATTTTTAGACAGCTCTATATACTGAAGTAAAGCTTCAACTTAAAAGTGTGGATATTAAATGACCTTTTAGGAGAAAAATCTTTTTTAGTAAAATCCTCTTAACTTGACCCTATGCCAAAAAAGGCAGAATGAAAAAATGTGAATTTTGGGGAAAAGTAACTTTTCAAATTACTCTAATATATAGTGGTTGTCTGCCATGGAGTCCACGCTCAACAGCCTGAGACTGAGAACCCCCTCGATCTGATGTGGGAACCCCTGCGCCGCACAAGGCCAGAGCACAAATCGAATCTTTTGGAATTTTGCCGAGTGCGTCTTGGGTTTTATTACCTCATGCCCAATGGTGAAGATATAGTTTTTGATGAGAAGAAAACACATTTATGACCCCCCTGTTGCACTACGTTCGGTTCCCATCAAGATGTGTAGATTTGAATGGCAAAGCGAAACACACTTTGTCTTCACTTCCACTTTTTGGACTGCTTAGACAGCTCTGGAAAGTAACTAATCTTTTTCCTTCTAAAGAACGTAACGTCAATCTAACATCCTTACATAACTTTGAAGGCAGAGAAGAAACCTAAAAAGTGATCCGTGATTCATTCCATCTGACCAGAATACGTTCAAACGGAGTCTGGCAGCAAATACAGCGCGCAGAAGGAAATCAAAAATTGGTCTTGCCTAATTCACTTCAGCGGGAATTAAGAGCCGAACATTGCTCTGTCACAGGTTCCGCTCTGGTGACGTTCAGGTCAAGATAAATCAGCCAATGATAACAACATTGATAAAGTTATAAAAGTTTATTGCCGTTAAGCTTCACCCGAAACAGCAGCCTCACCACGGCTGAGAACCTCTCTATAGACCAATATCGTCACTGTTTTCAGTTCATCAGCTTTTGTTGTTGTTTGCCTCCCAAAGGAGCATAGTGGATATCTTTTTTGAATTGGAGCTGCTGATATTTCAGACCCTTTCCCAGCAAGCACACAAAAATTCAGGTCAGGGGAACCGTTTGAGCAGACAGAAATCCCCCAACTTTGGCGCTTAGCCTGTACAGAGCAACTTGGGGCCAGTCCAATCATGCCATCAACCGCGCTGAAAAAGCTGACGATTAACATCATATTGGTGAAGTCCCTGGAGAAAAGTAGGCTTGTTGAACCAGATTGGGTTCGGTGTGCTTGGATAAACTTGGGTGATTTTTGACCTTATTCATTTTTCATGACGTTCTGGTCCGACCTGCCTGCACTCTGAACCCCCGAAATTGTCGTTAACAGCTTACAACTCTCTTTGTTGTGGGGCAATTGTCACTAAAGGCGGACTCCACGGTGCTTGGACAGTAACGGGTCCGTCAGAATTGTTGCTACTTGAGTGGCCACAAAGATTGCGAAGTTAGAGCACGGCGCATCAAGCATTTGCTTATCATATTTATTCACACTTCCTGCTGTTGAGTGTCTTTCAAGTTTGCAACAGTGAAAAATAAGACTCTTTTCGAGCAACTCCTCCAATCTGACACTGCTGAGTTTTGCATTCACATCACCACTCAAATATCCTCAAACTGATAGTGTGAAGGGTTTGTCCAGCTTTTGTGGCTTGAGAGAGCTTGAAAGTGGCAGAAAAGGTGCTTTGTTGACTTGACACTTCTGTCCATCTGTCCTTGAGTGCAGAGCGTCATGCGTGACATTGCAATTAACCGTAATCATCCCCGGTGATAGAGAAAGGTGTGCTTGTCATGTACATGTGTTTGTCCTCTGTGCATCCTGACTGCAGCTACATCCCATTCTGCTCATGGCTACTGTGTGGAATGCGGGGTGTCCTTGTCCTTGAAAATAATTGTAAATAGCTGGGACCAGATGTAGAGTGCACTGGGGTAAAACTTGCATACGCAATTGAGCTGGAGTTGGGCCTCAGCTAGAAAGCTGGGGCATGCCTTAGATGCCGCTTCCCCAGATGAGAAACTCCATCACGAGGTGGTACAGTTAAAATCCGATTTTAGCAAATCCGATTTTAGCAAAAAATCGTGATTTGATAAACTTATCTATGCCTATAGAATTTCACAGCTGAAAATCCCTCTTCTTTATTTGAGTTTGGCTGAGCTTGGTTTGAGTGAAGTACATCTGTGAGGGCGATGGCGAAAATCTGTGTATTCGGT
>JAAUXU010085293.1_pt1 | contig 11529 bp, 8 predicted proteins | sample 7278151 | NCBI WGS metagenome assembly JAAUXU01 (sample SAMN14350113, study PRJNA611818) | marine sediment metagenome | isolation source: surface marine sediment (1.8m) | place: French Polynesia: Moorea | collected 2018-08 | reverse complement strand
GCTGTCAAGTGCCGTAGTATCCGTATGGAAAATCTTGTCCCCCCTGGTCTTACGCGTGCGCGTGGTCACACCCGCCGTGCCGGTACAGTCCCAATAGCCAAATCTTTGCCGGAGACGGTTAAGGGCAGGGAAGAGGAGAGCGCGAGCGGGAGCGCGAGCGAGAGCGCGAGGGCGAACGTGAGACCGACCCACCGAGCTGGCCAACGGCGCGACTTCTTCCCTCGCTCATTTTGTTCACCAAGAGCGAAAAAGAGTTGCCAGGAGACCAAATCGACCGGGCAAAAGCAAAGACAAAGGCAAACGGTTCAACTTCTTATTGTGCTCGGTCAGATCGGCCGGAGACTTGTTACAATAGAAAAACTGCCACCTTTTACTGGGGTTTATACAAAACTGCAACAACGCGCGTGGTCGAGGTCGTCACGACCAAGGAGGGCTGAATCAATGGAAAATAATACTCTGGCTCGACCATAAATGCAAAAGAAAATAACTTGAAACTACTTTGTCGCGCCACCACTCGACGTCTTCATGAGCTCGAGCAGGCAGCCCAGGGCACCGAAGTAGCCTTCGTGCTCACAGAAGAGCGCCTTCATCGCCCCCCCGGACCAGTAGTCCATGGCGCTGGCCAGCATCTTCATGGATATCGAGTTGATTCTCAGGAAGTTTCCCACGAAGACCACGCGTTCTATTCCTTCGGCCCTAGCGCACAGCCTCGCCAGAGAACCGATGTTGTTCGTGATCGTCACTAGAGCGGCCCTGGCCAAGTCCTCCGGTGAAGCCTTCAGGCGCCTGTCTTCGTAGATCATTTGTCCGAAGCTGCTGGCGACGAGGTCTCCGTTGAGTCCGAATCTATTGTAATCTCCGCCGTAAATATCACGCACCAGCTTGTCGACGTGGCGATTATCACCTCTGGCGGCCAACTCCATAGCCTCTTCGAAGGTTTTGCAGTCGGTGAGGAGACAGCACAAGCCCAAGAACGTTCCTCCTCCAATGCTCGTGCCGCTCACGCGCTGGTACTGATTTGGTCCTCTAACACTGAGGATGCTCACCCCAGACCCGATATTGACGAGCATGAAGGGGTAGACGACGCTGGCATTGAAGACAGTCTTTGAGCAACTCGCTTCTTCTTGTGGCGTGGCGTAGAAGAAGAGCTCCGTAGGATTATTGTTGCCCATGTAATCCACGCCGTGCACCAGGGAATCGATTTCATCAAACTTATGCAAGGTCATCTTGACAGCAGCCTGTATGGTGTCGTGAAATTTGTACGCCCCGCCTCCAGTGGCGCAAACCGTGCTGGCGAGCTTGGCCATACCCTTCTCCTTAGCGAGCTCGATGAAGGCGTTCATCTGACTCGTGGGAAACCGAATGAAGTGCAGTGACCCTCGCCTCCCGTCGATCGTCATGTCGTCCATCTGAAGGTGGCCGTCTCGATGGCCGGTGTCACCGTAGGCCTTGTTCTTCGTCAGGTAGTGCCTGATGTTCGCCAAGATCTCTTTCTCTTCAAGGGTCTTCTCTCGATCCATGCACGGTGGCGGTTGGTCAGTCGGTTCAAAGTAGACCAGCTTGACCAAGGTGCCTCCGATATCCATGCCGAACCACGGCATGGGCGGGACATCTTCGCAGTTGGCCATGCCTCCGGCACCAGAAGAGAGGATTCTTGGGCAATTCAACCAGCGAGCCAAGGACATGGGCGGGGATCACATCTTTGACCTCGTCGGGGACGACCCCAGGCAGGGCGGGCCTGCAAAGGGACAGAGGTGGCCGGTCAATGGAGTCACTGCGTGAACCATCGCCGCGTGCGCAAGTCCATAAAGAAGCAAGACGAAGATAATTTGCTCGTGATAAAGTGCGCATCACCCCTGTCCCCTTGCCTGGCATCAAAGCCTCTGACGCCGCCCGCGCTTTTAAAGCTTTGGGTAAATAAGAGAGCAGCCGAAATCTGTTTGTACTTCGCGAGCAGCACCTTCAAGGTGTTGTTCACGCTCGAAAGCGAGGATTTTTTGTCTACTCGATTGCGCCGTCGAGTGGCAACTCGTGCCGTTTCTTGGGGGTCGGTCCGGTTCGACGTGGCCCGGCCGGACCACGAGTACGAGCTACGTGGGGGCGCCATCTTGGGCCCGCAAATGGAAAATCGCTCCTTTCATGGACGATTTTCGCCCCAAAGGAAAGAATGGACGGCGTCCGGGGTGACCCCGCGGGGCGAAAGGTGACCCGAGGGAGCTTAGGCCCACCTTTCCGGAGAGAATCAACTCGAGGGGGATGCAGGGGGAAGCATTTTTTGGGACATATGGAGAAGGGGAGAAGGGGGGTTGCTCGCGACGGCGGTAGCGGCGGGGCCGGGCCGGCAGGAGACGGGGACGGACGCGCGAACTGAAGCGGTTCGAACGTCTCCAAGTCCATGGTCGAGGGGGACTTGACTTACCTCTTCGCGTCGTCCGTCCTCCGGGGGATGGTCCCGGACCGTCGCTGGAGCTCCCTGGGACGAAGTCACGGCTCGGGAATCTCGCCTCCTGACGAAGAGAGGAGAAATGCGGCGACGACGAATTGGCAAGGGTTGCCACTGACCCTGGCTTCCCCAACTACTTGATTCTTTCTTCTCTGTTTTCCCCACCAGAGTTGGTCCTGTGAGTCGAGGCCTCTTCCGAGAGAAAAATGGAGCAGTCGATTTGTCCATCTTGGCCGTGACCTCTTGTCTCAGCTCTCCAGTCCGGTCTCATTGCAGCTCTCGTCAGGCGCCGTCCTCTGGACATATCCCTGAGCCGGACCTTTGGTGGCAACTCTGAAAAGGAAATGGACCCGGCAGCAGCCACATTTCGCTCTCTCTCTTCTCTTTCCTCTCCGCCACCACCTGGACGAGGGTGATGGACAAAACTTAAGGAGAGAGCACAGGCCAAGTTCACCTCCTGCATCAAGTCCTGCGCCCCTTTAACTCGTCTTGAACATCACGAACGAGCTTCTTCCATTAATACTCAGCGGGTGTTTTTCTACTGCGCACTAATGGACTCTCTGACGGCATAAAATATTCATTTCATTTTTTTACATGGACGACGGAATATTCTGGAATTGCGCTAACGCAACCTTGTTTCGAAGCACGTTCCCCCTCATGCACCGTATGTAGTGAGAAGACGTCGTCACAGTATGTTACACGGGAATGGTTACGCCTTGAAAGAAGAAGGAGAAAAAGGCGAGTGCCAGTGCCAAGTGGAGGTCTGGAGACTTGTGCGGAGCCCGAGAAGTTTGCACAAAGAGCGGAAAAGGGGACGATCTAGATGGAGGAAAAGGACCGAGAGAGAATTGTTCTGATGGATCCCGAAATGCAAATTTGTTCCCTCCGAGGAAGACGACGGAGGCAGCATTGAATGACACGTCGCCATTAATCTTTCGCTCGCTCCCTCCAAAAACTCGGCGCTTTGTTATACACACGCGCATGCACGCACGCGCACACACCAACGCTTTTGCTGCCTTTTGAGGCAACATCGACCATTCCGTGTTAGCTTATGGCAGAAGGATCAAAGTGACGGGATGAGATTAGTAGCAGCCGCTAGAAACGCGCCATTTTTCATAAATGCAGAAGAAATGTTTCCATTAAGCATACGCACAATCCTGCAGATAGCTTAGAAAGGCGCTCGATCGCTTTCTGCAGTAATGAAACGATGCTCCGGGGAGCTTTTTTTATTCAACTTCTTTATTTCAGTTTACTTTATCTTTTACACTTACTTTCTAACTTCACTGCTCATGGTATACTGGTATTTCTTTACTGTCTTGTACATTCTGTCTAATCTCTATGCATATACGTGTGTGCTTACTGTACATTCAGTGTATAGTAATGAACGTAACATCGCCAAATCATAGACCCAAAACGGCTCCTTTGTTTACATTTAACATCATTTTGTGCACACCTTTTTGGTGGGGTTCCGATCAGCAGCACCCAAAAACAACGACTAGTTTTACTGTATGTGTGTATGCAAAAAAAATAACATCTACATAATGGGATCGAAATAAAATTTGCCTAATTTATCGCGGTCGCTTACAAGCTTTACATTTATGCAAATCTATCCTGCTTACATTTTTTTGCATATGGTATCTTATATCAACAAGCCGCGCGCAATGTCGTCTTAGGGGGAATCAACTGCTATTACGTAGTGTATCGGCAACAGTAGTTTTCTTTCTCCTACATATTGCACATCATTATCTTCTTGGGTATTACATACACACATCAGTTTGGGCTACACAGTGGGCACCCTAAAACAACTGTTTTGTCCTCCTATAGAATACATATTTAAGCTATCTCCTCATCTTTTTTTCCTTGTGTGGGCGCGAATTTCCTCTATGTAGGCTTTCTTATCTCATGAATTGCAGCAGTTAATTCAACAACTTGCATACCAGTGATTTTATGATATCGTCGACGATTTTTTGCGCAAGTTTTTTTTTGTTTTCGCAGCATAAGGCGACTCGATAAATACGGAGAGAGAGAGAGAGAGAGAGAGAGAGAGTGAGAGAGAGCAAAAAGGTCGCTAAGGCAACTCGATAGCGGGCGAGCGAGGCAGTTGTGTCTCGTAGAATCGCTAAAACCTTAAAGAACCAGCCCGCTATCTTGCTTCTTCTTTACGTCAAAGGCGCTTTCCAAAGCGCTCCTTAGATTAAGCATTCGTGTTAAGGGGGAGGTGGGGAAGGAGGTCGGGATGGGGTCGAGGTCGGGGTCGGGGTCGGGGTCGGGGTCGGGGAAGGGAAAGGGGAAGGGGAAGGGGAGGGGAAACTCTTCCGAATTTCTCGTGATTGTCGCTTCCCATCTTGTCTTCCTGCTGCAAAAAGCCACCGCATTCTTCATAGTCTTTTTCTGTCCTCGATGTCTCAGATCCGGACGTCTGTACAAAAGAATTTAGGATCCACCAAAAATATTAATCACCGGAAACTACACGGATACTGTAAAAAAGTGTTGCAGTGCTCAGTTTTCTGAAGGTTTTCTCCCTCGGAAAAGTTTATCATCTTTGTGCCTTCAAAGAAGCTTCTCTTTATAGCAAAGTTGCTTTCCAGGTGGTTTCCACAGGTGGCGATGATGATGCTACGGATTTTTTGCGCGTAGAAAATATCTGTGTAGACAATCTTGGCACTTGTTGCTGATCCAGGCGCTCTCACACACATTAGGGCTTATGATGGCAAAAGCAGCTTTCATCTGTCTACGTTTTCGTCTACGCTTTCACCTTGCCTGGGATGGCGGCAGGGACTTGAATTAAGTCAAAGATGCAAAAGCGTCACTTTCTTTACTGAGTGTTGTTAGTAGTGGATGCGAGCAGGGAAGGAGCAGTGAACAGCAGTGCAGACATACAGATTCAGCACTAAGCAGCAAGAAGAGCCTTCCTTTGAGGCTTGAGCAGGACATGGGCCTAAGATGTAGCCCCAGGGGTCTTTGGGGCGTCATATGTGGTACTACAAGTACAACTTATTGACAAAAAGCAAGATGACAACTTGGAGAGAAAGACGGAGAGCTACAACTATGCACACAACATAGCTGGGATACCAATCAAGGACACACTTGGAAGAGTCCAGAAGATTGATTCTCAGCTCTCTTAAATGAAGTCTGACCCCTCTCCCGAAAAGTAAAAAATATGAGTCAATCATTCCTGCTGCTGGTTATTGCACAGAAGGGTGTATGCAAAATCACATGAGTTCCACACTTGGCTCTTTTCCATGACTCTTCTGTCTTGTTGGTTTTGGCAGCTAATAATGTTTCTTTAGATCTCGCCTTTTTGCAGATCTGCTGCATCCCCTTCGCATTTTGCAGTCTCAAGCTGTTGCAAGTGACACTGTTGTTGCAAAAGTATCAACCATCAAAGGATCAAAGTCCAAACAAATGAAATTTGTCGCTGCTGCCGCCGACGCCGACGCTCTTACTTCTGGGAGTTTTCCTTCGGGAGTGTCTGTCTGTCGGGTTATTCTTGCAGCTGAGTGTGTGTCACAGCCACGTCAGAGTGAAGTTTTGATTCAAGTTTCAGCACCGGCATCGCTAACCTCAAGCTGGCCTTCAGCCTCTTCTTCGTCTTATAGCAGAGATGGAAGTGGAGGTCCTCCGCCGGTGCCTTTTGTCCTCTTCCACAGCCCCGACGGCTTCTTCTTGATGCTCTACATCAAGTTTGACCATTTCTTGGAGAGAAGTTTCCGAGGCAGAGGAGGATTATGCCAACAACAGAAGAGTAGTCACGGCAAATGGCTATCTAGGCCTTATTTTTGTCCATGGCACCGGTCATACTTTCCGCTTTGGAGACCTGCAGCAGTTTCTTGCGGACGACAAGAAAGGTCCTCGCCTGAAGACATTGTTCGGGCCGCGAGGACTGACTTCAGCCAGAAGTTTCACTCGGCGCGGCGGCGAGAATATATTATAGAAACGGGATGGTTGTTGACTCCTCGTATTTCCACAAAAAGAGGCTCTCGCTGCAATGAAGTGCAGCTGCTGCATTTGCAGAAAGTATTCAGAATTCTGTCACCGACGATTAAAACACCCTTGGAGCGGCCCACGATGGACTGCGACACGTTCCCCAGGTCTTCGCCCGACACGTTCGTCTACGCCTACGCCGCTCAAGATTCGCGCGTGGTGCGACCATCACAACAATGAGAAAGGCGTAGCCGTAGTCATAGACAAGGTGCTGTGCGCTACCATCTTAAGCCCTGTTCTCGCGTTCGTACCAAATTTGTGTAATACGTACTATTATGCGTACCTATGCAGCTAGGTTTACTAATACGAAGACATTCACATGTGTCGCTCTTCACTCTCTCTTTCTCTACGACTCTCATGTGTCCTCTTCACACCTACTGTACTGTACAATGTACGTGTTCGATGAGAGGAGTGGCCATTGTGCCAAGCCTCCAATTCTCTTTGCGTTCGATTCATCCGTCATTAATATTTTCTTCTTGTGTCATGAAATTCTGAAACAGAACAGAAAGGTTGTTGCCAATTTGCTATCGAATTGCTAACAATCTGTTTAGCACTCGTAAGGACGTACGCACCTCTAATAACGTCGATACTTTCTACAGCGCAATGGTTGTGGGCGTGCCGTTCACCTGGAACTGCTGCAGCCCCGCGGCGGCCGCGGCCGCGGCGCTCGGCGTGTACGGCACTGCCATGACGCCAGCGGGTTGTTGCGCCAACGCCGCGCTCTGCGCCACCAACGCCGCCTGCTGCTGCTGCGTTTGTTGCTGCGGCGTGGGAAGCTGTGCCGCTGTCACCGCTGCGGCTGTCGACGGACTTGGGACGCCATAAGAGGCCATCTGGACGTTGGGCAAGCCAGTACTGCGATTTTTGTCGTGCAAAAAAGGAAAGGTAAAGATGAGAGAATCATATTTTAACATTTCTCACTACCTACCCAATGTAGCTTTGCGGGTAAGAGGCAGCAAAGTTGTTGAATGTGTATCCTTGAAGCCCTTGCAAGTAGTTTGTCTGCGCAGCGGCAGCGGCCGCCATCGGCTGCGGATAGTAGAACCCAGCGGCGGCCGCGGCGGCCATTTGCGGTGTAGTGGCACCCGCGGCGGCGGCCGCCGCGGCAAAGTTGTAGGGGAACTGAGCGCCGGGAATTAGAGTGGGCAGCTGCAGCTACAGAGAGGAGTAGAAAATAGTTTGGCTCATGCGAACGAGTCCTCAGCTCTCTCCCACCCATTACACATGTGAGATTGATGTAAAAGTACTATGCGAAGACACCTGGTGAGAAAACTCATCAACTCCGCCAGACAAGTTTCGGTGCTTGATGCTGCTGGTGCCTGAGCGATCTACGCACCCGTCCGTAAACACTTTTAGTAGAGCACAAAAAACACTCGACTAGTTCACATGCGTGCTGTACTTCAAGTATTGCTGTTGTCACGCTAGGGTATCATGGGCGGCAAGGGGGTGACCAATCTGTGTCTGGTGGAGAGTACTGACCTGGTTAGCGGGCAGATTGTTTGGGTCTCCGCTCTCCTTTCCCCAGGAGCACTTGACGGTGTGGCCGTTGACGTCGGTGTTGTGAATCGCGACGATCGCATGCGCCGCAGATTCTTTTGTCGAGAAACTGCAAGAATTACAGATATGAAAGCTCCGTGATATTTTCCCCCTAGTTCCTCCCCGCAAAGTAATCGAAAAAAGTTTCCCCCTTCCTTCAAACGAGCTCTGATTAATCTTTCTTGTTTGTTGCCTGCAACTTTTCATTTGGTTCCCCATGTTTGATTCTCCCCATTCCCACCCCAAGTATTTTTTGACAGACGAGTTTTCTTCTGCAAGGAAAAACAATTAACATTAAACTGCGATGAAGGGATCCTGGGGAGGGGGAAAGAGAGGGTTTTACTGCTAATAGAAGCAGGAAAGCCGACGTAATTGTCGCTCTCGATTGTCAGCGGGCCTTCCCCATTCTCCTTTCGCCGGGAAATGGTGCGTGGCGTCGTCGTCGTCGTCGTTGGTGGCGGCGGCAACGACAGCCGCGGCGGCGGCGGCGGCGGCCGCGGCCGCGGCGGCCACCACGACACCGGAAGCGTCGTCGGCGACGACGGCGGCATTTCCCTCATACAGTCAATGACGATTTCATTTCACGGGAAATTAGAGTGAAATTGAGGCGAGTTGGTGAGAGGGAGAAAGCACCAATTGTAGAGCGGTTTCCGCTACAGAAAAAGCATGTCACATTTGGCGGCGAATTCGCTACTTCGCTTCCTGTGCGTGGCACAGAACAGTTTGGACGTGAACTGTGGTCATCAAATATTCAAGGCTTCTCCGTGCTTCTACTGCTTGGCTCGCCTCGACCAGGCAAGGTGCGGCTCAAATACCAGTCATGGAGTGAAAGGCCTTCAGGCCTTAAATAGGCCGCGCTTCCCCCCCCCTCCCCCTCCCATGCGCGGCCTTCGTGTCTCAAGTGAAGCCCTGGGATTTTTGTCCAGTGGAGACCGCGCATTAAGGTGCGAATTAGGGAGACAAAGTCTGGTGTATCCGCTACGACTTGAGGACCTATTTCGTGGGTCTCCTTGTCCTTTGATAATGCCGCGGTAGAAGTAGTAGCTTATCAAATATGCATGGATAACTCCATCTTCTCTCGTGTTTCAGAGACATTTTCGACCCTCTGACAAGTATCTCTCGCTCCGCCTTTCCTAGTTGTCAAAAAAGAAGATTGCAGATAAGAAAAAGAAGCTACCCAAGCCACCAACACGATGTTACTACATCACATATGCTGGCCTTGTCATAAATTCAAAAACATAACTAATTCATGGGTCACTCAAGTGGTTTAAGAGGGATATTTTACAGTCTTTTGCATTTGCTTGCGTTCAAACATTGCGGGGTCCTCATCCCATATACGATTGCTTACGTATGGACCCAAGCAAAGTTTTGATCGGTCCCCCCCCCCCTCCCCCAATGCTATAAAAAAGAGGGGCCCCCTTTTTATGGCACTTAACCGAGAGGCATGAAAAAGCTGCCGATATGAGGAGAGAGAGCGCATAAATACTTTAGCAGGCAGAACTTTATAGGAGAATTAAGTGTAACGACATTTCCCTCCCTACTACAAAGTGCTTTTCGCTCTGGACGTAGACATATGAGTGTATTCATGCACCGCTTTACGGACGCAGTTGCACCATGCAATGTTGCAGCCCCCTCAGTCGCCTTTGTGGACGGTTTTCCCCCAGTCGGAGCCTGCCTTTAACGACAGATCGAGGAGGTTCCGTACTGTGGCTTTTGTTGTACGCCGTCGTGCGTGACTACAAATACGGGTGCGACCTGAAGGAGCATAAGTTTTATTTTACAAAAGTACCACTACCTGTTCTCACTAGGAAATCGATTAATCTAGATTAATGCTTCGGGGAGCGAGATTTTCTAGGGAGGAGCCTCTTACAAGCTGGAGAGGAATTCGTGACCGAACAAGTTATGGAGGCGGAGAGGGAAAAGAGGCCTGAGGAGAGGCATAAATTTGTAATTGCTGCCCCTTTTTCAGAGAGAGAAAGAGAAGCTTGACGGAGAAAAAAGAGCAAACATCACGTCAAAATTCACGGCCTTTAAACATGCCAAGACCACTCGTAAGTGCTCGCTGTGCAAGTTCTTTCTGTCAGGACTTATGCACTCTTGTACAATCTTAATAGAGGAGGAAGGTCCATCAAGAACTGTTGCGCAAGCTGCTTCACCCATTCAATTTGTCCACGCCGCTGTCCCTGTCAATGATAGTTTCAGGCAGGCACAAAAAGTCAAACTAGATCCTCAATAGATTCTTATAATAATGCCAATAAAAGTATCGAAGCCAGGGATCAATTTAAGTAGCGGGAAGACTTCATTTATACGGACACAGGACTGCCTTAAAGCGTAAAAGTGCTTTAACAATTGACGTCAAGCGTACCGTATAAAGGCGTAGCCCTTGTCCTTGAAGATCCTGATCTCCTGAATGCATCCGAAATGCGCAAACGTCTTCTGCAGGAGCTCCTCGGAGAGGCCGACGGCGATTCCACCGCAGTAGACGGTGCAATTGGTGGGGCTCGACTGGTTGTAGACCTCGTCGAACGTCAGAGGCTTCGCGTTCACTGGAAAAGCACGAAAACTTTCTTTTTAATCATGCATAGGTTGAGAGCTGTCATCAAAAAGTCGTCGTCCATAATGAAACAAGCATTGGACACAAGTGTCTGGAACGTCAGGCCATGACTGCTTTTGCAGAATTAACGTCTAAACACTGTACATGTGCCAACTCAGTAGAAGAACCTAGTACAGATTCTGCCTGTGTACTTAAGCAGGGCCTGTGTGAAGTCTACGTGTCATCCTACCATAGGCGTACCCATGACAAGTGTTTTTTCATCACTTGCCAGCCTACTTATCAATATAATGTACGCCATAGACCGTTGGACAGGTATTATGCTGAACACACAGTGCTGAACGAATGAAGCCCTTTTTCTACAGCACAGCCCTTCAGTCAAGTTCAGTTCTAACGTACAATTCTCACTGGAAGAATAATTTCTGTCAGCGGCAACATCATTCTAATATATTGAGCACTATTCTCATGCCGAGGAGATACAATTGGGAAGTGCTTATGCAGGGATAACGGCTGAGGCAACTACTTAAGAGAAAATCGGCTCAAAAGTGGATTGAAAATTGACTTGAAAAATCTCGAAATTTCGGTTCCAGAATGAGCTCAATGTGACTCGACTTGAGCTCGAAACTGGAAACTCAAACTCAACTCGAGCTTGAAGAGAAATGCCGGCTCGACCTAGCTTTTGTGCAGACCAATGAGCTACTGGGGCCTAATTGGCAGTGCAAAATGGCCCCAAATTTCATATTTACTTACCTTAATTTCTGTTTCATTACTTGAAATAACACCCAACTTCACTTCTGGATCAAAATGGTGCTCCTATATTATTGACTTGTGGGAAGTTGTACAACTTGAAACTTGGTTCGGCGGCCAAAGTATTCCTATATTGAGCATTATTCTAATATCTAGGATCGACTGTACTTCTTACCCGTCATTTCTCTTGGCCTCCCCCTCCCCACCCCACAACAAACAACCCACGCCGTATAGCCCAGAGTGTAGTCGCACATCAATTTCGATGAGC
>JAAUXU010059063.1_pt1 | contig 11529 bp, 7 predicted proteins | sample 7278151 | NCBI WGS metagenome assembly JAAUXU01 (sample SAMN14350113, study PRJNA611818) | marine sediment metagenome | isolation source: surface marine sediment (1.8m) | place: French Polynesia: Moorea | collected 2018-08 | reverse complement strand
GGTCAGGATACCGGGATGGCCGTTCCCCACGGGCTGGTCGTCGATGCGCGTCACCGGCATGACGAAGTTGGTGCTCGAAGTGATGAAGGCCTCTCGCGCTGCCAGGGCCTCCTCGACCGTGAAGGCACGCTCCTCGAGCTCGACGCCTTCGCTTTTGGCCAGGCGCAGCAGCGCCAGTCGGGTGATTCCGTTGAGGATGGCGTTGCTGGCCTCCCGGGTCACCAGCTTGTTGTCCCCGGTGACGATCCAGGCATTGGTTGAGGTACCCTCGGTCACCCGGCCGTCCTCTCCGACCATCCAGGCCTCAAAGGCGCCAGCTTCCACCGCAGCTTGCTTTCCCAACACATTAGGAAGCAAAGATACCGACTTGATATCGCAACGCTTCCATCGAATATCTGGAAGCGTGATCACGGCCACGCCATCGGCCAACTGCTTGGCGCTGTGCGGCTTGGTCTGGCGGGTGGTCATGACCAGGGCCGGCGTCGCAGCCTTGGGAAACTTGTGGTCGCGGGGCGCGACCCCGCGCGTCACCTGCATGTAGAGGAAGCCGTTGCTCAGGCCGTTGCGGCGCATCAGCTCATGGCTCACCAGCTTCAGTGCCGCCCGCGACATCGGCATGGCGATCCGCAATTCGTCGAGGGAGCGCTCCAGCCGGTCGAGGTGCGGATCCTCGTCGACAAGGGTGCCCTGAACCACCGGGACCACCTCGTAGACTCCGTCGGCGAACTGATAGCCGCGATCCTCGATATGCACCGTCGCTTCGCCCTGCGGCACGTAGCGCCCGTTCACGTAGGCCTGTCTCGCCATGCCCTCCCCCTTGTCGTCCCTGCGCCGCTAGAAGAACTCGAGCCGGACTGCAAAGAGCTTTTCGACCGACTTGACGGCGCTCGCCGCCGCAAAGATCACCACCTGATCCTTGGGTTTGATTACGGTGTCGCCGCGCGGGATGATCACATTGTCGCCGCGGACGATGGCGCCGACCAGAACGCCGTCCGGCAGGTCGGCTTCGCGGAGCGGTACTCCGACCAGGCTCGAGGTTTCCAGCGCCTCCGCTTCGATGATCTCGCCGAAGCCCTCGGACAGGGAATGCACCGATCGGATCCGGCCCTGGCGCACGTGCTGTAGGATGGTCGAGACCGTGATCTCGCGCGGGCTGACCACGGTGTCGATGCCCAGGGTTCCGATCAGTGGGCTGTAGGTCGTCGAGTTGACCAAAGTGACCGCACGCTGCGTACCAAACCGTTTGGCCAGCAGAGAGGTCAGGATGTTGACCTCGTCGTCGTTGGAGACCGCGATCACGGTCTCCGTCGCCTTGACATTGGCCTCTTCCAGGATCTCCTGATCCAGTGCGTCGCCGTGGATCACCACTGTCCGCTTAAGCTGCTGGGCGACGTATTCGGCGCGCTCTTTGTTGATCTCGATCAGCTTGAGCGCCACATGCGGGTACTTTTCCTCGACGATTTCCGCCAAGCTAAGGCCGATGTTCCCGCCGCCGACGATGATGACCCGGCGGGCCTCCTTCTCCTCATGGCCGAAGGCGACCATGGCCCGCGTCAAGTGTGCGGTCTCGGCCACGAAATAAACGTCGTCGCCTTCTAGCATGACGTCCTCGGGCGTCACCACCACCGACCGGCCGGCCCGCTGCAGGCCGATGACCAGAATGTGAAGGTCCGGGAAGAGCCCGGTGAGCTGGCGCAGCGGGGTGTCGAGGATCGGCGTTTCGGGCGTGCAATGGACGCCGATCATGCTGACCTTGCCGTCGGCCAGGGGGATGACATCGAATGCGCCCGGCACCTCAAGCCGCCGGCTGATCGCCCGCGCCACCTCGATCTCCGGCGAGATGATCACGTCGATCGGCAAGTGATCGCGGCTGAAGAGGTCAGACCACAAGGGGTTCAGATAGCTTTGGTGGCGCACTCGGGCGATCTTGGTGGTGACGTCGAAGAGCGAGTGACAGATCTGACAGGCCACCATGTTGACCTCGTCGGCATAGGTGACCGCAATCACCATGTCGGCTTCGGGAGCCCCGGCTCGTTCCAGGATATCCGGATGAGAGGCAAAGCCGACGATGCCCTGGACTTCCAGGGAATCGGTGATTTTCGTGACCAGCGCCTCGGACTGGTCGATCAGGGTGATGTCAGCCCCTTCGCTCGACAGGTAACGAGCGATGTTGAAGCCGACCTGGCCGGCCCCGCAAATGATCACCTTCATGCAGCGCCACCGTTGCTCGGCGAAGGACGGTCCGGCGAAGTCGAGATGCCGAGCGAGCGGAGCTTGCGGTGCAATGCCGAGCGCTCCATGCCGATGAAGCCGGCGGTCCGCGAGATGTTGCCGCCGAAGCGGGTGACTTGGGCTTCCAGGTATTGCCGCTCGAAGACCTCGCGCGCCTCGCGCAGCGGCAGGGACATGATCTCGCCGCCGTTACCGCCGCGCAGGGCGGCCGGCGCAATCTCACCGATGTCGGCGGGCAGCATATCGGCGCCCACGGGCTCGCCGGGATCACCTGGGGCCATGATCAGAATCCAGTCGAGGACGTTGCGCAGCTGCCGCACGTTGCCCGGCCAGTTGTAGCCCTGCAGCACCGCCAAGGAGTCGCTTGTCAGGCGACGCGGCGGGAGGCCGGTGGCCTCGGCCGAGCGCTCAATAAAGTGCCGGGCCAGCAGCGGGATGTCGTCGCGCCGGTCCGCCAGTGCCGGCACCGAGAGGGGCACGACGTTCAGCCGGTAGAAGAGATCCTCCCGGAAGCGTCCCTCGCGCATCAGGCCCGTCAAATCGCGGTTGGTCGAGGCGATGACCCGGACATCGACCTGCACGACGCTTTCGCCGCCCAAACGCCGGAAGGTTTGCTCCTGCAGGACCCGAACGATCTTGCCCTGCGTTTCCAGCGGCATGTCGGCGACCTCGTCGAGGAGAAGCGTGCCCCTGTGAGCGCGTTCGAAGGTGCCGAGCTTGCGCGGCGAGTCGGCGCCCTCGGCACCGGCTTCGGCGCCGAAGAGTTCGCTTTCCAGGCGATCGGGATGCATGGCAGCACAGTTCAGCGCGACAAAGGCCTCGTTGGCGCGCGGCGAGCTCTGGTGAATCAGGCGCGCGACCACTTCTTTGCCGGCGCCCGCCGGCCCGGTAATCAGCACGCGGCTGCCCGTGCGTGCTACCTTGTCTATAGCCTGCCTCAGGTGATTGACCACGGCTGAGGTGCCGATCAGCTCGCTGTCGGGGCCGACCCGCAGGCGCAGTTCCTCGTTCTCGCTGCGCAGCTCCGCGGCCTCCAGAGCCCGTTCGACGACCAGCAACAAGCGATCGGACTTGAAGGGCTTCTCGATGAAATCATAGGCGCCAAGCTTGATGGCTTGGACCGCAGTCCCGATCGTGCCGTGGCCGCTGATGATCACCACCGGCAAGGTCGGGTCGACGCGCTTCAGCTTGGTCAGGACTTCGATGCCGTCAAGCTCGCTGTTTTGCAGCCAAACGTCCAGGATCACCAGGTCCGGACGGCGCTTGCGGATCTCCTCCAGAGTCTCGGTACTGTTCGAGGCTTCGCGGGTCTCGTAGCCTTCGTCGGCCAGGATGCCGGTGATCAGCATCCGGATGTCGGCTTCGTCGTCGACGATCAGTATCTCACGCGCCATGGCTTCTTGCCCTTGCCAAACCCTACTTCGGAGCTCACTCGGCGGCGGGCGCCTGACGCCGGATGCCCGGTGCCTCGCTCGCGCGCAGGAACAGGCACACCGTTGCGCCGCCGCCCTTCCGGTCGGCCATCCGAAGGTCGCCGCCGTGGTCCTCCATGATTTTCTTGACGATCGCGAGGCCCAGCCCGGTGCCATGCTTGCGAGTCGTGATGTAAGGCTCGGTCAGGCGATCCCGGTCCTTTTTCGGTAGGCCCCGGCCGTTGTCCTCGACCCGGATCTCCACGGCATCATCTATGCGTTCCAGGGAGACCCGGATCTCGCCGTCGTCGGCCTCGCCGTCCTGGGCGACCCGCTCCTCGATGGCCTCGACGGCGTTCTGCAGCAGATTTGTCAGCGCCTGGCTGATCTGTTGGCGGTCGAAGTTCGCCGTCACTGCTGTCTCCGGCAGAGCCGTGTCGAACCGGATCCTCGGATGGGCCGACCTCTGCAAGAAGACCGACTGACGAATAACGTCAGTCAGGTTCTCTTCCTGCATCACCGGCGCCGGCATGCGGGCGAAGTTCGAGAACTCGTTGACCATCCGACCGATGTCGCCGACATGCCGGACGATGGTATCGGTGCAGATCTCGAAGGTCTCCTTGTCGCTTTCGATCTCGTTCAGGTACTTGCGCTTCAGGCGCTCCGCCGAAAGCTGAATCGGGGTCAAGGGGTTCTTGATCTCGTGGGCGATCCGCCGCGCGATATCGGCCCAGGCCGCCTTGCGCTGCGCCGACATCAGCTCGGAGATGTCGTCGAAGGTGACGACGAAGCCGAGGATCCCATGGCCGCCGCGCTCGGTTGTGATCCGTACCAGCAGGGTGCGGGTCGTACCGTCCGGCTGATTCAGGGTGATCTGGTGCTGCGCGTCGCGGCGCACGTTGTCGGGCTTGTCCAACAACTCGCGAAACTCGGGTATCACCTCGCCGAGCCGCTTGCCCCGCAACTCCTCGGGCTCCATGGAAAGCAGCGCACAGGCCGAGCGATTGGGCAAGGTGATCCGACCCTGATGGTCCAGGCCGATCACGCCGGCACTGACGCCCGAGAGCACCGCTTCGGTGAAGCGGCCACGCTGGTCGAGCTCTTTGTTGGCGTCGATCAGGGCCCGCTGCTGGCTCTCCAGCTGGCCGGTCATACGGTTGAAGGCGCGCGACAGCCAGCCGATCTCGTCGCCGCTGTCAGGCTCCGGCACGCGGGCTGCGAGGTCGCCCTGGCGCACCTGGTTCGCCGCCGAAATCAGGTCCTGGATCGGCCGCGACAGCTGATTGGCGAATGCCAAGCCGACCCAGGTTGCAGCCAGGAGCAGAAGCAGCGCGACGACCACGAAGATCGCCGCGAAGGTGATCTGGAATCCCTCGCGTTGCTTTTCCAGGGCCTTGTAGATGGTGGAGGCGTCGCTGACTCGGTCGGTATGGGCCAGGACCCGCGGGTCGACCAGGCGGCCGACGACCAGGAAGGTGCTCTCGAAGGCGTCCAGCTGGACCAGGGCGCGGACCCGGTCCTCGGTATCCGCGGTCAGGATCACCACCTCGCCCTCTTGGCTTCGCTCGAAGGCCCAGTCCGGGATCGACGGGTCGAAGTCGAGCAAGAGGCCGATCCCGGCGCGGCCCAGCACCCGGCCGCTGGCATCGAAGACCACGGCTTCGGTCAGGGAGCGCAGCGCCGCATGGGCAGCCAGGAACTGAGTGAAACGGGCGCGATTGAACAGCAGGACCTGACCTTCCCGGTTCAGGTCCTGCGCCATGGCTAGGGCATCGCCCGCGATGGTCTGGCGGTGCTCCTCGAGGTAGGCCTCGGCAACCGCAAAGGACTCCTCGACGGCGGTGCTAACCCGGTCCGAGAACCAGCCTTGGAGTGCGAAGCTGAAATACAGCACGGAGAAGACTGAAACCACGATGGTCGGGGTTACTGCGACCAGACCGAAGAGTACGGCCAAGCGGCTGTGCAGTCGCGCGCCGGCAATGCCTCGACGGCGGGCAGTCCACAAGGCGACCATGCGGCGCAGGACCAGGATCCCCAGCCCCAGCAGCAGGACAAGATCAAGGTTCAGAAGGATCAGGATCGCGCGTGGGCCGGTGGTCTTGGCGGAGTCGCCGGTCATCGCCCAATAGGTCGCGATGCCCGAGAAGATCGCCGCGATCATCAGGCCGATAGCGAGCTTGCGCTCGAGATTGATCCGGCGCGCCCAGTCGAGGAAGTCCTTCAGGGCCTGGCGCAATGCCGAGCCCGTATCATTTCCTGACATCTGTTGGCTTCGTGCGTCGTTCAAGGTCGTAGCGAGATCGTGGCAGGAAGGCCGCTCTGTGGCCGATCTGCAACAGCATTCTTAGCTACGGAAGACCCGAATGTCCAACTCTTTGATCTTCTTGCGCAAAGTGTTGCGATTCAGACCAAGAAGCGCGGCCGCACGGATCTGATTGCCCCTCGTGGCCGCCAAGGAGATCGTGATCAAAGGACGCTCGATCTCTTTCAGCACTCGGTGATAGAGGCCGGCCGCGGGCAAGCCGTCCTTGTGGGCGGCGAAGTACTCGTTCAGGTGACGCTCCACCGCGTCGCCGAGGCATTCATCTTCGCGCCGCTGGCCGCCAGCCTCCGGAGCCGGATCGCTGACCTCTGCCAGGATGTCGGCCCGGCCAATAACCTCTTGGCTGTAGAGGGCGGCGAGCCGACGAACCAGATTTTCGAGCTCGCGCACATTGCCCGGCCAATCGTACGCCTTGAGCGCCTCGATCGCATCCGCGTTCAGGGTCTTGCGCGGCAAGCCCAGCTTCTCCCCCTCGGCCAGGAAGTGCTGGACTAGTTCTGGGATGTCCTCGCTGCGCTCGCGCAGAGACGGCAGGCGGATCGGTACGACGTTGAGCCTGTAATAGAGATCCTCGCGAAATAGCCCTTGGCGGACCAGCTGCAGGAGGTTGCGATGGGTCGCGGCGACGATCCTCGCGTCGGCGGAGATCGGCATCTGGCCGCCGACTGTCGTGAAGAAGCCTTCCTGGAGGACCCGCAACAGCCGGGTCTGCGCCTCCAGCGGCATGTCGCCGATCTCGTCCAGGAACAAAGTACCGCCGGCGGCCTGCTCGAAGCGGCCGGCGTAGCGAGCGGTCGCTCCGGTGAACGCGCCTTTCTCGTGGCCGAAGAGCTCGCTCTCGATCAGCTCCCGCGGGATCGCCGCCATGTTGACCGCAACGAAGGGGCCCTTGCGCCGGCGACCGTAGTCGTGCAGCGCGCGAGCGACCAGCTCCTTCCCGGTGCCGGATTCGCCGTAGATGATCGCCGTCAGGTCGGTCCCCATGAGCCTTGCCAGGACTCGATAGATCTCCTGCATCGCCGGCGAGCGGCCGATCAAGGGCAACCGCTCTTCAGCGGCCTGCGGCACGGCGGTTTCCGGATCCGCAGGCTTGCAAGGCGACGCCAGGGCCCGGTCCACGGTCGAGATCAGGTCACGCAGGTCGAAGGGTTTGGCTAAGTACTCGAAGGCGCCGCGCTCGGTGGCGCGGACCGCCGTCAGCAGCGTATTCTGCGCGCTCATGACAATGACTCGCAGGTTTGGCCGCAGGCGCCGGATCCGCGGGATCAGGTCGAGGCCGTTCTCGTCGGGCATGACCACATCGGTGATGACCAAGTCACCCTCGCCCCGCTCGACCCAATCCCATAGGGTTGCGGCGAAGCCAGTTGTCCGGACTCGGTGGCCCTGCCTGGCCAAGGCTTGGGTCAGCACGGTACGAATCGCGCGGTCGTCGTCGGCGACCAGGATCGTCGCGTCGGCCATCAAGGCGCCTCCCCTCGGTAGAGTGGCAGCAGGAGCCGGAACAGCGTCCGCCCCGGCTCGCTCTCACATTCGATCACGCCGCCATGGTCGCTAACGACCTTGGCGACGAGGGCCAGGCCTAGCCCCCTGCCCCCCGGCTTGGTGGTCACAAAGGGATCGAAGAGATGCGGCCGCAATTCTTCGGGGATTCCCGGCCCGTTGTCCTGGATCGTCACCACCAGCGGCAGGTCAAGAAGGTCGCCGCCAGCCGAGGCGGTCAAGCGTAGGCCCTGCTTGTAGCGGGTCGTCATCACGATCTCTCCGCCCTCCGGCTGGGCCGCCTCGGAGGCGTTCTTGACCAGATTGATCAGCGCCTGGATCAGCATGTCGCGATTGCCGTGGACAGGCGGTAACGACGGATCATAGCGCTCGATGAACCGGTAGCCTCGGGCGAAGCCGCTCTGCGAGACCCGCCGGACGTATTCCAAAACCTCGTGGATGTTCACCGGCGTGCGCTCGATCGGTTGGTCGCTCGAGAACATCTCCATGCGGTTGACGAGATTGACGATCCGGTCCGCCTCGCTGCAGATCAGTCGGGTCAGCTCTTGATCCGGCTCGGCGACGCTGCCCTCGAGGAGCTGGGCGGCGCCGCGGATGCCGGACAGAGGATTCTTGATCTCATGGGCCAGGATTGCGGCCATGGCGGTGACCGAGCGGGCCGCGTTGCGATGGACCAACTGCTCACCCATCTTGCGCGCGATCGAATGCTCGTCGAAGCTGATGATCACCTGTCCCGGCGGACCATAACCCAAGGAATCGGGTATTCCGGTGACGCTGAGCGAGACCAGGCGTTGGCCGAAGCGCGGCGAGGCCAGGGTCACCTCGTGACCGAAGAGGCTATGTCCGGACTCCCGGGCCTGTCGAAGGCTGTCGAAGAGCGGGCTGTCGCCCTGAACGTAGCTCCGTAGCGGGCGGCCCAAGAGGGCGTTGGCGCTGGCGGCGAAGAATTGCTCGGCCGCTTGGTTGACGTAGGTCAGACGGTCCTCGCCATCGACCACGACCAGGGGCTGAGCCAGGGTGTTGAGGATGACTTCGACTGGCAGGTCGCCGCGCGCGGTGAGCTTTGCCGAGGCGCTGGTCATCAAGCGGCCGCCGGTGTTGTACGGCCGGCGCTGCAGAGCGCTTCGATCGCCGTGCGGACCCGCGCCGGATCGCTTTCGGCGTTGATCCGGGTGCGGAACTCCGCACCTGCGCCCAAGGCCTCGCCATACCAGGCCAGATGCTTGCGAGCGATCCTCAGGCCCCTGATCACGCCGTAATGCGCCAGCATGTCCTCGTAGTGCGCCAGCACGAGGCTTCGGCGCGCCTCGAGATCCGGTTCCGTCGGCATCGGGTCCCCAGCCAGAGCAGCGGCGATCTCGCCGAGCAGCCAGGGCCGGCCGCGGGCCGCGCGCCCGACCATGACCCCGTCGGCACCAGAGGCTTCCAGTGCCCGGCGGGCCGAGAGCGGGTCGACGATGTCGCCGTTTACGATCACCGGGACCGAGACCGCTTCCTTGACCCGGCGCACGAAGGCCCAGTCCGCCCGGCCGTCGAACATCTGCATTCGGGTTCGGCCATGCACGGTGATCATGCGGATGCCGCACCCCTCGGCGATCCGCGCCAGGCGCGGTGCGTTGCGGCAGCCTTCGTCCCAGCCGAGCCGCATCTTCAGGGTCACCGGTATAGCGACTGCCTTGACCGTCGCCTCCAGGATCCGGGCGGCCAGAGCCTCATCGCGCATCAGGGCTGAGCCGCCCTGCTTGTTGACGATCTTCTTCACCGGACAGCCGAAGTTGATATCGATCAGGGCCGCGCCGCGGTCCTCTGTCAGGCGCGCGGCCTCGGCCATGACCGCTGGCTCACAGCCGGCCAGTTGCACCGCCAGGGGCGCCTCCTCCGGGCTGCTGCGACTTAGGCTCAGGCTCTCCCGGGTCTCGCGAATGGCCGACTGCGAGGCGATCATCTCGGAGACCACCAAGCCGGCGCCGCCGGCCTTGGCCAGGCGCCGGAACGGCAGGTCTGTGATCCCCGACATCGGCGCCAGGATCACGGGCGCCGCGATACGAAGGCCGTCAAGCTGAATGCCCAAAACCTAATCACTCAAGTCAATTGCTCAAATTTTAGGCTTTGTACCCCAGCCGGTCTCCAGACGCACGCTCTTTCCTGAGCGCCCGTCCGGCCCCGGATCAGGCCGCCAGCACGTCGGTGACGAACTTTACCCCGAGGAACGCCAAGGTGAGCAGGAGGTAGCCCAGAAGCGCGAGGCGCACGGCCGTACGGCCTCGCAGGCCTGTCATGTGGTGAAAGCCCAATAGCAGCAGCAGGACGCTGAAGGCGAGGAAAGACAAGAGGATCTTGTGATCGAGGATCAGCAGCAAACCACTGCTGAGGTACTGCACGGCCATACCGGTCATCAGCCCCGCCGCCATCACCAGGACCGACCAGCGCAGCAGGCCGACTTCCAGCCGCTCGGCGTCGGCCAGGGCCGGCAAGAGGCGCGTTAGGCCGGTCTCCCGTTTCCGCTTGAGCGCACGATCTTGAAGCAGGACCGCCGTTGCAGCGACCGCGGCCAGGGTCGCCAGGGCATAGGTCACGAGGGCTGCGGCGATGTGGATCCTCAGCCAGGCGTCGAAGGCCAGGTCCGATCCTTGCTGAGACTCCGCCTGCGCCCAGACGGTCGCCAGTAAGCCGAGCAGCAAGAGGTAGGGCAGCACCAGCGGAGCCAGCCGCCAGGCCTCGCGCAGGGCCGCAGAAAGCAGGATAAAGAGCGCAAGCGTGGTCGCGATCGACAGCCAGATAGTGGCGCTGAAGCCGGCATCCCAAACGCCCCTGAAGCCGACCACCGCAACCGCAGAGCTGCCGGCAAGGGCAACCGCCAGGAGCAGCCAGTAGACCGTGTCGGGACGCTCCAGCGGGCGCCGGAACGGCAGGATCGCTCCGGGCAGCAAAGCGACCAGGGCTGCGAGACTCATCGCGGAGGCTTGCCACATAGCCCCTATATATCACCTCTTGGCCGGACCGCCATCGCGCTCTAGGGTCTGGCCGGGATCGACTGGCACCCTTTGCCACGGGATTGAGGGAGACCCCATGTCCGAAGCCGCCGCACTGGTGGTTGCCGCCGGCCGCGGCCACCGATTCGGCGCCGAGATGCCGAAGCAGTTTCTGTCCCTCGCCGGCAAGCCGGTCTTGCGCCACGCACTGGAGGCCTTCGCTGCACACCCCGCGGGTGCTGCGGTCCAGGCAGTGATCCATCCGGACGACCGGGACCTCTACGACGCGGCTGCCGCGGGGCTCGACCTGCGGACCCCCGCCGACGGCGGTGCGACCCGTCAGGACTCGGTGCGCCTGGGCCTTGTCGCCCTCGCCGACCTCGCGCCGAAGCGGGTGCTGATCCACGACGCGGCGCGGCCCTTCGTCTCCGGCGAAATCATCGACCGTGTCCTGGCGGGCCTCGAAAGCCATCCCGGGATGATCCCGGCGGTCCCCGTGGCCGACACCTTGAAGCAGGTCGAGGACGGATCGGTGTCCGGCACCGTTGACCGCAGCGGGTTGTGGCGGGCGCAGACCCCGCAGGGCTTCCGCTACGCCGACATCCTGGCGGCCCACGCCGACTTCGCCGGTCGTGAATTGACCGATGACGCCGCCCTGCTCGAGGCCGCGGGCCTGACGGTCGGTATCGTCGAGGGCGCGGAGCGCAACTTCAAGATCACCAGCAAGGACGACATGGAACGTGCGGAAGGTCTGCTGGCCGGCGGCCGGCGGGAGACTCGCTGCGGCACCGGCTTCGATGTCCATCGCTTCGGCCCGCCGGTCCCCGGCGGGCTGACCATCCAGCTCTGCGGCCTTGCGGTGCCGCACGACCGGGCTCTGCTCGGCCATTCGGATGCCGACGTCGGGCTTCATGCGATTACCGACGCGATTCTCGGAGCGCTGGGACAAGGCGATATTGGCAGCCATTTCCCGCCCTCGGACCCACAGTGGAAGGGTGCGGATTCCGCGGTCTTCCTTCGTGCCGCCGGCGAGCTCGCCGCCGCCCGGGACGGCCGGATCGTCCACCTCGACCTGACCTTGATCTGCGAG
>JAAUXU010038358.1_pt1 | contig 11529 bp, 12 predicted proteins | sample 7278151 | NCBI WGS metagenome assembly JAAUXU01 (sample SAMN14350113, study PRJNA611818) | marine sediment metagenome | isolation source: surface marine sediment (1.8m) | place: French Polynesia: Moorea | collected 2018-08 | reverse complement strand
GGTATTCAATGCCAGCAGAACGCTGGCAGCATTTCCGCTGCCGCCGCCCAAACCTGCCGCTACCGGAATATTTTTTACCAGACGAATATCGATGCCTTCGGCGGAATTCAAATTCTGGTGAAATACAGCAGCTGCCCGATAGGCAAGGTTGGTGGCATCACTGGGAACGAAAGGGTGAGCGCACTGGATGCTTATTTCACCGCTGGGGGCTGTTTGAAGGTAAATCTCATCATACAGCGTTACACAACACATCAACGAAAATAATTCGTGATAACCATCGGACCGCTTGCCGCGCACGTGCAAAAACAGATTGATTTTGGCAGGTGATAATATCTTCATAACGCTTCGCTTGGGTTCAGGGTTCCCGGCTTCGCTCTTCGGGCTTCCGTCTTCGCTCTTTTGAGCTACGCCGCGACAAGTCGCCGCGGCGAGCGGGGTTCAGAGTTCCGCGTTTCGTGTTATGTGGTATGCGTCTTGAGCAGCCCGTGATTATATATCTGTCATCTGCTTCTCGGTTTTCAAACCTCTAAACCTTTGAACGTTGAACCTTTGAACCACTGAATGGAGGGATGATAGAACAGAAGATGAAATATCGGTGTTATTTTTTATAATATCGTGTACTTTAGCGCCTACTGCTTTTCCTTAACATACATAATGCGCAAATCGTAAAGAATATTTTTCAGCAAATTTTCTTCTTCTTCGCTCAAATTCCCGGCGGTTTTTTCCTGCAGCATACTGAGTATGTCAATGGTTTGTTTGGCCATCGGCAAATTTTTATTCTTTTGACCGGTAGTGGGGTCTTCAATAGCGCCCAGTTGCAGCAGAGCCGATGCATTCAATGATGCCACGAAAGTTGCAAAATTGATTTCCGGAAACTGCGGCTGCGGCTCCTGTTGTTGCTCGGCCGACGCATCAGCTGTTTCTTGCGATTCAGCTGCTTCCTCTGCTTCGGCTGCCGGTGCTTCTTTTTCTTCGGTTTCGGCATCATCAACAGTGCCATCAGCGAAAATGCGGCGATCTTTAACGACAAAATCTTTTTTTCCCTCTTTTTCCTCAGCCATTATTGAACCTCCCTGGTGTTGTATATCAGGCAAGCGCCCTGAATCCGCGCATATATCATAGGGTGCCCAGCTATTTTGTCAAGGCCCTATCTGATTAGATGTCACCAAATGCATACTTGCTGATCAATTCCTCGATATCCAGCGCCGATTCGGTCTCGGTTATGGTATCCTCCGGTTCCAGGATTTCATCTGATCCACCCGGTGATAGTTTGATATATTTATCTCCGATAAGACCGGATGTTTTAACCGAGGCAATCACATCATCCGTCAGCACAATAGTTTTTTGAATTTTCAGGCGCACCTTCGCGGTATTATCTGTGGGATTTAGCGATATGGAATCCACCTGTCCGACCTTCACACCGGCAATTTCCACCTGAGCACCGGCTTTCAAACCGGTAACGGATAAAAACCGGGCGTTCAAAAAGTAGTGGTCATCGCCGAGCAGTTTCATTTTCCCGAGTTGAATTGTCAGATACCCAACACAGATCAGACCGATGAGGACAAAAATACCGACACCTAATTCAACAGAGCCCTTTTTCATTATTCCTCCATTATTCAGGTTCAGCGTTCTGCGTTCATAGGTTCAGGGTTATGGCTACTGGCGGCCGTTCGATGGTTGCTCAATACACTACCTATAGCGTAACCCGATACGCGAAAACTGCACACCCTGAGCGAAGTCGAAGGGCAACGCGTAACCCGGAACTTCTGAACCTTGAACCTTGAACCTTCTTACCTATATTTGACACTCCCAGAATATATTCTGCTGTTTTTCAACATCCGCCAGCATGGTTTCAATTTGGCTGTTTTTGCGGGCCTGGGATATCCCTGCAGCCACAGAAAAACACAATCCTTTGCTGTTCTCTGATGCACCGAAGATTGCATCTGTTTCCAGGTTGCGGGACAGTTTATCGCAAAACATCCCCGCCTGTTCCGTATCGGTATCGGGTAAAACCACCATAATTTTGTTCATATCATATCGGAAACAGGTGTCGGTGATATAAACATTGTGTTTCACAAAATTGGCGAAATTTCTTAAAGCGGTTTGACTGGCCACATGCCCGGCAATGCGGTCGACATCTTCCAGATTTTCAACGGATAGCAACACAATCGAAAACGGTCGCGAGTGGCGTTGCAATCGGAACATCTCTCGAGCCAATCGCTTCTGTCCCTGAGATCGCGAAGCAACGCCGGTTAATTCGTCATGCGGACTTTCCAGGCCTTGGATAAAACTGCGTACAACCGGATCAGAGGTTTGCTGCAACTCCTCCGGGGTACCTTGAAACCGAATTTGACCTTCGTCAAGCATGGCAATCCGCTGGGATATAAAAAACACATCGGGAATTTCATGACTGACGATGATGCCCGTAAAACCAAAACGTTGCTGATAGTCGGAGATCATGCTGTGGACCGCTGTTTTTCGAATCGGATCGAGGCCGGTGGTGGGCTCATCAAATAATACAATTTCAGGATCGGTAACCAGCGCCCGCGCCAGAGCAACCCGTTTTTTCATCCCACCGGAGAGTTGAGACGGGTATTTGTTGTCAATATCATATAAATCCAACTGATTCAGCTTGGCCTGAACCCGCTCCTCGATTTTGGTTTGATTATGATCGGTGTTTTCAATAAGCGGCAATGCCACATTTTCAGCCACCGTCAAAAAGTCAAAAAGAGCGGTATCCTGAAATACATAACTAAATTTTCGCTTCAACGCTTTGCGCTCAGCCTTTTTCATCGCGGCCAATGGTTTTCCATCAAAAAGGACCTCACCGGAATCCGGATTCAACAGACCGATGATGTGTTTCAGCAATACACTTTTGCCCGTACCACTCTGCCCGATGATCGACAGGATTTGCCCGCGATAAATACTTAAGTTGACGCCAGCAAGCACGGTAACGCCGTCGAAACGCTTTGTGGCATTTTTTATTTCGATAAGCGGTTTATCCATTTTTTGAATTTTAAACGCTTGATTTAAATCCTAAGTTGAGCGCTTGTCGAGGTCGAAGATCCGCCTCTGGCGGATTGCCGCCTTGTTGGGTCGTCTTGTCCCGTCGTAGCTCGAAGAGCGAAGTCGGAAGCTGAAAGCGAAGCCCAAAGGGTTTCAAATTAGATATCATTCCTTTTAATCAAATAACAAATAACGAATAACAGGTAACACCCAATTGAGTCTTAACTCAATTGGGTTTAGAGTAAGAAAGTGGTTAGCGCATAATCCGCGATTAGCACCAAGACACATGAAAGCACAACTGCCGATGTGGTCGATTGGCTGACACCTTTGGCACCGAATTCGGCCCGGGTATGGGTGTAATACCCCTGATAGCAACAAATCGATACCACGATCACAGCAAACACCAGTGACTTGATAAAACCGCCGGTAACATCCACCATAGCGACGGATGATTCAACCCGCGCAAAATACAGACCCGGGTTCAGACCCAGTAGAACCGAACCGGTTAAATAGCCGCCCAGAATGCCGACCACGTCAAACAAGGCCGTCAAGAGCGGAAAACTGATGAGTGCCGCTGCAATTCGAGGGCTGACCAAAAAACGAATCGGATCGATGTCCATGGTTTCAAGGGCATCGATTTGTTCGGAAATCCGCATAATACCGATCTCGGCGGCCATCGCCGACCCGCCTCTGGCGATCACCATCACCGCAGTCAGCACCGGCCCCATTTCTCGAATCAAACTCAGGGCAACCGCAGAACCCAACACACCGGTGGAGCCGTATTTTACCAGCAAATAATAGCCTTGAAGTCCCAGCACCATTCCGGTAAATGCACCGGTCAGGCAAATCACAAAGATCGATTTCATGCCAATGAAATAAACCTGGTACAAAATCTTGCTGATCTGCAATGGCAGTGAAAAAATGAGCACAAAACCTTTAGCAAAAAACAGGGAGATTCTACCCAGATCTTTGATGAAAACAAGGGTGAAATGGCCAAGGGCGGCCACCGGATTTTTGAGAGCCGTGAGCAGTTCCATTGAGTTGTCCTAGCTGCAATCTGTTATCCGCAAACGCCATAAGCATTTGGAATACAACAAAACATAGCAAAATGTGAATTAGGTTGCAAGAAACGAAGATGCTACTTGATTTGACGATTGTCCATTGACGCCTTTTTTCAAAAAGGTTAACAAAAACGGTTGGGCCCGTTTGCCCGTTGAGTCCGCCTCCGGCGGATTATGCCGGTTAAAACTAAATCGAATCTTTTTTTAACGGGCTCAACCGGAAAACCCAAAACTACGTTTCTAAGCCATGATGCGAGTAGAGAATCTAACCAAAACGTACGGCGAGCTGAGTCTATTTACAGGCATCAGCTTTACTCTCAATCCCAGAGAACGCCTCGGTGTCGTCGGTCGCAACGGCCACGGCAAAACCACCTTGTTTCGTATGATTTTGGGCAAAGAAAACCCCGATGAGGGCAAGATCGTTGTGCCCAAAAATTACCGTATCGGATATGTTAGTCAGCGGCTTGAATTTGATCGACCGTCCATTATAGAAGAGGCCGTTTCGGCCCTTCCGGTTAGTGAAGAGACGCATCACTGGAAAGCAGAAAAAATATTAGCCGGCCTGGGATTCGGCCAATCCGACTTTCAAAAACACCCCAAAGCGTTTTCAGGGGGATACCAGATACGCCTTAATCTGGCCAAAGCACTCATATCTGAACCGGATCTTTTGCTGCTCGATGAACCGACTAACTTTTTGGACATTACCTCTATTCGCTGGATCGAACGCTTCCTGCAGCAATGGGCTCATGAAATTATGCTCATCACCCACGACCGCAGCTTCATGGACAAAGTCGTGACGCATATCATGGGCATCCACCGGCAAAACGTCCGCAAAATCGAGGGAAATACAACAAAATTCTATGCTCAAATAGCTGCGGATGAAACGATTTATGAGAAGACCCGCCTTAAAGATGCCCGACGTCGTAAGGAAATCGAGCAATTCATCACGCGATTTAGAGCGAAAGCCCGGCAGGCGAATTTGGTTCAATCCCGTATCAAGACCCTGCAAAAAATGGGAAAAGCAGAAAAGCTTGAGAAATTAAAGCTACTGGATTTTTCCTTCAAAAGCAGCCCTTTTGAAGCCCGGTATCTGTTTAATGCCCGCGATATCAATTTTTCCTACGAAAAACAAAAACCGTTGATTCGCGATTTTAACATCAACGTTGCTGCCGGGGAGCGCATTTGCGTCGTGGGTCCAAACGGCAAAGGCAAATCGACCCTGTTGAGGCTGCTGGCGAACCAATTGCCGCCGGACTCGGGCCAAATCAAATATCATCCGGATGTACAAAAAGGATATTTCGAGCAGAGTAATGTCAAGACGCTGGTTGATAGCCGCACGGTATTGGATGAAATCACCGTTTCAAATCCGGATGGTGATCGGCAGCGAGCCCGCAATATATGCGGTGCGATGATGTTTTCAGGAGACGATGCCTTGAAAAAGATCAGCGTCTTATCCGGTGGTGAAAAAAGCCGCGTGATGCTCGGAAAGCTCCTGGTCTCCCCGACGAACCTGCTGCTCCTCGATGAGCCCACCAACCATCTTGATATGGAGTCCTGTGATGCCCTGCTGGCGGCCATTGACAATTTTGACGGCACCGTCATTATGGTCACCCATAACGAAATGTTTCTGCACGCCCTGGCGCAGCGCTTAATCGTTTTTCAAAATGATCACCTGGATGTTTTTGAAGGTGGCTATCAGCGGTTTTTGGAAAAAGGCGGTTGGCAGGAAGATCGCAAGGTAATTAGCGAACCGCAGCCTGCGGATTTAAAAGTAAACCGTTCGGCAAAACTGACCAAAAAGGCGCTGCGGCGCCAGAGGTCCGCCATTATTGCCGAACGCTCCCGGATCATAAGTCCACTTCAGAAGCAGACAACTGCAGTTGAGAACGAGATTGAAGAAAAAGAAGCCGAACTCAGCCAACTGAATCAATCGATGCAACTGGCCACCCAAACAAAAGACGGCGCCCAGATCACAGAAATTTCACGTGCCATTCATTCTTGTCAACAAACCATTGATCAGTTGTTTGAACAGCTGGATGATTTAACGCGTGAACTTGAAATCCGCAGCGCTGAATTTAATAATCGCCTCGAACAGCTTGATATAGAAAACCCCTGATTGAAGAAAATTGACAAAATATCTATTAAGTGGTAGCAATTTATCCAAAATCAATGGGGGAGCCGAAATGATCGGCTGAGAGGAGGCTGGCAGCCTCGACCCCTGGAACCTGATCCGGATCATGCCGGCGTAGGGAAGTTGATGTGAAAAACACTGCATTCCTTCCTCATCCTCCGGCAAAACGAAGTCGCGGAGGAACCTCTACATGCTGAAAGTTTTAGATTTGTGCAAACGTTTCGGCGACTTGTCTGTATTGGAAAATTTTAATCTGATTGTCCCCCGCAAAAGTTTTACGATATTAATTGGTCCGTCCGGTTGCGGTAAAAGCACGTTGTTTGATGTGCTCACCGGTGTTGTGCCGCGAGAAAAAGGAGAAATCTTTTGGCTCGAAAAAAAAAATCAAAACCTGGGGAAAAACGCTGCCTATATGCAGCAAAAAGATCTACTGCTTCCTTGGCTTAATTTGATTAATAATGCCCTGCTTCCGGCAACGATTGCCGGCAAGGATATGGCTGCCGCCAAAACAAAGGCACAGGGGCTTTTCAGACGGCTGGGTTTAGATGGTTTTGAAAATTATCTGCCTGCAAAAACATCCGGCGGCATGCGTCAACGATGTGCCCTTGTCCGAACCTTAATGTTTGAGCATGAGCTGGTTCTTTTAGACGAACCATTATCGGCTCTTGATGCGATCACCCGGACCAGTTTGCAGTCATTGCTCCTTTTACTTCAAAGTGAATTCAATAAAAGCATCTTAATGATCACTCATAATATTGAAGAAGCCCTAATGTTGGCCGATGAAGTATTGGTCATGAGTCGATTGCCGATGAAAATTATAGAGCAATTTGCTTTGAGAAGACCTAAACCCCGCCGCATGAGTGATCCGGAATTAATTGAAATCAAAGAACATGTGCTAAGGCGCTTACAAGAAGAGCTGGGAAATGAAATACCCTAAACTTTATTCTTTTGCCGGGGCATTGCTGATTCTGACCTCCTGGGAATTGGTCTGCAGGGGCTTTGCGATTCCCGACTTTATTCTCCCGATGCCGACGCAAATCATCAGGGTGGCCATATTTAAGGCCGGGCTTTTGTTACCCCATGCCGGCACAACGGCATTGGAAGTGGTGTTGGGCATACTTATTTCACTGGCTGTTGCCATTCCACTTTCGATTGTCATGTTTGCGCATCCTTCGATAGAGAATGCATTCGCCCCATTTTTAGTAGCCTCTCAGGCAGTTCCGGTTTTTGCCATTGCCCCCTTATTGGTCGTATGGCTGGGCTACGGAATTACCAGCAAGGTGCTCATGGCGGCTATTATCATTTTTTTCCCGATTACGGTGAATCTGTTGGAAGGATTTAAAAGCTGTGATCATGAATATCGGATTCTTTTCCAGCTAATGGGTGCCGGATTCTGGAAGACGATGCGGCTGTTGTTCTGGAAATGGGCCCTACCGTATTTTTTTGCCGGACTTAGAGTGGGCGTGTCTGTGGCCACCATCGGTGCGGTTATCGGCGAATGGGTTGGCGCTCAACAGGGACTCGGTTATCTGATGATTCAGGCCAATGCCAGACTCAGAGTCGACCTTGTTTTTGCCGCTATTCTATGGCTATCAGCTATGGGCGTGACCATGTGGTTATTTGTCGGATTTCTGGAAAAAAGGATCATTACGTGGAAACAAGGGACATAAGGAGAGAAAAAAAATGAAGAAAATAATATTTCATATAATTTTGTCGGGTTTTTTTCTCTTAACCATGGCTCCGGCCGTGCATGCCGCTCAGACCTTTAGACTGATTCTCGATTGGTTTCCGAATGTTGACCATTTGCCCATTTATGTGGCCCACCACCAGGGCTACTTTTCTCAGGAAGGGTTAGAGATCAAAATCATCAGTCCATCCGAAACAGCAGATGCGCTCAAGCTTGCCGCAACCGGCAATGTAGACATTGCCGTTTCCTATCAACCCCAGACCATAATCGCTGCTGCCAGAGGTCTTGAAATCGTGGCATTTGGGCGTCTGATAGAACATCCGCTGACAACGGTATTGTTTATGAAAGACAGCGGCATAAAGGTTCCCAAAGATTTGGAAGGCAAAAAGATCGGATATACCGTTCCGGGTCTTATGGATATTCTTTTAGCGGCATTTGCCAAATTGAACGATATCGAACACTATACGGCCGTAAATGTTGGTTTTTCCATTGTTCAATCATTAACCGCGAAAAAAGTGGACGCGGTCATGGGACCATTTAAAACCTATGAAACCGTTTCAATGAGCCACAGAGGTTATACGGTTGGCTATTTCGAACTGGAAAAGTGGGGAATACCCGACTATGATGAATTAATTTTTGTGACCAGTCTCAAAACGATGAGGAAACATCATGCTGCGCTTGTGGCATTTAAAAACAGCATCGATCGCGCTATCACCTATGTTCGTAAAAATCCGGCATCTGCCTTGAAATATTATTTTGAGGAGGTGCCTGAAGCAGACCGTAAAACGGAATTCGATGCCTTCAAGCTGACAATGCCGTATTATGCCCATCACCAGGATCTAGACCCACAACGATGGCAGGTGTTTGCCGATTTTGCTGTCAAGTATGGATTAATTGAAAAGACAGTAGATGTGAAAAAAATTCTGTGGTCCGCCGACTGATCGTATGCATTTTAATCGCGCCATTGTGGCAAACGGATGGGAAAGAATGCATGTCGTTGTGAACAACGTTAAAGGAACTTTATGGCAATCTATAATTTAGACGCAATATTGAATAGATACGGCGATGAATGCCTAATCATGGAATTCAATCATCTGTTTGTCTCGTCCTCGATCCGCGAGGAAGTTTGGCTGCTACAGCGCAAAAACGATTTAGCCTTAATCGACCGTATCATTCAGGACGCCGCTGAATTTGGCTTATATGAAGTAGACGCCGACAGAAATTTCGAGACCTACTCCGGCGGACAAAAAGCCATCTTAGGTTGCCTGCTGACCCTGGCGCTGATTCGCAGCCGAGGAACCATGGGGCTGCAGCTTTTGCTGAATAATATCCTGGATTCTATTAGCAAAGACAATCGCGTTAAATTAATGCAAACATTTAAAAAGATGCGAGCCAGCCATGAGGTAAAGGTATTCACGCAAAAAGATGGCCATCTGATTGACATATTCGCAGACCATGATGATCGCTAAAAAAACATATAAGCTGCAAAATCGAAAATTGAACTTTGATGTGGTGGATGATCTCGATTTTAACACCCGCAACACTTGCTATTATTTCAGGGGCGGCAACGGCTTTGGCAAAACATCTTTTCTGGAAAAAATGGTCGTTCCGGCCCTAAGAAATGCTGATTGCCACTATTTGTATATCGGCCAGGATATTCGAACGCAGCTCTATACCCTGAGAGCCTTTCTCTCGATCCAGGGACATAAGGTTTCTGAAACCGATGAATATGAACTATTGAAACGCTGGGTTCATCAAGGCCGGTCCGCCCGCATTTTCATCCTGGATGAGTTTGATAAATATTTTCCGGATTTTGGTTTTATCTTCGACTGGAGTATGTCATTTATCCACAGTTACATCATCGTTACCCATCAGCCATTACAGCAAATTGAATCAGTTGCGAAGGGTTTAGAATTAATCCAGGTGCAGTTTGAGCTCATTGATTTCGATGGGAATGTCAAAAACGTGAGGGTTAGAAAAGAATAAAAATGACGATGATAAAGATAAGCAGTGTGGCGGCTCTGATAGGTGTATTTTTCTGGTTATTTGTTTTCGGCCCATATTATGAGAACATTACCATTCAACTGGTTGTGTTTGTAATCGTCATGGGCTGGCATATTCTACGCTTTTCGTTTCGCGAAACGATGTCGGTGCTGAAGTTCTGCTTTCCGTTTGTGCTGAGTTTACTTTTTTTTGGAGTCATCTTTCATCTCACACACCTGTTGGGTAGGACCGATTGGCTGCAGGACACATTAATTAAATGTTTTGTATTCCCCAGCTCACTGGTTTTCTTAAAGAATATGCTCGCGACGATTACTTACCTCGACATCCTTAACTTTCCGATATCAATGAAAAAAAGGATTAACTTGATTACCATGAAATCTGCCTTCCAAAAGGGCGACAAGATATTGCGCCGGTTTTCCTGGTATCTGAATTGCTATGCAGAATTGCAATCCAGCGGAAGGGTCAGGTCTACCTTACGCAAATATGCCTGTCTGATTATTGCCTTGTATTTATATCTTTATGAAGAAATTGAGAACTCCAACCGCCTGCTGAAAAATCGCTATCAGCACTTGTATGAGGCCAACAAATGAAAAATGTAGGAATTGCCTTTGTCGCCTTAACCGTTGTGGTGGCCCTGATCACCCTTTTTATCCGGATCCCGCTGCCCAGCAGAGGCTATTTTAACTTTGGCGATGTTGCCGTCGTGTTCTCCGGGTTGGTGCTGGGCAGCCTGTCACAGCGAAAACGCTTTTGGTGGGGCGCCGGCGCCGGCGGCTTCGGCTCGGCACTGGCAGATGTGATCGGCGGCTTCGGTCTGTTTGCACCCATCACCTTAGTTGCCAAGGGCCTTGAAGGGGGTCTGTGCGCCCTGGCATCCGGCCGGCAAGCTTTTAGCCGTTGGTTCCTAATAGGTCTGGGCGGCGCAGCCATGGTCGCCAGTTACTTTATAGCTGAAGCCCTGATGCCCAATATCGGTCTTCAGGGAGCTGTTTCCGAAATCATTCCCAACCTCATCCAGGCTGGCGGCGGAATGGCCGGCGGCGTTCTGGCGTTTACGGCATATAAGAAGATTGTCAAAACCGACTAGGTTTTGCATAAAAATTAATAAGAGTTTGGTAACAAAGCGCGACAAAGACATTGCACAAATTTTAGAACACCATAATAAATAACCTTAAGGTAAATCGGAGGGATATCATTTTATCTTATTAATTTTCACACGTTGGGCGAGCCAGAGGCTCCCATCTGCTGCGTTATTCAGAGCGAAGCATAGCTGACTATAGCTTCGCCCTGAAGTGCCTTGCATATGAAAGCCTCTGACTCGTGCAAAGTTTGGCAATCCGCTATCTGCCGATGGTTGGCCTGGATTGGTTTGGTTGATATCCCATCCGAAAATAAATGAGACTTTTTTCAAGGATAGATTGATAATGGCGATCATACTGGCGTTGCTTTCCTCACTTTTGATCAGCGGCACCACCATCGTAATGAAAAAGGGCATCGAGCGGACAAACCCGACCTCCGCCATGCTGGTTGTCACCCTGGTGGGAACGCTGACCTTATTGGCAATTTCACTGCCTCAGGTTCAATTCGAGCATTTAAATTCTAAAGCTTTTCCATTATTCATTCTGGCGGGCATCTTGTCT
>JAAUXU010121482.1_pt1 | contig 11532 bp, 13 predicted proteins | sample 7278151 | NCBI WGS metagenome assembly JAAUXU01 (sample SAMN14350113, study PRJNA611818) | marine sediment metagenome | isolation source: surface marine sediment (1.8m) | place: French Polynesia: Moorea | collected 2018-08 | reverse complement strand
TTAATATTTATAATCATTAATATTTATAATCATTAATATTTATAATCATTAATATTTATAATCATTAATATTTATAATCATTAATATTTATAATCATTAATATTTATAATCGTTAATATTTATAATCATTAATATTTCCTTTATACTTTCTTAAAAAAACTTATTTTTCTCAAATGCTTAATTTACGCTTACGCACCGACTTCTCCTGCAAAATGAAAAGCAATGTGGGGAATCATTTTATGCCCCCTCATCAATCTTCATGATGCGATCCTTGTCATCAAGGTTGTTGTTGAAGTCTGGACTTCATCGCGTGTAAACTGCAGCTGGGTGTTGCCAAATTATTTCACCCCGTCAGGATTTTCTCCTTCAGGAAATCCTTGATACCAGATCTTAACCGCATAAGAGTGAATGGTGACAGGATGTAGTAAAACACACACAAAATTGCACTTACTTCGTTTCTCTTGCTACTGTGTCCACCAGAAGTGACTGCCAAGGTCTTACTGGGCAAAAGGATGGAGAACAGCTTGAAGACTATTATAATAAAAGAGTAGACACATTTGCAGTTTTTTCAATGAATTCTCTTGCACCTGTAGCATCCTTTGCCTTCCATGCAATACAGGGGGCGGCCATTAAACTTAGAGAATAGTTCTTGAAAGTGGAGATCTGGTTCAGGAGCACGGTGGCAGTGCTGATGTTCTCTTTCATCACCCTCCCTGGACTCTTCTGCCCGACCTAGTACTCTCTGTCCATGTTACACATGAACCAGGGTCGTAGGGGACTTGGTCATGTCACCGTTGAATGGCGGCAAAACTGGTCCAATCAAAGAGATACGGATATTTTTTCTCCAGTGGACCTCAACAACGTCCACTTGCAATTCTCCGAACTGCGGTTCGCCTTAAAAAAAAAAGTTGACTTCAAGAACTTTGCCATTGCGATGCCGAAAAAGTCATTATTACTCACGAAAATGCTTCAACTTTCCAACTAATGGTTAGCCAGTTATTTTCGCCCTCTTCGTCAAGTTTCTTATCTGCCTGCACGCAGCGTAGACAAAGAAAAAGTTACAACGAGCGTCCGAACATAATCTTGGCGACGGTTCCAAGCCTCACTTCGGAAATGTGCTTTTCCACACGCTTCCACGACTCCTTGACCATTTGTCGCTGTGCGGGGTTGAACTCCGGAGGCTCCAGGATGAGAAAGTCTTCGTCACCATCGCTGCAGTGACCTCCCCGGCCACTGAGTCCACTTTCACCCAACGACTTCTTCTTGTACTTGCACGAGTGCGAGTGACCTCCGGAGCAGAGTCGGACTTGGGCAGAGACAGCACTGCCCATCTTGGCGAGTCCGCGGCAACTGAACAGGAAAGCCTCGAACCGATGATCGGCCTTTTGCTCGTTCTCCGCCCGCTCAGTGAGAAGACCAGAAGGAAAGCCTCAGCGCGCGCTCCCAGACGAAAAGTCCTGGCGATTGCTGTGCTGACGCAGACAGAATCCGCCTGGAGGGCTTCGAACGCACGAGTCGCTCACGCACACGAGGGAGCAGAAATTGTACCATGCGACAAGACCAATGAGACCGGGGAAACCGCTGAAATTGCGTACTATGAAAATGAATACGGCCCTGATCTGGTACCATGTGGACTAGGACATGGCCACGTACAACAGCTCTGGAATTTTGACGTCACGGACAACAGTCGTCAGCAGACGCGTACAAGTCGGCATGTACAGAATTGCCGCCTCACGTGCTCTTCGAAGAACTTTTCTTTGACGTCCACGCGATGCTTTCCAGGATACCCGACTAAAGCTTCAAATCCGCCTATACCTACACGTACATAACCCATGCCCCCCCCCCCTCCTGGACCTGGAGTAGTTCACGGCCATGGCAGGAAAAATTCTGGAAAGATTCAGCTCGTTCTTTGCGACGTCCTCTCCTGAAGCAACCACGCACTGCACAAGGAGCTGCAGACGTACTTTGGTGGTAGCCAACAACGTCACTATGTTCCACTATCGTACTGACACGAGAATGACACCTCGAGTCAAGATGGAACTTATTGGTATTAAACAAGCTTGCAGCTGTATACAACGGGGTTGCATCACATGCACGGTTTAATTCGATTGGCTGAAGAGTCGCCGAATGAAGGGAATTTCAAATTGCGTCATTTGCCGTTACCTCGCCACGAAAATGCTGTTTAGCTCGAATGTTTGAGCGTAGGGCCGGCTGGGACTGGGTCGAGGTTCGTCGTTATGAGCCGGGCTTTTCTTCAAGCTCCTCTGGCCCGGGCAAGCTCAACGGCTTTAGTGTCTACAGCTGTGAAGAAGAAGAAATACAGTGATGGCATGACTTCTAACACATTTGGGGGAAGCTACTTGTGTGTCACATTCTGGTATGTTAGGGTATAGCTGCAGGAGAGACCTGAGTAAAAGTGTCGGCAAGGTATCAAAGGATAGTTGAGTGACAAGGCCCAGGCCTCATTGAAGGCCTTCACTTCACTCACTCAGACTTCACACTCTGCCTGTTTGTACGCCTTGGCCGTAATGTGCGCCCACATGGCAAATTCCAGGTCAGGGTTGTGCGGGGGACAGCACTGCCAGGGGCCGAACTGGATGCTCCACTTCTGGGCCTTGTTGAACCTATGCGCCGGAGCGCCGTCCTGCCGAAACACCCAGTTGTTGTTGCCCATGACGTACTTGATCCGCAAAATCTTTTTCAGGATGCAGACATAATCTTTGGCGTTGTATCGGTTGCCCAGATCAGTGACATTGTCGAGCCATTGCACACCACCAGGCCCAACATCATGACTGACACTTCGTCATTGGGACATTCTGACCGCTGTCGGAAACATCCCTGATGCGTAATGTGGTAATTTGATGTCGTTCAGAAGCCGTTTTGCGCACACTAGGTGCACCTCTGGCAGTCACTCCGTCAAGGGGGGTCTTTCAATGCTGTGCAGCAACTTCCCTCCTGTCTTTTCAAAGGCCCTTGACCAGGTGGACTTCGACGTCTCAAACATGGATGTCATTTCAGTGATGGACATGTCTGACTATTTCCGAAATGCCGATTCCATGCACTGGATCGTGTACTGCACAAACCTCGACCAGGCACTACTTCGAGGTACGGACGGCATTCTGGCACTTGACAATAATGGACTTTTTGGACTTTATGGACACTCTGTAGCTTCGCAAGAGGACTGCCTCCAGGCTAAGCCGGCGGTTCACTTTCTGAGTGCCGTGCGCATTTGTCGCCCTCTAGCACAAGTAAGTTCACACTGTCTACAGCAGAAGAATGAGCAGAAGAAATAATCAATTGGCAGAATTTCTTCCTTAATGTGACATGGTAAAAGAACATCAAGATGTCATGTATGTGATGCTAGACAATATTTTTCTTCCTCTGCCTTGTCTTGGCTGTGCTCCGTATCTCTTCATTGATCCATTTCAGATGATAACAGAAAAGGGTCCGAACTGCAAGGGCAATAACTTTTTCCTTTTAAAACGTTTTTACAGAAATTATGAGGATTTACATACTTAAGTACAATTTTGTTTAAACTTTGGGGAATGTTTGACTGACAGAGATACTTATTCATGCAAAAGTGCACAAGGAAGGTTCTTTTGTGGCAGAAATCCTTGAACTCAGATGGGGGGACATACAAACTTGACATCTCATCATTGTACTTTTTGAGCCACACAAAAAAATCAGTGATGGGGATTTCTTCAGGGGGACCTCCGACAATCTTTTTTCCAAGCTGCTACAAAATTTGCAGTTGTCACTTACATTAAAGGACTTAAGTCACCGACATAAAAATCCTGCAAAATAGGACATTGCTTGATCTTCAAAGAAACTGAATGGAGAGGTGAGTGCCAGGAGCGCTTCTGCAGGTGTCACTGTAAATTCATCTTTGCAGCATTCCAAAGACACAAATTACCCCAGTAGCATGTCTGCCTGTCAGTTTTGTCGCCTTGTTCTCGCCCTAGACCTTATATGCAGGTCTAAGATGACTCTCCAGACTCTTGAACCATTTTTTCGAATGAACCTGCTTGGTTCGCTGGCCACCTTTCCTCCGATAAAACTTGCAGTTGCTGCCCTCTCTACCATCTTAGGGTGATCTGTACGCCCCATCGGAGCTGCATCTCTCCCCTCTTCCATGTTCTTCTTTAACCTATACTCGTGACTCTTGGAAATGCCGAAGATAAATGCAACATCCTAGCCGTGGTGGTAGCCAGAGATGATGAACTCGTGGGCTGCCTTCGTGTCAGTTACAGTGACCTTAGAGCAGTTAGCGTCCATGGTGCTTGAGTGGCGCTGAATGGGGAGACAGGCCGTAGGGGAGCAGACAATAGTGACGGGTCGAACCGACGCTCTAGCAGGAGAGCTCTAGCTCGAAAGCTCGAAGCCATTTTCAGCCAGCCCGACCCGACCCGAACTCGAAAAACGCTGGCCTGACGCATGACAAGTAATTGCTCTTTGCAGACACAGCAGGCACAGCGGCCGTCAGGGTTGTCAAAAGTTTGGTCCACTGTTCCCGTTTATGTCTCTTTGTTCAAGACGTGCTCCGAATGTACGGTTTCTTTGGATGGCTTGTCATGACAGAGCACAGGTCACAAGTGCAAGTTGAGGTTGCCCTTGTTGGTGGAGGAACCTTGCGCATTGCATCAGCCAGGTCCTTGTACCTTGGAAGGGGAGGTAGTGGTCGAGACTCAGCAGTGTCCTGTGAGGAGAGGTGCCTACGGCATCCTGTGCAGAGTGAGCCTGGCAGGAAGAACTCCTCTTCATTAAATTCTTTGTAGATGTGAGCTTCGATGAGCTGCTTCTCCTTCACATTCAGGGGCCGCCCTTCTCTCCTCAGGCAGATGAAGCAGACAGTTTCTCATTGTGTGCCTTCTTTGAGTTTGGCATGATTCTCCTTGGGCCTAATCCAAACTGGACTCCATTCTGAGATTGTTTTGTGATTTGGATGTGTTCTATTTACTTCCAGAAATAAACTCAACCAGATGGCTCAGCCTGCATATTCAGCAGACGAGGGAAAAAGTAAAAACTTTTTTACCGGTTGATCTGGGTACCTTTCTTTGGCTTAGAAGAAAAGGCAACAAGGAAAAGTTGTAATACTATGACTATTGGGGACAGGAATCAAACATTTCGAAAAATACTATCCTGAACAACTGAAATACTCTATTTCTTCAGGAAATACAAATCATTGGCCATGGCATTTTTTTCCATATTTGCCACCTTCTGGCTGGGGGTGACACAGCTTCTCACTACGGGTTCAGTTCCTTCTCTGAGGCATCCACGACTGAAGCCAATCACTATGGAAGATGTACCATTCAGCCTAGGTGAGGGACTTGGTGATGAGGCATCTGACAGAACAGAGGATGTTACAAGAGGCAGCGCAGGCCAACAAAAGGTACGTGGAGAGATGGATGCTGAAGTAGAGCCTCAGCCAGGATCCTCATGAGACACTGCGCCACATGGAAAATGACGCATCTAGAATATGTTTGAAAGGAGGGGAAGTGGAGCAAAGTGTAAAGTCTGCAGCAAGGTCTACAAAACTGCAAGGGCAACACCTCAACACTTTGACATCATGTAGAAAAAAAACCATCCAGAGGACTACGAGAAGATGGCAAACGACCATGACAAAGGAGGATGTCAGCCGACAGTTTTAAAAGCTTGGAAGATGGATTGCTACTTGTATCCAAAAGAGTCCATCACGAAGAAAGAAATTAATGATGCCTTGATCAAGATGATTGTCCAGCACCTACAGCCATTGTCTATTGTTGAGGACAGTGGATTTTGCAACTTCTGCAAAATTATGAATTCGAGGTAATGTTCACAATGTGAGTTCAGTGAGGGGCACGATATCACGAACCGTTTTTGTTTTCTTTGCCATTTCAAATTTGATGCCCGTTCTTTTGTTTTCGCCTGAAAGTAGCGCAACTTAAGAACAAGTTTTGTTTTTAAACTGTCTCTCTAACTCTCTAATCACCGAGATTTAGGCGAACCCAGATAGGATCTCGGCTTTGGTCGACGCACAAACCCGGATGAAAGATCTTGTCCTCTGCTGCAAGACGCTCGTCGCCTAGGTCAGGAACCTCAAGTCCGAAGGGAGGGGCCTCAAAAGGAAGGTTGAGGCTGGTGAAGGTGGCTGAAAGAGGACGGACTCATTTCTGACTGACTTGATGAACATAATGGAGAAGGATCCGACAAGGAGAATGAGGCAGCTTACCACTGTGAACGGAGTGTCCTCGAGGACAATCAGGAGGGCGGTGAGGGACCTGGGACTTGTCAGCTACGTCCGCAGGCGATGCCAGTTGCTGTCTGAGGCCACCAAGGCCAAGAGGGTCGAGCAAGACAGCAAACTTTTGACGTGGATGAGAAGGGCGAGAACTGATCGATTGTCCCAGAGAATCTTCTTCTCTGACAAGATGTGGACGGCCGACAAAGCCAGAAACCGTCAGAATGACAGTTATTTGGCCTCCTGGTCGACAAGGTGCCACCAATCAATGTGCAGAATCATCCCGCCTCAACCATGATGTTGGGAGTCGTGGCCGGGGATGGCAAGAGGATGAAGCCATACTGGTTCCAAAGGGCCTCAAGATTGGGACTGCCGAGTACCTGGATATCCTCAAAACAGTTGTGAAGCCCTGGCTGGATGAGAATTACCCCGAGGGAAATTATTGCTGGCAGCAAGATTCGGCCCCCTCTCGTAAGAGTAAGATTGTTCCGAAGTGGTGTGCTAAGAATTTCGCTTGTTTCTGGCCATGGTCAATGTGGGCTCCATCATCACCTGACCTGGCTCCTCTCGATTACGGCATCTGGGGCGAAATTGAGAGGAAGGCTAATGCTCAGCCACACAGGAGTGTGGCCGACCTGAAGGCTGCAGTGGAAGAGGAGTGGACCCTGATGTCTGAGGAGTTCATGGTGAAGGCATGCAATGCCTTCTGGCCTAGGGTGGAGGCCATGCTAGCCAAGAACGGAGGGAGAAATAGGAAGTACAGTGTCACGCAAACAAAGTCAGAAAGAGAGAAAATTGTACCTGTTAGAGTATAGGGGAAACAAGAAGGTCAACCTACTTCATGAAATGGTTCTCGACATCCTGTCCCACGCTGTATTGATCCTTGTATAGTTATTATTCTCAAGTGTAGGTATCAGATTCCCTTACGAAAACAAGTAGCTGAACACTGGCTCCCTGGGGTATTCTACAAGGTCCAAAGGAATGTGCAAGTCAAGCTGGACAAGGCAACATCTGTCTGCATCACAACCGATCTATGGACAGACACACATGCATACGCCCCCCGTGCTTTGTATATATTGGATTGTGCCTCTTCGAGGACCAGATTTGAACATGAGATAAAAGGCTCGTTTGTGTTCTATGGGTCGAGCCAGCCCGAGAAAATAGTTCGGGCCAAGTTCAGGGTGGCCCGACCCGACCCGAGCTCGAACTTCATAAACCCGACCCGACCTGAGCTCCGAAAAAAGCTGGCCCGATCCATCCCTAGTAACCAAAACAGGGGGGAGGGAGCAGCACACCGCACACAGCAGGTTTCCAAGCTTAGCTATACTGGGATACCGAATATACCTATACCGAAACTTTCTCAACACTTTTACTTTACATCTTCATTATGATGCAGTTCCCCGTTATGGAGTAGTACCTTAATGAAACTTTATGCCTACATTGTCATGGTCCCTGGGAACTTTATTTTTCAACATAACTGTCCCTGCAACAATGGCCGTGACAATGGACAGAAACTAAAGTCAAGCGAATTGACATCAGGACTGTACGGAGGCCACATCTCCTTTGGCCAGAAGTCAATGTGCCAATGCAGAAAGTTTTGTGTCCTCTTGGCCGTGTGGGCAGGTGCCCCATCCTGCTGTAGGACGACATTCCCATCAGGGAAGGTGTCCCTGACCCACGGGTGGAAATGCATTTTCAGCACATTGACGCAGTCAGCTAACATGGGGCTACGTCGGCAACCAGATCAGCGACATGGCGACACCACTGGAGGCAACGAACCCCAGGCTCATCATGCTGGCTGGGTGCTTGGTGGTTGAAAAAATTCCGGCAGAGTCATGTGGGTTGACCGTCCAGGTCTTCTCATCATTAAAGATGATCTTGCAGTCAGCTGAAGGAAATTTCTAGTCACTCAGGAGTCCTTGGCAGCGGAGGAAATGGTCCTGCTGAATTTTCTGTCAGGAGCAGCCTTTTCACCCTTACCAAGGACTTCCCGCTGAACATCTTAACCGCCCTTCTCACTGTGGTGGCTCCGATGCCAAGGTCCTTGGTGTAGCTCCGCACCGACTTCATCGGCTCATTCTCAACAGCCTCTTTGATCAGCATCGGGCCCATTGGTGTTTGGCAGTTCCCGCCAGACTTCCTCTCAAGGCAATTCCATTCTCAGTGGCCTTCATCCTCGCCTTGACTGCACAGACAGGATCCTTGAGACCCCGAGGACCTTGACAATTGCAGTAGGAGTCTCTCCCGCTCCAAGCAGAGCGGATATCTTTAACCTTTTGTCACATTGCATCTTCATCTTTCGACATAGAAGTTCGAGGTAAAAAAAATGGAAATTACATGCCGGTTTTGCTTTACAACTATCACTATAAGGCTTTTTGATATCTTGATCACGAGACCATAATGAAGCTGCTAAACAAGTGTTCAGAAAGTTTCGGCGCACCCACTATGAGAACCTCAGTTCTTTCGTAGTACTTGAACATGGACAAAAAGAATAGAGGGGTGTTTCGCTGCTTCAAAAATACTTCAATAGAAAAAGTAACTCAAGCCCCAATGCGGTAGCATTCTGCAAGGTGTAATGTACCGTTCAACCTGTACTTGTAGGGGAGACCCAATATAGTTGCAACAACTCCATCAGTCGCTCCAGATGGTCAGTGGGATTCATTCCCCAGGCCCTCCAGCACCATGAGCAAGCATGCAAAAAACCTATGTCTGGGTCTAGAGGTCACTAGGTTCGATGAAGCAGCAAAAAGAGAGCGAGGGTGACAACTTGACATGTAAACAAAACTCATCCATGACACTCAGGACATCTCCATGTGGATGATCTGGACTGCCTTCTCTCACTACTACTGAGTGTGATCAGGTCCCAGGATGATTGGAATGACCAAGATTTGGACTGCTTCCTCTCACTGCTTCTGAGGTTGATGAGGTCTGCCTCACTCGCTACTGCAAAGTCTGATCTGGACTGCAAGATTTTCCAACAGTTGAGGGCAATGTTTATTGACATGCCAGCAGTTGTGATGGCAACCTTCTATGTAGCCACTGTCAGCATGCATAACTTGCTCAACACGGTTGCAAAAGTGCTGGCATGCCTGCAGCACCATGTCCAGAGTGAAGATGTTGTGCCATTCCTTAAAAGAAATATAGAACAACTATCACTTCCAATAATACAACATTTACATTTCATACATACTCCCTTGATTTGCTGCTCCAGGACACATAGGTTGGGGACCCTTCTTGGCCCACAGACTGCTTGTTGCATGGGGTCCCAGGCCATGCAGTCCAGTGGATTGAGGTCAGGGGAGTGTGCTGGCTTGTGGGACTTACCAAGCAATGCTCACCTGACCTCATCCATGGCCTCTGACTGGTGTGTGTGGTGTGTGTGTGTGTGTGTTATGAAACAATGTAATGGCACTTACAAGCAGCAAATATCTGGCAGCCCGATCATGCAGCTGTAGCATCTCGCCCAGGAGCGCTATGGGCGCGTTTCCCCACGCGCCTTTCTCCGGAGTCAGGACCGGTACCCTTGAGTAAGACACCATTACGCCGAACTGGAGCCATGACTTTATTCTCGTTCACACAGTGTAATGAAGATGTGTTCTCCTCGAACTCCCAAGAGAGACTGCCTCTCTCATCCCTCTCCCTTGGGCTGGCCAGCTCCGCTGCTGCTGTACTCGGCCAGCCACTCCTCTGTCCTTAGGGAGAAGGAGTGCACTCCCTACGGTCGCACCCTCTGGTGGCCACAGCCCTAGCTTATACAGACTACATCAATAGCGTGCTACTAGATACAAGCTACGCGCATGCCTAGTGACGGGTATGGTCTATCAATACATCACTACCCTATACTGTGCTGTGGCGTCCATGAACCTGTAGTCACAATCTACGTCATGGTGAAGGCCGCATGCTTCATGTCCCCCTCAAGGGCTCAGCCCGATCCCCTGAGTGTCGAGCCTTCACCTCAGCCGAGTCGGAACTGTTAAGAACAGGCCATCCTCTTGACAGGTGGCTCGTCGATCTGGCCCAGTTGTTCGTGTAGGGCTTTCAATCCTTGTGACGGGGGCACTGGGGCCTTGGGTGAGGGTTTCGGTCCCCTCAAGTCTGAGTCGTCGGGGTCGTCGGCTGCAGAAGTACCTGGAATCCCACCTGAGGCCAAGTCGGCCCAGATTCGTCTTAAGATGGTCACAGGAACGATGACCAGCGTCATCGCGATGCCAAGGGCGGCCGGGATTAACCAGAGCCCAAAGCCCTTCATCCGGTAGGCCAAGTGGATCCTGGCCAGGCAGCCTCCCAAGCTTTGTAGGAGGGCCAGGCACATTCCCACCCCTGCGATCCAGGGCCAGGCTCGGCCTATGATTGGGATGAGAATAGAAACTTTAGTTAGGAAATTGTGCTCCGTGGCCTGTAGAGCCTGGTCGGAAATGCTGGGCCCGAAGATCCAGATGCCGTCGTCATCCCGTGTTGGTTCGCGTAGGTGGAATTGGCTGCGGACTGTGCTTCCCTCGAGTGCAGGATGAGCTCAGCCAGGCGATGCCGCTCTAGCTGGTCTTCCGAGATGATGCCGCCTGACAGGCCCAGGGTGAAGTCTCCTTGCTCCATCTGGTAGGGCCCAGGTCAGTTGCTTGGGCTTTACAGTGCAGATCTCCACCTCCGGGTGGGTGCAGAACCAGATGCCGTCCATGAACCACCTTACTGGCACTAATGAGTCGCATGGGACGATCGTCGCGTACTCGGACAGGACTCGGGTGATAGGGTCTGCAAATCTTATAGTCCGGTTAGTATTGCCCAATCGCACCGGGATTTCTTGGGTGCAGTTACGGTGTTCTGCTCGGGCAGCGTTGACAGGCTTGCACTTGTAAACGTAGGCTACTGCCCCCAAGCGGGTGACCCTATGCCCTGGCCCCAGGAGGGAGTGTAGCGCATATTGGTTCTGCCCCCCTGCTAGTGTTGTGAGCGCATTCTCTAGAGTCTTCCGTTCTATTTCGCATATCTTGCGGTGGATGGTGGCAAAGCTCCTATACATGTGGAGGTTCATGGCTAGGTGTGTATAACCTAGCTGCGTCTGCTGCACTATGAGGTGTACAGGGAAGTCCGTTTGCCACCTGACCTCTCCTATTGTCTGGTTGTCCTTGACGAAGCAGACTATCAGGCTAGCCACTTGTGTGACGTGACATCTATGACCGCACACATCCTCGGGGTACCTTAGTACTAGCCCTGCGTATTTTGCCTCCTTCACTCCCGCTGCTTCTCCTATCTCGTGGTCTAGCATAATGATCGAGTTCCCTAACAGCGCTGGTCCCCCCTTGGTCCTTGCGTTCCTT
>JAAUXU010023010.1_pt1 | contig 11532 bp, 11 predicted proteins | sample 7278151 | NCBI WGS metagenome assembly JAAUXU01 (sample SAMN14350113, study PRJNA611818) | marine sediment metagenome | isolation source: surface marine sediment (1.8m) | place: French Polynesia: Moorea | collected 2018-08 | reverse complement strand
GCCGCCGCCGTTGTGTTTCGTGTGTCCCATATACCGAGCGAGAAGGCGAGAAATACCGTAACTCTAATAGCGGCGGCTCCTCCGACCCACCCTCCCGGCCTCCTTGCCTCCCTCTAATCGCGAGAGGAGAAGAAGACGGACACGGCCGTAATTTATCCCGTCCGCTCATCCTCCCCCGAATCTTACTGTTGCGTCGCGCTACATCCCGTGACCGCAAAAGGAGAGACAGAGATACAGAGAAGAAAGAGGAAGAACGCAGGGAGGAGGGGGAGGGAGGAGGTCAGGACCTTGGGAAACAGGAGAGAAAGAGGAAGAACAACGAACGAGACTGCTTGCTCAAGAAAAGTAGGGAGGAGAGGGGATCGCATTCATCTCGGCCGCTACCCCCACCCATGCTGGGGTGGAATTTGTCGAAAATGCGAAAAAGGAGGGATGGGGATGAGGGAGCCCTCCCGCCGTTCGCTAGGAATCTCCGCCCGTAACTCTAAACCCTTCTTCGCCTCCGCCTTTTCCTTTTAGTAGTAGTGTGCGGTGGTGGAGGAAGGGAGAGTTATGCCCCCCATCCCGCCCCGCTGACACTTATGTATGTCGGGCCACGGGGTGCGTACCTATCCACGCCACCGTTTCTCCTTGCTGTATCTACTGTGTACTGTATGTGTTTTTCTCGGCTCTTCTTCCGGTCCGCGCTCGGCGGCGTGATGTCGGGCAAAAATTACTGGATGACGGCGGCGACTTTGCGCAGGTAGGGGTCGCGGAGCAGAAAAAAAATGAGGCAAACAACTACGTATACGCTCTTCTTATGTAGTACCGCTGCGGCCGCAAGAAGACGAGCAAACTGCTATACGTGCGTGCATGTGATGTGTGCACTGCAACACAAAAACCACTTCCTGGTCGGTCGGTCGGTTGTCGGTGCTCATCGACGATGAGAGGACGAGGGGGTCTCATTTCACGGGGTGGAAAGAGAAAGAAGCTCCAGTTTTTTTCGCTGGAACTTATTTGCCCAGAAGTGGCTCAGTGTTCGGGTGAAGCCTTCTTGCAACTCTTCCTGCTCCTCTTCTCCGGAAGATGAGATAAACGGCGGAGGCCCTTGTGATGAGAGGGGAGAAAGGGAAAAGAGGGGCCTTCGCAGGAATCATAAGGAAATGTTTGGTCAACTTCTTTAGTTGTTAAGTAGATGACAAAGAGGAAGGAGAGGGAAAGGAAAAGGAAGATGAGGAAGTGACCTTCGTCCGTCCGTCGCTCTCTTCCTTCTTGCATGGCACGGAAGGAACTTCTTGGGGTGCAGCCACAATCGTCGTCCCCAACCAAGCAACCGCCAAAAGAAAAGAGGAGGAGGCGGAGGAGGAGGGGAGGGTGCAATCGTGTAAGGTCTCGAAGGGAAAAAAGAGAGGGTGGATGACTCTGCAAATGTTTCATTTGGGACGGATTCCCCCTTCGCGGGAGGGGGAGAGAGAAAGAGGAGGAAGGAGGAGCGAGAGGTGTTTGAGGAAGTGACGCGGTTACGGAAGAAGAAGAAGAAAAAGGGGATGAGGAGGACAGAGAGAGCGAGGCCGCCGCCTCTACCCAAAAGGCAGGTCCGCGGTTGGATCCGACATCTTTTGTCCCCTGCCCAAAAAGGAAGGGAGGAGGAGGAGGGGTTTCTTTTTTTAATTCTTTCTCACCTGCTGCTGATGCCGGATGCGTTTGGCCAGGACAATTAGAGCCTCCCCCTCCCTCCCTTCCTCCTACCCCTCTTTTCAATGAGTTCCTAATGACGGTACGTGGAATGGGCAAGTGAGAGGAGGAGGAGGAGGAGGAGGAGGAGGAGAAGGCGGTGAGAGAAAGAAGGCGCCGCCGGAACAAAGGTCATAATTGCGAATCCCTCCCGGAAGCGAAAGAAAGAAGGAGGAGGAGAAAAGGAGAGGCATTCAAGTACACTTTTCACCGCCGGCGGAGAAGGGAGGAAATCTCGAGCATTTTTTTTTGGGGGGGGGGCACTGATGATGACTCTTCCAGAGAAAAAACCGCTCTGGAAACGAATGGGTTTGTCAGCCTGGTGGTGTTGACTCGGGCAGAACTATGATGGGTTCTCGGAAGCGTTTTCCTCTTCCTTCTCCACTTCCATTCTGTTGCAATGCCCATTATTTATCCCTCCTCCTAAACAATACGGTGGGGCTAGGCACACCTGCATCGGATCGCATCCCAGGAGGGGGAGGAAGGCCCTTGCTATCGCCCGTCGCCATCGCCAATAAACCGTCCGACCCTCCCTCGCCTCTGATGCTCTGGGGCTCCTCCTCCGCCACCTCTAACTCATCATTGCCCGCGGGGGGACCCATCTTTGTCGCGCTCCGTACTCGCAAGAGCGTAACTGCACCGCAATTGCGGAAGGAGCGGGAGACACGCGGAGAAAAACAAAGGGTCTCATCCCATGGTCACGGTCGGCTCAGGAAAAACGGAGGAAGAAGGGAGGTGTATGATGGAGCTCATCCTCTCTCGCAACCGAACCAACACCACACCCTTGTTCATACAAGATTACCATCTCTGGGAAAAGGAGGAAGAAGGGGCGGAGTCGGGTCACGTACTGTGGAATTACTGCGCGCCGTCGTCGTACGCGGGAGATGCGTATTGCGTATAGGTACATACCCAATATGACGGAGGCACGGAAGGCAAGAGGCATACGCATCTCGTTTGAGGCATGGCAAGGAAAGGCACGATGATGCATGCCTTTTCCGAAAAAAACGTCTACATTCTCTGGTTGAGGAAGAGGTGGATATGTACACAGCCAGCCAACCAGCATCATTCAGCGGAGGAAAGAGGGATGACCTCCCTCCTCCCCTCAATCTCATGGCGGGATGGGGGATGGAAGAAGAAAAGTGAGGAAGGAAAGAGGCCTCATAAATGATATCCATCCATCAATTCCCCTTCTTCCTCCCTCTTTGCCCCTCCCCCATCCGTCCGATTCTATCGCTCCTTTCCATCGCCCGTTTCGCCCCGGGGCTCCTCGTTGCCGCCGCCGTGGGGTAGAAGAAGCCGCCCCCTATCCAAGTCACTCCTTCATCTCTTTGCGATGCCTGCAGCGTCGCGAGGAAGAAGGAACCAACGGAAATAATTTCGTCGTTTATACTGATCTTTTTCCTCGGTGGCTATACCGATCTCTTCTATCCTAACCCAATATGATTCCCCCAGTTGGATCAGAGATTCCCCTTCATCCTTCTAATTATTAGACGCCCCATTATAAAGAAGGAAGAGTCTAGTAATTCTAGCACATCTCAAAAAATACTATTGTTGTAGAAGACATTTCCTAATATGACAGTCATAACATGAAGTACAGTAATTAAATCACAATGAAAACTGGAGAGTATGCTTTAAATAAAATTTATTTTTTTCTTCCTTACATTTTTCCTTTTTGGGGCTCTGAACCAGTCGGCTTCTTCAAGTCAGATTTTGACGGTCCTGTGGTACTCCCAAGTTCACTGTCGCTTTTGGCCTTGTCATACCCTGTAATTTCATCTGCCGCCTTTTTCAGGCGTTGTGCAGCTTTCTTCGCCTTTTCCTTAGCCTTGTCTTTCAGCTCAATAGTCTTGTCGACAATTCCCTCCGCCGTACCCTCAACTCTTTCCTTGCCATGCTCAACTTTCTCTGAAGCGGCCCTTCCCACGTCCTTGGCAGTGTCTACGACATCTTCCTCCGCGCTTTCCACGGTGTCAACTGCACTTTGAGCGGCATGTTTGGTTTTGTCCTTAGCCTGGTCTTTTAAGTAGCCCGCTCTGTCGGCCACTCCCTCGTACGTATCCTTTGCAGTGTCTTTAACAGCATCCTTAGCGTCAGAAACCTTGTCCGATGTTTTATCAACAGCCTCACCTACGGCGCTGGAAGCTTGGTGTGCCTTTTGATCAACTTTTCTTGCTGCGCTGGACGCGGTCTCCTTTACCGCATCCTTGGCTTCTCCGGCAGTCTCACTTACATTGTGGGCCGCTTGCCCTACTGCTTCTGTCGCTTTGTCTGCAGTTGCTTTGGTACTTTGTCTGGCCTTTTCTTTGGTGTCTAAATTCTTGCTCTTCTCCCCTTGTGACCTAGGCTTGGTCTGCTGCTCTTTCCCCACGGAAGCTGACGGCGACTTTTGCTGACCAGCCTTTCCTTGGGAACCTGTGCTCTGGGAGCTTTTTATCCCCATGGAGCTGGATTTCTGCTGCTCTTGCTTCCCTGTTTGAGACTGTTGTTGTTTCGTACTTGGAGAGCTTTGTTGCTTTTGTTCTGAAGTTCCAGAAAGCTTTTGCTCTTTTCCCTGAGTGGGCTTTTGTTGACTGCTGGTAGATTGGGAAGCTTTGTTCTGAGAACTTTCATTCATTTCTGACCTTGCTTGCTGTTGTTGCTTGCCAGTAGGCGATTGCTGTGTTTTTGCTTGAGAACTCTGTTTCGTTTGTCCTTGCCCTGTGGTAGCCTTTTGTTCGCCCTTTTGAGCAGTAGACTTTTGAGAACTGATATTTGATTGAGAGGCTTTGCCTTGAGAACCTTGAGCACTCATGGAACTTGTTTTGGCTTGCTGTTCCTGTTTGCCAACTGGGGATTTTTTATCCTTTGCTTGAGAGCTCTGCTGTCCTGTTCCTGATTTTGCATGGTCCTGCTGTTTGCCCACTGGAGATTTTTCAACCTGTGCTTGAAATTTCTGCTGTCCTGTTCCCGTTGCAGGCTTTTGCTCTTTTCCTTGAGGAGATTTTTGTTTAGTGTTTGACTGAGAGCCTGTATTTTGAGGGCTCTTCGAACCTGGAGAGCTGGTTTTTTGCTGTGTTCCTACTGAAGAAGTTGGACTTTTTGCTTGAGAACTTTGTTGCTTTTGTCCTGGCCCCCCTGCAACCTGTTGCTCCTTTCCCTGAGAACTGGACTTACTTTGACCGATTTGCGGTTGTGAACTCTTCATACTCTGGGAACTGGTTTTCTGCTGACTTTGTTGGCCCAGTGGGGTTTTTTTATTCTTGTCTTGTGAACTCTGAGAACTTGGTTGAGATTGTCCAAGTTTTTCCTGCCCTTGACCCTGTTGCTTCTTTCCTTGAGAAGAAGACATATTTTGCTGAGAACCCAAGTTTTGAGATCCTTGACTAGTCGGAGAACTGGATTTATTTTGCTCTTGATTTCCCAAGGATGATTTTTGGCTTTGGGACTGAGTTCCAGTCTGAGAACTAGACTTTTGCTGCTGCTGATTTTCCAAAGATGATTTTTGGCTTTGGGACTGAGCTCCAGTCTGAGAACTAGACTTTTGCTGCTGCTGATTTCCCACAGAGGATTTTTGCTTTTTTCCCTTAGCAGTGGAAGATTTCTGCTGATCACTTTTGGAGCCTATATTTTGGGAGCTTTTCTTGTCCAGGGAAGTGGGCTTCTGCTCATTTTGCTTTCCCAATGATTGGGACTTCTTAGCTTGAGATTTTTGTTGGTCCTGTTTCCCAAGGGGAGATTTTAGTTGCTCTTTTCCTCCCAACGAGGATGTTTGACCCTTAGATTGAGATTCTTGTTTTTCCTGTCCTTTCGGTTTTTGTTGCCCATCAGTAAGCTTTTTCTCATCTCCTTTAACAGACGAAGATTTGGGCTGACTACCAACAGAACTGGACGTTGGTCCTTGAGAGCCTTTTGCTTCCGAGGCACCGGTTTTCTGTTGCTCTTGTTTGCCCTTCAAAGCCTGTGATTTCTTATCTTCCTGTCCTTGTGATTTCTGCTGTCCAGCTTGTTTTGTTTGCTGCCCCAGGTCTTGAGGCTTTTGTTGTCCCTGCCCCTTCGGCTTCTGCTGCTCCTGGCTTGTCTCTTTTTTTGTCTGCCCTGTAGACTTATTTGTCTGACCGGCGCTGGATTGAGTTATACTAGAGGAGGGCATTGTCGCAGTGGAAGCACCGTCAGCACTTTGCTTGCTGTCATCTTTGGAGCTGGGCTGTTTTTTCGCCGAAGAAGCGCTTTCAGCACTTTGCTTGCTGTCATCCTTGGAGCTGGGCGGTTTTGTCGCAGTGGGCGAGTCCTTTTCTTTAGCAGAATCAGGTTTTTTCTGAGTACCACTGGCCTGTGATGAAGAGGAAGCGGGCTTTGAAGATTTCTCCTGCGAGCTCCCTGTAGAAGGAGAACTCTTTGATTGGTGCCCTGGCTTGGATTGCGATCCGCTGGATTGCTTAGTGGCGCTGGAGGAGGAAGAACTCGGACCGGTTGAGGAAGACTTGCTACTCTCTTGTTTGGCGGCGCTGGAGGAAGAACTCGGAGCATTTGCCTGAGACTTGCTACTCTCTTGTTTGGCGGCGCTGGTGGAGCTCGCACCTACCGGAGACTTGCTGTCGCCCTTTGCCTGATTGGGACCGGACTTGCCGCCTGCTTGCGCCTGCTGGCCCGGCTGGACTTTGGAACTTGAAGGGCTCTGAGTCGAGCTGGCACCACCGGAAGCGGGCTTCTTCCTGTCCTTGGCAGTCCCGATTTCCTCGGAGAGTGGAGTCTTCTGCACGCTCTTGTCCTTGCCAGGAGCTCCTTTCGAAGCGTCTTGGTCGACCGTCTCCTTGACCTTGTCCGCCAGCTCCTTAACTTTGTTCTTGATCTTCTCGAAGGCCGACGAGTCCTGCTTCGCCTCCTGCAGCAGCAGCCCGCTCCTTAGGTGGTTCTGGACAAGAGCGATCCTCGGGAAGAGCCTGGCTCGGTTGGCGCCGAGCTGCCACTCGCCGACTATCCTCAGGAATTTGAGTCGAGGTCCGCTCTTTGACAAGGCGAAGCGCCCTCCATTGGTCCTTGCTTGGGAGACGAGGAACCTCGCTGAAGATATAATACTGTTAATTTTCGTGAGAGTTGGCAGCACCGCAACTGGAATCGGCGTCATTTTTTCGTCAGCGATTTGCACACAACTAACTTTACTTAAAACGGAGAACAAAATAATACAATCGTCAAATTCAAATTCAAAATTCAAAATTTGAATTTGAATTTGAATTAACTTCTATGCACTACGCATGTGTTTTTAATGGGAAAACGTAGAGAAAACGAAATGCATAAAAAGAAAAGAAAGAACAAATCGTTTATACAATGTAAAAAAGGCTGCATTGACAGGTATGGGCGCGGGTAGGAAACACAAAGACTAGAATACTAGCTAGTATAAATACATCAACGCCCAGTACTTTGAATTTTCTTGTAACACTACAAGAAAAGCTAGTAGCTATTTTCAAGTCACGTTTTCGTTTCGCTGCATTAAAATTTTCTTGTTTCCTGCAAAACCATTACTCTATGATTCTGCCGTGGACATGGCGGGCATCACCTGTAAAGTATTTGGCTCTGGACTTGGACACCACCGAGCACCGACGAGGACGGAATCAGAATTCGGCGCTCATTTCTAGAGCCGCGTCCCATTTCGATTTCGTATCGAAAATTTCAATTACGGAAAGAACTGAGCGTCCACCTCGAAACCTTTTTATAGTCCAGAGTCTTTCTTTCACCTCTTTGTGCTACTATATTTTTGTCAAACCTTGTTTTTCTGTGGACACTGTCATGGAGTATTGGGAGTTTTGACCTCAGCCCTCTGACTTTTCGCGCAAACTTTCGATGCACCCAGGCCTGGCAAACACGGAACGGGAGTTGTGTATTTCCCGATACTCGATCGCTTGCGCATTTCGGACTTTTGTTTGATCCCTTGTTACGCCCTTCTTCTTCTGCGTTAGCGACCCTGTGCTACGAACCTCCATGCGGCGGGTGTGAGACCAAAACGGCGGCTTGGATTTGCGCCAGGGCATCAAAGCTCCGGGAATAAGCCAGTTTGTGTGTCCAACATTCCAAGTGATGATGATGTGGGCAAATGTTATTCCAGACCTGAGTCAGCGAGAAATGTGTGTTTTATTCATTTTGATTCCAAGGGTTTTTTCGATTTGCTTGAGCAAGCAAATCGAAAAAAGGGGAAGGGGAAAAAATTCCTAGTACCGGTATTCCTTCGGTGTGTGAATATGTTGCACCGGACAAAGTAGCGGTCCTCCACCCGCCGCCCTCAGTTCTGTGTGCGTCTACGCCGCAGGAAAGTGATACACGAGGAAGTAAAGGCATGTCGACTTAACTGCGATTCCCGAAAGGGAGATATAGAAGAGTCGGATCTTCTTCTGTTTCCCGATCTGGGCTCTGGAGTCAGTTCAGCAAGTGCTTCCCTCTCCTTCCTCTCCTCTTCCTCCCACTTTTGGAGCAAAGGATTCGACGATTTTGTGTACGAAAAGGTGGCTTTGGAAGAGGAGCCCCACAGGGACGCCGTTGATTTTCGCGCCTCAAATTCTGTCCCCCATCTTGAGGGGTTCCCCTGCCCCAAGGACAGTTTGTTGTTCTAGTGCTTATAGCGGGGGTGGGGAGGAGGGAGGAGAGAAACGTTGTTTCGCGGGGGAGGAGGAGGTTCCTCCAACATTTGCTCTGCTGGGGTGGTTGCTCTCTCACAGCACTGTGGGAGGGTAGTACATGGGCACACGGAAAAAGAATTCCCATGCACACCCAAAAAAGAGAGGAGGGGAATGGGCAAACACGGAGGAGGAGGAGGAGGGAGTGTTTATTTCTTCAGGGAAACGAAAGAAGAAAGAGGCCCTTCTCTCACTCAATTCCATTCCATTCTCGCTCTACCTCGCTCTGCAACTTTTTTGCAACTTTTCTCTCCCCGCTCTCCCCCTCGTCCTCCAACGAACCATTGGCGACCGAGGTCTAATCAAACGCCGACGGCAAATTCGCGTATATTTTTTGCGGAAATTGGATGGGTTTCCTTGTTGACGGACGGGGGGAATGAGGTGCCCATTGTGTTGCGCCGATGGCTCGTGCCCGGAAAGGGTGTCCTAATGGGCTGCGACGTCTGCGTTTGAAGACCAGCTCTTGGTTTATACTGTACGCAAGGGTGAAGAATGGGTGCTAATAAGTCAGATTTTTTTACGCGGAACGGAAGGAAGGATGGCCCGTCAATTTTTCTTGGCCCTCCAGGCATCCCCCTTCCATCCTTTAGTCTATCCATCCGTACTTTTTTCCCCTACTCAAATTAACGCCCCTTTCCCTCCCTCCCTTCCTTTTTCCTTCGGGCGTCGTCTTCCATTTTCGCCCCATGACTTCCTTGATGACCGCGGGCGCAAGATTCGCAACGGGCGCTTCCGGTGAAGGGACAAGATGTACAATACGTAGCTTTGAAGGAAAAGGAATCAGTTCAAAAGAGTCTCTTTTCCGGATTATATTTTTGTCGCTCCTTTCATGGCCCATGCAGCGCGGGTGTGTCATTCAAAAAAGAAGAGAAGACACAGTACAAAGTGAGGAGAGAGGCAAGGATACCCATCCAATCAGTCATCATCGCTTCCTATATACATACTCTCGGTGAGATTGGTTCCGCCCAAAAAAGTTTTTTTCGGGAAGGAAGAGAGGAGGAAACAATCGGGCAGGCGTGCGTGGCGACTTTTTTGGGCGGTGGCGGAGGTACCGTAAATGAGCAGCGGTGTATGTACCCACTGCAGTAATGGGCGACCAAAAAAATTCAAATTCCTGGAATGGGCAGGAGGAGGAGGGGGAGGAGGCATGCTCAATCCATGCAAGTGTGGGAGGAGGATGCAGATTTGAGGGATAAAATGAGAAGGAAGATAGAGGTATTCTGATAAAGGTTTTTGGGTACCCCAAACACCTCCATTATTTTTCTTCGTCCTTTTGCGCGCTCATACATACACAGCGGCAAAAAATACATCTTCTTTTCTTGCTTGATAAACGATTCTTGGCTTTGACAGGTGGATTTAGCCAGGCGCGACATTTGACAACCCCGGTCTAATCTACGAAGCAGACAAGTCTGCTCCTCCAAAGGAGTGGGGAATGTCGTTCCCAAAACAGAGACAGCAAAGCAGACACCCCAATAAAGCCTCTGCAACCTATCTGCATAATAAGCCTTTGATAAACGGGTCTACAGTGCCACAGACTGTCCCACGCAGCCACTTTTCTTAAACCCCTTCCTCCTCCTCCTCCTCCTCAAGACAATGCACCGTAAGGACTGTTGCACGCATATTTCTAGCTCCTCCTTCTCCTCACGAAGGCCCATTTGTACTTGTCCGCTGGGGTGACAAACAAATAAACTGCCTTTGGGGCGGGGGAGGAGGAGGAGGAAGGAGGAAGAAAGGGTGATGGGTGTGTGCGACCCAGTACGAAAAGAGGAAAATCGCCAATCCAAACTCTAGAAAAGGCGCTTCGGTTACATTTTTTTCAGAATTCAGTGTTGTCGCAAAATTTGCGAGGATTTTTGCACGGTGAAAGTTACGTTTCCTCTTTGGCCCATGTTCATTTCGCTCTTTACTCCTCCTCTGCAAGGGTCACTAAGGGTACGGACAGACAGGCAAAATTTTGCGAGCGAACTCAAAGAGACCACGTCTATGCATATTTATGCTTTCTTTGTACCGTCTTGTACCATGTACCAGGAAGCGATCACTTTTTTGAATATGTTGTTGGCAAAAAGTGTACGGTATGGATGATGCCATAAGCACGAGCGTCGAATAAAAAAAGACGGTCGTTGCATCGGTCTTTGATATCTGAATGCACACCATGTATAGAGAAAAGCGCATTTTCCGACCGACCGATCGTGTCAAAGCCCCGTTCCAGGGGGATTTGAATTGTGTGCCGGGGATATGTCTTCCCCTTTTTAACGGGGAATCACGTGATGATGCTGTCCATGTCCAGCCAACATGCAAAAGCGATCATTTCCGCCTCTCCTTTTTTTCTCCTCACCGATGACTGTGCATTACAGGATTCCCCATCCAGAAATAAAGGAAAGGGAAAAAAAGAAACGTTAATCCTCGGAAGGAGCCTCTTCTCTGCCGCGAGGCAAATCCCATTTTTGCGTCCAAGTGACGCGCGTCATCGCCGCGGCCAAGAGATGAGCAGCACTTATGTTATACGCGCATTGTGAGTACGTATCTACTCGTGTCACTCCTCCGGCGCCGTACGCATTCGCGTGCGTCATGACGCCGACGCAGCCCGTCACATGCGTTTAGTAGGTACGCGTAAAAGGGCAAAAAGGCGAATCGGGAGATTATGAGTGGCGGGGAAAAGAAAAGCTTCTCCGTATTCTCTCCGTGTTTTCGGCCGGCAAACAAAGGTGAGAAGAAGTTTTTGTCTTTCTGCCCTCCGAACAACAAGTCTCCTCCTCCGTTGATTGGAGCTTTGAGGACGGAACTACACTTCTTCTTCCTCAAGTGGAAGATGTTTCGTTTCCCACACATTCTGTTTTCCTCCTCCTCGTCCAGCCGTTTATTAATTCACATTTTCTTTCCGCTTGACCGCACTCACAACAGCTCTTCCCTTCCTTGTTTGTCATAAAAAGGGTCTCTCTCTCTCTCTTGATCCTTTTTGAGCCCTCGTCGACGCAAAAGGAAGAAGAGGACACTTCCTGTTCCCCCCTTTGGTCAAGTATTTGCCAGGCAGTTTTCCCTTTCCTCCTTCTCCTGCAGCCGAGTGGAGTCGAGTCGTCCGTCAATGTCCAAAAAGTCTGCCTGACCGTGAAAGGAAGAAGCGGATGGCGGCAACACGAATTTTCCCAAAGGAAAAAATCTTTTTAGCCTCTTCCTC
>JAAUXU010004383.1_pt1 | contig 11532 bp, 8 predicted proteins | sample 7278151 | NCBI WGS metagenome assembly JAAUXU01 (sample SAMN14350113, study PRJNA611818) | marine sediment metagenome | isolation source: surface marine sediment (1.8m) | place: French Polynesia: Moorea | collected 2018-08 | reverse complement strand
TGTAGTAAGAGTTATAATATTTTATTGTGCCTCGTGCCTCCTAGCAGGTCTTGGTACAGGAAATGTAAGAGGTTACTTTTGCAGTTACTTTTTGAATATTCATATTTAACCAGCTACTTTTTGAAAATATTCGTATTCACGTGAATACAAGAAATGTAGTATTCTTTACAACTCTACACGGAAGTCACCAAGGCCCGCACAGTGCTGACCACATTTCTCACTTTTTGTCACAGTAACTGAGCAGAGATTCACTCTTGCTCGGTCTCTCTTTGGCCTGTTTTGCCTTGAATGGAATCTGGATTCTTTTCAAAGCTGATCAACAGGGTTGCCAGATTCTACACCTCGGGATTATGCCAAGATCCTGAACAACACATGCCAAATATGCCAAATTGCAAAAAAAGATCAAAAATAAGAAAAGGTCTGACTTTATTCGTGGTTTAGATTCTCACTCTAGGGCTTCCAGGTGAGCGCCAAGTTTCTTGTCCTGGTCCAAGAGATAAAGCATTGATGAATTACACAGCTGGAGCATGTCTTGCGTCAGCGTGATTTCGCGGCAGCACGCCTCTCTGAGAACAAATGTTGTCTGTATGCGAATTATTGCACTCAGGAGGTCTCTCCCCATCCGATTTCTGACTTTGGTTTTCACTGCTGTGATGTTGGAGAAAATGCGCACAACTAAGACATTGCTGACTGGCACATGGAGACTTTGTGAATTTGAGCTCCAGTGCTCAGTCAGTGTGCCTCCCAACTCCTCTCCAAAGAACAGCGCTGTCGCCTGGGATCTGCCCATTGCAAGTCTCTTACTTGCCTGATTTTGTCAGGAGCCTTGGACGTGATTTTTGGGGCTTCGCTCAAAAACTTTGCGCCAAATTGACAGAGACAAAGTGCTGAATTTCGTCCCTGGTCATCACGTATCCTGCGAACCAACGGCTTGCAGTGCAAATTGAGCTCCTTGGATCAGCATTAGTTGCCTGGAACGCTGCGTTTACTTGCTCAAATTCTGCCACGACTGGCGCCAGGAATGTAAAGACAGTTGCTTTCGTCACACAGCATGTCCTTGATCAGTGATTCCTTGAACCTGGCTTCCGGTTTTATTCATTGCACCCTGTTTGTCCTTGTGCAATTTGCCCTCAACGTGCAGTTTGAGAGTGCTCTTACTTGCTTCCATGGAATGTGGCACAACGTGCAAAAAGCCTTCTCTGATCCATCCGCCACTTTTTTAACCCAACGAAATTAATTCTCTCTCCCAAACAGTCAAGTACTTACCCGAGCAATCGCAACTGCTTTTCCATTTGGGAGCCTTCGATGGCTCGGACGGACACATTTTGGTCGGTCTTTTCTAGCAATTGTTGCGTTGTTTCCTTTTGTGCTTTCAATCGGAATCATCTTGGCTGATTTCACCCTATGAATTCCAGCGGAAAAAGATTGACTTGTTATGCGACACCGCCTATGCGTGACCGGACCAGCCTCAAATCTTGGCCCAAACTAAGCGAAATGAGGTGGTTTCCTCATCTGAGAGCACAAAACTGCGTGCAAAGTTTGGTGTAGCTAGCAAAAACTAATGTCACTAAGAATTTCAGAATTAAGCTAATATTATGCTAGTATGCCAAACGATTATTTCTCTGCCAACTGGCAAAACAATGCCGACAATGACGAATTTGGCAGAGGATATGCCCATCTGGTAACCCTGGTGGTCAGTTTTTTCCATGCTTGAATACATTCCACAGGTTGATCTTCCATCAAGGTCCACTTGATCCGTGGTAGGGATAGACTTGATCAAGTGAAGAGAAGTTTGAGAGCAATATGCGAAGCTTCTTAGTTGACTTGATTCAGTGTGAACTTTCTCCATCCCTATGCTGTGGCTGCAGAAAGGAAGAAATTGGAGTGGAAACATTTCAGTCCGAAACCTGTTTGCGCCCAGCCCGCCCAGCCCGCACAGCCCGAAACCTGCAAGACTGGCTCGAATTGCTACAGTAACCCTGCTTTCTGAGAAATGACAACGAGACAGGAAAAGGAACAGTATGAATAGAACACTTGTCACAGTATACCTACCATGAGTTGGTAAAGTTTTGCAATAATCTCTGCACAGGTTGGTTGGACACTTTGTCAACGCTGGGTTAGTGGGGAAATTTGGGATTTGAGATTGGACCCGCGGACCAGCCCGAAGCCCACAGCTTCCAAGTTCTCATGGCCCAATATGCGCAAAATGTCGGCCCGATCCGTCCCTACTCTGCACCATCATTGGGGAAGTGCTACTACATATAGTCAAAATTTTGACCAATAAATCAATAGCAAATATCAATAGCAATGAAAGGCCTTCTGAACAATGGTAAATAAATTTTTGTCCTAAGCCTCTCAAATCAAGCAAGACACAGGCAACTTCATGAGGCTGGTGCCACTCATCTACGCAATAAGTAAAAATTTTATTTTTATAACCAGACTTGGGGAGCCCTGAGCTACTAAGATCAAGGATGAAAAGTAGATCAAGAAATTGACCCAATTCATTTGCGAGTGGTATAATTCCCCCCTAGGGTGGACCAGCAATGTTGTTGACCCCCTCTCGGCCTCCAGGCCTTTGGTTCTCAGTGCTATCGAGCTTCAAAATACAAAAATCGTGTGTATATGGCTGCTTGCCCAGAAGTACGTCTATACTGATAAACACTACAGCTGGAGTTAGGTACAACTTGACATAATGCAAGATTGTGTGCTATAATGTCATTGCCTCAAAAACTGTTCTTAGCTTGACTGGTCGCTATCCTGTGCGCGGCGAAGCCTGTCTCAAGGAGGTCAATCTTCAGCTTCGGGCGGGAGAGAAGGTACCCTTTGAGTCATGCAAAATGCTATAATCAAGCATCACTCCTTTTTCTACGCCTTCTATTATAGGTTATAGGTCTATATTCTTCTATTATAGGTCGGCATTGTTGGTCGCACTGGAGCTGGCAAGTCCTCTCTGGTTCTGCTCCTGTTTCGCCTGGCCGACTGCATAGAGGGCAGCATCTCCATTGACGGCGCCGACATAGCCAGGGCTGACCTGGCCAGGCACAGGAACAGAATCACCATCATTCCCCAAGTGTGAAAACTTTCAAATTGCAATCTGCGAAAAGTGCTTCAGGGCAACTTTCTCCTCCAGGACCCGGCAGTGTTCAACGGCACCCTGCGCTTCAACCTTGACCCCGAGGGCCGCTTCTCTGACTTCCACATCTGGGAATGCTTGAAATGCTTTGACCTGACGGATTTCGTGGTGGGACTCCCTCAAGGACTAGAGTTTGTCCTCGACTCTGACGGGACAGTCCTGAGCGAGGGAGAGAGGCAGATCGTCTGTTGCATCAGAGCACTTCTGAGTAAGCACGTGGAAGACGGTTCCGCCTTAAATTTTTCCACGTTGCATGATGTACATATTACCCCACCTCCGCTCGAGGGATTGGACCTTTTGCGCCTGCCCGCAGGCAGTGGTGACTCTGGGCTGGCATAGAAGTCCGATCCTGAGGGAGAAAGGTGGCAGATCAAATGATCATGACAAAAAGGACTTCTCTCCTTATTTAACAACTGATTTGGGAAGCCATTCGTCATAGTAGAATGCATGACGCCCACCTAAGGGTGGACATCGTAGATTAAACGTCTGTTTCTTCTTTACTGCTGCTACTTTTTTACTTCCGGCGGAAATTGTTGTCACCCAATGAAAGAAACACAGTAGTGAAATGATATTTTCCAGCTTTTGAGGACAATGCAACTAAACATCGCACTTGCCCCTACCCAACCAACTCTGCTGCCTCAAAGCCAACTCTGCTGTTTTTGGTAGTGTAGGGGCCCATAGAACTGCATTGATGCACTGTGTTCAGGGTGTTCAGGAAGATCATAAATATTCATGTGAGAAAATGGTAGTCAGACAACAAGCACCATTTGTCAGAAAATTATGACAGATTTAAATTTTGATGTAAATTGGTACAAAAAATTGGTGAAATGATCATTCTAAATAAGAAAAAAAAAACGGTCTCCCTTCCCTTCTGGATCTTTCCACCTGACAACTGGTGAGTGTTCCCGCTGATGCCACCATGTTTTCATGTCAAAACCTCAGAGAATGGGTGAGTTCACGTAGAGGATCGCAGCAGAAATTGGGATTTTGCCACAAGAGCATCCTCGGCATGTCACTGAGGTCACTAAGATGCATCTTTAGCTTGCGATTGACTACGGCAGTGGCAATGTTGAAACTCTGTAGCAACTTTCAAATTTGTCTCATTTTTTGGCCAAATAGCACTTATCTGACTACCACCATCTCATATCATTATGATCTATCATTCGCCACCATCTAACCCTTTTGCGGCCACCCAAATCTAGGGCAAGATTTCTCGAACATCCTGTACTTTTCACTGGACTTTTGGGGGAAGGATGAGCTGATATTACACTCTAAGGTACAGGACAACAAAAAGGCCTTATTTCTAAATTCCTTATTTTTAAAGTCATAAGAACACAGCATCGGACTCATTCTTGTCCAAATTATCCCAAAAGCTCAGAACTTCGAGTTCTACTTTTCTGTCCTACACCACAGTGTCTGCCGTACGTCACTGCAGTTGGAAAAAGTGTGCTCAGCGTATGCTGCGCTATAACATTTTTTGGTGAAAGTAAAGGCATGGTGTGACTTAGCGATTGATTGACTAAAAAGTTCTGGTCGACTGTAATCCATGGTGGATGGTAAAAATTGATTCTTGACTGACGTTCTGTCCCTTGTTCTTGTCAAGGGTGATTCCCTTTTGCTCCACGCCAGACATAGAGAACTGATAGGCAGCTGAAGCAGCTGGCTTTTATACTCTTGAGGGAGCCAATGAGACAACAAAGCTAAATGGCATCGGCAGGAAGGAAGGAAGAGTTAACTGTGCAACAGGGAAAGAGATCCAACATTTGGAACAATATCAAAGTTAACAAGAGCGGCTCAAAGGGCAAGTCCAACAGGTGCTCTGTCATCTATGCACTCTTCAGTTCAACTTCAAACCTCTGGCATCTTCCTGAATCAACTAACAGTATTTCATGAGGAGGGCAGTTTGTGTGGCGGAAAGGGCAGTACCTCGGGAAGTTTAATATCATCTGTTTCGAAACAACAATGCAAAGCAAAGGACTGCATCGGTGAACAATTTCACCCTCGTATAGTATTCTAACTGTCAAAATGACCAGGTTATGCTGAGAAAGGGTGAGCACCAGACATACTTGCACCAGACGACCTGTGCTATGTGGGCCTTGATCAGCACTCAACCGGGGTAATGTGTATGGGGTTGTGGCCAGTGACAGAAAAGTTGGGCTTTTGGTGTCCCTAAATTCAAGTCATTCACAATAAATATAGTATGTCAGAGGCTATTGCACCTAACCATGTACGTTTAGTATCATTTGAAAGGGGACATTCATCAGATTCTCGTAGCCGCACTAAAGTTGGAATCAGCCGCAAAAATCATGCACACTAAAGCTTTTCCCCTCGTAATCTTGTCTGGAATTCGTGTTTTTTGTCTGAGTGACAATGAAGTGGTCGGTTTTAGTGAATTCCCACCATAAAATGTTTCAGTTCATCACACGTCTATTTCAGTACACGTCTTCTGACAGCAGTGACTCTTGGGAAGCTCAGCTTGTACATTTTACTGTTCTATTAAGTGAAATCGGCTCGGCCTTGTAAATTGCACATAATTCATATCAATCCAGGAGAGAGCAAATTAGTGATCTTGGACGAGGCCACCTCATGCTTGTCCCCAGCCATGGAGACCAGGGTGCTGAAGGCTATTGGAGAAAGGTTCAAGGATGCCACAATCATCACAATCACTCACAGGTTGGGAAGTCCAGTGAATGACAATTACCCTTTTGTCTCACATTCTTGTTGCGCAGGGTCCTGAAGGTTCTGCACATGGACCGCGTGATCGTCCTCGACGGTGGCCGCGTCCGCGAGTTTGACACTCCGGACCGACTCGCCCAGGATCGGAATTCGCTTTTTCACTCAATGTTAAAAGAGTTTGAGGAGTAGATGGTCAAAGATCCAAGGCTTTTGTATTAATACTATACCGTACAATCACATCAAGCAATGTCATTTCTAATTCGTACTTACTTGTTTTTCTTTTAACCCGAATAACTACCCTTATCCAGTTTCACGAGAATATTACGTACATAGCACAGAGTAAGTTCATGCGCTTGTTCTTTATTCATAAAGTGGGCGGAACTTTGGTGGTCTGCTTAAGATAAGTACATCCTCTCTCGCATGCTGAGGAAAAAGAAAAGGGTTTCCAGTGCAAGTCAGGAGAGACACACGAACACTAATCCAGTTCTTGGTCAGGATGTCTGAGAAAAGTTTGGTCTCTGGGCAAACTGCCACAGTTGGCCAACCTGGCCTCAGACTCAGGAAGATTCATCTTTCTACACTGTACAGGAGCTGGTCGAAAGCGGACACTTTCCGATTCCTTTCGTCGGTGACGGCTTTCCCGGACCTGAGCTGGGACTGGGACTCAGTCCGAAGCACTCTTCTGTTTTGCAGCGGTCGCTGACTACTCACGGAAGTCGTGGCAACTCCGCTCAGATTATTTTTTCGATCGGAGAAATAGCAGGAAAGCCAAGTTTCATCCCAGGAGTGACCTCAACTTTCAAAGTTCCCCTGCTCCAGATCAAATTTGGCATCCTTGGAGCAGAAGCTCCTGAGAACTGTATCCATCCTGGGTGTCCAGTCGTGGTCAAAAGTATTCATACGGCTGGATGCATCAAACAGGATGGTCAATTACACACTTGCTAATAACAACTAGGTTGCTTCTGATTGCCGCAAGACAACACATGATCTCATCTTTGCACCACATTAAAATGTGCCTGAAAAAGTAACTGTTAACAAAGATATTTAGGCAAAATTAAGTCAGCTCTGATTTTCGGGGTCCAAAAGTACTCATGCAGAATCACTTTTTGGTTTAAAAAATCTAATATTTGAAGTGCTAGGCTTGCACTCGAGCGTGCGTGACTGTGAGTACGTGTGCGGGGAGGAGGGTGTGCTTGCTACATTGCATCGCCTGCTACATCGTTGCCCAGCTGAAGTTCATCACAACTGGCACCAAGATATATATAGAACATATATATAGAATATATATATGTTATATAGACATATCAAGAACACTTTTTACCATCATATTCCACACGCTCCTTGGTTGTGATGCAATCAATCATTAGAGCACACTGTACCTTTTGAGCATCTGCTGCTTCTTCAGACATCTTTGCTGTCAATTTAAGGAATGCTTCCTCCGCGAAGCAAGGGCTGCCATCGACAGAAGAATACCACTTATGAATGGTTACTGGCGAAGAGCGAACTGAAACTTGTCTCGGACATATTATGTCCTCACTGAATAATGCTGGTGTTATTGCAAACGCTTTTTTTAACTTGGGAGAGCAGCGTCCTTACATGGCTTTGGCAGTGCATTGCCCTTCTTGCAGTGATACCACAATTTTGACATCTCCATATGTACAGAGAATATTGGCTGCATTTTCTGGCACCACATTTTCTTTCCTCAATGTGCTGATGATATCCCCCAAGCTGGCAGCTTCTTCCTGCCTGTATTTTGATTGCTTTTGATGTCGATCCCAATGCTTCTTGCTCTTTTTAAGTTCTCGAAGCAATTCCTCCCTACCTTGCTTCAGGATGCCAACTGATGGGATAGCCTGGTAATTGTCATGCTTAACAAGATTCTGCGTGCAATGCCAATTTGTTCTCTCTGCTCCTCCATTTCAATCTCCTTTATTTTCTTCATAATGGGTTGGACCTTTTCTTTCACAGATGTAAACACACTACCGTACTCGTGGTATTAATCCCCCACTCTTTAATATTCCCCCCTCTCTAATTATCCCCTATGAGCCAGAGGGTTGAAAAATTAATCCCCCCTCTCTATTTATCCCCCCTGTCATATTCAACCCCCAAAGACTGTCGCGATGTTATGGAGGCTGTGGAGGCTGGGAGGCTGCTATGACGTGGATGTTGTGCAGACCAAGAATGACAGTGAGTGAGCACATCTGAGTAGATCAGGTGACAAGGCTCGTACTGTCATGATCACGTGATACTGGCGAGTACAGATCAGCATGACAAACCTGCATCTCCCTGAAATAATAATCCCCCACCCTTTAATTATCCCCCTTCTCTAATTATTCACTATGCGCCTGAAGGGGTTGAAAAATAATATCCCATGGGGGATTAATACCGCGAGTACGGTGCACTTCTTTTTTGCCCGAAAAGTGTATTAAGAACAAATGAAAAAATACAGGTCTCATCATAAGTAATTTCCGTGAGAAGAGACTATGCATGTGGGCTGTCAGACATGAGTCATGGAAAGAAGACAAACCCTCCTAATATCAATGCTCTGTCCAGATCTGGGGCCACACATGGCCCAAACACATTCTGTTAGGGAAATATCATGAGTAAAGGTTACAAACTCAATTAAAATAAGTACCTGGGCACCTAGAGTGGTGGAAACAAAGCAATGTTGTGCCATTTCCACTGCTGAATGATAGTGTGAGTGAACATTTGTCCAAACACTATTTAATAGAAGATGACTTGTTGTTAAAGGATATGAACTCATTTAAAACCAGCAACCTTACGTTTGGGTTCTAGTTCAAGTCTGGTTCTCGTCACTTCTCACTACTACATCAGTTGGAAAATAGTAGTGCTATCCTGTGTTGGATTGACACTTCAATTGTAGCCGGCATAGCAGGGATGCATGACAGTTGCTGCCATAGTGGGCCTGCCACACAGGTGGTGTAGAATGAGATAGACTTACTACCATAGCAGAACTGTGATACAGGAGGTGTAGAATGAGATAGAGTTACTACTGTAACAGGGCAGTGACACAGAGGTCGACAGCAACACAGAGCTGCTGATACCCCTTAGGCTATAGGGTTAACTGGTGGCCCTTAAAGCTCCGGTCACACGTAGCTTGGAGACTGGGTAAAAATAGGGTAAAACACCTGTGCGGGTAATATTTTACCCCAAGTCACAAAACCTCCAAGGTGCATTTTCCCCTTGTTGGGTCACATGCGCAGAGTATAAAACCAAGCAAAAAACCCTGTGTTGCTCTTGTGCATCTGCTTTGTTTTGCTGTCTGCTGCTACCCCTCTGGATAAAACTGATCAGATTTACCCCTCAAATTTGAAGTCCTCTCTACTTTTCACCCCACTGGGGTGCTTTTTTGGTTGACAACTTTTGAGTGCCGGACTTTCGAGCACCGGACTTTCGAGTGCCGGACTATCGACAAACGACTTCCTAGAGACATTTGGAAGGCCAAAAATGAAACGGTATTATTGCTTTTTTGATTGATGACTTGTGACAGGCGGCTTTCGAGTGCCGGACTTTCAACAGATGACTTTCTAGAGATATTTGGAAGGCCAAAAATGAAACTGTCTTTTTGCTTTTTTGATCAAATTTTGATTGATGACTTTTGACAGACAGCTTTTGAGCACCGGACTTTCAAGTGACTCCAACTTTCAGTGACTTTTGACAGCTGAATTTGTGCCCCCTGAATGCATTTTTTGTTTTCTTCAGTGGGTGAGCATGCAGCAAATTCTTCCAAGTCTGGCCTGGAGGCTTTCCTTGATCGGATGGGGGGCCATCCAACATAACATGGGAGGGGATAGCTGTGCTGGTGGGCCTTGCCCTTTTGGAGTATTTAATTAAGAGTAAGGAGGTTGCTGTGCAGGTTGAGTCTAAGCCTTTTATCTTAAGTTTTCTATTTCTTCAGAGATTTCCCACTGTTGTTACTCAAAGACAGGGGTGGAACCAGCCCCTCGAGGGGTGGAGCTCCCTCTGGAGCATGCTCTTATAGATATGTAAGTGCCTTTGGTAGATTCTGCAAACATGCATGCAACTTATTTTGTCTTTTTCATTTTCAGGGACTAAAATATATGGACTACACTCTCTAATTTGGCCTTAGTTTGTAACCTTTAACCACACATCATCACATAAGCAATAGTGTTAACTCAAATATGCACTCAGAGTGGCACTCACCAGTAGAAATGACACAACTTTGTCTTGTTTCCATCTCTCTAGGTGCCATTGGATTGATTGTGAGTTTATAACCTTTAGCAACATAAGAAATAGTGGTTTATCTAGGTGCACACATACTAGCACTCACCAGTGTGAATGACACACTTTTGTCCTGTTTCCATCTCTCTAGGTGCCCAGATACTGATTTTAAGTGAGTTTATAACCTTTACTCATAATATTTTTCCCAACACAATGTGTTTAGGCCCAGATTTGGACAGAACAAGGATATTAGGCTTTTTTGTCCTCTGGTCATGGCTGCATGTGCATCATTCATGATTTTAGGACTGCATTCTCTCACTCCTTCTGAGACCAGCGATCTGGACTGACCAGCTGTGGATGACTGCACTGATGATCAGCACTTCGCACCAGCAAATGGGGTGAAGATTGCACTCACCAACACGTAGCAAGATGTCCCAACTGTCATTGACATGTTTTGTTTACCTGTCAAATTATCACCCCGTTGCTCTCTTTTGGCTGCTTCATGGAACGTAACCCGGTAGTAACCTCTCAACCCGGACACAGGGTTTTTGCATGCTTTCTCATAATGCTGGAGGGCCTGGGGGGTGAATCCCAGTGGGAATGGCAGGCCATGGGGTCTTGATTCTTCCATGAGAATTTCAGCCAATTTCATCCACGTTTTCCCTCTCAAAAAGCCACTTTTCAGTCCTGTTTGGCATGGCCCCCCCCTCCAGGTGGCCTCCTTTTGAGCATTCTAGCACCAAAATGGGCAGCCTTGACATTGACTTTTGTACTCAACATTGTGTCCCAGTATCACATCTACGTAGTCCACATCAAAATTCCACCTCAACATGCTTCAGTACAGTGTTTCAGGTCTTGTCATGCTTGACACATTTACTTACGGCAAGGACTGTAATGCTCTGGTGTGAAGATAATGTTGCCCAGCTTGATCTCAGGCTCATCAGACATACGTCTCCCACCGCATGTTTTGCACTCATCAGCTGTGCAAAAGCTGGACACACAGACATTAGTATCTCCCTCTCTTTATAACTTACACACTACCCAAGTGCCTCAGTCAGCCACAATCAACACTCGCCCAGCTCACTTAGTGCTCCACCAGTCAGCGGCATTTTTTGAGTTTGTTGTGTGACCAGAGGTGGGACTTTTAATTGATTCTGTCCTAGATAACTTTAGCCGGCACAAGACATGACATGATATCCAAATAACTGTTAAATGCTATGTCATAAAAGCATCTCAGATTGAGGTGATATTTTAGGAGCTAACAGCAGGCACCAGATAGTATTAGCAACTACAACTTCAGATCCATCAGAGATGCTTTCGTAACATGGCAGTTTTTGGAGTTTGTACTCTCTTTACATAAGTGTTGACTTTGTTTACGCTAAAATGCTACTCCCTCCGTCCAATAATGAAAGTCCACTTTTGCCTCGAGAGGTGTCCGACAATGTAAGTCCACTTCCAAGAATACACAAAATCAATGCATGAATCAACAGAAAATGAACAGAAATGAATATCTGAACATT
>JAAUXU010019773.1_pt1 | contig 11535 bp, 14 predicted proteins | sample 7278151 | NCBI WGS metagenome assembly JAAUXU01 (sample SAMN14350113, study PRJNA611818) | marine sediment metagenome | isolation source: surface marine sediment (1.8m) | place: French Polynesia: Moorea | collected 2018-08 | reverse complement strand
TACAGCATGCATGCCTTTCCCGTCGACATAAAATTAAATTGGCGCTTCGGGCCGTGGCTGCGGCGGGGGGTCGCCCGCGGTCGGGGAGGGACGGAGGGGGGGGCCGCAATTTTGCAGGCAGGGGAGAAAAACGACGAAGAGGGGAAGAGGGGAGACTTATGACGCAGAAAGGGGGGAGTAACCGACGTGGTGGAGGGGGGCGAAGGGGGGAAAGAGAGAAGGGATAGCACACAGTGCTAGAGATTAAGAGAAAAAATGTTCATACAGAAAATAGTGCACACACACATACATACACACACTGTGCAGCAACGACGAGCACGTCAATGGATGAAAGTCTTGCATCCGACTGCGACTCCAGCAATGCACAATCGAGACTGACGGGTTTGATCAGCCCACACGTGGCCACGCACCAATATCACGTGGGGGGAAAAAACACAGAGAAACTTGTAACTGTGTGGCACAATGTAAGTAACTTTATCAACGTTGTACAACATACTAAAATACAGTGTAAAACTCAGAGTGAACTCCATTTCCCCTCTTCGTCTCCCCCCCTCGTCTCTCTCTTTCTCCCCTCTCCCCATTTGTTTCCTTTTGACGGGGGGACGGTGAAAAAAAAAGGGAGAGGGGGGATTCGGCGGCAGGGGGGATCGGACGGCGGCGGCAGCGACGACGACGACGACGACGACGACGACGACGACGACGACGACGACGACGACGACGACGACGACGCACAATATTTGAGCCGGTGTGAGTGAGTGGGGTCAGATCGGCAATCTCGAAATAACGGAGGGGCACAAGTCCGAAAAATTAATTTCGTCAAAAGCAGAATGTCGAAATCGTGCAATGACTGGGAACACCCGTGTCGTGCAGAGCAAGGGACAGAAAATAGTTTCTTCAAATTCGTACTTCTTGCACAATTCGTGTAGGTGTGACAGTAAAGCAAGGCGCACACAAACACGTACTCATACGTACATGCGTCTATATATAAACACTGTACTCTTATGTACAGACACTGTACGTGATAAGTGCCAAAAAGCCTCCTCCCCACACTCTCACTCCATATTTCACCTCTAGCCTCTTATCTTGTCCTCGTCTTGACAATTCGAGCTTATGAAAGTTTTACCATTTTCCTCCTTGACTTGTCTGGAAGTTCACATTCGAGCTTATGGACGTTTCCCGAGTGAGTCAGCTCTCGGTTGTTCCCCCCTCGATGCAAGCAAGAGGAGGGGGCCGAAAGCATTCTAGCAGCAGCGGGGGGGACGACGACGACGAGAATACATACGAAGCATGGGTTTTGTCTGATGAAGAGAGAAGGGGGCGAATGTTGTTGCCGTTGCCGCTGCCGCTGCCGCCACTGCTGGTGCTGGTGCTGCTGTCGGTGCTGCTGCTGCTGCTGCCGTCCTCGTTCGCCCGCGGGAGACTCGCTGGGTGGGTGTGTAGGAGAGGGGTCCCCTACCAAGTTTACCGAGTGGGGGGGGGGGGAAGAAAAAGAAGAGAGGGATAGTTGTATGTTGTTGGAAAGAAAGAAGCTGCAGCTCAGTCTACTTCAAGATTGTAGGAGGATGAAATCTTACCATCTCACTTGGTCCAACCACGTCCTCACCTTGGAAACTGTGTTCACCTCGCTATTGGAGACGGAGAAACTCACGGATGTAACTTTGCTGTGCGACAACGGAGCCATCAGAGCACACAAGCTCATTCTATCGGCCTGTTCCAATTACTTTCTGGTGAGTTGCGCATACGCAGTCGCTTTTAGGTTTCTTGACGAATGTGCAGTAGATTGGTACGTGCACGTCTGGTACATGTCCTGTGCCATACGTTCACCAGGTATGTGTTAAATAGTTCCGGTGTGTAGCTGTTATGACGTCTGCCTCTTCTACGTTCATACATACTACTGCAGTCGACCAGTACATACGTATTGTATCGCATGAGTGACGTGTGTGCATTAACTTTGCAGCGCCTCTTTATGGAACTTCCCTGCAAGCATACTGTGATCTCCCTGCCCGAGGTGGCAGCGTCCACTATGAGAAGCCTCCTGGCCTTCATCTACAACGGCGAAGTGTCAGTCGAGGAGTCCACCTTGGAAGCTCTTATGCAAGCTGCAGAATCCTTAGAGATTCGGGGGCTTATTAAGAAGGACGAAGACACCAAGTGTCCATTAGCAACATCTTCGCCGCCACCGCCTCCGCCAAAGAAGAAAAAGAACATCTCTCCAGAAGAAGAGATGGAAGAACTCAGAAAAGCACTCAGAAAATGCCAGCACGTAAGTCGAAGTTGTTAGGAGCCTGTTCGCCCCTGTTTCTTAATTAAAGCTCTTGTGCCCAACTAGCTGCTGGATCCTAAGGACACCTTGGTAAAGGCGATCCTTCAGCCACCAGCACCACCGACACCACCAGCGCCACCGCCACCGAAGAAGCCAGTGTGTGCTTCTCCAGAGCCCAGGAAACCCGTGTCATTTCCAGAGGTGTCGATTACCCCGCTATTGCAACAACAGCCACCATCACTTCAACAATTGGGCAATCCCTTCGAGAATCCTCACCTCCAGCAGCAGCAACAGTTGCTCCTGAACAGTCCATATAGTAGCAGCAACGCCAGCGCTGCCGCCTCCGAATTCTCGCCACCGAGTTCTTCTGCGGCGCATTCGCCAGGCGCCAGCAGCGCAACGTCTAATCCAGTGGACTGCAGCGCTCTGGCAAACAGCGACGACGTCAACAAGATCATGGCACAGGTGCGTTCGGTATGTTACACTTACTACAGTTTTTTTTGCTTCCAGGGCATGACCACTTGGATTGCTTCCACCAATATGCATATTTCATTGAAGAATTTCTATCTTTACAGCTACCATTCCCCACTTGCCCATTGTGCAGCAAGGACTGCGCCAACTTCCCCAACCTGCGCAGCCATTTGCACACTCACCTGCTGGGAAAGCCGTTCTCCTGCGAGTTCTGCGAGGCCAAGTTCTCGCGCGCCTCTCACCTCTGCCGCCACAGGCGCACGCACACAGGAGAGAAACCATTCGAGTGCAGAAGATGTGGAAAAACATTCAGCAGACAAGACAAACTCAAGACGCATATGGACCGACACCTGCTTCGAGAGGGGGGCGGCCAAGCCCTGGTCGAGGCCGTTGAGGCCAGAAAAATGAGCAAGAAGGCCAAAGCAGCGCGACCGAAACAGAACAGAGTGAACAGCCATCCGAACTTGGCACCGCCTCCGAGCCTTCATCAACAGCACTCGCATCTCCAGCAAGAACCTCCGGCAGCGCAGCAGCAGCAGCACCTTTTCTCCGGGGGAGCTTGGAACAACATGGCTTTCCCGGGCCTGGCAAGTCCGTTTTTCCACGCACAGCAGCAGCAACAACAACAAATGTTTCCTGGTGCCCCGCAGCACTATCATAACGGCAGCGGCCGGGATCCCCACGTACTCGCCGCCTCACTCATGAAGGTCGGCGGCGAGTTAACTGTGCAGCAGATGCCAAAGTAATAAAGTATAACTGTGCGCACGTACCTTTCTGCTGTATAGTGTCAAATTCTCGTCATATCCAACCGCGCAAAGTGAAAATACATAAATTTTACCCAAAATTAGGTGTAAAAAGTATCCAAGTGCTACACGGACGTTTGTACGTGCTTCCATTGTACGTTTTTAAAGTCCAGAGGAATCTGCTCGCTACGCTATCACTACGTATTGCTAGACTTTATGCTGGGTAGCCGTGACGAGACCGGGCTTGTTGAGCTTGCTTTGCACTATTATATTTTTCCTTTAAAAACATAACATAGAATGCAACATTAACTGGCAGACACGTGCAAGAGCTTTCATTTTTGCTTTAACTAGAGCGCTGTGCAAGCACATGAAACAGTCCAACCTTGCATTTTGTACCGACTAGAGCTGTTGAATACTTTCACTGTCTTTGGAGGGGTCAGAGTTGACGCGTCAATTTGTCTTAAGTTTTACATATCTATCGCTTGAAGTGCAACAATACCAACAATTCATGGGCTTCTTAAATATAAGGTTCCTAACATGGCTAAAATCATCGTCTTTACAAATTACGATTCCGAGGTCCATTGTCAGTTACATCCTCGTCTGAAGCGCAATAACAAGAACAATTATGGGCTGCTTATTCACTAAGAAACTTAAATTTACAAAAGGGATCTCATCTGAAGCAAACGGGTCCGACTTCGAAACCGAATGCCTGGTGAGGGAGTCCGTAGTCAAGCGGCAAAAAGTCGAGTAGAGGCAGCTGTGACAACTTCTTTGTGGACAACTGGAAAACGGTCTTCGATTCGTAGCGTCGACGCTGAATGGAAGGAAGGGCAGAAGTTCTTTAAAGGGCTCTCTGGCTTAAATATATGGCTCATCGGACTAACATACCCTGCATCCATCATACTCGACAGTCGGCGTGTTCTTTTCTGAAGAAAACTCGTCATCGTTGTCCCCCAAGAACCTAATGGCTTTTTCGTAGCTCCTGGTCCGGTCGTCGTACCAACCGACGGAGTTGATGCACGTATACGTGAAGTTTTGCCTCGCGTGATCGCTCAAGAGGCGCAAGAAACGCATCTGTACCAGGCCAACAGAGTCGTAGCTGATCTGCACATACGTAAGGAGGGAAAACGACAGGTTGGGCTCGTGCAACAGAAACTCATGTGCCACAAACCTTGAATCCTCCCCTCAGTGTCGAGTACCATCCTTCTCTGCTCTTCCTCCAAGGGATGTTGGGCATTTTGCTGGCATGCACGTCCGGGAAGACACAGGTCTCGCCAGTAGACATGTTGCAAAATACCTTGATGGCGTCGTCCACCATTCCTAGATTTGGGTCTACCCAATAGTATCCATCTTCCAGCTGGGGATGACCCTGCCAGAGGTCCCGACATGCTCGTGCGGGGTTATTCCTGGTGCCCAGAGGCTTCTTCATGCGCTCCAGCTCCACCCGCATGCTGTAAACATCTGTGTACACAGTCACGAGGTCGAGATCTTCTGAGACTTCTTGGGGCATCACAGATGGTCGGTCTCCTAGATCACCACGTACTTCGCGGCGATGACGGTGGTCGTTGGAAGAACTGGGTTCATCTCGTTGGAAAAGAATGTCTGGAGGCAGCAAAGGTAATTCTCCAGGCGGTCCAGGAGACCCCTGCACACCCTGAGGCCCAGGATCCCCCTTTGCTCCAGCTGGACCCATCACACCCTTTGGACCAGGAGGACCTTCTAATCCGGGAAGTCCCGGAGGCCCCCTTGCCCCCTTCATTCCGGGCGCAGACATAGGACCTGACAAGAGAAAAAAATGTCCTAATGTGCTGACAATCTCCTAGGTAGTAGGTGCTCACCTGGTTCTCCTTTTATTCCTGACTTTCCTGTGGGTCCTCGAGGCCCTTGTTCACCCTTCTCACCCATCTTACCCTTGACCCCAGATCGACCCATTTCACCTCGGTGTCCTTTGATTCCTCTCCTTCCACGCTTCCCTTTGAGCCCTCTTGGTCCTATATCACCAAGTTTTCCAGGGGGACCAGGCTTCCCTGGTGATCCTGGAGGTCCAACTTCACCTGCTGGTCCAGGTAACCCTCTTGGACCAGAGAGACCAATTGGTCCAGGAAGGCCTTGATCTCCAAGTGGACCTGCGCATTTAGGGGCTTAGTAGGCACAATATTCATCGGGGACCCGAATTTGGGGTCCAGGGAGCATCATACTACCTCTTGGTCCAACTTGACCAACTGGTCCCCTGTCTCCTTTATCTCCCGGCAAGCCCGTATTTCCTTGCTTTCCAGGAGGCCCAGGTTGACCCTATTCAACAAATATCTGAATGTATCAAATGTCCATAGCTCGGATGCCATTGAGTTAAATCCGGCTTCAACAATGGCAACCATTTAATTTAAGTTCTAGCTGAACAGCAAAAGGATCTCTCAAATGATCTCTCATCTGTCACTATGATTGAATTTATTGAATGAAATTCCTAATTTTAACTTAATACCTCTTTCCCCGGCGTTCCCTGAGTTCCAGGTTCACCTCGTGTCCCTGGATCGCCCGTCGGACCTGGATTTCCTTCCTTTCCATCATCACCCGGTCTACCAGGCTCTCCTTTGATACCTTGTGGTCCTTGCTCTCCAGGATTTCCAGGAAAGCCAGGAGCTCCTGCATTGGATCAAATTTCTAAGTTAGGAAGTGACACGTACATGAATTTGCAGGATCCCTGTTATCAAGAGTTAATGCCAAATTCTCAGTTTACTGTATCTTTTTTTTGCGAACCAGAAATATTAAACCACTTTGTTGGAGTCATTTTCCCTTTTTGGACAGATTTTACTTGATTGGAGTATTACAAACTGAATAAAGTTCACTGGAACTTGACAATAAGATCTTTGGCCTGCACAAAGCTAAAGTGTAAAACTTTCTGAAAGTTCTTCTCTCTCCTGCCCTGTTGCTATGATCTAATGTCCCATCAATAAAATCTTTTCTTCTTTTCACAGTCCCCAGCCCCGTCACCACAGCCTCTGATGTTTGAGAGGACATGATGGTGGCTTTCCTGTTGCTGTAATCTCCATGCACCAGAATTTGAGCCATCGCTTGTGGTTGCCCTTTAGTATTGTGGATATACTTTAGGGCTGTTGCCTCCTACCCCCATCCAAAAATGACACTTTAGATCCACTGTGTTGGCACCAAGGTTAGCAGCTTCAGTGGCAGATGACTAATGAAAACAGTGGCCAGTATGGGTCTCCGAATTCTCCAACCCAAACTCAAGAACTTCCTTCCCCATCGCTGCTAGCATACGATGGCTCATCACTTGCGTCCTAGAACCACCGAACTTGAAGGGGCTCATGGAAGAGGCCAAAGGGTGTTTCCTTGCCCAGGCCTGGAAGACACTGCTGCAGGCAGTGGAGAGGGGCCTAAACCTCATGGTAAGGCAGAGCTGGGCCTCATTTTGGTCAAAGGGGACAAGGAACCAATTATCCTTATCACCACAAAAGCCATCAAAGTGACCTAATTCTTGTCTTGACCTCCTTAGTATGAACAAAATGAATGCAAAATGGACAATCTCATGTAAAACATGGTTCATTTGTCAAGTGGCGTTTTACAAACACTCTGTCTCTGTTGCCCTTATTGCTGCCCTCATTCCTCAGGCAGCAACACTTTCAGACTGTAGACATCCCATGCTCGTAAAATGCTACTTGGCCACATACACATAATGTATAATTTTCCCCTTGAGGTACCTGGATTTCCTTTAGGACCTTCCGGGCCTGGGACTCCTCTTGGACCAGGACTGCCAGTTAGACCTGGCTTTCCTCTTTCTCCCTTTGGGCCAGGCTCACCTCGATCTCCCTGCGCAAGTTGGGAGCATATGGTGAGTATGTGGATTACGAATTTACTTTTCCAACTGACATGTTCCGTACGTATTTCATATTTCATCCATCATTAGTCTGAATCATTCGACATATGTTGACATCACTCTTTTAGTGCGCACACCTCTTCTATTCACTCATAGTGTGCCGTCTTTTTCTGCAGTACAACCAGGTGTTATACCAAACACAAATGAATTAGGCCAATTTTTGATCTAGTTCTCAATTCTGAACTCAATAGCTAACAAGTCTGACTCGTTACTTGGGGGCCTGGGGTTCAATGTCCACTACTTCCATCACTTTTCTTTCTGGTAAATTACCAAATATGTGACTGAAAATGTGGGAGATTAGGGAAATTCAGCATTGAGCTCCTTAGTTGCTGCTCAAGAGAGACATAGGCCAAACAGAGACTGCTTCCTTTTTGGTCTAATTCTGAATCACCTTTGGCGCCATATACCAGTAGATGTGGAAACCATGTTTAAGCCTACTGAAAATGTGGGTGAAAGGACGTATGGAAAATGATGGTCAACAAAGTGACATTAAATTACAAACATCCATCTTGCAAAGTAGCCTTTCACCCTCCTAAAAGTCGTGACAATCCCCGCCCCCTCATTCTTTCACCCAATTTCATTCGTGTTAGCACCCATTCTCGTGATGAACAGGGAACCCTGAGGACTAAGTGATGTCTTGAGACCCCCTCTTCTACGAACGACAATCTAACCATGGCCAACAATGGACCAGGCCAAAGGCGAATCATGGATTTGTTCCATGCAGGCGTCACTTCCATGAACGTGGGAATAACGTTGAGAGTCAGGGTTCCGAGACAGCTGGTCCCGGAGAAGAACAAAGAGAATGGGGTTTTGCTCAGCAACTGACAAGCAAGAATAGTTCATGATCAAGATTTTCTCGGACACGAAAATGTTCACTGTCGACCAAGGACACAAGAGGACAATGACCACAGGGTGAGCAAAATGGCTGCTGCAGTGGCTCCCATAAGCTCAAAGCTCACAGCTGATGTGATGGTGTTGTGTTTCTCTCTAGAGACAGGGTCATACAGCTCCTTTTCCCAGTCGGCCTGGAGATCAAGGCTGCCACCTATCTGGATGTCATGGAAACTGTCGTCAAGCTGCAGATTGACGAGTGCCCTACCGTTTCCAGCAAGATAACGCAACTTGCTCGTATGTCCAAAGTCGTCTATGAGTGTCTATCCTCTCACGAGTTCTCGTCCGCATCTCCCTGACTATTCCAGACCCTCTAAGTGAATCCAACGGTCTTTGCCATTTGGAGTTCAATGCCAAACTACTCCTGAACGTGAGCTCCCCCTCCCCCCCTTAAGTGAGATTAATTATAATGAACGAGAATTGTCAACTCTTACATGTTTCCCATCCTTTCCAGGAGGTCCGGGGATTCCCGGTTGACCAGTAGCCCCCTTTTCTCCTTGTGGGCCCTCAGGTCCGGGGGCACCTGGAATTCCATCACTGCCCTTTGCACCTGTTAACCCTTGCTCTCCTGGCTGCCCGGCTGGTCCTATTGGGCCCCTCTTGCCGTGATCCCCAACTTCTCCCTTGATCCCCATTGGTCCGGGAAAGCCTTGAGGTCCAGGTTTTCCAGGAGGGCCTACAACTCCAGTTGGACCATCTTCTCCTTTAGATCCTTGCCGACCCATCAGTCCAGGAGGACCTTTATCACCAGGAGGGCCTGGAAGTGAAGTGAGAAATGTCATGCATGTCAGGTAGTGCACGATCATGGTTGTGTACTTATCCCTCTGTTCCAAAAAAAGTGCTACATTCCTGTATTTCTCTTAGTCACAAAAAGCATGACATCTGGTAGCAGCATGATTTGTGCAGATGGAGAATTGAATTACAGGCAATAATTGCCTCAGGATTACACGATACTTAGTAGTTTCCCTTGGCCTTGGAGCTTGTCCATGGACATGTGGCACAGTTTGTATGTGTTCACCCCTTTGTCTGGCATCGTTCTTGCCATGGCGTTCTGAAGTGACAGAAACCCATCATTCAAGGTCATTTTGCTCACGTTGACATAAGCAGTCTCCACTACTTCCATGAGTTCATCAAATTTTTGGGACTAGTCTTGTGTGGGACTTACTGTACAACAGAAAAAACCTTGATACCTTGTAGATACAGAAGAAAAATTCTTACAGTAAAGTTCCCCTCAGCAATGGAATCCTTGGCCAGGCTCAATCTTCAAAATTGTGGATCTGTGCCCATCAAAATGTTTTGCTGCTTCAGAAATGGTGATGTTTGATAGTTTACCTTTTTGTACTTGTCCAGGAGAAAGGACACTACAGCCTGTCAATCTTCATTGCTCAAATTCTTGTTGTTAATGCTTGTACCTGCCAAAGCACTATCACTCAGCTTATGCAAAGCCATATTGTCTCTTTGACGTGTGCTCTATTAATTTTCAACAGATTTCTTGATTCTCAATGGAGGCTGAATTGTTGCAGACATGTGTATAAAAGGGAAGTGAAACATGTATGAGTACTTCTTCAAACCATCGATATCTAGTTGTCACATATCCAACAATAGAGCTTAATTATTGAAATGTCACCCTTTTTTTCAGAACAGAGGGAGTGCATGACATGTGTAGGTCAGTACTCCATGAAAAATTAATGTGCTAGTTAAGTTAAGAACTTGGACACACATGTTTCACTTTCAATCACTGCATACAACTTGCCTAATGCTCCTTTATCACCAGACGGTCCTCTTGGTCCTTGAGGCCCTAAGGGTCCCATGGATCCCTTTGAGCCTTTAAACCCCTTCTCTCCTGGCAGTCCTCCTTCACCTTTTACTCCGTCTTCTCCTGGTTCACCAATGGGGCCTGGAGGCCCTGGCAGCCCTGGCCTTCCAGGGAGCCCTAAAAAAATCAAAACTTCGTACCGTGTGATCGTCTGAATATTGTGTGGGGTAGAATTATTATGCAGGATACTAGCTAAATATTGACAACACATATTGTAGTACCACAATAGTACTACAATATCGGGGTCATTTTTATATGTATCATAGGTATACAGTATGCGTCAAAATTATGACAATTTTTTACAACGGAGCTCCTGTGCAAAGTCAACCCCGAACCTTCAGATACAACCTATCACGTCAAATCAACATTTCAAATATTATTCGCCATCTCTGTTCTGCACTTGTGATGGCTTGAGTATACCTTCCATAAGCCCTCCCTTGGCAGCCACAACAGTATAGCATCTGTTTGGCACTGAAGCCCAGCACTTTCAGGTCAATTGAGGGCTGATCTCTTTCTCCCAAGTACCCTGAACGTTCGTAAGTTACTCGCGTGATTGTGGAGGGTAAGCACAAGCCCTGCCTTACGAGATTGAAAAATCCAAAGGATTGAGATCTGGTGAGCTCTGGTCAGTCGCACTGATTTTGCCACGCGGTGTCTTGTTCGCAGGCTGACTCTTTACAGCACGTTTAGGTTCTCCAGCCTTACAAAATAGTTCATTTTTTAACTCACAAATCTCTCAAAACTTGACTCATAGTGTACATGAGGCTGGTTCAAAATTATACATTTTCTGGAAATTCATATCTGTCCAATGTGGGTTTCTGGCGCATGGTCGAATTAAGAGGATTTTGCTACAGTCTTTTCCTGAAAGGTCATTTACTATCTGCACTTTTAAGTTGAAAGTTTACAACAACGGCAGAAAACATAGAACTCTCTCAAATTGCAACTACAAAAATGCTGTGCCATAAAAGTGTCTCTGATTGAGCTGACATTTTAGGTTGGCAGTGTCTAGTATTAGCACAGACGACTGCTGATCAATGCTACGCCCTTGGAATATAAAAGTGACCCTGAGTTCAGTCAAGTCCAAAGAGAGTACACAAAAGTACACCTTATGCGCCATTAACTCAAGCATGATTTTCAACCTACAAGAATTTCACAGGTTTCAAAGTGTTTAATCAAATATACCCCTCTGGCGAGGGAAATATAGTGCATAGGGACATGAAGTGCAAGAATATTTTCTGTTTTCAGTGTCTTCAATCACAATATGTCCCTGTGGACAGGGAACTACAGGGGGGTTCTTCTAAGGCGAGACACTTTCAAAAATGGCATCTATGCGGCTTATACACTGATGGACTGCAACTTCACCACAGGCAGGGCAAGCGTAGTCCATCATGTAGTCCAAATGTAGTCCATCATTTTGACAACAAAAACAAACTCTCTTTGCTACTAACGTGTCCATCAGCAC
>JAAUXU010024288.1_pt1 | contig 11537 bp, 9 predicted proteins | sample 7278151 | NCBI WGS metagenome assembly JAAUXU01 (sample SAMN14350113, study PRJNA611818) | marine sediment metagenome | isolation source: surface marine sediment (1.8m) | place: French Polynesia: Moorea | collected 2018-08 | reverse complement strand
TTTTCAGCATTCTAGCACCAAAATGGGCAGCCTTGACATTGACCCAGTGTACTCAACATTGTGTCCCAGTATCACACTTACACGTCCCACATCAAATTTTCACTCCAACATGCTTCAGTACAGTGTTTCAGGTCTCGTCATGCTTGACGCATTTACTTACGGCAAGGACTGTATAAGTTTGTAGTGAACTAATGAATCAAGTCTTAGCGGAGACCTCGCATGAACCGTCGAGGACTACTAACCACCCGCTCGGTGTGATCGCACTTGATAGGCAAAATGTTTGTCTTGATCACAGCCCCGAAGTCAGGGCTGGTGAACACCAGAGGCGGGGCAGTGAAGCGCAGGTCGGACGTCAACTCGAACCAGCAGAAGGACACGCGGTGCTGGACAGTGCATCATCCCAAGAGAGCGCTCGCATGCGAAACTGGTGCGAGGAGGACCTGTCTGACTTTTGGTCATGGTCAATCGGGCCACCCTCATAGTCCAGATCTCTATATTCTCGATAATGGAATCTGGGGCACCATTCAGATAAAGGCCTGTGCTGCTCCACACCGGAATGCCGCATCCCTGAAGGCATCTGTGGAGAAGGAATGGTTGAAGATACAGAGGAATACATGAAGGCCCTTCAGGCCTAGACTGGAGGCCAATTCGGCCGTAAACGGCGGACACTGTGGAAAAAAGAGGGTTTAACATTGCAAAACTCTGCGAGTAAAAATATCTTTTGAAACATTTCTCTGAAGTCATTTCGAATGAAAATGAATTCACTCCATTTTGTTCTCATTGTTCATTATGCTCTTTTGCAGCAGCTGCGCTCACTGCAGATTGCATGGAGAAGCAGTTGAATTCCAGGGACTGCAACAAAGAGTTAAAAGGGTTGAATGTTGATTCCTCTTAGCATCGAGGTCTCAATAAGAAAGTCATCGTTGATATTAGCGGCGGTTTCCTCTGGCACCCAAGGACTGCGAAAGTCGGCAATAAAGTGTTCTGCAAGTTCTCTATGTTGTATCTGGGGTTGCTGAGTCACACTGTAGTACTCAGAAGAGCAACGTTTTCCATATGAGGATGATTTGTACAGAGACGGGCTATGTCATTGTGTGGAGAACCCACTGCATGATACAACACTTCATAAGTTAAATATATTTGCACAGTCCGGAGGGAGTTTGAAAGGAATTTTTTTAATAAACAGACCGAATCTTGTGCTCACATCTCGGTGATATATTGCATAATTCAACGAGAATCGGTATATCCGTCAGGTCTGGGGATTTGCAAAAATGACGGATTAGGCAATATGGCTGATTAAACGACTTGCTAGAATACCTTGCCTTCATTTTGGGCACCCAGAAATTGGACAGGTAAAGTGAAATGACGGATTAACCGATTTTTTCCCCCTGAATATATTATATGGTATATATGGGGGCTTCTTATATCTTTTCCTCATGCTTCGTTAATGAGCAGAAGATACATCTCAGAACCCAGCACTGTGGGTGAGTCCATATCTTCACCCATTCATTCTCTTTTATCAATGTACGGGACAAGACACGTCCTGGACAGCACTTACGGATCGGCTAAGAATCACGGAGGTCCCTGTACGAGAGACCACGAGCAGAATGAATAAATAAATCCCTCTGACAGTTGGCAGCCTCACTGAAGAAGCTAATGGCAGAAAGCTTCGCATATGCATATTGGAGTATTATGCAGTGCATTAGCCTCGCTCACGTCATGTTGACGCTGCTGAGCTGGCACAGTCGTTAAAAGAGCCCTCTTTGGGAGCAATTTTCCTCCGAGGTAAGCAGACACGCGTACAGCAGTGCAGTAAGAGTACATCGTGTACATTCTCATAGGCCTTAAGGAGGAAGCTCTTGCACTATGGCAGACATAGCAGCACGCTCAAGTAGGCGGTCGTACAGGGTGGCCACGAAGAAAGAAAGAGCAAAAAGCACCTTTCCTCGCCTTTGGGCAAGTCACCTAAGACTGTTTCATATTGCGAATTGCGTCATAAATGTTGAATTCCATCAGAGTCAGGCTTTCAAGGATATTCGTGCTGACGCGCACGCATGAGTGTATGCATATGTCTATAGTGCACGGATATGCAAGGACGTCGCCCCCCCCCCCGCGTTAGTTCTCACAAAACACCCGATGCATTATTCTCACATGCACATACCCAGTGGCTCGTGGCAACTCACACCACTTCCAACTCTGACATCGGTCGGAGTTCATCTGGCAGTGTTTCAATTCAACATTTGGGGTGGGGTTACCCCTGCCCTGAGTTGTTTCAAATGGGGGCAACCAAAGTTAGGGGAAGCCTTGACCAGCAGCTTCTTTCTCTCTCTAGCCACATTTCTTCGAAGAAGGTCCATCCTTGTCGGGGAAAGAGGAAGAAAGAAAGCTCTTTCCATTATTGAACGTGTGAGGAAAGACGATAGTTGAGCCGGGTCGACCAAACAGGAAAGGAGCATCACACAACACTTTGTAGCGTTGCACACACACCCACACACCCACTGACATCCTCCTCGTCCTCCCCCTCCTTCCCCGGTAGGCATTCATCAAGATTGCCACCGAGTGCCAAGTGTGAAAAGTCCCCCTCCCCTAAAACACACACCCTTGTCTGGCGGAGTTTCTGCTCTCTCCTGAAGCCTCCAAGAAGGAAATTGCCTCTCTATTTCTTGTGGGTGAAAACTGATCTTCCATTTCGTTACTGGCCTGCTTGAAGAAGAGGAAAAAATGGCTCCTACGCGACGTTGCTCCAGCGAATACTTATGTAAGCCCGGGCAAAAAAATAGCACGCGCCTCAAGCTACAGGTGTACAGGGTGTTGTACAAGTTAGGCAACCCTCTCGTTTGCTCACTTACGGGACTGCCTTTGTGACTGAAACTCATTCAAATGTATTTGCATGTTGTGGTACATTTCTTGAATCTGCCACTAACTCAGATGTGTCAGACCAAAGATGGATCTGTTCTACACTGTTCGCAGACATTGGGACACATGTCGAAAAAATCAATCTTATAGTTGTGTTTGTGACCAAGTTGTTGACACGCGTCCGTTAGCTTGGTCGTTAATGTTTCCAAACTTGCGCAAGTCCCTGTACTGGCAAGAACTCGGGTCGCAATCGCTGGCAAGAAGAAGTGCGCAAATTTGCTGCGGAAAACACATGCATCGCGTGACAAAGAACTGTTCTTTTTCTTCTATCCCGTAATGTTATGCAACCTTGAACGGAGAAACAGTAACGGAGCCTTTGCGCAAATGGATGTGCGGTGCAGCTGTGGACTTTGCTCATAGCAAGGCCAACGTTAACACTCATTCCTCTGCGTTCTAACACTGTGCAGTTACGGGGCTAGAGATACGTCGGCAAGTTAGGCCTAAGTGGTGGCTCATAAGGCGGTAAAAGCATTGTGGAAGAAGAATGCGTAGGAGGAGGCCCATAACAGCCGCACCGTTTGAGTTTATTCACTGGCTTAGCTGTGCGGACCCCACATGAATGTTCTGTTTCTCTACAGTGCATAGCAGAAGTGGTGTCTTCTAAGCAATTGAATTCTCTACGCTTTGTACGCCTGCGCAAGTGTATTTACCGCCCGCGATAGTGGAAAAAGAATTGTTTTTAAATCGTGTGCACCAAGACCTCCACGACCAACACAGTCCCTGATCCCTCTTTTCTAGGTAAGATACGTGGCTCGGGCAACAGCTGCATCGAGTGAGGGTCTCATCCACTAGTCCGGGTTGTCCGGGGCCCCGTTAGTTAACTTGGCTCCACTCGACAAGAGTGTCTGAGTCCCGCAGCGGACGCCACTTCTGACGCACACTGTATGTCCGCGTGCTGAATCGTTCCCGCGTGCTTCTCCTTGTAGCCTTCGGACTCGTTCTCGCTTCTTGTTGATTAGAAGCATGGAGAGAAGCGGTTTCGCCGCAGTGCGCACACGCGCAGCTCCAACCTGAGCAACGTTTTCTTTCTCTCTCTCTTTTTCTGTGTGTTTGTGTGTGTCGTTCACCTCACGCTTTTAAACGTCTCATTGAATATTCTGTCTTCGCTGTGGCTGCATTAGCTGCAAATAAGGTGGCTGCTGCTGGAAAGGCCTGCACTTGCCATGCAGAAACCACTTACCGACCGCTGTAAAGCTGCTCTGCACCCATATATTTTGTTTAACGTAGGAAGTAAAAAAGTGGGACATAAAGAAAAAAAGGGGGGAGGGTTCTCGGCTTACTCACAGTACTTCATGTGTATTGGTGTGCATCCAGTGGGGGTCTGCAACATAAATGATGTCATAACATCTTATGAACTGTAAACTTATGGCTCTTCCTCCGGCTGGCTAGACAGATACAGTAGTGGCAGAAATGTTGGCCGAGTCCAGAGCGTCGACTTCTTCATGACCCATTAAGTAGGGCCGAATGTTGAGTCAGCTGAACAATCATACTGACTATGGGGGGGGGGGGGGCGACGCCATAAGGGCACTATTGTATTCTGCGTTCTACTGAAAAGAACAGTGGGGAGACCCAAGTCAATTGCACTGAACCTTTGTCAGGATCAACCAATACAACTCTGTGTACAATACTATTTTTGTCGTCAATCAAGTGTAGTTCGTCATTGCGACTTTGATACATTGGCTTGGGTTACTGAGTGTCTTCGGCAAAATTGGCGGATTCGAAGTAATGTGTCATGCATAAAATAAAAACTTGTAAACTAGTTCTTCATGCGTGGGGCGAGAAACTTATAACAATAATTATAGCTTTAAAACATAGCAAATGTGACTTTCTTAATACTTAATGCTGCCAACTTTGTGAAAAGTGTGTATAGATTCTCTTAGCACTGTTAGAAAGCTGCAGGCCTTAATACTTTAAGTTATTTACTTCACTTTTGGACAAAATTGTGGGCCAAATGCAGTGCTGGTGACTTTAATAAAAAATACGACTATGCATACTCAATTTCACAGACCTTGGGTACGCTCACTTCTGAACAGTGCTATAGATTTACCACTCACGGGTGTACTCCCCATCCCTCCTGGACTATATAAAGATACTATTGTCTTCTTTTTTTACGCACCAATGTGGTTCTCTAATTTTGCATTTAAATGGAAAAGTCAATTTTTGACTGAGCTTCCCAGGATACCAGGGTGACTTCATTTTTTGGATCACATTAGAATTTTGAGTTGCACCGTTGAAACAGGAAGAGGTTTGGGGTGCTTTACCAATGGGAACTATTGCAATCATGGATTGAGGTCGGATTGGCCTAATATTGAAATCTGACTTGTAACTGTGAAGTAAGATGTACCGAACAAGAAAGTATCAAAAAAACTTTTTGACTCGTCAGTCAAAATTTTGACTTTACACTACATGTTTCTGTACCCCAGGAAGATTTCCGTGGTACTTGATTTCTAAATAATGGCGACAAAACCACTAGAATGTATAGTTCATATATATAAATGGCATATAACTGTATCATTTTCAAGTATGAGGGGCTGAAGCCTCAAAGAAGTCAGCTGACACAGGAGTTGCACTGACTCTCCCAGCTCCATGTGCCTCCAGACTAACCTATAGCACCTCATGCGTGTTTTTTTAGTGAGTAATGTAACATTCTTAAGCATGATATTGAGGAGCTGAAGCCTCAAAGCAGCCAGCGTTGCTTTGGGGAAGCTGGCACTGGGGTTGCACTGGCTCTCCTCTCCCAGACAGGGATCGAGGTGCACGAGGAAGGACCTGGACCACATCTTCTGCCCCTCGACTTCTACCAGGCTGAATCCAGCATCAAGAGGAGCATTCATGCGGTGTTTTTTTCTTTGCTTCCACTTTAAGAATGGCTTCAAAAACAACATATAAGCTTCAGTCTGCACAGTCTTCAGACTACATTTGCTCAAATGGGTCCCTGTGTTGCCCTTTTTTGAGGTGCTTTAAAGTGGCGCGTCGAATTTCGTCTTGGGCAAGATTTACTGTGTAGTCTTCAACTTTCATTTTCATATACAGTTGGCATGTTTCTGATGACTGCAGCCTCAGCAGTGGGTGAATGAGGAGGCCAAATGATTTCAGATTAGGAACTCATGAAGGGAGAACTCGTGCTCACTTTTGAGGCCGCTGCGCCCGAGGTTAGCAAGGCCTTTTTTCCTGGGCAGAAACCAAGATGTCCAGACCTCTGGCGGCCGCAAACATGAAAAGAATTTCGCAATCTACTTTGCAAACCTTACTTTCGAACACCCTGTAAGAAAGTCCGAGTGCATGATCCAATGCTTGAAATGCATTTGAAGGGGTGTCGTCAACTCGAATCCCTCCTGAGCTTGCGGAGGCCAAACTTTTTTGGACCTCATAGAAGTGAGTCCATTGAAGCAGAACACAGTGGTTTTTGTCGCTTCTCAAAGCTTTGTTGCGCTCAAGAAAGAGGCTGCATCAGCAGTGAGGCAGGAAGCCAATGAGAGAGGAGACAGAGATAGTCTTGCAAGTGGCTCCCGGAAGTGATCTGACAAAATAAATGTTCACGAGATCGTCCTAGAGGCAATGTCGAGAAGTTGCCACTTCCTGCAACATCTGCTTGACGGCTGAGGTGTCCTAACGGATGTCATGGACTCGACCAAGACCTTCTCTGCACTCGTGGTGCTTAACCTCTCGTATACCTGCAGAAGAGTCATCTCCAGACTTCGGGATTTTAGGTCACCACTTTTAGCTGATTTTTGTTCACCAAGTATCTACCAAGGCACCAAAATCTTCTTGTGTGACAACCGAATACAGTTATGTGCACAGCCTGAGAATCCGGCATTTTTCCGGGTGGCCAAGCTCGTGTCCTGGTGGAACCTCTGGACTTCCCAGTGCCGTAGCACTGAGTCTTAGCGGACCACAGGGTGGCAGCCGCCTTGGCCAAGTCCCTGCAGTCCAACTTGGGGAAGCGGTCCTGGAGCCTCCTCTAGGGGTCTGTGTAAAAAGAGGGCCCGAACAGAAAAGCAGGAATGTGTTTGCCGATCAAATCCTTCAGGGCCAAAGGCTTGTCATCCCCCAGTTTTTGGTGGGCCCATGTGTCAGCCTGTCCTCTTGTATTCAGAGAGTGTGAAGGACTCCAGCAATGGGGACTTGAACCAGTCATACTTGTTGCGGTCCAGGGGGGGGCGACTCCATGAGGTCCAACACCCCGTTGGCCATCTCCTGATCAGAGGCTCCTTCCCCGTGATAATATTCTGAAGTGTCCACGTTGCCATGATTTGACTTGCGAACCATACCTGAGGCTGCTCCGGCCAAAGTACTATCAGTGCGATGGCGTTTTCCTCAGGCATGCCTTTGGCCTCGAGGGTTCCGTCCTCGGGGTCGGCGCCGTCAGTGTCGGAGACGGAGTTGTACCTATCTCGCTCACTGATCGGAGGTTCTGGAAACAGCTTCTTGATGCTGTTTCATCAACGTATCAGCGTTGTATCGTATGGTACTTCACTTGCGCTGTTCCCTGAATTCTAGACTTCTCACCGCCAATTTTTGCACTCTCTTTAATAAGTTCACCTAAAATGTCGGGATGCAATCATCTGCAACGGACTGATTTTTTGGATGATACTTGGCGTCGTGGTGGAGGGTCAAGATCCTGCCAACAATGTGTGGCACGAGAAAAAGAATGAGATTATTCACTGAAAGTTATGCGGCAGAAGTCGTTGTTCCTTGGCAGAGGAGCCCAACTTGGCATGTGTGGTTGGGAAGGGTCCCTGAGAAAGAGCAAGGACACCACCCCTTCCTTTCCTTTCTCACCCGCCCCCTACTGTGACGAATGCGAGGAGCCCAAAGGCCTACTTACGGGGTGTTTAAAAAAACCACCCCCAAAGCTGAGCTTCTGCTGCTCGGATTGCGCTGATTGTAATTTGCATGTGTCAGTCAGATTAGCGCTAGAGCTGTCGCGCATGCGTTGGTAGTAGCATCTTGGTAGTTTCAGTATTACAACGGCTAAAAGTGGCTTGTTTTGAATGGTAAAATGTCAAATTTATGAAGTATGCAGCTCTGCCAACTTCACTGGCACTTGCAGCTGCCATGCTGCAAAAAATAACCAACCAGACACAGTGGACAGTCTCAAAATGATCGTGGAAGACTTCACAGGAAACGTTCGGGAGGATCTCTCTGGGTCTTCCACCCAAAGTCTTAAAAGAAAAGTGCGTTGCTGAAAAAGGGTTGCCATTATGAGCACAAAGTGAAATAAAGGAATGTCCATTCTCTTCCGTCTGATACCATTGAGCAAAGCTTATGCTGCACCATTTGCACTCAGGGTTCAGCTTAAAGGAGGCTCTCCTGAAAGTCTGCAGTGAAACTTTGCTACAGTTGCATGTAAAGAGGATCCGCATGCACGTGAAAGGGTGGCAAAAGGACTTCAACGTTCCAGGTTGAAACAGGCTCAACCTCGTCACGAGTAACGTGTGGGCCTCCGGGATGATCCTGATGATGCCGATCAGGAAAATGCCGGCCCTGGGCCCCTGACCTCAGCCAGATTCGGCTCACATCGCGTGGAAATCGCTGATCTTGGGGCTGTCACACTCGTTCCAGCGCTCGCCCCTCTTCTCGTCTTCTTTTAGTGAATTTGAATCTCTATGCATGCTTTAAGTTTTTGCCCCAAATGTGTCTTCTGGCGCGCGGGAACTTTGAACATCATTAGTCTAGTAACAGACAAAAATGGAAGGGACTCTGATTTATTTTCACCACTGGACTTACCAACAGGCCTCATGTTGTTCTTGGCCCACTTTGGGTATGTCACAACTTGTGAAAGGAGCGCGGGACCTGAATCTCGCTCACCCTGCACACGATGACGCCAGTAAGTTCTACTCAGGCGCCCAGCAGCGATCCTGTCAGATGCTCTGTCCGGGCCAACCCGGATTACTGTGTCAGCAGCGTAATTCTTGGACGCTGGAAAGAACAAAAGTCAGAAAGTACTCTCGAATCTGCCTCTGGTACTCACTGAGCGAGTGGTCAGGAGGGCTTTCCACGGAGGCTGACACGAACACCCTGGCAAGCGCGGATAACAACAGCTCCGGATGGGAAAAAAAGTGATGACTCGTTTAAATAGTTCACATCCAGGCCGCTCCTTTCGGATGTCACTTTCATGAAGCATGAAAGACATCGAAGGAACTTTCCTATATTTTTTCTCCCTTCGTGTCCTCAACTTTTCTCGCATGGCCGCGTCTTTTACAGTAAGTATAACGCGATAAGAAAAAGGAGGGGAAAAGAGGCATTATTTAAGGCTGAGGAGAAGGGATTTTATCGCGTCCGACAGCGGGAAAATTTCTCTCCCTCCCCCCCCTTTTTCTATTTATGCCGCAGTCCCTACTCGACCAGACAGAACTTTCCAGAAAAGTCCTCATGCAAGCAGGGAGAGAACAGAAAACAACTTGAAACATAGAAAAAAAGACAATTTACTCAAGTAAATCTCCAACATTGCAAACTTTTTGCCGGTGGACATTAAATACAGCACGTTTGGGACGCGATTGAACTTTCCCTGTCTGGTTGAGTTCCCCTTAACTGCCGTCTTTTTATGGGACTGCTGCTTCCTTGCCCCAAAAATTGTCCGCCGCATTTATGAGTTGTCTCCTTTCCCTTCTCCTCTCTTAGAAAAGAGAACAAAAAAATTCTACAAACGGAACCGAGAATAAGTTTTTTGCTATTAGGTATTCTTACTTTTGAGCCCCCACCCAAAAAAATGGGGGGGGGGGGGAGAAGAGACAGGGAAAAAAATCCAACCACAACTTTTTTTGTTAATGCTGCTCTGTGGTGTTTTTACCCTGTAAATCCTAATTTGAACTTTCCTAACCCGAGTCGGTGCTGACTAGCGATGGCTGAAAGTTTACAAACTTTCCTACGAGTCGAGTCTTATCATCAAAATCACTTTAGAGTCGAGTCAGGCTCGATTCACTTGATTCGAGCTGGAAGAAAGGCTAAACATACATCTGCTAAAAGCCAATTTACCATTTCAAATGTTGTTTTTTTTCATTGCCTCTTGCATTTCTCTTGATTTTCTTCAATTTTTATGTATATTACGAAATTCTGCGTTTTCAACTTATTCTTCAGCTTTCTTGTCCATAATGTCGAAGTCTGCGCATCATCCTCGAGTCTGATCACTCTGACGCTCACCCATAAGTACAAGGACAATTGTGCCCTAATAACGACTTTAGTTGTACACACAACTTTAAATGTGCGTACAAGACAGTTCGTGCTTTAGCTTCCCGTCTAACCGTTTTCAAATCTGGCGTGGACGCAACATGTACTACTGCACCGAGATCAGGTGCAACAGCAAGTCAAGGCTCTCTATTCTTATAATACTGTGACTTCATCTGCAAAAGTCAAAGTAATCTACGGTCTTGTGAATGCATTTTACCCAGCTGAATTTATCAAAAAGAACACGATTGACAAATGGAGATTCGACGTTTTACTCACGTAAACTTTATTGCGTTATCTGACTTTAAAAAAAGTTAAACTTTGCTGAAGTGAATATTAAAGATTGACATATTACGTACTGAGTGGGTTTTTTTTTGCAATCAATATATCGGATTCTCCTTCATGTCTCGCATCCTCCTCCACTTCACTGAAGTCTTGACTTCTGCTATGCTGTTGTCGACGTAAACGGCGCTATAAACATCGTCATCAACACCACAGAGCTTCGATTGGTAGCAAAATCTACCCCTCAAGCGTATGGGACTTTTCCAGATAGATGCACATTTCCAAGGGAAGCTCAATATGAGCCACCCTGTACATGAACGTTCTAAATAGAGCTATCAGCTATTGAGAAGATCCCATGAAGATTCTCGTCGTGGCCTCGAGGTGTTTTTGGCAGGATTTTTTTTTTTCGTACAACAAAATTTTTTTCATTTCTGAACAGAGAAGCTCAACCCGGCTACATGTAAGCCTCGGTTTGCGGCGCTTACCAGGGATAGCGGCTGAACGTCTTGCCGGGGGCGGGGAAGAAGGGGAAGAAGATGTCTGTCGATAGGGAGAACGAGACCAGCATCGATCCTGCTTTCAGATTCCTGTGGGGACTGACTTGTAATGACGTCATTTTTCTTGCATCTCCCGCAGCTTTTTTGGTATCGACGGACAGGGGATTTTTGGTGCAATCAAGGTCTGGGTCTCAAACTTGGGTAAAAAAGGGTCACTTTTTGGGCACAGGAAGGAGAAGACGAAAAAACGAGCCAACAATCGAAATGTTGCTGTTGGTGGCAAGACCAGAAGGAGACTCAGTTGCACTCTGATGCGGCAAGAAAACCAGAGATCCTAAAATGAAACGTTGATACCCTCATAAGGAAGCACTTGCCATTTTGAAATGTATCTTAGGCAAGACTTTTTAAAGTACTTCATCGAAAAAAATATCATTCGAGGAAAGGTTTGAATCTGCACTTTTGCCTAAATTTAACCGTCATTTCATTAACTGTGAGTCCCTGCTGTAAAATCTATGGCTTTCAGGTCTTCAGCTCAGCCTCACATAGCTTTCTCAAAGTGTACTAAAAGAATACATGAAGTTGTACTATGCAAGCAAAACTTTGTCCAAATTCAGCATGTGGAGCCCTCCACCCCAGTTGCTGACCATGCTGTTACTTATAAAACTGAACTCATTG
>JAAUXU010097557.1_pt1 | contig 11540 bp, 12 predicted proteins | sample 7278151 | NCBI WGS metagenome assembly JAAUXU01 (sample SAMN14350113, study PRJNA611818) | marine sediment metagenome | isolation source: surface marine sediment (1.8m) | place: French Polynesia: Moorea | collected 2018-08 | reverse complement strand
AGCTACTGTAGTAAATTTGTGGTGAAAGTAGATTTCAGCTCTGGTGGCTGTCAGAAGCTGCCAAACTGGGTGAAAATCACACACCAAAATGCTGACTTGCTCCAGTTGGTCAGAAAAATATTTTACAGCCAGTCCTGAAGAAAAAAAAATACAACTTATTTTACAGTATTATGCAACTTCAAATGCATTTGGGCACAGCTAAAACTCCTTTTTTTCACTTTCATTTGACTACAAAGTCTTCAAATGGGATGTGGTGACAAATTTTGGGCACCCACGGGGAATTCCAATTTTCAACCTAGCCTAATGTATATGGATGAGACTTTTGACATTTCCGTGTCCTCAATTTTTGTATATCCATGATTTTGCAGCTACACCTTGGACATTTGTCAAGCAATTTCGATCCTACCTTTATTGTCAGATCCTCCGCAGATACATTCACCTTCAAAGTGTCACCCCTGTTTTTCCAGGCACAGCTCACAGAGGCCTGGCAGGTCAGGTCGTCATCAGCTTGGTGGACAATACTTTCATTTGCTATCTGCAGTTCCTGTTGTGTTCCTGGTAGCTCTGCAGCTTCCCATACCAGGAATCCCCAAGCAAAAAAGTCGTAACATTTTGACGGGGACCCCCCTGGGTCGGGACTTCCCCTCCCCAAGAAATCCAGGTGCTCCAGTGTCTGTGTCGCAAAGTGTCCTATCTTCAGCAACAAGTAAGAAGTCAAAATATCAAAAATTGATTCAGTACTAACGGAATGTCAGCCATTTCAAAAGTCTCGTCCATTCTGGGTGGCACATGCTGTATGTAGCAACGCATCTTCTGCTTTTGAAGAAGACCCTACTTTTACCAAGACTGATTGAATCTCTAACAGCCTCTATTGAGGCCTCCTATGCCTCCATTGAGGCTTTGATTGCACCCGAAGTGATCTGACCAATGTGTGTCTATGGGCTGTGCCGTTCAGTCAAATGGCAGTCATTGAACAATTGGGTAGGTTTCTCTTGAATGTGATATCAATAAATGTTGCATATTAACATACTCTCTGATGCGCTTAGAAGCAGTCTAATTTCATGGTTAACAGCAACTGAGAGCCACCCTGTACAGTAGGACCAACCAAATTTTTTGGAGTCGACCGTGAAGTGTGATTTGCAAGTTATGAAGCTAAATGCTCTTGAGTTGTTTTTTCTTTTTGGCACGATCTGCAATTTCGTTTGCTTTGCCAATTCTCCCCGGTAAGAGGCCAGGATCCGGAGGTGACGCCCAAACCGGTGAGGTTCAAGTGACTCCTGCTCATGTCTGAGTGAAAAGTGTCCAGTCAAGGTTGCTCAGCTGCTTTGCAGCTACAGTGCTGACTGCTCCAGAGGCCAAGGGGCGGACTTGTGTTTTACTTAATAAAAATTGTTTGACCTTATGAACGGTGTCGAGACTGTGACGTGGTTAAATCAAAGTTCAGTACTGTCGGCCTAAGCCTGGTTTGTACTGTCTCGATCTACCTTCTCCAACCGTTGCTCCTGACGAAAAAAAGCTGTGCGTAGAAGAAGAATTCATTGGATTGATTATGCAACCAGTTTTTGCACAGGTGTCGTTCGACTTCTCGTCAGGGCTCTGGTTGTGCAAAAACTGCGGTTGTTCCCCAACTGAGGCTTGCCCATCCTTCACTTCAGCGCTGCATCAGTGCAGTGCACGACGCCGACACCGGTGACACTGGCACTTGGGGACATGACCTCTGCCGGGGCCTGACCGATAACAGCGGCGACCGGATGTAAGTGGCGTCCACTGTAACGCGACTCCGTTCAGACATTTCGCACATTTCAGACAGTGCTAATGACACCAAAGTCGAATGTCAACGGTATATATAAGGCCCAGTCCCCATCAGGGCCCCTTAGTGCTACTCAGTTCTTCGAATCATCGCGGACTTGATGGCCACGAATCGCCCTCGGATCGCTGACAGCATCCGTCAGTGCCTCTGTAACCCAAGCTTGGCCACGGTCGATGTCTCTCTTTGTCCATCATGACGTTCTGGATGACGTTGAGCATTTTGTTGGATAATTCTAGTTGATTTTGCTGGTGCCTTTGAGGCCATTTCAATTTGGCGATTCACGGTACAACTTTTTGAATAACTGATGTAGTATTTGAGCATAGACTCTTTTGTAGAGAACTTCTGTATTATATGTTTGTCTTGTTTCATCTAGTCGCACCTACGAGTAGATATAGAATTTATAGACCCTCATAGGTGGGTTGAAGTGATACGCGTAGGGCTGAAGACGCATGTTATTTGCAGATTTTTCCGCATTTCTCAATCGTGGACAGTTTCAGGGGGAATTTTACGTCATCAAGATCCTCGCAAGTCTTGTGTAAGACGATCTCTTGATCAGGGAAACCTCAATGTCACACATTCATTACTATAAAATTTTATATGTGAGAAACATAAAATTCTTAGAGTCATGCTTGAGGTGGAGTCCGTCGAGGCTGGTTTAGGTGATGGGGAGCCTCGAGGCCTTCAAGGCCTCGGACCAATTACACATGCAGCACCATGGAGGACGTGACCAGGGAGGAAGACATCTTTTAAATGAGGACATCAAGAAGTAGAACACTTCTTTGTATTTCCTAGAATTGCTGAGTATAATAGGGACAGGAAGAATCTTCAATTAGGTAGCCCAAGCTGCCAGCTGCTTGATCATTTCGTCCTCGTCGTTTTTGGCTGGGGCGACAGCTGCTGGGGGTAGCTTGGTGTTGGGGACGTTTGGCATGGGCCCGATGCTCAGCAGGTCTTGGTCCAGCTGCGCTTGCTCCTGTGCCTCCACTTCTGCCTCTAGGTCCCCAAGTTCGGCCTCAAGGTCGTCCTCGTCGTAGTCTTGCCCAAAGGCCACTGGATTGGAGATGGCGTCCGCTATCTCTGAGGCCACCTGGAGGTTGTGCGTGCGTCATATGTTGTGGTGATCGAGAGCTGAATCCGTCGTCTAGGTTCGTGTTTTCGAATGTTTACCTGTTGCTGCTCGCTGATGTCATCCATGAGGTCGTGCACTTTTTCCACGTCCATGTCAGCGTGCGCCCGGCGCATCGCGCGAGCCGCGTCGCCCATCGTCGTCAGCACGGCAGTGTTGGTGTTGGCGCTCTCCAAGGTTATTCGTTGTGTCTCCAGAGTGGTCAAGGTGCCGTCGATCTGCTGCAACTGCGTCTCTAGGCGTTTCTTGCGCTTCAGCGCCGCCATGGCCACCGACTTGTTGGTCTTGGCGTTGCGCCGCGCCATCGCTATCTCCTTCTCGATCTTGGTCTCCAGGAACTGCAACAATCTCACTTAAGAAGAAGAAAAAAGCTTTTGACGTCTCCTCACCTGCTGCTTCTTTTCTAACATCTCCTCCGTGTCCCTGAGCTTCTGGATCGCCTCTCCCGTGGTCGGCTGGGCCGCCGCGTTCTTCTTGCCCTTCCCGTGCCTGTGGAACACCCCACGCTTCGACTTCTTTCCAGAATTCATCATAATACTTGCTTTTTCCCCACTTTCAGGAGTGCATTGAACATTAACTGATTCAGGAGCTCCGGCCTATGAATCATTCTCTGCCCTGAGCACTTAGATAACCAAAGATAAAAAAGACTCCGTTCAGTTGACAGATAAGGAGTTGAGGGAAATAACGCACGAATCCCAATTTTATTACAACGACTCAATCGCGCATGAGAGCTGACAAGGCTCAAATTGCTCACTGATCACGAGCAAATTTCAGTTCAGTGGCGCAACAAGAAAACACCGAATTTGTACTCACCCGAAATTGGCAGGCTTAAACGCACCTTCAGTGGGCCAAAGGTTTGGTCTTTGCTCGACATTCGACGCCCCCTCAAGGTAGAGGTGGAGGTGAAGGACCCGTTGAAGGCGTCGGTCGGGCCAGCACTTGGGCAGCTTCGCCTAATTTGTCAACTGATGGTTGAGAGCACGGTTCGTCAGATTTTAATGCACTCTTGGCGCAAAATAATAGTAATCAGAAATAAAGATCTAAGCGTATAGTTATTGCACAGAGATTTTACTGTCTACATTTCATGAAATACTGTTAAAACAAGCATTTGTGTGCCTTCTATTTGCGTCAACGACGTCACGGAGCGTGCGCCAGACGTTGGCGGCCTTGACCACGGCGGAGGTGGCGACCGGGCCAAGCCTGGCCGCGCAAAATCTACGGCGAATTTCTGGTCAGGCAAGAAGCATCCGAAGTAAGAGAAGGTCTTTTTGAGCTGGCAGATAATGGTACTACAGTGTCGGCATTAAGAAATGTCCCATGTTCAGGGACAAAATGAGCTTAGTGGAGGTAGATTTGGTTCAGGATCTCTGACTGCAAGACCACTAACGAGTGAACGGCGCGTCTGAGGTTCCACAAGTATCGGAAGCGACTGAAAACAAAGTTTCTGCACATGCACAGGAAACCAAACTCCAATCCAGCGCCAGAGGCAACAAACCTGACGGACCCTGTATGTACGAACAAGTCCTTAACTCAAGTAGGTTGCATCTCTACAGATAGAACATAGCATCATAACGTATGAATGAACATATATAAGCAACGTGTTACACTAGCCATTGTTTTACTACATTTCTTAAGCATATTAGTTGAAGTATTGTGTCGCGGCTGACTAATCTGGCTGTCGAAGGACTTTTAGCAAAGGCTGCATTAACCGAAAACCGAAGTCTGACTTTACGAGAAGGACCCGACTTTCAGGGTAGACTACGTACAGGTTCGTACAGCGTTAGACTAGTTGGAAAAGGTACTTTTTCTGGAAATTCATCTTTTTCCATCCTGGGTTTTTGCCATAGGGTCAAATTAAGAGGATTTCACTAAAAATGTTTTTTCCTAAAAGATCGTTTACTCAAATTCAGCTCAGCCAAAGACACTTTTATAACAGCATTTTTCTGAGTTTCCTTTGTACTGCCTATGCATAAGTCGTAAAACTTCAAATTAAAAGTGCAGAAAGTAAACGGGTTTTTTTTCAAAAAATATGACTTGTACCAGCTACTACGCTAGTGTCTAGTTGAAATTTTCGAACTAGCCTAGTACAGGGTGTTACTTTGATTCTGTCAAACAAACAAGAGTATTACAGCTTGTCCAACGAAGACTATTTCCACCTAAAAGTAGAGTTTGTGTGTGCGCGCATGCGCAGAACTGTGGGAATAGTCTTAAGTATTTGCGTTGACATTGTATTGTATTCGTTGTACTGTGCGTTATTGCTAAGTTCGAGTGTTGCCGTACTTTCAGCGAAGTTCTCTGCACTGTACTGTATTGCATCGTACTGAGCTCTGGCTCGGAGCGATAGCTGTAGTGATAAGAGCTGGTCAAGACTGACGGACTGGATATTGAGCTCGTGTACTTTCTGCTGGTACTTTGGAACGAGTAACGTTGTTCCTTAGTCCTTGCCATGCACCCCACCGATCACTCGTGCACCGACTCTTGAAGCGGTAGCAACTACAACTTCACCGGTGCCCACACCTACGTAGACGACCCCTGGGGACCCGCTGGAAGGGACGGACACCTTCCGGTCGTTGGAGAACCCGCATCGACGACCTCCAAGGGACTGCGCAGGGCGTCTGGACAAAGTTTGGGACCATGAAGCCCTTCTACGACGCGAATCCGACGAACTCAACGGAGAGTAAGGTGACGGGGCAAGCATTGTAACTTTGGCACGAGTAATGCAATCTGAGCTCAAATTCCGTGGTTCGTCCGTCACTGATCGGTTGCTATCCGTGTATCCTTAAGTGTAAGGTTCGTTCACAGGCTCTCCATTTCCAGATTCTGTAAATTATACTTCCATCAATACTTTAAGATCTAGTGTACTCATTCTGAATCGAACGCTTAGGCTAAGACTTTGCCCGCGATTAGTTCTAGTCATCCAATCGCGCCCAGTGGCATGTAACCTTAAGAACCGGCGTGAGCGTACTCTACTCTAGACCTTGAGTAACTGTCCTGGTTGCTCACGTGGATAAGTTTCGCAGGGACAGTTTGAGAGAACCTCAATAGAACGGATTTTGTGGTCATCTGTTGTGTCGAGATTCGACTGTGCTTATGCATTTCTTCAAGTGAGGAAGCAGTTTGAATGTTCATCGCTCTGGAACTCTCGACCAGAGGCTGCTGAGACTTCACACAGAAAGTTACCAGAGGAGGCGAGGACACGCGTCCTCCGAGGCCGGAGCATCAGTATTCAGTGCCAGGGAGCTCCAGGGCTTCGCTAAGAGGGCTGTTTGAGTCAGGATTTCTCCCTGACCGACAAGTCCTATTTTACTCCTAATTTTATTTAGATTTTTAGTTTAGTTCTTTTTAATCACAAGTTCGTATGTCAAGCAGTAACTCTGTAGAAGCAACTTCGAGAATTTCTCTTTTTATAGGAATGGGCTTCTATTCAAAGGTGTAATCTTTCTCCCGACACTTGAAGGTGCCCCACCAGTAAGAGGTGAGGTCCTTGTGCCACAGGGTCCAATTGACGCCGTGCTTGTTGACGTACCACGCGCTGCAGTTGGACGCGCCGAATACCAACTCGCGGATCCCGCTGTCCACCCAAGAAACGTACCTGCGTGAAAGAAACCCACAAAAAACTGACACTCACGAAGTTGTTTGAGGTGCACACAGTACAATTACCTGTCCAGAGTGGACTTGCGCAGGTCGAGAGCGTTTTGGCCCTTGTTCGAGACCGTCCTGATACAGTCGAGGAGGTAGTTCACTTGGCACTCGATCATGAAGATGATGCTGTTGTGTCCAAGGCCAGTGTTGGGGCCCAACATGAAGAAATAGTTGGGGAAGCCTTAATAAAGGAATAATTCATGACTAATAGTTGCTCACATTCTTCCGGCTGCTTACCAGGATAGGTGATGCCATAGTAGTTCCTGGGGCAGTCGTCCCACATCTCTCTCATCGACTGCTTGCCCTTGCCCTTGGTGTCCAAGACCCTTGCTGCAGATAAGAGGCTGAAGCCAGTGGCCAGAATGACCACATCCAAGTCACGCTCCTTCCCATCCTTGGTCCTGATGCCCTTGGAGGTGAAGCTTTCGATGGGATCACACACCAGGTGCACGTTGCTCTTCAGATAGGCTGCATCAGCAGAAAAAAAATTACCTACTTGACTTCACAAGGGTCAGACATACACTCACAACTTCAATAAGCTGTCACAGTGTCACACTTCATATGCAATCACTTCGATTTATACAAATTGTATACAATCATGAAGCGCTTTTGATTGAAGTTTACACGCACACTTGTTAATCGATACAGTTGTACATGTATTAACGCGACTGGGAGCAAAGGTTGGACAAAAGAGTGCTTCATGCGTCAACACAGCTTTTAAGTGTAACGAACAGTATATTTATTCTACTGATGCAGCTAAAAGCAGAATAGGCTGAAAAGTTCGGTTGCAAAAGTTCTGACAACGCACAAAGACTAGCGTTAATACTTTTTTTGAATGCAGGGTCATGCATAGATTTTGAAAACATACGTACATTGACGTCAAGCGACCTAACGAACATATTCGAACGACATTTTGGAAAAGCTTAATTTTCAACCTGCCCTATACTGAAATGAAGAATTTCAGGAAGATGCTTGGGTACAGAGTGAGATGTGCGAATTGTACCTACGTCGTCGTCACGAAGACTTGAGGGGTGATGCGGTATCAATGATAGCTTATTTTTACAGTATCCTTTCAATACTTACGACTGTACCTTGGATGTAGCCGTCTGAAGGAGTGATCCTCTTGCAGCCCACGTAGTAGTCCGGGGTGAGCTTGGAGCAGAGGATCTCGTCGTTGTCTGCACGCTTGAGCATCATGGAGCGGATAAACCTCTTTGCCATCGCGACAGTCCTGTTTAGGAGCCGTGGCGTGAAAGTTCTTACTGCCGTGATGCACAATTAATTACCAAGGCCTAATCTTGAAGGCCACATGGAACATGGCTTCCCTCAACCAGAAGTGGAAGTAGCGCACCAACTGTTAGGGTGAAAATGCAAAAATTACCATGTACGTAGTAACTTTAGTTATGTTTTACTTTAACACTCACTGTGTTGAGCACTGGAAAGAGATAAAAAATCACTTTCCACAGTGTGGTGTATTCGCCGTCCCTTCTGAAATACCACAGGTTCATATCTTGGTCAACAATGGCCTTGGCGCCCACGTACCTGTCGGGGACCCAAGGAGGCGTCCTCTGGAACACGTGAAGCTCGGCGACCTCGTCTGCAATGGCGGGGACGATCTGGACCGCGGACGCGCCGGTGCCGATCACGCCCACCTTCTTTCCCCTCACGTCCAGCGTCTCTTCCCACTCGGCAGAGTGGAGGACAAGCCCGTGGAAGGCCTCCCTGTTCTGGGAAGTAAATATACATGTTTTTAGAGACGTATAAGACGACAGTTAAAAACTTTAGCTGTCAATCGTTATAACTGTTACTTTTGGCATCAACTTAGTGTGATATCCGTCCAGATTACTGGTCTGTACAGCTTTATATGAACTCCGTGGTATGGTACTTGTAACCCGTCGGTTAGAAGAAAGTCACCTTGAACTCTGGATAGTTTGGCACGCTTAGGGGTCCTGTGCCCTGAACGACGAAGTTGGCCTTGTAAGTTTGGCCCTGTTCAGTCTCCACCGTCCAAAGCTGGGTCCTGTCGTCCCAGGAGCACGAGGCCACTTTGGTATTGAATCTGATGAGCCTGCGCAGGCCGAAGTCGCCGGCGAACCGATCCATGTAGGACCAGATTTCGCGACCTTCGCTGTAAAGTCGGCTCCACCTGCACGAGTGGGAGATGTTGCAAAAAAGCTTGCAAAAAATGACGGGCAATTCACCATGGGTTCAGGTAGTAAGAGAATGAGTATAGATGTGACGGGACGTCGCAAGCAATTCCAGGATATCTGTTCTCGTGCCAAGTCCCGCCGAGCCTCGACGCCTTCTCCAGGATCAAGATGTCGGAGATTCCCACCTCGAGGAGCTTCTTGGCGGCACCGAGGCCGGAGAACCCGGCGCCGACGATCACGACCTTCCACCTGTGTCCATTTCGGATCTGTGTGGGGAAGAAACAGTGAAGTCAGTGACTTGCGTCAAGACCGTGTCTCCACGCACCTTAGGCTGGTACGCGGCCGCGTGCACGCCGAGGTCGAACGCCACGAGCGCCAGCAGTGGCCACTTGAGCCACGGGGGCAGCGACAACTGCCACAGGAGGAGCAGCACGACTGGTATCTGCGGGGACGACGCACAGTGTACCAGGAAGGACTTGGCTCTGTCGAACAGGTCCATGCGGCCCCTAAAATAATGCCTAACTCTAAAAAGGCCTCAACGAACGAATCGTCAGATCCGCAAACCGCTTCTCAATAGTCGAGGTCACTGCGGCCGCGACAGTTGCGTCACAACATCGGGTCTGTCTTGGGTTTCTCGAGCTCGACCTTTTTCACGTCAGTTGACTCAATAGGGTTTTTGGGCAGCAAAGCCTCATTTCGCACTTAAGCAGCCCAAGGTCAATAGACTGGAACAAATTGCTGCAAAAGTTATCCTTGCTCCAGTCCAGCTCGACCTTCCTCTGGTACCTGCAACAACAGGAAGAAAGGCCTGGACTTTGCACGAAACCTCTGCAGTAAACAAACAAGCCCTGAAATGGGTGCTCCTTAGCAGGGTTGCCAACTGGCATATCTCACTGCCAGTTTTGGACAAAACTGGCTTGCAGCTACACGCTGGCTGTCGAGAGGCAAAGTAATCTTCAACATACTTCAAAACTGGCATGAACTTCTTGCTTACTTTCGTGCAACATAGGGCACACTGCATGGCGAGGTATGATATAAGGCAAGGGAGCTGGGAAATATGCTGGCTGATGACATCAATTACTTGTATATGGTGTTTGTCTCACCCATTGTAACTATGTAACACCAATGTAACTATAGGTTTTTAAGCATATTTTTTACAGAATATGGCAAGCATAGTCCTCTTAGCTTATCTTTCAAGTTTTAGGCTGATATGTTCAGTATTAAATGCATGATGGTTGATTGATTTGTTGCGTCTAGAGGGTAGAGTCTAGTTGTTGTGTTGGAGTATGATCAGGCATTGAGGGTCAGATTGTGCCACCACAAAGTGCTTGAATAGGCAGGCCACTTACAGAATATTAATGGGCATCCATAGGGAATGTGGAAAGTGACTAAGAACTATTAACACTAAAAAACCACGCTTCTTACCATTGTCCAGTTACCACCTTAGGGTCACACCACGGTCACACATGGTGTGACCAAGGGGTGGTCATTTTGGTTAGATTTTTTCTAAGCCTAATCATTGTCTACTGAAGAATACCAGGGTTGTATCATGTAGGGGACTATCCAAAGTCTTATGGGAACCACAGAAAGTAAGCCTAACTCATGGGGAAGTCAAAGAAAATAGTGAGCAAACATTGCAAAAAATGTCTGCCCATGTGTGACCATGTGTAACCGTGGTAGGTGTACTAATTACGGTAGCAAAATTTGGGGACTTAGTCAGATTTCAGATTGTGTCCATTCCCAAATAGATCCCCAGGGGGAACTTTCCGGAAAGTAGTAGGACTTTCCCTGGGGGAACTTGCCCTTTTTCATGAATTTTTCATGACATAATTGACATAGAAAAGTTTACATTACATTTTTTGGGATTGGACAAAAATTTCACTTTGCCCGAGGGATTGGACATTGGCAAATTGTCCGGATTGAACAAAATGGACAATTTCTATGTCCATTCCCGATTTGTCCATTTGCCCTTTTTTGACTCCGTCCCAAATTGTCCAATCTGTGTACATACACTTCCGTGAAAAAGTATTTGAACACCCATGAGAGAGCCAAAAAGTAGTCTGAAACGGTGCCGTTCTTGAACAAATTTTCAAAAATTTTCCTACCTTGAAAAGGGGGGGGGGACCTCCTCTCCACACCTCACCCCCGCCCCCCCATGGGCTGCCTTCTGCAGCCTGTTTCAGGGGCTGTGCAAAAGTATTTGAACACCTAAACACACTTCTAGAAACACAGGAAAGTGATGCACAATAACAGGGGGGACAAACTGTATTGAAAGAAAAATGAAAAAAAAACCATAATTATACAATAACTTTAATAATTAATAGTGTGCCCCTTGTTCCTCCTCTTCCCTTGTCTCCAGCTCTTCCAGGTTTTGGGGGCATTGTCCAAGGACCTGTCTTTTGAGCTCAGCCCACAGATTCTTAATGGGGTTGAGATCTGGGGACTGGCTGGGCCACTCCAGCAGGTTGACGTTGTGGTCCCCAAACCACACCTTGATGACTTTGGCTGTGTTTGGGGTCATTGTCCTACTGGAAGACGAAGCCCTGGCCCAAACAAAGCTGCTGCACTGACTGCAGGAGGTTCTCCTCCAGGATCTCCATATACAGCGTGGCATTCATGGTCCCCCTGATGTGGATGAGACGGCCAGGACCATGGGCAGAAAAGCACCCCTACAACATGATGCTGCCACCATATTGACTGTGGGGATGGTGTTGCAAGGCTTATATGCCTCCCCTGTCTGGTGCTGCCAGACAGTTTTGGTGGTGCTATGACCAAACAGTTACAGTTTGGTCTCATCTGACCAGATGACCTT
>JAAUXU010020985.1_pt1 | contig 11542 bp, 9 predicted proteins | sample 7278151 | NCBI WGS metagenome assembly JAAUXU01 (sample SAMN14350113, study PRJNA611818) | marine sediment metagenome | isolation source: surface marine sediment (1.8m) | place: French Polynesia: Moorea | collected 2018-08 | reverse complement strand
TATGGTGGACTGGTTATTTGTTTTTTTGCTTTTCAAATTTTCTTTTTCTTCCTACACTCATTACTTTCCACCTCTTTTAGCCCAGTCTGCCCAAAACAACCGTCAGGCACATCTCACTTCTTCGTCTGCACCCGTGGGGTGGAAGGGGAAGCGTATAAGTGATGTTACTTAGCCTAAGACTTTCTTTTACATATCACTGACGCAGCAAAAATCTTGTGATTTCAGCTTTGGCCTCCAATGTCCATGTAGGTGCAAATGAACCCCATCCAACTGAGGTTCGGCGCATGTGAACTTGATAACTTTTTTGATTGGAGACCTCCTTCTGCCGGAAACAGACATTTCCGGATCCCGATCACTGAAGAGACCGCCCACATTTGATTATTTCATCCTGCAATGTTGTTGGGGACTCGTACGAAGAAGCCAAATATGTTTCAGCAACATCTAGTGGTGACTTTCCGAGCCATTCCTATTTGGGGTTTTGGTTACTGCTAGAGCGCAATGAATGAGTTTGCCATGGATGAGAACTAGCGTATGAAGTGCATGGGGACAAAAACAAACGAGTTCTGGCCTTTTTGAAGTTGAAGATCACTGGCTACAATTTGACGAGATGTGAATTTAAACTGTTCCAATTGATGTAGAAAGCGAAACCGGTATTTTGCACAGGAAATCGCTTAAAACGAGATGGAACCAGACTCTGAGAACTGCTGTCGTCTGCCTTGGGTCGTAATTTGCGGCATTTGATTTGATTTGTCAACGTGCCTGACTTTGGCTAGAACACTTCTTTCTAAAGAATGATTTTCAGGTGGCTTCGCAGTTCCCTTGATCCGATTCCCCCCGCCCCCCTAAAACAAAAAGGAATTAAAAATTTTGTCAAGATTTTGACACAAAATGTCACCATGGCTTTCATATGTGTAAAATTGCATTCAAAGGCCGTTAGACTACCACCAAGGTGGTCACAATCACAGCCGGAGGGTCTACATAGTCTGCATTTTCTCATGTCGAATGAATCACCCCGTGCATAAGCTTGCGGTGAGCAACTGATTTCACCTTCTAACTTCATCTCCTTTTCATTGCAGCTTCACCAAATTTAGTAGTGGTGTTTGCACTGCAACGTTTCCACTGCAACACTTGGGACGAAATATGATCTGTGCAACTCAAAATGAGACCAATGGACGGCTCGAAAAGTTCTGCAACCCACCAGATCCAACATGACCAATGTTATTTCCAAATATGGCGCATGCTGCACGCGTTGACGAACGTGCAGTATTTCAACGTCGGTCGGCGAGCAGCCTTGAAGAAAAGTGCAGCCAATGAGGTGCGTGCCCTCATCTTAGGTGTCCATGTCCGCCGGTACTTGGTGCGTACTACTTTCGAATTGCCTTTATTGTGCCTGCTTTTTCGTCTCTTTTCACTTTGGCTGAAGCAAACAAGCTGCTGCAAAAAAAGTTGGGTCTTTTCAGCAACAAAGGATCTCCTGTCGATTCCTACTTCCTGTGCTAAATGACAATGAAGCCCGGTCAGCCAAGGGGCCTATTTCAATTCTGGGTTCGGTACAATCGTGCCTTTAAAGGGAGAGGAGTGGTCTCATAGGGGCGAACAGTAGAGAAAAGTCTCCTTTTCCAGATTCAAGCTTCAGTAGATATCAGATGTGGTAGATTGGTATTCCAGCAGAGGTCTCACCCGAGAATGTGGCACCGTCAATGGGCTGAAGTGAGCGTGCTTACTCTACACACGCGCAACGTACACGGATGCACAACAATGTAGTCAAGATATAGATTTCCTTTCCGCCTCCTTCTTCTCTCTCCCTCCATCATGCTTTTGTGGAGAGTGCAATGGTGGGGTTATATAGGTCATGTTTTTTCCATTCATCCATCTATTCAGTGAAACGAACCTTATCCCCGGCTCAAAGCAGTAGCACGTAGTGAAGTGCACATACATAACCATTGGTACACATGTGCTGGTGCGCGGTGTCATCTTGGAAACTGTAGCTTAGGCTTTGAAAATCGATGCGTTGGTACCGGGTGATCAGTCAGATCACTTCACTTGCTATTTCAGCCCAGGGTCACAGTTTCCAAGTTCCACGGCTGACGTCATGGATTGGCAGAACAAACTGGCTTAATGTAGTAGGATGGCTGATCTCCAGCCAGGTTGGTGACACGCGTCCTGACTGGTGACAGTCCCAAGAACCCAGTGCTCCCCACGTCAAGTCCAAGCCCAACTGCTAGCAATGGAAGTTGTTACAGGAGATTTGGGATACCTCCTGAAGGTATCATTGGAGTGACCAAAGTCAGACAAGCATTGCCCGCGCCTATTCCAGTACCAGTCTCCAGCCCGCTGCCAATGGTGGTACATCTGAGATATAAGTGACTCCTTGACATTAACACATTGATACACTACGTATGCCCTCGTGCTGCTGCTGTCCTTGCTGAAGTCATTGCTGCTCAAAAGTTGGGGAACATATTCGGGGACCACCCGGTAGTTTTTTGAGAGAGTGACCTACCTGTCAATAGATATCGCAACCAAAGTGAAGATACTGACGTTGACGCTGAGGATTTGTACGGTGGGACAGAACTGGCACATGAACTGCGGAAGGTCCCATCGCTGAAGTAACGCAGCATGAAACTGAAAGAGCGAAAAATCAAATTTCAGTTAACGTGGCTAACGAGATGAAGGGAGACATTTTTTGCTCCCCGCAGGAGTAGATTGCAAGCAGACCCATGATCCAGAATCTCCCCTTTTGGGGGAAACCCCTACTGGGAACGACCTGTTCTTAATCCCTTTGCGTGGCTTCCACACTTCCCTAGGGGTAGGAGTGAGAAGGCGCAACTTTTCTCCCGGATACGTCTACGAGGTCTACAGCAACGAGTGCTTGAGGCTCAAAGGAACTCAGCCTACTGTCTGCCATGGTGGTGGTGGTGGGAGGGGGGAAGGCCAAGCTCTTTAGAGTGGGCACACTGAGGGAATCGTGCACTTTTTTGTGGCAGCGCTTCTACTGATCTCCCAAAGGACGTACGCGTCATTTTCTACGCCAACTTACAGTCTGTTTGCACAAAATTTACTGCTTTCACCAAAACAAACGTTCACTGACGTGCCGTATGTATGACACGCAAAAATAAATACCTCAATTTGTTGACGTCACGTGATCTTTCTCTTTGCTTCTCCATCCAAAAGCCGGTACTCGCCTAATATATCAAGGTTCCTTCCTACCTGGAACGGTATGGCAAACAGCGCGATAGTGACGTCCGCGAAGGCCATGTTGGCGATGTAGAAGTTCGTGACTGTGCGCATCCGAGGCGACACGCTCACCACGTAGATGACGAGCGAGTTTCCCACAAAGGCGGCGAGCGAGATGGCTCCGTACAGGAGGGACAGGAAAATCACCAGAGACGTGGGAACGTCGTACAAGTGAACGTCGCCTTCTTCTTTCTCGCTTGAGTTCATGTTTCGGTCGTTCTTCACTTTTGAACTGTCCCCAGTCAGAGCTCCGAACAGTCTTGCCGCAACAAAGTAAGTATACCAATACTACGAGTACATGGAAAATTGGAACATGATGCACGACTACTCGGGGCAGTTAGTAAAGACCAGGTTTTAGGGTGTCTCACTTAAACCTCGTCTTGACTTGGGATTTCACACTTTGCAGGATGTTTCAATTACTTTGCTTCTTGTCCTCAACGATCGCTGCAAGGCCAAGGACCTGGCAACCTGCTGACGTTCTTGTTAAATACCGTCCTACAACCAGAGCACGTGTGGAAAGTCATTTCCTTGCACAGAAACATTCTCCCCCACTGAAGACAAAACCTTACAGACAGAAACATCAGATATGGGGTGAAAAGAAATGTTTTACAACATAGAATTGTTCGTAAACCTGTTCTAGTGGGGAAAAGGTTATTGGAGCCGGCTGGACATGCAACGTAAAAACATTTTTCGGGCCATCTTTTCAAGCAATAAACCTTTGAAGGGAAGAAAATATCACTTAAAATTCCAGTATCGAATAGTTAGCGGCCCCATAAATTGACCATTACAGGCTTTCCTCTTTCTCCTCTCCCCTAAGTTTATTGCTTAACTTGCGTCTTCCTCAGTGACTCAGTCATAATCACTCCTCGCCGTCAACACTCGAAGGCCACGCACATCAACAATTTTGTCTGGTCTTCCGTGGCTATAGCGATGTGATCCTTCCTGCAACAAGAGAAGGCCTGAAAGAAAAAGAAGAAGTACCGGTTATTGGAACTGACTGGGCTTTTTTGCGGATATTTATAGAAGATTTTGGCCAATACACGTTACGTTCCCTACGGCCATGCCACAACGTGCAGGCACCACAGAAGGACGTCTCTGGTATTCTGCTCGATAAGTCATGCCAGTAGTGGTTAACGTTGCGTATGAATGTGATAGAAAGCACTGTCGGATATCTGGCAAAAAGCGCTATAAATATTTGACCCACCTCTTTGTGCTGGGTATGTAGCGCGGTACTGCCAACAAGTATGTGCATATCTGTGCCGAGAAGTGAAGAGGGATAAGCTTGTTTCCTTAAACAGATAAGAAAGGTCGCACTCTAACAAATCTGCTTTTACAGAAGCCTCCCAAATCCTCATGGTAGAAAGCACTTAGGCTTGGAACGAGCCTTGAAAGAGTGAAAGAGAAAATCTTCCTCATCCTCTCAGTTTCATCAGCTGTCTTTTTTGGGTAAATAGTAGAGGTGATCTTCTCATTTGGAGCTGGGTTTCGGGAGGCAAACAGCAATTGAAAGAGAAGCAAAAAAGCAGTGAGCAGGAAATGCCAAAGGCGCAAAATACTCTTACTAGTAAACAGTGAGTGTGCTTTGAAAAAAACTTCCGTTACTTAATTTTGTCAAGGCTGAGGGTAATAGTTCAATGCCAGGCTGTGCTTTCACGATTTAAGAACAAAATTTTAGACGGTTTGATCACCAAGTCCGGTAGCTCTAACATTTGTGAAAATGTTAGTCATTCTGCATATTGTGTGCTTCCCTTCTGTGTTCTCTTGTTCCCTCATCTTTGAACAGTCACCAAATTTGGCAGAGATAAGATGCTTCAGAGTCCCCCCCCCCCAGTTGGACTTTCCCATGGCCACCATCGTGCACTGGCGACACTGAGGAGATGTGATGTGTAGCAGTGTTACAAACAAACAACCGACAGAGGATTTCTAACGCACCCTGTACGTACTTGCATAGGAAAAAGTACGTGACGTTGAGCGGATAGAATAGATTTGCAGATAGTCTATTTACCGGTAATAGTGGAATATGTTCCACTTACAGTTTCAGCAAAAATGAGTTGGGCGAAAAGCCTTTTTAACTGTCCTAATCCATACTGTGGATAGGCTTTGGGCCTCGCGTTCGTCCTGGGGCGCACAGCCCATCTGCTACTCCATTCAAAACTTATGTCAACAGGGGGTAGATATCAGCCATGATGCACAAGAGGGGAAGACAACACGAGGATCGACCTCCTCTTAAGTCCCCAATAATCATGCAGTTCTATCAACGTCACCCATGATAGCGAAAAGGCAAACATTTATCGCAAACAGTCTGGATGACGTCTCGAGCTCTTTTCCTGGTGCATTACGTGATTTTATGACTCTGACAGACGAGGACTGAAATCAAACAAATTTCGTAGAAGTACAATAATTCACCATCTGCGGGTTCATACACCAAACTCACTTCTATCCAAGTAGCGCACCCCTACCCCATCCCCCACCCCCCAATGCACACAAGGTCGACTCTAAAATCAAATATCTCGTGAAATATTAACCATACACATCTACAATTTGATCTTCCAATTGATCACATTTGACGCCGAGGCCCTATCTCATCTCCAAGATGCGCACCAATACACATGGTATTTCCAAAGGGTCCAGGAGCGTGTTAGGCTATGAGCTGCCATACTTGTGGTCACTTTTGCCGTACCTATAGATAGGGTACTGAAAGAGGTGCATCCTCACCTTTTTGAGATACCCCAGTTGGAGGTCTCTTGTGCGAAGACAAGTTGTGTTGATGACTCCCTTTGCATTCATTTTAGTCAAATGGAATGAAGGAATCATCAGTTTTTTGGTCCTCTTGCCTTGCTGTATCTACTACCAAAGCTCTTCTTTGGCAATACAGTGCGTTTCTTTTTTGATAGACAGGCGTGATATTTTGCGATTTCTCATGACCCCGTGAAAACTATGTGCTGAAATTCTTATGGTCAAAGCAGCTTTTTGTGACAAATTGATCTGTGACATTTTCAGACATGGTTTGGGCGGATTTTATCCAACTTTAGGCAGATGATACTTTTAGTCTGTTCATTTTTAATTGTTCGTGTTAGGGATGGCCCACAGCCAGCCAGTGCAGTGCTGAGTCAAGCTAGCCAGTACAGTGAAGCCAACCTAGAGCAGAGGCAATACCGAACTGCAGCCCAACGACAGCCCTAGCAGTACCGTGCAAAGAAAACTGTGCAGTGTAATTTTCATTGTGACATAATCATCGTAAGTGACAACTTAACTCTTTTGAATTCAGTTTTACACCACGCTGCTCTCAGACAGGGCCTACAAGTTTGTAACTGATGATGGCTGCCCAGAACATAACCCCTCCACCTCCCTGCGTCTGACTGGAACAGGGACGGGGTCCTCCACCCATCCTGTTGCCCATCCATCTGGCCCGTCTGGTGTGGCACAAGCCTCGTCAGTCCACAAGACAGTGGGGAAGTCAGTCTTCAAGTTCTCACAGGCCCATTCCAACCTTTTTGCCTTGTGCTTAGAAGTCAGCATAGGGCAGGGCTGAACTTTTACAACAGGCCCAAGCTCATTGAAGACCTTGCAACGGGTTGTCTTACACTTGGATTTAACTCTAGCAGCCATGAAAGTTGCCTTGCTTGTAGCCAATGGAGACATGACAATCTTCCTCTTGAGTAAGTTCTTTTCTCGTGCTGTCACTGAGGTCTTTGAAGTGAGAGAAAAAATCTGTATATATACATAAAAGGACAGGCCCGTATGTACGTGTGAGTGTCTGTCTGTCTGTCCGCAGCTGGTTCGGCCCATCTCGCGGCGAACAGGCCCCCTCGCTGCTGACGGGTCCTTTGCGCGACCTATTTTTGTCATTTTCGCGGTATTTTTTGTTCGCACGCACGATTTTTGTCATTTTCGCGACCCTCCCTGCTGACGGGCCCTTGAGCACTATGCGCGTATTGAGCGCGAAGTGCGTGTTCAGTGACGGTCGAGTTCGAGCTGGTGGGTGGGACAGCTGCAAGTCTTATAATAATCCGAGCAATGCCGGGTACCTCTGCTGTAGTAAAATATAAATGAAAATTGGGACTGATCATTTTATCCTTACTATGTACAGTCCTTTTGGGCAGGCGTATGTCTTGACAGGGTTTGAAACAAACCTTTTGGTGGTACTGACATGCCTGCCCATTTTTTGGGCAATATCCACCAGACATACACCTTGGGCAAGCTGCTTCACTATGTCAGAGCCTCGGAAGTGCTCCGAAGGCTCTGAAAGTACTTCTGAGGCTCTGGAAGTAATACTAATTGTCACGTGGAAGTGTACTTATTCACAAATTTCAAGCTCCCCAAAGATACTCCGACAGAAAATATCTTAAAAAAACATATCTGCCTATCAAAAACGAAAGCACTGTATATTTTACGTAGGACTGGACGACATCGAAAGGTTCGTGAGAGGTCAAAACAGATTTTTTCCAATGCCACTTGAGGCGTCGTCTTCACTTGGCATTGGGTAACAAATCTACGACACACTTAGTCAAAGAAGTTAAAGAATAGAGCGTAAGTCAGTTCAATTTTCCGACCAGTGTTCTTCTCATCTGCAACGGCTGCAACTTTGTCCGCCTGAAGAGCCTGTTAATGGCAGTCTTCTCCGCTGTCTACGGGTAACACATCAGAGTTGCCAGGCAGTTTAGTTGAATTCGACGTTGCGTACAGCAGGAGGTCGTTGCTGTTCTGCACATGTCTGGTACTTAGGTCAACGATGGCGCATTTGCGTAATGGAGAGAAATGCGCCCTGCGCCTGCTCTACATGAAATTTGTACGAGTAATTTCTTTTGCATGCGTTGTGTTACAACATTCGCAAGACTGCAAGTATACGACACTGCTAGTAGCATGTCTTGGTAACAGGAGACCATGCCGTTGATCTCTGCAGTCAGAATTCTGACCCTAACATCAGTATATTTTCCACTGAAGGTACAGAGGAAGATTCAGATGTACTCGTATGCATGCGTGATATGCTTCTGCGTGTATACGTATCCTCCAGTACAAAGTTTTTGTAGAGCTTCCATAATATCAAGAAGAAAAAGAAAGGATTGAGGGTAATTTTCTGAATACTTCGTCAAATTGTATTGCTCCAAAACCGCAAAGCTCACGCGATCCTTGAAATTAATATGGTACATCCAATGACTATATGTACAGGGTGCCCCAAACTTATAGTGACCTTTAGTGCGCTAAAGGTAAAAGCCACTAGAATAACTATAAAAATTGTCCAAAGTCAAAGAAGAACTGCATGGTGGGAAAAGATAGAGAGCAGTCGTGGTCAAGTTTCAGCCAATTGCTGTTGGGTTACCGAGGCACCAACCGATGCTGCCGTCATCTTGTATGGTCTAATAAGATAAGATTTCAGGTCGAGACTGAAGCACATGGAACTAGACTTGCTTGCCATACAAATTTGAGTTAAAAATTCCAAGTTTTAGGTACCCATCTTTTGCATCAATTGTCGAACCCCGCTTACTTGTGTAGCTCTGTAGTACAGTGGGACTGATGCTAAATGCTATGTACTAAAGGTATGTCTGATCGATCAAATGTGGAGCAAGTTTTTTCCACTTGTCTCCTGGTAGTACCTAAGACTTGAGCTTGATCAGCGATGCTTTCACTACTCTGTTTTAGAGGCTTGCATATAAAAAAAGAACACCTCCAAATGTAGCAGTCAAGGATCCAAACTAGTACAGGAAGACGACCATCTCCAAATTCTTATGGGTCGAATCCTCCTATAAAACTGCTTTGACTGACAAATTTCACCTCCCCACGACCACTGAGTGATAAAATATCCTTAAAAAGCACGCGTGTGCCTATCAAACAAGAACGCAGGGTTTTAACCAGACATATTAAGTCTCTTTCTCTTGCATTCAGGCATCAGCTGCTTTGACGTGACGTTTTGGAAGAAGCCTTGACTCTGACAATGAATCAGTGTTTTTCTGCAACTGAAAAAAACAGTTACCTTTGATTACCAAATGTCTGGTGGAGAAAGTCAGATGTTACCCAAAGAATCTGCCATCGGCGATAAACTAAAATGGGAAGGAATTATATGCAGATTGGTTTTGGTCCGAAGGTGTAGGCTGAAAATTTGTATGTCACGAGGACTAGTAAAATTTGTTACTACCGAGTATTCCACAGTTAGCTTTCCATCGACAACCGACTTGAATCGATGCTTGTAACGAAGCAACGCATTCCGTTGGAATAAAACGCGGACTCTCGCGCTTTAGGTAGAGGAAACATTGAATCTGCAGTAGCAGCTTGAATTAATGAAAAGCGAATGAGTCAAAAGTACAGGTTCAAAACTTCCCTCCTCTAAACTTCTTAAAGCATTTTATTTTTTTAAAAAAGTGATGTTTAAAGTCACTGTAAATTATGGAGAGTTTCTGTCGTCTCAGGTACTTTAAAAATATCTTTGTAACTATAAAGTGCAACTGATTCTTCTTCTTGTCTTGCAACTTCCTCCATTTCCTTGAAGTAGCAAGGATGGGAGGTTGACTTGTTTGTTTTGCACTTCTTGTCGCAACCATATCGTACAAAAATGCTCTAAGCACTCGGAAATGGAAAAAATGTACTTTCCGTCAAAGTCAATATTACTTCGTATGATGCGCTAACAATATAGCCATGGTACGTAAAACTAAATGTGACCCACCTACCGCGTGACATAAGGTCTGGCAGCCAAATAAAAATTGAAAAAGGGGTTTACCTCCGCTGCCTTTAAAGTTTTATCTCATTAATTTAACCTCTTTTTGCAAAAGAACCGAAATATTTTGATGATGAGGTGTGTAGAGATTAGTTTCTGCATGTCACATCTCGCTACTCATAGAAGTCGAAGGAATGTAAAATAAGTCATTGACGATACTTATGAGAGGTAAGTCGAACAGTGCATGTTTTCAAATGAGCGCAGGTCATACCTTACTTGTTTTGAACAGTTCTACCGGCTGCAGCAAACATTCATTAGCACGATGTCGAGTTTAAATCTAAAAGCATGTACAACAAGCTTGACTGCGAGACCAAACCCTGTCTCTTTTTTGGTAGTGGATACAACTCCGTGTGACAAGGTAAACTTGATAAAAATGAAACGGTCATAGGCGCACAATTTACCCATAGACAATGTCTATGACTATCGCATGCACTTGCAACCAGCTTGTGTTCCTATAGGGACACTCAGGAAGGCAAACGGAGCACAAAACCTTAAGTGCATGGTTATTTTTTCGTCAATTTGATTACGTGCGTATCACAGTTGTATTTTCCATGCAAGAAGCCTGTCTGGCCCTGAAATGTGGAGTGGAAGTCATACTCCTGGAAGATATGTCATCCTTCGAGATCAGTCCTCCAACCAACAAAATGCTGTCCCCTCTGTTTCACTGCAAGCACTTAGGGGCTAAAGGTATTAAACATACAGGGTGGTCTTTTTAAATTAAGACTCAAATGTAGGGCATGCTCATGTATCTCTAGAGTATTTACCAGGTGGCATGTCCAAGACCACTATGTGAACCATTGTCAGGAAGGACCTAGAGATGAAGGCCTACCAGAAACAACACCAACAGAAGAACAAGAAGAAGATTCTTCAGCACCTTCTGCTTGACATGCACCTTCCCATCCTCTGGACAGACGAGGTGTTCACCGTCCAGGCCACTCACAATGTCCAAAATGACAGAGTGTTTGGCAGGTCCAAAGAGGATCTTGGGGTAGAAGTTTTGAGCACCTTTCGCTGTCAGGGACCTGCGTCTGCCATGGTTTGGGGTGGCATGATGTCAGACCCCCTCATCTTCCTCAAGGAGGGTGTGAAGGTCAATCAGGACGTGTACTTGACCCTTCTATCAGAGGATGTCCTTCTGTGGGTTGAGAAGACCTACCAGGGTGCTCCATTGGTGTTTTAGCAAGATGGAGCACCCTCTCACTGGGCCTGAGTGGCACAAGACTTCTGCCGTGACATGTTTTTTTCAACTTTTGGGACAAGGACACTTGGCCACCTTCCTCTCCAGATGTGAATCCTATGGACTTTAGCACTTAGTCCATTCTGGAGAGGAAGGTTTGTGCCAGAGGGGGTGACTATTCGACAAATAAACAAAATGCATCACTGACAGTCAGCTAATCTCAGTCAGTGGTTCTTTATTGTGTATTGAAATGAAATCAAGACTCAAGGATGCAGAGCTTCAAGAGAATGCACACTGTCATCAGCGGTAGCAAGCGAGGCAGACCTCGTCAGACTCAGCAGTAGCAAGATAAGACAGTCAAGGTCATTCCCAGCAGGAGCAAGAGAAGGCAGTCCAGATCTTGGCAGTCCAGATCTTGGCAG
>JAAUXU010166269.1_pt1 | contig 11545 bp, 4 predicted proteins | sample 7278151 | NCBI WGS metagenome assembly JAAUXU01 (sample SAMN14350113, study PRJNA611818) | marine sediment metagenome | isolation source: surface marine sediment (1.8m) | place: French Polynesia: Moorea | collected 2018-08 | reverse complement strand
GGTCTACCCTGACCCCGCCTACGCCTTCAGGAGGTGCTGGGACCAAAAAACCTTGGCTGTAAAAGCTTCCCCTTAATACGTCACCTCCCCATCTGCCACTCCCATCACTTTAGGGCACAATTTAACCTTTGAAAAGAGACTAAAATACGAAATGAGCAACTCTTTCACCCTTTCTCATCGACTTTGACAACATAACTCAGCCTCCCACTTTTCTCTTTTGCACCTATCTCTGTGTTTCAGCCTGAAATTCATGGCCAAAATGTGCAACGTGCAACTTGACAACAACGTGCAACTCGACATGATCACGTTCATCACCATAGGTGCCACCCCCCAATGTTGGCTCTTGCTTATGCTATCACTTTTGCTCCGTCCCCAGGGTGAAAGTTGAGGTGGGGATCACTGGATCTCGACCGAATCTGTTGAATTCCATGACGAACGTTCACCACATGTGCGTCATCACTAGGTGTCTGCAACGGCGTTGCGCAAGAACCGCACCTACGCCATCTACTACAGCAACTACGCCAGGCTGCTGGTCCTCGGCATCATTCCTGCGGTTCTGCTTATCTACTTCAACTACAAGGTGAGAAAGTAGCCAAGCAAAGTGTTTCCTTTTATATGCATGTGTCTATATTTGCCAGATCTATGCGGACATCAAGTTGCGCGCCCGACGCCGTCGGATGTCATCGTCCGTGGGACATCACAAGAACCAACAGGCAAGAAGGAAGCAGGAAGACAACTTGGTGAGGGTTTTTCCCATGTTTTTGGGTAAAAGACGTCATAATGAAATTTAAAGGCACCGGAAAGTTACTTTCTTTTCGCTGACAGTCTGGAAAGTCAGAACTTTCCGGTTTTTCTTCCATTTCAGAAGTTGCCGGCAGAAAAGCCACAGGATCTTTTTGGGGGGGTGGGTTGGGGTGTCTTGAGAGAGATGCCTTCCGGTATTTTCTTCCCTGTCTGTAAAGACACCTTTACCCGAGACCTTTTGAGTCACGTCCGCAAAGTTTGGACAGCCAGGAGGGGGGAAGCTTGGATGGTGTGCACCAGCCTTCACCACATTATACGTCCGCAAAGGCCATTTTTCACCCTTGACCTTGGATTGTTTTTGCTTCCTTCTCTGTCATGGAAGAAACACAATGGAAAAATCTGGCTTTCACTGCATGTCTGAAAAGTCTATTGACTCTGTTGATAATCAAGATCTGGGGCTTGGACGTCAAGGGTTGGTCGAACTGGTGGCACGCTTCGTTTTCCAGCAACCTCTGCATGCCAGATGAGGTAGCATCATCTCAGATGTAGCAAAGGAAATTGTCAAGGGCACGGTTTTTGACATTGCTGGCATCCTCCGATGTGCCAAATGCCAAATGCCAGGAGAATCTCTTTTAGCCATAAGTCGCACGTGCGGTGTCTGGACCGGCTGCACAAACGCTGATGTGTTGCTCGTGAATCGTTGCACTTGTCCTTGGTCGTCAGAGCTGGTGAAGGCCAGTTATTGATGAGTACTATGGTTTACGAATTCCAAAGTAAAAGACCCCCACCCTTTAATGCTACAGCCTGATATTGCTTGAGCAAAGGGAGACAGCCAGAGATTTCGTCTTGCAAGTTGACTGAGACTGTAAAATTCTTTCAGGTTTATGCACAACAAATGCATTTCCCCCTTGCCAGAATACACACGGGAGTTTATGCACATTGGAGTCTCTCAGATCCTCGTTTTCTGTTTTGAAGGGAGTCCTGATTTGCATAAGCCAAGCGTTAGGCGATATCGTTGTCTTTTTCTTATGATAACTGACTTCTGCACGCATGAACAGTACAGTTCTGTAATGTGACTTGTGGGATCCCCCAATGAAACCCTCTGCTGTACGCTGCATTTTCATTTTGCAGGCTGTGGTCTTCATGGGCATTGTGGGAGTGTTCCTGCTCTGCCACGTCCCGAGGGTCCTCCTCAACATGCACGAGACGTGGGTGTGGGACGAGGCCATGGGATGCATGAATCGTGGAAAACCCGGCTTCCCGATGTGGGCAACGCTCATGGTGACCCTGAGGTGAGAAGGAGAACGAGTGTTTGCTTCTTCAGATCTGGCAGACGTCCTCTTTTTCCAGCCACTTCATGATGGTGTTTAACTCCTCGACCAACATGATCATCTACTGCTCCCTCAACGTCACCTTCCGCGAGCAGTTCAAGAAACTCGTCAGGTACCACAGTTAGAACGTAGTCACGTCTATTTGTGGTCATCCGCCAAAGCGTCTGATCACGACTTCCTCGACGTGATTGACCAGGGACCAGCAGCTGACGCCAGTCAGGAGTCCCTAGTGCCCTCCGAAGTAGCCCACCCTTGAATTGTACCCGAGCACTTCAGTCTGCACCGAAATTTCGCTTGTTATTGGAATGGCCCCAACACCCTGCAAATCATTACTGCAGATGCGGCACGGTCATCTTTAATTTGAAACCCTTAGGTCACAGATCTGCTGACATTGCCAACTATCGAGTCATCTCAGGTGGGCAAAAAAACTGACTTGGCATGACAACATGACCCGAATGAATATGACTCCATCCCTAATAAATGTTGGTCATATCAAAGCTTCTTAGGGTCTGTGTACTAATACTGGAAAAAAAATTCCTTCAGCTGCAGTTGTGAGTCCTTGGTCCTCCTGACATAAAGTAAGTGCTTACTGGACCAAGGACAGAAAAGTAGGCCCACTTAAGTAACAAAATCTGACTCGATGGGAAGTTGCATGGCAGTCAGAAGAATGCAAAACAGTCTTCTCCAGATGCTGTTGATTCCTCATCTTCCCGTGACTTGTAAGATGTCGAGTCAACCTTGCTCCACCTAAAGCAGCTTCTGCTGCAAAGGATCGTTGCCTGGGCCTGCGTCAGCGCGGAATTCAGTGATGAGGGGAGCCCAGAACTGTTGGATGGGCCCAGACTGACTGGGCCTAACAGAAAAAGGGTTCACACGAGCCCAAAGGAACGTCAAGTGCGGAGATGTCATGAGAAGAAAACAGCATGGACGAGTGGGCTGATGCAAAAGAAATGACATTTTGGGGACCAAGTCTTCTATTGCGCTGAGTTTCTCTTGCATGAGTTTCTTTCAATAATTTCGTGGGCCTAATTTGGTAGGTTGTCGCAGGCCTAATTTATAGGCCTTCATGAAGAATAAAGACCTATTTCATGGGTTTTCGTGAGCCGCTTTAGCTTATTTTGTTCGTTTTCATAGGACCCATAGGCCTACTACTCCCTCCACGGCTTTTCATCAGAGGCGCAGGCCTATTTGGTAGGTTGCGTAGGCGTCACACGCTTCAAGACAGGAAAATGCACTGAAAAATGAGAAATCAGGAAAAAGTACATGTACTGAAGTGGGGAGAGACTTTGGATAAAAATGGTCGAGAACAAGAAAGAAACTAAATTGTTAAAAGTTCTTCAGTAAATTGCTAAAATTCTTCACCTAAGAAAGGTCAAGTGATGAGTCCAAATGACTAGCCTCGATTTGACGGTACCTTCAGTTGACATTGGTTAACTGGAGACGTGACTTCTGTTTGCCGATGAAGGACGGACCGCGTAGCTGGAAGGATCGTGACAGCGGTGATCATGGTCATGGTGGCCGTGGCCGTCATCGTGATCATGACTTTGACGCTCACCGACTACGGCTACGGGGTCAAGATGTGCTTTTCCACGTCAAACGAAAGAAGGCTATTTTGCTGCTGTTCCCAATGCCGACGGGCCAATGCTGGGCGGTGGTCAGGGACACGCTGAGAATGAAGATAAAGAGATGGACATGATGTTGCTACTCCTTTAAAAGTCCTGCCAGAGAAACTATTGTTGAATGATTGTTCCTTTTCAACGAGAAGTTGGCAACTTTTTTGAGACAACTTTGAACCAAAATTGAACAACTTTTCTGAGACAGAAGGGAGAAAGAGCACATTTAGACTACATTTCTATTGTACACTTACGTACAGCATATCATTGTGGTGCTTCAAAAATTGCAGAGATGCGGCACAGCTATGCTTTATTATTATTTCATTATCTTACAGAGCTACGTCTATGTTATGATGCAATTACATCATATTTTTTATGCAGTTACATTGCGCCATCCACTAGTCAGCAGGAATCGATGGACAGGAAGTTCTTGACCAGGTCCAGCGTGGTCAGATTAGTTAACATTTCTTGCGTCACCTTAGCTTTTAAGTATAAATGACTGTTAGGAGTAGGATATTGTTGGGATTGAATGGGTGTGACGCAAGCTTAGACGATCAGGAACTCCTAGGTGTCCTCCGCCACGCAGGTGGAGGCTGCGGCCACGTCTCCTGTCACGGTCATGTCCAGATCTGAGGCTTAGCTCGGCAACAAGTACTTGGACGTGGGTCAAGCAACCTTGGCGCAAGTCCATAGGCCTCTTGAAGGCCAAACAAGCGCATAAATACGAGGAAGAACAAACGTCTACATAGCTTTGGCATCTGTCTACTCCGGTGGGCTGTCGGTGTAGGCACATATTGTAGGGCGAAAGGTTGCAGATATTCTTTGTGATCGTCTCTTTGTACGGGTGCTAATGCAGGCTAAAGTCTCACTGAGTTTGTTTGAAACACACTGTAGTTCTGGGCCTCCCTGATCGTGGTGTTCTCCTTCACCGTGAACGTCTTTGACTCATTCAATTTTTCATTTGGTGGGCACCATTGGGAGCAGGATCCGGATTAAACAACTTTATCTCTCTTGCAAACGACAACTGATTGTACCCGGATTTCCCCGTGTACATCCACAAGCTAAGAACCTGCATTGAATGCTGATCTTGAGTCCAGATCCTGGACTGACAGCAGCAGTTATTCCGTTCCTCTCTGTGGCATTTTCACCCTACCTTATTGTTCAGTGCTCCGAGGTCCTCGGACACCCATCAAATGCTTACATCGAAGGCTGGCTGAACTCCATGAAATTAGAAATCAGCCAGCTTTGGCCATGTTCACAGTGATCAAGACCATCCACCTCAACCCCGTGTGTGCCGGGCAGCCCGATTTGGCCTCCCCAGGCCACATCTGAGGGCAGCATCAGCCTCGTGGAAGAAGCGTGATAAATCTTTGAATAATTCTGACGCATCCTTCAAGTGTGGCCTTGGCCAGTGGTGCCGACCCGTATGCACGGGGTTGACGGTGGCGGTCTTGATCGTGATGCTCGCCAGTCTGAAGAAGACAAGGCGAATCTTGACATTGTTCGTACAAACTGTTCTGCGTAGCTGATGCAACTCTTTAGGTGTGTCCGTGGCCGACCATTTGCTGACCGACCTGCACGGGTTGACCGTGGCGGTTCTTGATCATGTTGAGCATGGGGTTGATGATGAAAAAATGAGTCTTGAAACTGTTCATACGGTGAGCTTGGCTTCAAAGGTGACTAAATAGTCAAAGAAGCTGCATCCTGTGCGTGGTTTGACTGACGACGCACGTGGCCGATATGGTCTTCTGCCGCAACTCCGCCGAGGAGGCCAGCGTCACGGAACAGCAGGGCTCGTGCTGCAACAGCTCCGCGATCAAGTACATGCAGAACCAAGTCTGGGAGTGCTTTCCGAGTGTCTCAGTGCTCTTAATATAGGAATGAGTAGAGACAACGAAGGGGACAATTACGTGTAACTCACAGAAGTATTCGAGCAGGTGAACACGTGACGTAACCTTCAATTCATGATGTGCAGGATGTATCCAAGGCTTAAAATGTAAAGATCTCTATAACGAACAAGAAAACAAGCGTCGCTTATACAACAATTACGGACACTTCCCACTTAACGAACTCAACTTGTTCTGGAAATTGTGTTCTTTAAGCGAAAATTCGTCACGTGGGGCCAGTTCTTTATCGTGAAGTGCCAGAAAAAGAAAATGTACTCTGTATAAGCATTTTTAGTCACAAAATAGAATTTTTAAAGCTTTAATAGAGCAGATTAAAGCACGTTCTGCTGCTGCTCATCATTCTGATGGGTCAGATTCATCGAGAGTTCGTGCCTGTACTTCTTGCCATGACTTGGCCAAGTCTGAATTGGGTCAGGGATGCCACGAGTCCTGGAGAGCAGATTGAGTCCCGAGCTGTTTACAGCGGGCCCCGGATGCTTGACAAGTTCGTTGCTGCCACTTCTCCATCATCCTTAGATTACTGTGATCATGCAATTATTCAATAGTATATATTGCACGTACAAAAATGCGTGTTTTATTGTAGGGACGTCTTCAACCGCATCGTTCGTTGCTTCCTTTCGGAGCACAGGACCAGCGACGTCAACGCCAACAACTGCGCCAACGCTAACATCGCTGCCATCGAAAAAAACAATGACGAAGCCAACACTAACAATACCGACGAGGACGCAAACACTAGCGGCAGCGACAACGGTGGCAGCAACGGCGCCAACAACTGCGCAGGCGACGCTGTCAGCAACGTCGGCGGTGACATCGACATCAACAGATCCAACAACGAGGCCAACGAGGAGGGCCACCACCTGCTGGAGATGGCCACCATGGCCACCGAGCTGTCGTGCTCAGTCGGAGAAAGTTCTGGACAAATCAACAACGGTGCAAGGGGTAACGCAGAATCATTGCTAGAGAATTTAGACCTAAATATGATTCTTTCTTTCACTGTCTCAAATATATTAAAAAATGCTTGATGCGTACCGTTACACAGAATTTTCATTAACTTTTCTCTCTTAAGTCATACTAATGTTCAAAGGAACCCATCATCCCACTTGTTATGGCTTCCGATAATTCACTCCTTCACTGTATGCTCAAAACGTGTTGTTCATGGTGTCGTAGGCAATGTTGCACGGGTGTCGCTCTCCGCGCCGTTGGCGACACGACGTGGCTGACTGCAACAGGAACACCGCGTACCGGTGCTCTTATAGTCCCAAAAAATATAGAGCCCGACAAACTGTATCACGGAAACTGGACCTGGTCAAGAAGAAACAGGCTCAACCTCGTCAAGAACAGAGTGGGCAAGCAGCAGAGCCGTGGAATGTGGTAGATCTTGACGACGTCTAGCATGAAACAGCGCCCTTCTTTGTCCCCAACCTTTGCTGAATCAGCCTTCTATGGTGTAGAGGCAGTTTAGGTTGAGGATCCTCATGCTGTCGTCTTTGAGCTTTCGCTGTGCCAGAGTTTATGCCCCAAATGTTTCTTTTTTTGCCAGGATTTGAACGCACGTAAAACAACACTCCTAAATCGATCGGACTCTAATTTCTTCTACCACTATTCACATATCATGCAAATACGCATTAAACAGGCCAGTGGTGACAGAAAAGCTTTTATATTTTTAGGATGTTTCGCCTAAAAATCAGTTTAAAATAAAATGAAGTGACCCTTTCATGCAAGAGGACAAAATAGTCACTAATTTCTTCTGACGACTTCTCTCCTACATTTGCCAGGTTTCTTATCAATGACGCCGGACTCCTCCACGCCGAAGGTGGCGATCGTGGTGGACGAGAAGGGGTCCAAGCAGAAGTGGAGAGAAGGCAAGAAGAACGGACGCCCGAGCATCGATGTCACAGATCTATGAGGTCAATACTGTGCTTAAACTTACGGCATAACACTAATAACCTATAAAGTGGGTAGACATTGTGTACGAGGGCTGTCAGAGGGTGAATCAAGATATTAGCGCATTCTTGAAGAAACCCCAAGTGTGGAGAGCGTCGCTCTGCGGTGAGCGGTGACTTAAAAAATAGCTATGGAGAGCAAAAACACTCTCTACTCGCATTTGACAACTAAAAGTCAGCTGTGCTTTTTACTTTTTATCTGGTGACACTTGAACCCGCCATTTCTCTGTTATTTGCCATCTATTTCAACTGGTTGTACAGGGCTTAACAGCTAAGTTTCAAGCTAAAGTCGCTTCTCCCCTCGTGAACTACAAAGAAATGTCCACGAAAGCAATCTTTAAACGTTAACTTTCTAAAAATGGAAAAAGAGCAAGAAAAAAAATGAAGCTTAAGCATCAATGCTGTTTTGAGCGGGCAACAGGCCCAAGGCCTCCTCATTTCAATGAGGGCGTTCAAGAATCTACTCGGAACCAGAAGGAGGAGGTCTTGTGGGCCTCCCCAGGCCTCGCACATTCGAGGCCCTGTGCAGTATGTACAGTGAATGATGTTGTGTGCATACTGTTGTACGTAGTGCTCACTCTACGCTGCGACTCACCCATAGCCTCTGCTTGGATGCATGCGCGCACCACAGGTAGTTTGGACGTGAGACTCTGCATAACCACGCATATGCACAGTTTTAGTCTTACCGTTGCATTCAAACGTAAACAGTGCATTAGGAATAATTCAAGAGATCTGAGCTTTTTAGACCTTGTCCGATGTTTCCAGTCTGAGCAACGCTGAGCAAATGTTGTCCGCATACCGGAGGTTTCCATATAAAACACGAATTAATTATCATTGGTACTTATTCTACTGATAACAATGCAATGCTTGGGTACATTATTATTACCTGCTACTAGGGACCTCCCAGTGTGGAAAGAATAACAATGCCAGCAAGAGAGTGAAAGACAACCCTTTAAAGTTAAGTTTGTCGTAAAAAATTACTATGTGAGTGTGTGGACATGTGTGTGAAAGGGTGTGCGCACACGTTACATTGTTCCAGAAATCGCATTTTTCGTATTAAACATTCCTTGGTGCATAATGTGGAACTCTCCGGTACTGTATTGACGATAGGACAAACATAAGTGTGTACGATACGTATTATACGATACTGATGTCCATAATGTTGCATAAAAATGACCCTTTCAGTTCAATGTCTCGTTTGTACTATGGACAATAAAGCTGAGAATACCGAAGAACGAGGCTTTAACATATTTTTTATATCAGTCCGTCGTAGTCGGAAGTGTATTTCGTCGTTCTCTAGACAGTCTGATACTTTTCAGCATGCAGTCATTCCACGTACTTTAAAACTTCGTTACTATATAGCTTTAAGACACACCTGTGAGCACGAATTTGGACGTCTGCGTCATAGCTGGAAGCTCCGCTCTCCCAGAGAAGTCTTCTCCTCGCTCGTCCAAGGCCACGAGAGCGAAGAACTGCACGGTCAGGCCGAAAAAGACGACAAAAAGGCGACTTCAGCGAAGCTACGTTGACGATGGCAGACGACAGACTTAGTAGTAGGTCTCCCTCTCCAGCCAGCTGCCGGGTGGCAGGCGGCGGAGGGTGTACTTGCGGCACTCGTCGTAGATCCAGATGAGTAGGGAAAAGGGCATGGCTGGGAGCCACCAGGTGAACTCCAGCGGGTACATCCTCAGGCCCTTGTCCATGCCAGGAGTGTAGGAGAGGAAGGCAGCGAGGCATGTCTCAAACACCAGGCCAAAGTTCATGAACATGTTGCGCATGCCCTGCTGGAAGACTGAGAGCTTCCTGGTCTTGCAGATGATAAGGTCAGCCCATTGTACAATGACAATGGAGACAAAGAAGGCAGTGTGGCAAGTGTACTCCAGGATCTTCCTGTCTCTGTAGGTCCATTCCTGGCCATAGGAATCTTCCAAATCATTCACAGCCTCAGAGTCCCAGGCCCTGCGGAGGCCAAAGAGCTTGCCTGGCCAGAATCCATTTTCAGCCATGATGACAAAGTAGACGAAGAATCCAGCAGATGCTTGAATCATGCCAATCTGTCCATATGCCATGGAGATAAGCCTCTCATTTACCAGCTTGTCTGTGAATGGATTTCTTGGCTGTCTTTTCATAATATCAGACTCAGCCTCCTCATATGCCATGGATATAGCAGGTACCATGTCTGTGCCGAGATCAATACAAAGAATAGTGACTGTTCCAAGAGGCAAGGGCACGTCAGCAATGATGAACAGCAAGAATGGTGAGATCTCAGGAATATTGGATGTCAGTGTGTAGGCAATGGACTTTTTCAAATTGTCAAAGATCAGTCTTCCTTCTTCTACTCCAGTCACAATAGAGGCGAAGTTGTCATCCAGGAGGATCATGTCTGCAGCTTGCTTGGAGACATCTGAGCCAGCAATGCCCATGGCCACACCAATGTCAGCCCTCTTTAGAGCTGGTGAATCATTGACTCCATCCCCAGTGACAGCCACAATTGCACCCATTCTCTGACAGCCTTCTACAATGATCAACTTTTGCTGAGGAGATGTCCTGGCAAAGACAATCTCAGCATGGAACATGAGAATCTCATCAAGCTGCTCTTCAGAGACATCTTTGAGTTCTCCACCATGAACAACTGCTGCCCTCGCATCCCGGGGATTGACCTTGTCAACTGGGATGTTCATTCTCTCGGCGATGTCTTCCACAGTCTCATTACCTTCAGAGATGATACCAACAGACTTGGCAATGGCCTTGGCAGTAATTGGATGGTCACCCGTGACCATGATGACCTTGATGCCAGCAGATCTGCACTTGGCCACAGCATCTGGGACAGCAGCTCTGGGAGGATCAATCAAGGACATGAGACCAACAAATCTCAAGCCTTCCAGGGGGAAGTTCACTTCATCCTGGTTGAAGGGATAACCTCTTGGGTACTTGCTGGCAGGTAGTGAGTAGTCACAGAAACCCAGAACACGCTCTCCTAGGCCACCAAGCTCCATGTAGGCATTGTTGAAGTTGTCCCTCCATTCCTGAGTTAGCTCCAGCTCCTCACCGTTGATGAGAATGGTGCTGCACCTGTCCAAGATCCGTTCCGGAGCTCCCTTCATCACAAGCAGATAATTCGGATTTCCCTCGTTCTCGTGGATGGACACCTGCATGCATGAAAGACATCTTTTATGATTTCATCCTTGAATTTAAGTTTCAGACAACTCTACTACATCTGTACTGCTCATACTGTACGTCTGCAGTGGACAACGTTCATATGACACACTGTGCGTGACATATAGTGACATGATGGGTAAGTTACTACGACACATTAGTGCAGACATGCATAATGCATGCACTGGTACCCAAAGTAGGGCACAGAATGGATCCACCTTCTACATTCGTGAGCAGCTTTAACTTCGTTTCTTCTTCGAATTGTGAACTAAAACAACAAAAATATGCTTCGTTACGATGAAATATTTAACTGATCTTAGGTCAACATTCAACTGCCAGTCTTCGTCTGGTCCAGCAAGTTGGGCACCCACAATACGGCGGGAGGATCATGCTCCAGCCCTGCATAACTAATAATGAAGTGAAAATAAGAAGATAAAACCAGATTTGAGTGAAAAAAGTATTATTCTAGATTTAAATGGAACTAAACGGGTTGCTCCAGATTTATATGGAAATAAGAGGATTAGTCCAGATCTAGCTGCCAAAAGGTCGATCAGCTCACACACCATAGTCGAGGACGACCGAGACGGCACTGTGGTGCCTCCCGGAGGCTGGACCGAGAGTGTCCGATCCATCAAGAACCGGGGGTCCACACCCAAAGCATGCAGAACACACTCGTATAACAATGAAAGAAAGAGTCAGTGAGAAGCACATGCGTGTCCACCCCGTAGATTCTGTGCTGAACGTGTACAGTGCGAGCCGGAATAAAACAAAAAGCAACCAGTCATAACGGACATTTTTCGCTGAACAGTGATTTGCTCAGCAATGATTGAGTCACCGATAGCGACATCACT
>JAAUXU010160105.1_pt1 | contig 11545 bp, 11 predicted proteins | sample 7278151 | NCBI WGS metagenome assembly JAAUXU01 (sample SAMN14350113, study PRJNA611818) | marine sediment metagenome | isolation source: surface marine sediment (1.8m) | place: French Polynesia: Moorea | collected 2018-08 | reverse complement strand
CCAGAGTGCTGCCATGCAGCACTGGACAGCACTGCTGCCGCCTTGATCGCTCGGCAACAGCCAGTCGGCCGGCCAGCCCCAGCAGTATCAGCAGCCTTTTCCAATGCTGGATGAGAGAAAGGACCAATAGCACACACGCATGAAAAGAAAGTGGACTGAGCTCTCGTCCAGAAATCTCACTTAAGCCTTTTATTCACTTCTTCCTCTCTTTTCCCATATTCCGATCACCCTGCGGCCGGCCCAAATGCCCACCCAGTGGCAGCCACCCACCCGTGGCCCTATAAGACCGTGGCTCTCAGCTTGCATGCACGACATCTCCCTTTTTTCGTCAAGCTTCTTGGCTTGGAATTGGGGAAAGAGAAGAAGGGGGAATCCTATAACTTCTCATCAGAGGCAGAAAAGCCAGAGAGCGAGAGAGAAAGCAGAGGAAATGAGTAGAAATGAAAATGCAGATGAGGAAGGCGACGTTTCTGAGGCAAAAAATTTCTTTGCAATTGGCACAATGATTACCGTGTCTTCAGCGCAGCTGAGGTGCAGTGCAGTGAGTCAAAGCAAAAAATGTAAATACCGTCAGCTGCTCTTTGTCATGCAAGGAATGAATGAATGGAACTGTTTCTGGTTCGTTATTCTGGGTCTTTGTCTTCCTGGCTGATCTGCAAGATGAAGACCTTGGTGTTGATCCTTGGCCAAGACCAGGAGGTGACTGACGCAGACGCTCCCCCGAGGCTCCGGGCGGTCACCGAGGTGAAGCCAAGGAGTGGCGCAATCTGCGTGATCGAGGATTTCCTGTGAAGTTGTAGCTGCAGTGACGAACTGCAATTCAATTTATGACATTTCTACGGCACAGCAGGCCCTGTCCTGGGCCTTGACGGATCGGCATGTCTTTTAAGGCCGGGCCCACCATGGCAGACACTTCGTGGTCTCCCTGGAGGACGTCACCGACGAGCCCTGGACGTCCTTGCCGAGCTGCAGCTTGGCAACGCTGCTTCAAGGCCCCTTTTTTTCGATACAAGGACACGGAGAGAGAGAGAGAGAGCAGAGATGGATCTTACAGGCGTGCACGCATAGGGGGAAAACAACTGAGAGGCTGCAACCCTTTTTTTCCCCCTGCTTCTCCTTCGCTAGCGCCAGCCCCACTCTAAGGGGGCTTCACTCGAGAGCGCAGTCGACGTCTCAGCCTTTCCCCAATTTCCTCTCCAGAAAGGGTTAAGGCCAGGCCTCTGGGTGGGGGAGGAAGGCCTACTTGGGGCTTCCTGGACATTGATCATTAAGAACTGTTGTGTGTGTGTAGAGAGAGAGAACAGTCTTTGATGTCGTAGGCACAAGAACTCCGGGCTTGTACTCTTCACAACTCGCCGACTTCTTTGCGGCTCACGCTGCATTCGCGTTATTTGTCACCAACACCTGCGTGTCCAAAGACGAAGCTTCACGCTAGGGGGGGGGGGGGGGCTGGGGGTATGAGGCCCTTCTCCTTCCATCGCTGGAATCAATGTTGAGGAATATGTGTGTGGCTCACACGGAGCATCTGTGGATCAGCTGAGCGCAAGAATACAAAGGCATCTGGGCAGCTCAGAACTACTGTGGGAGTTCCAATTTACCTAAAATCCCTGCCCAGCGGCTTTGTTGCTGTGTTGAAAGCCAAACCTGGGCTGAAAAACGTCCAGACCCATTTTTTTTCTCTTCCTTCCTCCTGTCAAATTTAGGCGAAGTTTTGGGCAATTTGAGAAGGAAGTTTTAACAATGGGCGAAATCGGACTCATTTCAATGCCCATTCAGCCACATTTGTGCTTGCATCAGCTGCTCTTCAGAGGTTTCCTCCTCCAAAAAGAGTCGAATTTCGGCCATAATTTCTGCTGCGAAACACCCGAAAATGAACACAAACATCCAAATGTGGCCGCAGTCGAGCCTCTCGGTGCGCGCGCGCGCCCCCACGCACGCACGCACGCACGCACGCAGGACAAACGCGAGCAAAGAGTTCGTTCACCCTTTCTTTCCCCCCTTCGAATTCCGTTCGTTTTTCATTGAGAGACCTCTTTTCTCCTGCTGCTGCAAGTGCAAGTGCAAGTGCAAGTGCGGCGGCGGCGGCGGCGGCGGCGACGACGACGACGACGACGACGACGGCAGCGGCAGCAACGACAGCAGGAAGTGCAAGTTGCCAACCATCCATCCATCCTCCCTCTTGTAACCCCTTCTTCTCCTACTTACTCCATGTGTGTGCTCTCTCTCTCTCGCTCTCGCTCTCCGTGCGTACCGTGTGTGCCACCTGTGTGTCCCTCTCCACCCGACTCAGGCAGCCGGCGTCTGTCGCCTCTGGAGCGTTGTTCACGGCTCACACGACCTGGGGCCGCCGCACGCGCGCTCTCGCCGGCTCACGCGTGTTTGCCAGCGAACATTTGGCGCTGGCCTCGGCGCAAATGAGGGAGGGAAAGGGGATTTAAGCGAGAAACCATTTGCGCCGCTGCTTTTACCAGCGAAATTTTTCGCTTTTGCAGCCACGCCCGAAAATGTGGCGAGCGAGGACCTTTCTTAAGAGCGCGGTTGAAAGTCAAAAATTTGTGCAGGTCCTGACAGAGAAAAGGACTTTCTCCATCCACAGCTCGGATGCATCAGTCAAGCAGCTTTTTGGCTGACTTAAGCCGGGCTTGAACTGGACGATTTCTCCCTGCCAAAGTTGCAAATTTGGCAGCCCCAGACAGAGGAGTCGTGTGCAAGTCTCATAACAGAACTGTTTTTATCCCATTGTTTTGTCCTGCTGATTGCTAAAGTATGGCTAATGAGGGTGGACTTGGAGATTTTAGGTGATAAAACTTTTTTCTAATACTTCACATGTAATATTTAAGGTTGTATTTCAGTGGGGGCGCGGACAGACTCACTCTGCAATGTTTGTTTGTCCGGTGTCTGTGGTGCTGTACCTCTCCAAGGGGTTGGACTGTGACATTTTTAGGTGGATCTTTGCCCCCGAGTGACATTTTAGGTGCTTTTCTGCCCCGTCAAGGACTGTCATCTTTGGTTACATAACTCAAAGTGCCACCTAAAATGTCGACGGGTGGTGCACACCACAACCCTGGCTGTTAACGATGGCACAAAAAGGAGCTTTCATGACCCCGTCCTATTTACACCCCAGCTTTTTACCCCTCAATCGCAAAGCGATGATTACACATTCAAATGGCTTCCTCAAGAGTCATTTGCGCCCCCCCCCCCTTGTCGTGAAACTGTTTTCGATCAACTCAATACTTGGCTGCAGAGAGAAGCGCACGCAATTCCTGCCATCATTTTCGTGCTTCCTGGCCTTAAAATCGTCAAGTTACGGCTTTGTTTTCTTTGCCGGCAAAAAAAAATCGTTGCAAAAGTCTGCAATTGTTGTTTTTTTTTGCGAAAGACACAAAGCTCTGATATTTGTGGCTGCTTCTCCATGACAGTAACGTTTCTTTGTGTTTCTTTTTTAACGTCGTCTTGACGTCACTTTTGACTGGCAGAGTTTTGCTGCTTCACCCATTTTTGCTCAACTACGTCTCTTTTTTGTGCGGCTCCGACGTCATTCGATCTCTGAGAGTAAATATGTAAAGTATCGATTGATTAATATCGATCGATCGAGAGTGGAAAGAGTGGGGGAGGCGTGGGGGAGGAGGAGGTTTTTGCTGCCAGCGAAATTGTTTCGTGCAAATGTGCGAAACAGCTGCGCCGGGGCCACGACGGACAGGTTGGGACAGACCTGGCTGGGGTCGCGCCCCACGGCGTCGGCGGTGGCGTCGCTGTTTTGTGCAATCTTTTTTGGCAATGAGACTCTTCTTTTTCTGCCACTTATTGCAATCCTTCTCTCTTTTCCACCCCCGCGCGTCCTTCTGCTTTCTCCACCCCCAAGGAAGAGGAGAAGAAAGAGCAAAGCAACTCGACCAGACAAGTGTTCCAGAGTCCAGCATGGACAGCGGCAAAGTCTGGCTCTCCAATGGGGGGGGGGGGGGATCGCGGCCCCGGCCAAGTCGGCAGTGGCGCTCTCGGCCGCTGTCTGGCCGAGTTGCTGCGGCATCGAGGGTGCTCGAGGGACTCAGGGAGGAGAAGGAGGGGGGGGGGGGGGAGGTCGGGGTGCTGCCGGGCGGGGAAGGAAGTGAGTGAGGATGGAAAAAAATATCTCCAAAAGCTGGAAAACCAGTCGTCCTCTGCCCCGTGGCGCTGGCGAACTCGGCCAGACGAGTCTCAGCAAACAATGGACACCATTGATTGGTTCTCCTCCCTGCGTCTCGCAGAAGCGCAGTTCTGGCTTTGTCTGGCCGAGTTTGGCTCCTTTGGTATTAGTCACTGGAGCATTTCAGCCTTTAGGGAATTCGACATGCTGCTGCTGCTGCTGCTGTTGCTGTTGCTGTTGTTGCTGCTGCTGTCAAAAGTAAACGACCAAAGACAATCGGTCCGAGTCGTATAAACAACAATAACAATGATAGAAATGAGAAGAAGAAAAAAAGATATTGGCAGGAAAAAAAAAACCCACGCGTGTTTCTGGCAGATGTGGAGGGGATAAATTTCGTGCCGCTAACGAAGTGATTCCCCCCCTCGTCTCCAGGTTGCGATCGAGGAGGATTCCGCCGCGGATTCCGCTGCGGATTCCGCTGCAGATTCGCCTCCAGTCTCAGGTGGAGATGCAAATTTGCACGGCAACAGTGGTGCCAGAGATGCCCAAATGGGGTAGGGAGTGTATGTGTGTGCGTGCAGTAAAGTGACTGTCAGTTCGCGTGTGCAGTGCAGGGTCTGTCTGTGCGTTAATGAGTGTGTGTGCAGTGCATGTGTGCGATACAGAACTGGCGTGCGCGCGTGCGTGGGGAGGGGGAAGGGGAAGAGCAATGAAACATTTTTGTCGTTTTATGTACTTCCCCAGCTTTTGGTGCTCTTTTCTCTCCTTTTTCTGCCCGCGATAACGCGCACAGGCAGCTACAGGGTGAGTCAGAATGACAAGAGCAGCATCACTGCCTCCGGCCACGACCACGACGACCGGCGGCGTCCAGGTGGGGGGCGAGGAGCGTGCCAGACCCACCGGAGAGCTCGAGATCTCGACGACGTCGGCGGCCGCTGACGAAGATGCAAAATTATCGTGGAGGAAGAGGAAGAAGAAGAAGCTTTTGCAAACTTCCTCCTCTTTGATCTGACTCCAGCTGCGATTAAAAACGTCTTATTGAAGGACGCGCAATTTTGTCATGTGTGACTCCTTCTTATCTTTCCCCCCCCCCCCTGTTTTTTCCGCCAAAATGTATACGTTCATAATCCCCTTTTATTGGGGAGGAGGGGGCTTTTTTGTCTCTTCTCCTTCTTCTTCCACCCCCGCTGACTTTCAGGGAATTTTTCCACCCCTCAGAGACTTTGATTGTCATCTCCCCAAAGTTGCACAGTTGTCCCTCACTCCGACTCCGCCAGTCAAGTCACGTGGGAGGTGGAGGGGCTCCCGGAGCACCCGGCGGGTCGACCCCGACCGCTGACGCCTTGTACGCGTCGATCGAGATCTTCTCTTTTGGCCAGACTTGTTCTACTCGCTCACTGCGCTGAGGGCGACCACTTTTGTCTGGCCGAGCTCTGCTGCTGCTGCTGCCCGGGTCAAAGAAATTAATCTGAGGGGCGTAGGAGAAGAGGAGTCGAATGAGTCACGCACGCGCATTCCCAGATTTTCTTCTTCTCCATCGCGATATCGTCTTTATGGACGTGCTCGTCAGGATCGGTACATGAAGCATTGGATGGATGAAATTTTGCTAGTCCAACTTTGTCATCACTGATGAATGCCAAGGCCTCATCCTGGTCGTGTGCGACTTCCTCAGCTTTAACTTCTTGAGCAATAACATTCGATCATTTCTGAAGATGAGCGATGGCGAAACATATATTTATACAGGTAAAAATGTTAAGTCATTTGTCGATGTCGAAGCATGAGCTGATCAGCCCGACCAAGGTCCTCAGTCTCGTCCGCAGCACACTTTTTCAGTTGTATATGTTTATAAGTCAGGATTAGTATACACTTATAGTTTAGGACCAGTATAAACATAGGCGGGATGTACATAAATGGGTACTTTTGACTAGCTGCGTGAGAGGGTTTTAAGGGGGGGAGGGTTGAGGGCTGAGGGGGGTACTTCTTGTTTGCTTGTTGATTAAGAGCGATCGGTATTACTGTATGTGTGTGGATTGTTTGGCTTGTGATAACGTCTGCAAGCATGAGCAATGTATGCTACGGATACACATGGTGAAGGCGCGGTCGCACTCGCACCTGTGGTCGGACGCCTGCGAGTCCTTGATGTCCCCGCCCCACGACGCGCCAGTGTGGACGCGCCCTCAGCGTGGCTGCGGCGGAAGCCGAGGCTGCCGCAACAGAAGCGTCGGAGGACGCACACTGATCAGAGCGTGTGAGCCGCAAAGATGGTTCAGTCTCTGGGGTGTGGCAGATTGGGGCTCTTTTTTTTGGGCACTTCCGCCCTGGGCATTTCTTGGCTCAGATAATAGTTCAAAAGAAATGAGAAAGAGAGAAAGTTGGGCCAGATAAATTTTTCTTCTCCTCTGCATGTGTGTGTGCGCGCACGTACGAATAGGCACAAAAGCATTCGTGCCCAGCTAAATGCGCGGTTGCTTTGGCAGAGTTCCCATGCAGTCGGAGACGCGTGCGCGATGACGTCACTGGCGCGTTTTCGCTCAGCCATCGCTTCTTTTTGCCAGTGCAAAAGCGGCCTTTTCACTCTTGCCTCCAGCTGGAACCAGAGATGATGGAGGGAAGAAGTCTTCAGGCCTAGGCAGTCCTGGGCCTGAATGAAGCTTGAATCAGAGTTCATTTCTCTTCTGCCAAGCGTTATTTTTGCGTAATGCCATTTTTTCCCGGAGGTAAAAGAGAGAGAGAGAGAGAGAGAGAGAGAATTCGAGTGCACATTGAGCAATTTCTCGGATCAAAGGAATTCGCAACAGAAGCTCGAAAGTTCCCCGAACTTTCCGATCAGCTCATGCGCACAGAGTGACTCAGATGAAGTGGGACTCATGGCTCGATTGCGATACCGGGTGACTTCCAGGAAGGCGGGCCACAGGGAACACGTATCATATATCACCGGAGTGTTCCACCTTTGGCCTTGAAAACCTTGGCACGGTGAGGCGAACCCTCCTTCTCGCCAGTGGAGGCTCCTTCCTCCCCTCCATGGCCTGGATGCCGTCGTCCACGTCCGGTGGACGCTCCTCCCCATGACTTTTGTCGAGCCACCCGGTCGCTGTCTAATTGCCCTGACTTTGAGCAAGAACCCGGAGTGATGAGGAAAATCACTGGCAGAGAGGAAGAAGAAGATCTCCCCCCCCCCTCTCGACTGGGTCGCTTCCTGTAATACGGTTACCTGCCCAAGAAGTTGCGCAACGCCTGCTCCGCCTCCCCCGTGTGACAGGAGCGCGCGCCCATTGTGGCATGTTTACAATTTCCGGAGTCGTCGGCATTTTCGCCCCTGAGCACTTGCTCATTGGGAATTACTCCACATCCACGCACGCGCTCATCATCTTTTCTCTCACACACATGTCTGTTACACAACTTTCTGGGGGGAAGGAGACAAGATGAAAAGACCGACGCTGCCAGGAAAGTTTTCTCCTCCAATCAGAGGGAGAAACTCCAATAATTATTGCTGCTGCATGCATTAACAATAACATGCAAGCAAAGATCTCATCTCCGGGGGACTTCCAACCACGTCAGCTGCTACGACAACAGGGTGTGCGCCAGCTCCATGCCGGCGGCGGCCGCCACCAACACCAGAACGAATAGAGGCAACGTCTCTGGCAACCCTGACGCACGTTTCTGTTCGTGAGACGCCGAGAACGAGCGGAGGCAACGCCTCCTCTGGCAACCCTGCCGTTCACTGACCAACGTCTTGTCAAGGGCTTCTCACTCAATTTTGCCATCAGTGGATGCCAAAATCCGCGAGTTTTGGCACTCAGTCAAGCTAAATGCAGCACACCCTGTAGTCGGTCGTGCAGCCATTGTCCGAAAGTATTCCATAACCCTGTAAACAGGGACGCTTTCCTGGCAGGAAAGCATCTTTCCTGATAATAACAGTGAAATAAAAAGACTCCATTGACAAATTTTTTTTTTTTTTTTGGGGGGGGGGAAGAGAGGACATTTGAAAAGTGGTCCTTGATGGCGTCGTCATTTCTTCTTCTCTACAGCTTCAAGTACGTGCAGAAGCAGGAGAAGAAGCAGGTGCTGGAAATCAGGAATAAAAGCAGCGGCTTCGAGGGCTTCCAGGGCTTCTGGAGCTACAGCAGCTGCCTCGACCAGACAATTGTTGTTTGCTTCAGCGTGATCGACGTGAAGGCGAAGTTTTATTATTTGAGACTGGCATTTAATAGAGCTCTGGAAAAAAAAAAGTCTTCTTTACTTCTCGGATTGTTAGAACACTAAGAGAGAGGAGAGAATCACACCACAAAGATCTTCATCACTTAAGCTTTAAGTCTCTGAACTTTGAGATAGGTCCGACTTGAGCTGAGCCCACGTTGACTGCGGCGCCGGCGTTGAACTGCGTCTTCTTGATGAGTTCGAGGACGTCGTTGATGTCTGTCTCCTCCTCGTTCAGCAGCTCCTCCAGATTTTGGCACTTGGTCTTCAGCTTGGCGTTCTCCTCCGTCAACGACTTGTTCTTGGCCACCAGCTGCTCCCTCCACTCCGTGAGGTTCTTGTTCTTCTCCACGAGGCTCTCCAACCTGCGTACAGAGGCTGTCGTCAGTCAGTGGAGGGGGCAGGGGGTGGGGCAGGGCACCAACTAGCTAACAACTACTGTAACTGCGCGCACGCGCCTGCGAACATGAACGACTACACACCTTTAACAGGGTGGCTCAGAAGTGGGGAGTCAAAAGATAGAATAAAGTGCTCCTACCTCTCTGTCTGTTGGACCTGAGAAGCCGTGGGGTCCGTGGCCTCGGCCTGACTGCGCAACCTGGAGTTCTCCTTCATGAGATTCCGGCAGTTCTCCTCGCTCTTCTGGAGTTGAGTCTGGAGCGTGAGGGTCTTGCGGTAGTACTGCTTGGTCTGATTGTCCGCGTCCACCATCAGCTGCAGGTTCTCGCCGGCCACCTTTTCCTTGCGCTTGAGCAACATCTCCTTCTCGCCCTCGAGGACGTTGACTCGGGATCTGAGGGACAAGATCTGAGCCTCCAACTTGGCAGCCGCCTCCACAGCAGACTTGTTCTCCTCGCTCCTCTGCTTGCTGAGCAGCTCCTTCTCCTCCCTCAAGAGCTGGATATCCCGCTTCAGCCCCTGGTCGTGCTCGTCGGCGGCGCTGACCTTGGCCTCGATGCTTTCCACCTCCTCCTTCAGGTCGGCAATCTCCTTCTCAAAGCGCTCCTTCTCCAGGATCCACTTCTCCTCCTCGTCACTGAGCCGCTGAGCCTCCTCGAAGAGCTCACTGTTGGCTGCGATGACGGCCTCGTTCTCCTCCTTCAGCTCTGCCTCCTTCTTCAGGAGCCTCTCCACGTCAGCAATGAGCTCCTCATTGACAGACATCAGCTTCTCGTAGCGCTCCTGGAGGTCAAACTTTTCTCTGGTGAGGCCCTTGATTTCTTTGGTGGCTCTTCGCAGGAGGGCATTGTAGTCCTCGGTGATGTGACGCAACTGCTCGCTGCTGCACTTGCTGGCCTCCTCGCCCATGTTGATCTCCGTGGTGGAATTGGCCAAGGAGCTGTAGGCGCTGCTGTGATGAACTTCGTCCATCTTGACAGGGATCTCACTCCAGCCACCAGCAGCAGCCTCTCCTCGTGGTAGCTGACATTCTACCAGTGAGAGCGACTGGAAAGAAAGAAAAAAAAAGGTACAGGGTGAATCAGAAGCCATCTCGAGGACATTTTCAACACAACAACAAGTTGGCAGCGTCGACGGGTTCACCCCCACCCCCCTTTTGGCACTCAACAATTGCTGCGTAGCATAGATTTTGCATAGTTTTTGCCAGGCTCACCCTGTATGGGCAGAAGACGTGTGTGATGGAGAAACTCTTGACCGCCGCCACAGGTTTTCGGGCTGCACTTCTTGGGCGGTGTTGTTCTCCTGCGACCTGTGCAGCTGCCACGAGCCAGAGCTACTAAGGCAGGATCGTCATAGGTGCGCTCCTTCAACAGGTGACTGCTACAGGTGGCGGCGGACGAGAGGAAGGGGGAGTACAACACTTGTGCGCACAGTGACGCCCCCATCATCCAAGACGTTTCCACGGGGGGAGGCAATCACAGCGGGTGGGTTGCGCACGCCGGCGGCGGACGCGTCGCACCAGGACGAGAAGGACGAGACGTTCTTATGCGGCATCCACTGTACGACGTCAAAGGTGAGGAGGGCGCTCGAAGAACTGGCCAGGAGAGCGAGATCTCCTCCCTCCTTCCCCACCACATGCACACACCCTTTGTCGTGAGATGATTTTGGGAGCATCTGACACTTTCCCTTTTCTTTCCCGAGGACTTGTGTCTGACCGAGTACAACCCTTTTTTTTTCTCGTCGAGTCATTTGTGTCGAATGAATGTCATGAATGGTGTGAATCACTGACGGTCGAATAGTGAGTGGTGCGAATCTGAATCCCATGCAAATCTCCAACCCTGTCCGGATGTGGGTCTGATTCGAGTCGAATCCCCAAACCGAATCTTCGTTGATGAACTCAGTCAAACTCGGACGCTTCTCTGCCAAATCTGCCCAAGGTCGCTCTTCCCCGACCGACCTTGGACAAGATATTCATGATCGTGGCAAGATTCGAATCCGCCACTTCAGATGAAGCCCTCAAAACTCTTCTTGAAGCCACCTCGGAGATGTCAAAGCTACTGAACGAAGTCAGCATCACCCAGCAGCCAATGGGCAACCCGGTGCCGAGCGTCGTCCTCCCGAGCTCCCAAGACCCCGAGACTCGAATCAGATCCGAATTCGAGTCGCACCCAGCACTAGTTACGGATCCTGGCGAAATTCGACACCAAAGTTAGGACTCAAACAAAGCTCTTGGCTTGATTGGCTCGTCAAGAAGGAAGGAAAGGGTTGAATTGGACGCGTCCTTCAAGCAGTTATCACGTTTCTGGAGGGGGGGACTAAAATCAATAATAATAATAATAACAGTAAAGGCTTCTCCTCGACCAGACAGAAGCAGCCAATTAAGTGCATGGAACACTGACAAATATTTGTCGTCTTCAGTGGCTGCGTCAGATAAGCCCAAGAGATGTTTGCACTGTGCGAGCCCCGAGTGCGCTGAACTTTTGTCCGGCCGAGTCTCGGAAAGCCACGAGATAACGAACGTTCTATTTTGTTTTGCTTTCCGAAAGTTTTCAACGACTTGCAAAAGAACTGAGAGAGGGGAAAATTCACGACGACGCACACGACTCCGCCGGCGACGACGGCGGCGACGACGACGACGGCGGCCGTGGAGGCGAAATTTCGTTAGCCATCATCACGTCCATTGGCGAGATCAAAAAGGATTCCACAATTGCCATGGGTGGGGGGGGGGGGAAGGACCTCTTTCTCTCTCTATGGGTGGTTTTTGCGACCGTGGACCTCTGGGACATGTAAAATATTGATTTCCGGTCGTCTCCTCTGCTGACCATG
>JAAUXU010086143.1_pt1 | contig 11545 bp, 6 predicted proteins | sample 7278151 | NCBI WGS metagenome assembly JAAUXU01 (sample SAMN14350113, study PRJNA611818) | marine sediment metagenome | isolation source: surface marine sediment (1.8m) | place: French Polynesia: Moorea | collected 2018-08 | reverse complement strand
TCCGCTCGTCGTAGAGACATGTTCTATGTTTTGATGGACCACCACGACAGCTGACATTTCGCCTCAGTTCAACGGCTTCGTTCACCTTCTCCCTCCTTTATTTTCTTTGGTTGAGCTATGGTCGAGTCTGCTGATGGGCGGGATTGTGGCGAGTCTTATAATAACCCCAGCAATGCCGGGCACCTCTGCTAGTTGATTATAATCGATTACTGTAAAGTATGAAACCAAACACCACAGCCAAGAGTTAAAAAAAAACACAAGAGGAACGGTGAACAATTGCAAATCTATAAATAGCATGACTAAGAAATTGCAATCCAAATGATGAACTGTTTAGAACACTGGCCCGAGTACCCTTACATTTAGGAGTTTTGAAAAACATGTGATGTGTCGCAACACTGACCTTCATGGACTCCTACAATGAGAGGCCACTCTTGTCCAGTATAACAACTCAATTAGTTAATCAGCATGTCAGCTGACAATGTTGCATATGGAACAAAGAGCAGCCATCCCAATTATGACGATGGCATGCAAATGAGTCAACAATTGATTTTCTTAATCTACTGTAACCGATTATTAATTCGCAATCGATCAATTGACTAATCTACTAGTCGAATGCCTTAGTATGGAGCACTCGAAGGTGTGGTTGGTGTGCATATGTGTGCCTAAGCTGGTTCGTCCGTGAAGCGTGCACGAACCTGGCGCAGCAATATAACGAGATGTGAGCTCTCTTGACCTCAGTGACCACGCGTTCCGCAACGTGCCTCTGAAGAGCTTGCATGTCTTTTTCAGAATGACCTCGTGGAACGAGTCCATGCCTGGATAATACCGTACCGTCGCATTTTAAGAGCCGGACTCTCATTTAATTTTCTGTCCCTGGCTACGGCCCTTTTTGTTTTGTGTCCTTAGAAGTACTTAAGGCGGTTCTTAAATGTGGCTATACGGTAACAGCTTTGAAGCGAACGTTTTTCTTTATAGTCCTCCTCTGGCCCAGGGGCGGACAGTGCTGATCCACGTTATACGCTGCTGTGTTTAATTTTGTCTTCAACGACAAAAAATACAGGAAGAGCGATCCAAAAGAAAAAAGTTCGCTTCAAATTGCAAAATGCATCTCCGTAATGGGCTCCATTTTTTCCTCATGTTCCTCGGTGATTTGACGTGTCCTCAGCCTCCTATTGTCGTTGGGCTATCGCCCTCGGACAATATGAGGCCTTGGGCATGTCAAATCACCTAGGTAAAAACTAAGAAAGTATAGTGCTACAATACCGAGATTCAATATACAGCTAGTTATAAGCTCCTCCTTGAATGAGATCCTAATTCCTGAGAGTCTTTCCTTCAACTGTCCCGAATGCTGTAGTTAAGCTATGGGAGATGGACAATGGGCAAACCACAAACGTTAAAAGAAGAACACCTAAGTTTCCGTTTCAGTCCAGAGCTGCTGAAAACGGAGGCCCCATACAATTTTCCTGGGAATGAAGACGAAAACTTTATTTCATTAGTCCTCTCTCAATGTTATTTTAATAAAAACTGAGCTATTAATGTTTATTGTTGTCAGTGAATGATCTTTATCGCCAGAAGTACGCAAAATTTCACCTCAAATGCTCCAATTATGTTTCCTTGATCGACTTGACACTGTCATGATCCGTGATCGACTTGACAATGTCAGGTCGATCAAGGATCAACGATTCTTCTTTGGGATGGGCGACCCTTTGTATGTGAAACTTTAAAAAGTCACATGTGGGATAGGACTTGTGCACTTGAATAAAACTTTTTTCATTTGACTAACAGTCTTAATATGACAAGAGTTAACACATTTTGCATGTCCACCTAAAATCCAACTCTTCGACCTGGCCTCATACAGTGGGGTCCGGCTTATGTTGACACTGTAAATGCCTCAGAGAACTGGACGTGGGTTGTTTCTACTCTCGAGTATTAATAACATGCTCTGGGTGGTCCCGTAACATGATTAACTGAGTGACCCAACATGAGTGATGCAGCCCTTGCAGGTGCAACGACAAGTGCAGGTGGTTCCTTAATGGGGAAAGTCGGGCTTAAAAGTGACCCAAACCCAGTTTCTCAAGGGAAACAACGTCTAGTCATAAATCATCTCATGGAAATGATACAAGATTAGATGGTAGAAAATGTTATAGCTTTTAGCCGATACTTAGGTTGAAGTTTCTGAAGAAATGTCGCTATGCGAGGGCAATTTGTTACATCCGAGGGCTCGTTTTAGCCGAACTTTTCTGTGGAGGAATTCGTCTCAAGAGCCGGAGTTACTATGAGAAGGTTCTGCTGAATGTCAAATATACATTGAGTCCTGAAACCCATAAAAGACGTGAAAAATTCAAGAATCACGTAAGGTATCGAGGAGACTTTCACAATTTCTGGCAGCTAGTGATGGATCACTGAGAGAGATTCGCTTTCGGACTTGAATATATGTGATGTTACTCAGAAAGCAATGAAGCAGCTTTCTTTTTCAGTTTACTCATATATTACCTTATTATGGTAACTTCTGTTGCAATCTTTTGAGACATCAAATATGAAATGAATGGTATTTCATGCTTGGAGGGAGACACAAACAGGATGTTTTATGCTATTAATGAATGGTGGGGTAACAATCACATCACACAGTATGCAGAATTGCAGAATTCCGTAATATTTTCAGTGTAGGCTTCACCCGGAACGCGTCATCGTCAAAAATCGTGTTTGTGCCCCCCTCCAAGCATGGAATACCACTCATTCCATATTTGATGTCTCAAAAGATTGCAACAGAAGTTACCAAAATAAGAAATCTTTGACGAAATTGAAAATGACAGCTGTTTTCATTACTCTCTCATTAGCATGACATCACCAGAATTTTTCAGGATTCCTAGAGCTTCCTCTGAATTTGAAACCCCATGTCGACTCACGGAAAACCTTCACGTGCAAGTTACAGATTCATTTAGGTTAGAATGTTAATAACGATCCCCCCCCCCCGAGAAGGAGCTGATACTGGAGCCTTTTTGTAAGACTATCAACTGTTTGGACGAAAATTTGCAATTGTGGCTCTTCAACTTTGGGCAGAACCGTGCGATCTTCAGCTTGATTTTTATGTATGAAACTCCCTCGTATCACCAGCGATTCTCGAGTAAGTTACACGCTTATGGGTTTCAGGACTTTACGACCACGCACTGTATATTGCCACTATACACTAACCCGCCCTTTGTTGACCCCCCGAGAGGGCAATTTGACTGACCCGAGGGGGCGTTTGACACCCCGAGGGGTGTGTGTGAATTCTGCGTTGTGGGCCCCGCGGGATTACATGCGTATCGAAAGAAATCGTCGCCCAAGTCGTGTCGTACAGAACGCATTATATCCGTAGCCGCAAATTGAATACTTCACTTGCAAATGTTTTCCTCATCGCACCTTATTTCATATCCAGAGATGTCTGAGATGACAAGAATTGCGAACAAAAAGAATAACACTTTTTCTCCGAAGTTGGCGGAATGGAACTAGGAGAGCCCAAAAAGTCATTTTTCTCCATTAAATTTTCAAACTCTTCCTCTGTGTGTGTGTGAGTGTGAATACCTACCACAACCACAGATTTCCACTTTCATCAAGCCAAACCTTAAGTGGAATGGAAGCCGTCTACTTCTCTCTGTCTCCACAGGGAAGCTCAGTATGTACAGACAATTGTTCAGTACATATATACTGCATTTCCCTCCTTTCCTGAGCATGTGAAGTCTCGTCGCATGCAGCGGGAAAAGCTGTGTGATATGATACATAGGAGTACGAGAAAGTTAATTTGCAGACAAAGATTTGAAAGCTTCCGTAGTGTTTTCTTGCAATAATAGTACTCTGCTAAGAACATGAATCCGTCGTCCTCAGGCCAAGGGCATCAGCGTGGAGGACTTCTTGCGCCAACAGGAAGAGCTCACCGAGCGGTTCGACAGCGGCTTCGACGGCTACAGGGGACTCAACGGTAAGGTGCATCTATCATGACCCGATGGTTAAAGAACGCTCTTCATGGGATAACTTATGTCAGAGCGAGCGCCCAAATGTGCGTGTAACCGCGCCGGGATGCCTGTGCAGAGCGCCAGGATCTCCTGGGGTGAGCACTTGTGCAGCACGATCAATGCAGCGGACGAAAGTACGAGCACCACTGTATGTGCAGCTCGTCCGTCAGAGCTATGTATTGCATGCAGAACTTCACATGTGCACGTCTCCCTGCGCGCGCACAATAAGCAGAGAAGTTGGGACACAGCTTTTTGCAATAGCAACCAATGGACGGGGGAAATGGGTAGTCAAGATAGGAGTCTGAAAAGGAGAGATTACTGCCTACCAGGACTTAAAGGAGCTCATTGAAGAACCAGGGGACAGAGGGAAGAAAGTCTAGGAAAGTGTCTGAAATGAAAAGCAAGCCATTACAACATTTGACGAAGTCTTGGAAAGGAAAAAAGGGACTTTACACAAAGGAGGGTGTTGATTACTCTTTCTCTGTTTCTCGGTGCGAGAGTCCAAGTAACAGTTAATAACGGGGTGATTTTCAGGTAGCCAACGCCAATTGGAACCCTCCAGGGCCAGGACAAAGACATTTGACACGTGCCGTTTGTTTCATCGTCTTGAAATGCCTTAATAACGGGCGGAATTTCGTCCCACGTACTTGAGAGTTTGTTCATGCGCGGAAAAGTGGATTAAAAGAATTGTTGACGCGATCATTCAAGTATTTCGATGTGAGGATCCATTTGTCACCGAACGACCGTTTCTGTGTTTCGACCCATATTTTGAACTAAGAGACGCTTTTACATTCATTCGTGGAATATATCCTGTACTAAATCTTCTTTTTCTTTCGCCAAAGCAGCCCAGATCTGGAGAAGGATTCAGCCAAGCGTAAGCACGGGCCAAAAATTTGGGACATACAGCAACTGACTACGCTGTACTCAGTACATAACTTTCTTCTTAGATTTTTTTTTTATTTAAGAAAAAAGAAGTAATCTCACATCTCACATTTTTACCGGCGTGCACTCGATGGATTCCCCCTGGATTTCGAGGATCCTCGGGGACGTGTGAATTTATTTTTGCCTTGACTACCAACACCATTGCTGTATTGTACATTTACTTCTCTTTGTTTGCTTGAGTTCAACGTCTGCCACCACCTAGACGAATGCACTTTGCAATACTGTACGCAAGTAACGTTATGTGTGCACTACTCACATCGCAGAATGTCATCATTTGGGTGTCCGATTCAAGATCATAGCTTTCAAAACTCGGAGTTTAGTCGTTCTGACTTTTTCCCACTTGAAAGGCGAGGAAATTTCACGTGGGTTCTCATACAGATAAGCAGCCCAGAGAGAGATTAGATACTTGTTTATTTCTCTCACTGCTGACACAGGATTGGGCAGAAAGTCAAAGCGTCTTCAAACTTGCTTTTGCTTCGGTCAACACAAGCTTTGCCTCGAGTTTCGTTGTGATTTTCTGAGAATCCAAACAAAACATCTGTCTGATTGTTGCAAGTGACTCAATGGAGATGTAGGAAAAGGCGCGCCAGGTTCAAGCCCAGATTTCACGCTTGAAAAATTGGCCAATAACTCAGGTCTCCGAGTTTTGAGAAAACCTGGTCGGACATCCTATACGTGTCACATAAGGGATGCGTTAGAAGGTTTGCAGCAAACTCCCAGAAGAGTGTTGCATTTCCCAGCTAATGATAGGGAGCATGAAAATTGTACATACATAACACATATTGGACAGTGCCTAAGAAAGTACACTTTGCAGGCACTTAACGCATCCTGAATGTCGAATTGCCGTTACAACCAAGTTTTATCCCCTCAGGATCACTTAACTCACGTCCCTCGGAGATCGTGGAGAAAATTATCGATAAGATCAGAACTCAGGACCGCTCTCTCAAGCGACAGATGAGCCAATACTCGAGCAACCTTTCGCCGTGGACCTCGTCGGGCTCCCTTTTTGCCGGTAGCAACATCGGCGGTGGCGACGGCTTCGCCGCTGTCGTCAGGCACGCCGCCGCGGCCGCGCCGAAACAACACCCGCTACCCAGAGGGGTGCGCGGATTTAGAGCAGCTGCCAGAAGTGTCCTGAGTCCGGCCAACAGGCAGTTCCGGACGCTACAAGCTCAAGACTCAGAACGCGCGCCCGTGGACCGCACAATCATCCTGGGCGGCGAGACCTTCAGGGTCAACGAGGAGCTGAACGTCATTGACGAAGAAGAAGAAGGCTCCGGAACGGGCAATCAAAGCCTGAGTCGGCCCGCATCGGTGGCAGGCAGCAACAGGAGCCGCCGCGGCGGCGCGCCCCCACCGCCGCTCACCAAGAGAGACTCAACCTTGTCTTTGCACAGCTCATGCAGCGTTGACAGCGACTGGTCCGACGAGGAGTTGGAGGAACTCGAACGCATTCTGGGCGACTTGCACGATCGCGCTGCAGCAGGAGAAGACGAGGACGTGGACGCGATGGAGGATGAGGACGAGGACGAGAGGCAACATAGAGTAGCCGCTGCCAGGCAACGGTGAGATTACCAATGACAGGTCATCTCCGCTATCAGCTGATGTGCTAGAATGATTTCTCACAGATGGGAACAACTGAAGCAATGTCGCGCAGTCGCCATGCAGAGGTTGAAGGCCGTCGCCAAGGTCAACAGCGGCACGGACGCGAGAGCAGAAGAGAATGCCGCAGCAGCGGCAGAGGAGGCCTTGAAGAGACTGGCTGCCAGAGAGATACAGGAGATGGTGAGACCTTGCAGCCCCGTCCCATTATTGCGCATGTTCCAAACTTGGGGGAACGAATTTCCACGTCGAGTTCCAGGGTCAAAAGTGGAACGAATTCCTGGTTTCGTTCCGGGGCGGAAAGAAACCCAATGCTCCATTGCAAACTTCACCTTCTACTTATGAGTGTCCACTTAAAAAAGCACTTTTACGCACATCACACACTTGTTACAACACCAGGGCATCGAAACCGTGACGTCAATTTGTTGTGACTTTTTTGGTTGGCACGGAATTGACTTTGAGCGGCAATCTCATCTCAAAATCCTCGTCATTCAGCTGGAATCTCGCGCCACCAAAAAAATCTGGAACGGACCTTTTGACGACTTACGACATCCCGTGCCATTTTGCCATTTTCAGAAAAGCAAAAAATATGGTCGCAACGATAGAACAGTTTCTGCACAACACCTGGTCTCCCCTCATTTTCGTGCATTATTAAAGTTCGGCTGTAGTAGCAGGTAATGTTACATCAAGTTCTGCAATGGTTTGTTCAGCATAACCCGATATCTTCCGGTGTTTCTGAAATTGTGCCTGCCCATCCCATCCTTAGGCGTCATTCGCTCCTTCGCCCGCCCCCTTTTTTTAAAAAAAAATAACATAAAATAACGTCACCACTACGTAAATCGATCTACTGCATGTGGCACTTATTTTTGGCATTTTTTCTTAATAAAATGGGTAATAGAAGAAAAAGATGAGGTGTCAACTCAATCAGCCACTCCAAGACCATCAGCCTCAAGGCCACCATTAGGAGCACCTGGGATGAAATGCAAGCGACAAAAGTGAAGAAAAAAAGAAAGCCCTCAAGCTAAGCAAGGCAACTCAGAAATTGAAGCATTTGTGGCTGGATCCATCTTCTTTGCTCATATGTTTTTGTCACTGAAACTTAATCTGTGGCTCCAACTGTATCTTTCAGACTACGACTAGGGCAAAGAAATCTAGCAAAAAACCGGTCACTGTTATCTTGAGATGGAGCCACTTTCAATACGCCTGCAAAAAAGGCGCGCAATGCATTGCCTACTAACTATTAGACAAAACATCTTTGGTTTTTGGTACCAACTGGGAGCAGAGCGGAGCGAAGCTTTTAGATATGTGCAAGATTTATTTGAATGCGCGCAAAAATTGCAATGGAAGTGCGCACAGGCCTGGAAGTCGTAATGTATCACTTGCTTGGAGCAAAAGAAAATGGTCGTTTGAATGGTAGAAATAACGAAAGCTTTAGTGTACATATATCCTATGTGAAAGAACAACCCCAAGTCTGCCTTGTCGTGCCTCCCCTCCCCTCACGATTGCGCTCTCGGTCCTGTCCCAGATCCTGCCGGTCACTGGCCTCACGTAATTGGCACCGATATTGTGCAAGGTGCTATTGACAATGTTGGGTGGAGTGATGGGAGGTGGGGACAGCAGACAACAAAGGCGGCCAATCCTGCATGGGCCAATTTTGCGTGCCGGTGTGCACTGGCACCTTGTTGTTGGCGGGGTGGTCCACGCAGGACCCAGTGTTGGATGGTGTCAACGCATGGCCAGAGCTTTCAGTGCAAACAGAATTCACTGCATCTCAGGTTTCACCCAACAAATGGGTGGGACTAGTTTCCGGTCCAATGCCAACCACCCAAACGGGCGTTGTGGCAGCTGGTGCTGACTTTCCTCAACACAATGTGTAGCAGGTCATCTGGCAATGAGCCTGTCTCTCCCTTTTGCAATATTGTCTTGTCATTTTCATGGTGGAAAAATTGTGCCATGGTGAGGTAATTTTTTTGTCACTGAGCAAAGTGGCCTTTTCTCACTTGAGAGGTTTAGTCCCTTGAGGGGCTTTCGCGTCCCCTCCAGCCCGTGCACCCTTACGTGAGGGATGATCTTGTGCCACCTCAGGCCCGCATGAGACTTTGAGTCCAAGTCCTTCTCCCAAAGTTGCCAGATGCACAGCCGGCCTGAACACGGCGGAGCCCTGCGTCAGCCGGACGTGTCCCGCTGCCCAGTCTTCGACAGCAGGGTGCATTACTATTTCCAGTTGGGGCCAGTCCAATAACTTGCCTGTGGGATATGGGTAAAATTTGGTTCAAATGCCAGATAGCAGACAGTCTCACTATTTATGCTAGACTCAACCCCTGTCCACAGTCTCGGAGGTCCCACATAGCTGTCTTGTCCAACCTGGCCGGGAGGGCCAGGTTGGACAAGACTCTTTGGCACTGACTTTTGATGCAAAATATGGGGAATGACGCTGACCAGGAGCCGAGAATGTATTTTTTTCAATAATCAAACAGTTTTTGCTGCTGTGACTTCAAAGGTTACGATTCCATCCCCCCTCGTGCTTGTACGTCCGAATGTAGGTACGCATGCACCAGTAGCAAACGCTTGTTTGAAAAATTACCGCCATTTTAACGGCCATTTGCATAAGTGGTCCCCAGTCTCCCAGGGATTGCTGGTGCCATGCTAAATCAAGGACGATTAACCTTAATGCGCCATTTAATGGAAATTGACATTACCTTTGAATTTTCACGTTCAAGAAAGAGGGTCCTAATTTCTACAGTGTAGAAGCTTCGTTGTCCCTCTGTCACATTAATATACCTGCTCTCTACGTGGCTTCAACTCCTACATGCATGTTGGGACCCTGACTTAGACACATGCAAAAGGTGAAGACTCCCCTAGGCTCCCCTAGGTGTTCCTCTCCAAGAAAGGATGTGCTTCCAATCAAGATTTTCCTTTTGTTCTCCTTTCTCGCCAACAGCTCAATTAGGGCACTTCACTTGGCATCTCCTTAGAATGGCAAGGGCAGGAGAGGTTGTGAGTCTGAAATTTGTCAAAAAACTATTGCCAAAAGAGGGAGAAAAATCTTGAACACAGGAAGGGGAGACCAAGAAGAACTGAGAAGGTTCCTCACCACCTTTCAAACTTTTGTTTGAGAGACTGTTTTTTTGGAGGTACGAGTAGGTCGTGAGATGACGCTTTGTACGTACAATCTTGTGGTGAGGGGGATCCCCCCAAAAAAGGAAGTGAGCTGCGATTAGGGATGACCGAGCTTGAATCCCGAATCGTCTCCTCGATACTCGGGTATTTTCCCGCGAGTCGATTTTGTGGCTGACTGCTTATGCTGTGGCACTGACAGCAAGTCCACTTTTGCTTGGCTCAAGCAGCTTTCATCGTTGTAAGGAGGACGCACATGGCGACCGGGTCAGGGTTGGTGGAACAAATTGCAAATGCTTTTAGTAGAGAATCCCTTGCTAAGAGGGATGAAATGAATTTTCTGCACTCGAATTCCGTTTAAGTATCCAGCTACTATTACCTCCTACTCGACTTGACTCATCGAGCCATTTGGGATTTCGATATTTGACTATCACTTGCTGTTTGGCCGCGTTGTGTGTTTGCTTTCTTTCTCGTCTTTCTTTTCCCTATCTTTCCCTCGTGGATTTATCCGATCAGTGTTTATGCGAGTTCTTTAACTTTCCCATCACAATGCAGCTTTGCAGAACTTTTTTTTGCTTTATCGCGTGTTTCGAGAGTCTGGGAATTGCCCTGGAGTTGCTTTCCCGATATTCGTAAGATGGCGTAATGCTCCTTGAAGACATGGACTATCCAGCAGGCAACAAATAATACATGAGTGGAGATTGATCCAAGTGTCTTCCCTGATTCAAGGATCCAACACCCTGCACATGCGCTTACATGAAAGGCCAATTTTCTAAGTACGAAAGGTAGGGGAACGAGGACCTCCTCTGGTCTTTTCTCCTTCTTTCAAGAGAGCAATGAGACATTTCTTCTAAAGGTTGGTGTACTTGCTAGCACTCGTTCATGCCGGTATTTACTTTGTTGAGTCGTCGTCGTCGTCGTCGTCGTCGTCGTCGTCGTCGTCGTCGTCGTCGTCGTCGAATCGGTCGTCGCCGCAGCTCAAGAGAAGCATGACGAGGGCAATGAAGGCCATTCCAAAATGTCATATCTTGCGCCGGCCTTCAGGATGATGAAGGCCAAAGCTCGTGTGTTGTTGTTTTTCAGCTCTCGCCCTCTTTCTCTGTGTGTGAGTGGGTGTGCTTGCGCAAGTGCATCCGCAGGAGAGAATGAAATTTTCCCCGAGAGAGATTGTGGAAAAGAGAGGACGAAGGGTGGAAAATTGCCGGGCCACCAGAAAAGAAGGATCTTTCCCGGCCAAGTTTGGGGCCCCACGACCAATTTCTAAGAGCAGAAACCCTTTCTTTATCCCATTAGGGCAAGCGTCAACAACGGCTACACTAGAATGTACTGGACGTACTGACGTATGTAAGAACAATGTGGCGTGCGTCGTTTGCTGATATGTTCAGCGTAACCAGGAGTTCATGCAATACGTACGTGCATACATACTGAGCTAGTTTGATAATGTCAGTTTTTGGAGTGGGAAATTGGTGTTACACACTGTCATAGCTGGTACAAGACAAAAACTGTCTGACTGTGCGCACTTTTAACTCGAAATTTTACATCATACTCTATGAGGCAAGTGTAGCGGACACCTCTTTTTTCAGCCATAACTTTTAACTGGACTGAGCTACAGATGTGGTCCACCCTTCTATGGAAAGCTGAGCAGCTCCTACGAAACTAAACTGACATGCACTTTTACTCTAGGACAATTCATTTTTCTACAATATGGGATCAAAGTTACAGTCAGGGACAAAAATATTGAACCCCTTTCTCTGTAGTGATGAATCAAGTGTGTGTAGTACTTTTTTGGCCTACATTATTGATGCTGCCTCAACTATGCAATTTTGTCCAAAGTGAAGTGAACAACTTTGACTGCTAATAATGCCCTTAAGCTTCCAATGAGATATAAAGAG
>JAAUXU010095409.1_pt1 | contig 11547 bp, 11 predicted proteins | sample 7278151 | NCBI WGS metagenome assembly JAAUXU01 (sample SAMN14350113, study PRJNA611818) | marine sediment metagenome | isolation source: surface marine sediment (1.8m) | place: French Polynesia: Moorea | collected 2018-08 | reverse complement strand
CCGGTCACTCTTCTTAGGCTTATTCCTAGCCCTGATCACGTCCAGGTTGAGCAGGTTGCGCCATTTGGACTCAGGCAAATTGGCCAAGGTGATCAAGTCGGAGGACAGCTGCTCAGGGGAGGCGTACACGTTGTCGTCGTCATTGTCCTCTTCATAGTCCATGGAATTCTCAACTGTTTCAACCCCATCTAAGAGAAAAGGGAAAAAAAGGCATTTTTTCATTCCGTGTCTGCCGTGTCACATCTGTACCACCAGATCTCCTCCCCCCCCCCCCCCTGTTATCTGAACGACCAGTAAAGCCAGGTCATGAATTAGCCCACCTTGCAGACGTCCCCGTGGCGCAGTGGAAAGCGCATTGGACTTCTAATCCAAAGGCCCCAGGTTCGAATCCTGGCAGGGACGCTTCTTCTTTTCATAGCAAACTCGCTCTTTTATCACTTCGTATGACATTCAGCCATCTCACCTTCTCGATCGTGACCACACAGGGTGGTCATGGGCATCTGCACCTTCGTGGGCTGGTGGTTGGCAGCCAGAGGCTTCAGGCTCACGTGGGAATAAAGGGTCTGGTTGGTCCAAAGGTAGATTCCGAGGTCTCCCGAATGCGCTGTGGCCAAAAAGTCCCCGCGAGGAGAGAGGCTGAGCGAGGTCACGGGAGAGTCAAAGCAAAAGTCGTCCACAAGGTGGCCTAGATATATAACCGCAACTTGTACTAATCAATATATTTGATTGACAGCCAAAAGTGAGCAAAATTTCAACTGTTACATTACACTGATTCCTAAAGAGAACCTGAAAGCAGCCTAGAAAATGATAGCCTTTACCTGTAGGTATGTCCCAGACCTTGACGGTAGAGTCCATAGAGGCGGTGAGGAGCCAGCGGGAGTCAGCAGAGAAGCACAAGTCGCTGATCTGGCAGATGTCGGAAGTTGAAATGATTGTTGTAATGTCATCCTATTCCAGATACAAGAGCAGCAGCGACAACAAGGTACTACCTGGTGTCGGTGTCCGTTGAATCGCCTGACGACTTTCCTGCTCAAGATATCCATGATAAACAGGACGAAGTCCGCCGCGGCCACGGCCATGAGGCCGCTGTCCCTGTGCAGCTCCATGGAGGAAATCTCGGACTCCAGACTCATGCGGCCCAGCTGGGTCAGCTCGGAGAAATGCCAGAACTTGACCCCTCCGCGGTTGTCACCTGTCACAGCCAACTGGAGAGAACAATAAGAGACTTGTTGAAAGGCCAAAGATGCGATATAAACTGAGAACTACACTTAGATTTAGTTAGTTACAATAATTAAATACAATACACAATACAATAATTTAATTATAAGAATATGTAGCCTAACTCCCCCCATGGCCCCAAAGGCTGGACCTGACCTTTGTTAAATAACTGTTGCTTGAAGTCCTGAAACGTTAAGACTGTATGTCAAGTTTGGGCATCACTGACTTGAAATTGAGGTATTGGCCTTGAGTGAGCTAAAAATGAATGACTTCTTCTTTTGTTACACCAAATCGGTCATCACACTTCTTCCTTGATGAAGTTCCGCCCTTGCTCTACTTTGTCTCCCTTGTCCAAAGAAGAGCAGCAGCAACAAGACCAACTCTGACAGTTCATCAGCCTCAATCAGCTTGCAGAGAAGTGGCAGCATTTAGACTGAAAATCAACCAGAGGGGACAAACCTGATTGAGACCATCTGTGCATATGCCTCGGATGATTCGTCCCGGATGTGCGGGTGCTCCTGAGCCCTGCAACAGAGGTTCACAATGTCAGGCTTCTCAGGGATACTCTCATGAAGACTGAGGCTGCAAAACCAACCTTTACAGCTGAGTACGTCCCTCTGTGGATGCCAGACTGCACATTGAACCGGTGCACATGTCCCGAATCGTACCCGATGAGGACATAGTTGCCGCACACGCTCAGGCACACAACGGTGGCCTCGGAAGATGACAAAGTCGAGTCTTCGCGGAATCTGCCAGTAAACGTAGGCGAATGTGTACAAATAGACTAAAGTAAATATTGTTGACGGGTCCACATGGTGCATCATTTCTCTCGGCATGCACTCGTGACAAACACATACACATTCACGCTCACCTTGGATGTCTGAGTTTAAGGTTTCCCATCTTCTGCTGGCCGAAGGACCAAGTTGTCACGATCGTCGTCTTTCTATGGACGCAGCAGATGTTGTCCCATTCCTTCTCTCGGGTGGTTTCAGACGTGAAGTCTGAAGAAAAGGTCACCATAAACTAGTCAGTATTTTTTTTGCACAGCTCACACGTTAGAGAAATAGCCTGAGCATCTTGCAAAATGATCAAATCTCCTCACCAATAATTGGCCGCATCTTGACAGAATTGGCCAACCGTTTGTGCTTCTTCGAGAGCTTTCTGTTGTAGCTGGCGATACCAAAGCTCTTGTCCAAGACATCCGTGATGGTGGAGAATGACCTCAAAGAGGAGTCCTCGCCGGAGCTCAAGATGTTGTTACCAAGGCTGCCATAAAACCTGCGGGCCACAAAAATTTCATGTGTACCTTGCAAGATGCCTGAGCCATAAAATGCATGCTCACCTTATTCTGGTTGGAGGGGCTGCGTGACCTTCTTTGATTCTGAGCAGTCTTCCGCCCCCATCAGACATGTCAAAAATCCACTGAAATTTTTTTCAGGTTGAGTTAAAACTCGAATGCTGAAGAATGTTAACGTTTTTTAGGGCATGTCTATTTTTACCTGCTTGAGCGTGTTGTCTGGTGAGGAGGTGACTAGCAGGGGCTCACCGGGGAGGCATCTTGCGCCAGTGACTCCTGCGCCAAAACCTTGCGACGTCGGCACATGCGCAAGCCGCATCTGCGCCGCCAGCTTTCGCGCTTCGAGGTCCCACAGCGCCAAGTGCCCGGATTGGCTTCCGGAAACCAGGACCGGAGGGCCGTCAGTGCGGAACGTTAGGCAGGTGACCGGGCCCCAATCTTGGCTGCAAAAAGGTCGATGACTTTACACATAAATTTTGCATGTAAATTTGCGCACTGACCTGAACTTCACAATGGTCTCATCGAACTTGATATTGTGCACGTAAATGTCTCCGGACTTGAGGCCAATGGCTACAACATCGATGGCCGGCGCCTGCTCCAGACAGAGGACCGGAGAGTCCCACCCAGAGAACCGGTGGATCAGCTTCTGGCTCTTAATGTTCCACAGCTAAAGGGAGGCACACTTGAAATGAGCTCAACATTTCTGTTTAGTAAGTGACCCACCTGCAGGGACCCCTGATGGCTGCCTAGGAGGATCTTGTTGATGTACGTGGCCGGATGCACAATGGAGCTGATGGCGAATGATTTGGGTGAAAATTCGAGCTCCACAGCCAAGTGCTCAGACTTTATGTCCCATATCTAGGGAGGGGATGTCGTGTAACGAGACGAAGTACATAACTTCATTCATGTTTCATACCTTGAGGACGGAGGCGCTGTCGACGGAGATGAGGTGCGGGCCGAATGGGATCATGAGCCTCACAGGAGCCTGCAAAAGATCAGTTTCATTGCCACAAAGGATATGATGACGTCAAAATCAGCACGGGATTCCCACTATGTGCACTTCACCTCGTGTCCCCTGTACAAGTGCTTCAACTCGCTGCCTCTCCTCCAGGCGTAGATGTCTTTGCCAGCGGCAGCGAACACCAAATAAGCGTCTGTCAAACAAAGGCAAAATACGTAATGCTACTTTTGTATGCGGTGTCTCCCATCTTACCTGCTGTCATGCACGTGATGTCCTCCGGATGGATCTTGCTGACGGACAGGAGACCCAACTTGGCACACCCGTAGGTGTGGAACACCCTTCCCACGCAAGTCACGACCTACAAAGCGAAAGCAGAAAACTGTGTCATTTGTTTCCCTAGACGAATGGAGTCCGTATGAAGGTCTCACCAGGTGCTCTCTTCTCCTGTGGATGTACCTGGTGACCAGGGGAACGTGGTTGGACACATACCCCAGGGCGCGGTGGCCCACGAAGATCTTGCTTCCTTCAGAGGCCATTATCAACCTTTCGAAAGAAAAAAAAGGTCATGACGTGAGTTGGCACAAACATAACAAATAAAATCACAACTTTATTTATTCTCATGGATCAAACCATTTGGCCTTCTTAGTTACGACCTGGTCAGGGCTGCTCAGCTTGCTCTTGTACTTCGCCACCATCTCGGAAAACTGTTTCTCTTCCCGCAAGTCCAACACCTTTTCCTTATTTTGCTTCTTCTTCGGGTCCTTAGGCTTCTGCTTCTTGGCTGGAGGTCCCTCTTGGACCCTGATCTTCTCCTCCTTCTTCCTCTTGAAGTTCTTCTTAATGTCCTTTCGGGTAATCTTGGGCCTGTTGTGTCTCATCTTTTCTCCCACGTGTGAGGGCAGTTGACGGCTCTTAGGGTTGTGGACAGACCCCAGGAACTCTGGCCTGTCCGAGGGAAGTTCCTTCTCAGATTTTCGTTCGTACGGATGTGAAACCTTATTGGAGGCAGACTTGTCTTTCTTGAAGAGAGGGTTAAGATCTTGGCTCTTCTCCAGGCGCCGCTTGCGCGCGTTGACGGCCTTTCTGTTCTCGACTGAGAACTCCACGATGGGTCTGGAGTTCTTGGTAAAGACTTCAGGGTTGTTATTGAGCTTGCGAAGCAAAGTCAAGGCGTGCTCGTGCTTGCCTAGGGTCACAAAGCCATAACCCTTGCTTTGGTCAAGGTTCAGGTCTCGGATGACCTTGGCCTCCGAGATCCTAACGTCTTTACCCTGATCTTTGAGGTGCTTTAGAGCCAACTTCCTGAGGCTCTTGTCCCCGATGTGTGGGGGAAGGTTACGGAAGCAAAGGCGATTAGGGCTGATGAACATATTAAGGTTTTTGAGCATTGCCCGTTTCCACTTGTCCACCTTCTCCCTCTTGACCAAATCTGCCTCTGAGAGTCCGATAGCAGCCTGGGTACCTCTCCGAACTAGACCCTCAACTGCCAAGTGCAAATTGCGCGAATCCTTGTGCTCCTTCTTCGTCTCCTTCTTCTTTGCGCTTTCGTTGTCCGCCGCCTCCTTGGTCAAGGCCATGGAGGCGTAGACTCTCCGTTTGTCTATCCAGATTCCGGTCTCTGACCCAGACGCTTCCAAGCACTTTTCAGCGCTGAGCACCTCCTTGAACTTGATGAATGCCGTTCCTTTTGGCATCTCGGTCTCCTTGTTAATGACGAGCTTGGCGTAGATCAAAGGACCAAACTTCTCCGATGCAGAGGCTGCCAAGTCCTCCTCTGAAGTGTCAAAGCTGAGGTTCCGCAGAAAGACGGTCAAGTTCTGGTCGACGTCATGGCCTGTAGACCGTCCATGCCACGTCTTGCCCTTCATAGGCTTATGACTTTCTACCTCCTCTTGGCTGTCATCACTGTCTTCTTCCACATCTTCATCACTGCCTTCTTCCGCATCTGCACCACTACCTTCTTGTGTATCTTCATCATTGTCATCGTCCTCGTCATCATCGAGTTTATTGTCGTCTTGTGCCTGAATTTGTTCACTTCTCAACTCTGCACCTTGGTCTGTCGATTCACGATTTTCAGTGATTTCATTAGATTCATTATCATTTTGGTACTCCTTCTTTCCTACTGCCCAATCCACTGCCACTTTTCTCCCTTTGATCTCAGAGCCGTTAAGAGCCTTAATGGCCTTGGCCGCGGCGGTCAAGGTGGAGAACTGCACAAACGCACATCCAACTCTGCGGCCGTCGGGCCTGAGTAAGATCTTGGCCTCGACAACTGCTTCAGGGCCACCGAAGTGATTCCGGAGCTCCTGCTCAGACGCCTTGAACGACAAGTTTCTGACGATCACACGCGCACGCTTCTTCTTAGCCACTTTGGCGTCGAAGCGCCTCTGCATTAGGTCCTCCTTAACAGGCGGGTTTTTGCCCTTGGCGGTCGCCGCCTCAAGAGTCAGCTTCACTTTGGAGCCATAATGCTCAACCTCAACGACACTGGCGGCTAGGCAGCGCGAGGCATCCTCAGAGAGGACAAAATCGACGTAACCAATGGCGTCTGCGCCATCGTTGTCCGCGCCCTTGGAGCCTCTGCGCACGGCGAAACAGCGGCGCAACGGTCCGAAGTCACCAAACGCTGCCTCCAGATCCCTGTTGTGCAAACCCGGGGGGATCCCGGAGATCCGGAGAGTCGAAGATTCCGCTCCGGACATACCGATCTAGAAATTCGCTCGGAAACGGACCAACAGCAATATTGAAACACCGCACGGATGTGTTTTGTTTGTGTTTTTCCTCGCACGTGAAACTTGTGACCATTTGAAGTGACCCCAAATGGCACAAAGTTCGAAGTTTTGCCATGTTCGAATTCACAGGAGTGACCAGATTACTACGCATCGCACAGACAGAGCAGCTTCCGCAATTTTTTTAAATCGCGACCATACAACCTCTGAAATGTGAAAAACGTCTTTAGTTTTCGGTACTTGTGTTGTGTTTTAGAAACATCTGAACGTCCGGTAAGATCATAAAGCGCTGTGTGTGTGTGTGTGTGTGTGTGTGTGTGAGTGTGTGGGAGTGGGTGTCTGTCTGCGTCTGTCACCTCGGGACTCACTGTCCCCAAACTCGCAATCCACACACGTGCTTATGACCGCCAGAACAGTCGTCACCACACGTCCGGCCTCGAAGTCATCGATATATATGACATCTCGTAAATGTAAGTTGACACAGTGCACACCGTTCGTGCAGTCCACGCGCACAACATATTGACCTCGCTGACAGGCAGACAGACGCACGGACAGATTGACGTACATGTGGTCCTAGAGCTTTATACATATATTAGATAGACTGGGGAGATTGGCTATGTTGCAAATCTCCTTAGTCCACCTACCCTGTCCGACTTCAGCGCAGCATCAATGAAAGCCCAATCTGCGCCACCTCTTCTTGGTTTTGGGTCATTTTAACAGATGCTCTCCTTCCCCGCATTACTGAGGTAAGTCTTCATCGTCCAAGCCCAGGTTATAATATTGGAGGTACTGATCTTCGTAGCCGAACGCCTGAAAGTCCAGCTTGCACTTCTCACTGTAGAGACGCCTGATCAGAGACTTGGGCAGTTGCGAGAAGTATTCCCTAGTCAGGCCCTCGGAGCTACCGCCAGAGCTGACTTCGGCCTTCTCCACAGACATCAGCACCCTCTCATTGGGGAAGTCAGAATGCTCCTGGATGTATTTCAGGTCCTGCCGGAACAATGTCAGTCATGAATGGAGTCACAGTGGACGCACAGAAATCGGGTGAATGGAAGAGCGTTTTAGATTTTTCGGGCATTTTTGGTGGGCACTGTAAGCCTGATTCTTTTCTGAGGTGTTAAAAGATAAATTGCACAAAAGTCATGTCTGCCCCAAAAGAAAATGACTATGCTTATAACATGTGTCGTGTTTTGACCTGCTCGAATGTCTCCATCTTCCCGATGACGTGGTACTCGACCTGGCAGAACTTGCAGTCATACTGCAGAATGCTTGTGAAATGTGGGTTGTCCATGACGGTGTCATCCAGGAGGAGACGCACAAAGACCTCGAAGGAAGGCTTTTGGGTGGATAAACCTTGCCGCAACTGCTCAGACAAAAGTCGAGTCTGCAGACCTATTGAGTACATGACGAAGTCGAACAGTTTGGCCAACTTAAGAGCTACAAGACAGTGACGGGTGGCAACCCTTCCACAGTGTCATGCAAAGAGAGCGTGAGATGTTCGTTTGCTAGAAAGCTCTAGATTTTGGGAGGAACAATAGTGAACAATGGCTTAACCGAAGATTGGACAAATTGTTGCGGATTCAAAGATTCACGTTAACGCAGCCCACAGTCTGAATTTTATCACGAGGTGAATGGTTAATTACAATAAATGACCGTAATCACTGAAGTGAAAAAAGTGTGAGGAGAAAGGATATGTTTTGCATATTTGAGACGAGGCTTTTGCTTTGGACAGGGGGTCTACTGAAGCTGATCCTGGGCTCGACCAGAGGCTCAGTCGACCGGCACCAGGCGAGGATGATGGAGATGTAGTAAAGAAACACGCACCGTTGAGCTGTTTTGACAGTTCTTTGTTGCATGCTTTTACAAAAACTTGTTTTTACTCTCCATCTATATGTATAAAGCGCTAGGACGTTATGTTTTCTGTCTGTGTGTGTGTGTGTGTGTGAGTGTCTGTCCGTCTGTCTGTCAGGCTATGGGGACTAAATAGGCGGGAACTACATAGATGGGAGACTACACAGGCGAAGACTGCACAGGCAGTGACTACATAGATGGTACGTAGTCTCTGTATGCTACCAGCAGTTCTGGACACGAGCAGTCCAGAAGTGGGGAGACACCCAGCGAAGCTGGTCGAGTCCGCTAGTTTGCTATAAATGCGTTGTTCACTTCACATTGCATGGGTCACCTAGGCTATTTCAGACCACAAACAGTTCTATTTATGCAGTGAAACTAACGGCTCACTTTATAGAAACATTGATAGAGGTTAGGCAGTGTACAGCCCTTGGCTTAAAGATTAGCCACGGGCATGACTACACCTTATACGCGGCACTGGGACATCTTGAGTTGGAATTTTGAAGTGGAACACGTAGATATGATACTCAGGCACAATATTGAGCACAGAGGTTCAATGTCAGGGATGCCCTTTTTGGTGCTAGACTGCTCAAAATGAGACCAACTGCAGAGGGAGGCACGCCAAAGAGGTTGAAAATTTGGCTTTTTCAGGAGGCAAACGTGGATGAAATATACTGAAAACTTCATGGAACAATCCCAGTCCCCTGGCCTATCGTTTCCACCGGTTTTTCACTCCCCGGGTCATCTGGCACCATGCACTACCACTCAAAACCCTATTGTCGGGACCCAAGGTTGCTCGGCAAATTTCGGCCTCATCCTCTCGATTCTTTTGATAACGGCAATCTGGTCTGCAAAGAGCTGGACTGTCTTCTCGCGCTACTGCTGAGTCTGATCAGGTGTGCATTCTCCTCAAGCCTTGTGTCCTTGAGTCTTGATTTCAACACACGATAAAGCACCGAGATTTGCCGATTGTCGTCGATGCATTTTGTTTACTTGTCAAATAGTCACCCTCTCGCACTCTGTTGCGCTTTTTTCACCCCCTCACAGAACCCAGCAACCTTTGGCCAGGACAATCGGGTTCTGGAAATCTCGATACTGGTGATGACGACCTGGACTGCCTCGATACTCCCTGACTGTCATCGATGGATTTTGTTTACATGTCCAAGTGTCACCCCATCGCTCTCTTTTTGCTGCTTCACGGAACGTAGCAACCTGTCAACCCGGACACGGTTTTTTTGAGTGCTTGCGCCTGGCGCCGGAGGATCCGGGGAGTGAAACCCTGTGGAAATGATGGAACTGGGGGCTGAGATTGTCCCATGAAAATTTCAGTCCATTTCATCCACTTTTACCCCTGCAAAAAGCCATATTTCAGTCCTGTTTGGCATGGCCCCCTCTCCAGGTGGCTTCCTTTCGAGCACTCTAGCACCAAAATGGGTAGCCTTGACATTGACCCTGTTGCAGAGGGGATTTGCCCCTCTGCAATCACCTCAAGGTGAAAGTAAGCCAGGGGTACGTCTCAGCCACCCGCCACTGCAGGAACCATTCCGTGAGGGAGTTCCCTGAGAACACTTTGACACAGCAAAGTCAAGAAATTGCTCAACAAGTCAAAAAGTTATTTTAAACTGACATGTTCAGAGTACCCCTAAATATTAATGAAATCTTATGGGTAGCTCTGCCAGACCACAACAATCACAGCTGCAGAAGTTCCCTCATGAGGCAGGGATCTATGGCAGCCTACAGTCACTTTTGGTGGAGGTGGGAGAAAAACTTTTGTATCCAGCCGCTCCATCTTTTGTCCGTCCGGGGTGAATTTAAAATTTTTGGGCAAAAGACTGCCACCCTACTGTATAGGTGGGAGTGCAGAGCAATTTGTCGTTTTTTCATACGCTGATCTTGCAAAAGTGAAGAATTTGCCAACAAGTTTCCAGGTGCGATACGTTCCTTTATGATCCTTGTCGACCACCTTGTTCTGGAAGGCTGACACCAACCTGACGAACGGATGTCGGACGAAGACGAACGAGAACGTGTTGGAAGTCAGCATCCTGAGAAATGCGCAAAACAAAAGAAAAACAGATACTCAGCTTCGTGACGAACAACACTTGCGTATCTTGTCAACTTGCATGGCGTCTCTGTTGCTGTAGGATTGAGGCAAGCCCATCAACTCGCGGACCCTCAGGTGGAAATATCCTCCTCTTATGCGTCTCAGGATTGCCTCAGTACCTGGGAAGGCGCTTACAATCATGCTCAGCCAGAAGGTGCTGGCCACCTTGGGCACCAAGCAGTAGGTGAAGTTGTACGGGTAGATCCACAGGATGGGTGAGGCCTCGTTGTCGGGATGCACTGGCAGGGCCGCTACCGAGGCCGCGCCTCCCTCTGCGCAGAACCGCCGCAACGTCTCTCTCCGCTTCGCATAAACTGATGCCAAGTCCGTGGACTGGCCTGCGGCTGCGGTGACGTCGGATGTGTCCGACAGTCTTGTGTATGGTTTGCGCCACAGTAAAGTCATCGCACTGGCTATCAGCAGGCACATGATTATGCTCTTGAGCAGGAGGCAGAAAGCGGGGTAGTTCAGGCGGATGGCGGGGCACATCTTGTCGGCCGAGTCGCACTCACGGCACAGAAGGATCAAGCAGCTGCTTCTCCACCTTCTTTGGCTGGACGAGACCATGAAGACGCCAGTCGACCTTTTCTGTCTCAATCAAGACACATTGGATGATCCTCTTGTTGCACTAAAAAAGGTCGTTCTTAATACACAACCTGTTCAAAGGACCAACTCACTTGTTGCTTGCGTACTTGAGGCAAGTGTCAGCTTGGCATAGCAAAGCTTTTCGTCACATATGCTCTTCAGAAAAAGGTGTCTTAGAAGTAGAATGCGAAGTTTTACGCCAGAAAAGAAAGGAAAAGTGTTCCGTAAGAAATGTTTCCCTAAAGTCTGAGTGAGATTTCAGTGCTTAGGAGCCCCCACGAGCCTTTTTAATCTGGTGCAACCGCCTTTGAATCATGCATTCGCGTGCATCGGGTTGGATCGAGTGCCAACTTGGACCCGGTGCGGCTTGGATGGTGGGGCGAATCGGGCTTGAGTGACAAAGCCACAACGTGTAGATGGAACAAAAACCTGACCTGGGGTGCCCTTGTGAGCTCCAAGCTGTCACAAAAAGTGAATTGAGGGACAAAGCAAAAGCAGACAATTTATCAAAAAAAGCACATTGTGAGGTGGAGTGCGGCGGAGTTCAAATTCCCCCCTAAGATTCTGCCTCAGATTCCCTCCCTAAGATTCTCTGCCTCAGATTCCCCCCCTCAGATTTTGCGCCCAATTACTGTATAGTTACTACATAGGTAGTTACTGACGTTGCAGCTCCTCCTACATACATAGACGACGCTAACTACGGATAGACATCCTTAGTTATAGTCCACACACGGACTTACTTCCTGCATATTTGTAGACTGAATCGTACGGACTGACAAGACTGAGGCCTTGCTATGGATTAAGCTAT